>Ga0247770_1000119_pt1 | contig 70401 bp, 86 predicted proteins | sample UWRJL136409B6_FD_179943 | JGI IMG/M metagenome (GOLD analysis project Ga0247770, IMG submission 179943) | Plant litter microbial communities from Arlington Agricultural Research Station in Wisconsin, United States - UWRJ-L136-409B-6 | ecosystem: Environmental > Terrestrial > Plant litter >...
GGGCTGGGAGGGTGAGATTTGGGTTACGGGTGCGGGAGACCCGAGGAAGAGGGGTGGGTTGGGCTTGGCAGGAGCGAGGTTTGGCATCTGTCGGTTGGCTGGGTTGGTGTCTGACTCTAGGGAGCCTGTTGTGAAGTCGGTGAAGGTCGAGCCGTCGAAGAAGGTTGTGGCCGCCCCCGAGATTGTACCGTTTGAGGAGCTCCTGTGGGCATCGGCGATCCCTGAGATCAAGGAGGTGAAGGGGAAGGGGAGGAAGGGGCGGAAGGCCCGGGGGCCCGTGAATGCCAACTTCTAAGGGCGGAACGGTGGCAGTTGGAATGTGTAAGAATTTGTATGTATTGTATTCTCTGTATAGAGCAAAATAGATTTGATACCCCTTACGGAAAGCTGGCATTTGCATCGGGTATGACAACTGAAAAACTGCAGATGAAGCTCTATTGACATGCAGTTGGTATCTATACAGGGCTAGTAGATAACTCCTATACAAGTCTTGTTCGGTACAGACTACTAGGCGCTCAACCCCTCGGTCTCCTTCTCTTCCTCCTCGCTCTCCCCTCAATCGTGGGCGTCTGGGGATCTCGGAACATGTAATTCGGGAAGAACACATCAATCAGGTTATCCAAGAACCCGAGGTCGTACAGATTCTCGATATCTTTGAGCCTCCACGCGGGCTCCCACTCGCCCACACCAGGGATATGCAGGTCCGCCCGCGGGGGCTTCCCATCCTCGGTCCTAACGACGATCTGCTCCGTCTCGGCCGGCCACCGCGTCCACGCCGACTCGATGCGCGTGTTCTTGACGCGGTCGGCGGGCATCCTCCGCTTGAAGGCAAACCCGTCGTCCATCTCGGCCTGCCAGTCGGACCACTTCATCGACTCGTTGGTCGTGGTGCCGCAGTAGATCAACCACATGTGGTATCCGAGCAGGCCCCAGACCAGAGGGGTTGTCATTAGCGTGAGCAGCGTCACGGCGCCCATGGACACGCCGTCCTGCATCCCCCAGCCCCAGCAGACGAGCCACTGCTTCAGGTCGATGCCGCGGCCGCCGGCGGCGTTCCAGGGGAGGAGTGTCCAGTAGGGGAAGCGGGCGCGCATTTTGGAGGTCATCAGGTGGATTCCGAGGACGCCGCCGTAGAGGGTTAGGATTGCGGTGCTGAGAAGGAGGAGGATGAACCAGTGGTGGTTGCCGACGCCGACGCAGTTGTTGATGAAGATGCAGTGGTGGTCGAGCTTGCTGATGCAGCGCTTGCAGATGCTGCAGTGCTTAGACCGCGCGGGCTTGAGCAGCTGGCAGGTGTGGCACTCGGTGCCAGGGTGGAAGACGGTGTAGTCGAAGGGGTAGCGCGCCATCTCGTGGGCGTGGTTGGCGGGGGTGATGAAGCCAGGGTCGCTGAAGGAGGCGAGGTAGAGGAAGACGTAGGGGAGGATGATGGCGATGGATCCGGTGGTTTTTTGTAAGGCGCCGAGCTGGGGCCATACTGTTGGTAGGTACATGTACTCGCCGATGGAGAGCAGGAGGAAGAAGAATATCTGCGGGGTGGTGTTAGTACGGGGGTGGTGGTGAGGGGTGGTGGTGCTTTGGGGCTCTTACAAGGACAGTCGGGTGTCTGTCATACATGATGAAGTTCCCTGCTCTTGTGCAGGACGAGGTTACTCTGCCCGAGGTGAGCCTCTGGTCCAGGGCCTGGAGGCCGTTGGGCAGATGCACCCATATCAACCGGTACAGCCAGGCGATGGGGGTGCGTCTCAGGGTTGGGAGTCTTCCAAAAAAGGTCACAAATGTCATGAAAGTAATGCCCAAGATGATGAGCACAATGGTGGTGAGGGCGCCCATGGTTTCGAATCCGCACCCCGGTGGACGACCAGAGGCATCGTCTATGTGTGATGTCCAAGAAAAAAGATGAAGCAGCAAGCTGTCCTCCGCTGAGGATCCAAGATGGTGAGATGAGGCGCAAGCCGCGATGCTTGGCGCCGTTGGCGTGAGACAGACCAAACTAGCGACCGTTGCGATGAGATTGGGGGCAAACTGTTGCGGAACGCTCTTGTGCGCGATGAGGAAAACTGTCACGCCGACAAAGCAGGCGGCCTTCGCACAGCCTCAGATTACTGACTTGGGGACGAGCGCCTGGCAACGCGTCAGATTTTTGAGGAAAGGAGACTTGAGAGGCCGGTATCCATGTTCACAATTTGGGAGGCGCAAGCGGCAGGCGGCACCAGCAGGAGCCAGGTGGGTGCCAGGTGGATGGCATGGGGCTCCCCGCTTACGCAATTAAGCGAGTCCCCCACACTGCAATTCGCACCCCGTGAGGAAAGCGCGACGCCGTCGCCCTTGTCACGCGAACCCATCACATTCACGATCGCCGAGTCCCATGGATGGCCCATTTCGACTCTCACAAACACCCCGGTATAAAAACCAACTCTGGCTCAATACCGACCTACGGACGCTGAGGGTTCACCTGCTGCCCGTCCTGTAGTGCTGATCTGTTATCATTTTATGGGATTTCGTGCGGAGCAACGAATACTGACTGAGCGCATCACGGCGCCGCGTTTGCATTCTTCACGAGAAACAAACTAGCAGATGATCTACCACGACATACTGCCGAGCGTTGTCAGAACAAAGCATCAAGATAAAAGACGCCATCCTTTGTCCGGCAAAAGCAGGCAGCAGGTCTGTTTTGAAGACCACGACGCGTGCCGGTCTCTGTCCTACTGCCGACGTCCGACAACGCACAACTCCTAGTTGCCGACATTGCGTCTTGCCGGGGATGCTGAGTCGCTGAAGAAGGAGAGAATACAGCCAGCGAGGGATCTCGGGCCAGGTCAGGCTGATTGTGGCGGCTCCTTGACGTTGTTCAGGTGTTTCGCTGCCGAGCTGGAGCTCTGTTGGGTGTTGGAGCTGGTAGAACCAAACGAGGTCCTTAATTCCAGGAAGTCGGTTATTGTCGGTTAGGGTTAGGCCTCCCCTGGCGCCCCACTTTCCGGACCCCTGTACCGCTTACAATGAACGCACCAACTGTGTACGACATTGTGGTTGATGACGGAGCCGGTGTCAACGGCGAATACGTTGGCACTCTGTTTGGTGGTATCAAATTTTTTCTCCACCAGCAAGTGCCTTCGCGCAGTGCGTTGGAGGCTTCCATCAAGGTGGGCACATTTCATCCCACCCCCAGCCCCACCTCCACTCCACTCTCCCCAAACCTAACTGACGTGGCTTGCAGGTCAACGGAGGAAAGATCGTGAGGCTTGAGAAACATGCCGATGTCAGGATCGGGGACCACGCCCGGAAAAATGTGCCTCCCGGCTTCGTCTCATGGAAGTATGTCCAAGACTCCATCGCCGGCGGAGAGCTCTGCAATATCGACGACTACAAAATCGGCACATCGGCACCGCGTCCTGTTGGGTCAGCACAGCCCACAAGAGCCACCAGGAACCCCTTTACAGCCGAGGAAGATCGACAGCTTACCGAATATGTCTTGCAGAAAACTCATGAGGGCCGTGGACCCACGGGAAACAAAGTATTTGAGGTTTTTGCAGAGCAGGTATGTTGTAGCTCCAAAGAGCAGGCCAGCAATGTGCTAACAGTCCAAGTTTCCGTCCCACACATGGCAATCCTGGAGGGATCGTTGGGTGAAGAAACTCCGCCCGGCATACGAAAGGAGAATCTCGGCTGGTGAAGCATCGCCATCACCAGCGTTGCCCGCCGTCCCGAAACTAAAACAACCCAATCGCGAAGTGCGGTCAAAGGTCTCGCCAATATCAGATGCAGGCGCCGACCACGCTCCTAGAAGAATCCCCGGAGCCAGAAGCTTCTTTACACCGGAAGATGACCGGATTCTCCGACAATGGGTCGAGAAACGGGTTTCAGAGGGAGGGAGACCCAACGGCAACGTGATATACCAAGAACTCGAGGAAGAGGTATGCGGCTTTCCATCTAAAACTGTTCTCACACCCTGACCCGCTATAGTATCCGCATCATACGTTCCACTCCTGGCGTGACCGTTGGATCCGACATCTCTCCAAGCATCAAGTATCTTTAAATGAGGCAGAGCCTAAGCGTCCTCGGCCCTCTATACCAGCCGTTACAACGTCCAGGCCTTATAATGGGACCCAGTATGCGCCACAGGTGGCTCCGCCACTCGAAGCAGAACAGCAGCCTACTCCGACCAAAATTGACACCGTGTCACGCATGAGTACCCAGGGGGGCGCAGAAGCCAGGGATCGTACCGGAAACCAGGCCCAGCACCCTACGTCGCGCCAGGGCTCATCCTTTTTTCGCAGTCCCACTAGAGCGCCTGCTTCCAGTATTCATGAGCGTGTGAGGGGTTTGAAAACAGAACCCAAACTAGCCGCACGGTTCAAGGAACTGGAGGAGAAAAGAGAAAAGGTGCAAGCAGCTAGGCTGATCCAGCGAATCTGGAGAGGCTATCATGCACGGCGGGTAATTTCCTCCGCCGCATACCAGCTTGATAGACTCAGCCCCCTCGTCAGAGGGACCTTGAAGCGAAGGGAGCTTAAAGATATCCGGGATAAAGTCAAGTCTGAGCCGGATGAGGCCCAATCGGATGTCCAAGAGTCGGCTCCTAAACTCACGACACCGGAAAAGCCGGTGACTAAAAAGGAGGAATTCTACAAAGACATCCAGATGTTTTATGCAATGACTGGCGCAGAACCAATACCTTGGGTGGAGGTCGGAAACAGAGCATTGGATCTCTGGGACTTGTGGCACGCTGTCACCACACAATCTGAATACCGAGACTGGGAAGAGATCGCTGAGTCCCTTGGTATTGATTGGGTAGCCGCTCCACGTGTCACTCACCAATTGAAAGCGGCATTTGAGAAACACCTTCTTGAGTTTGAGCAAGTGATGGCCACTTACTCGGACCGGGCTTCTGAGAGCCCTGATCAGGGAGAAAACGGCGAGGCTTCTGGGGCTGGAGCTCGAGTTCCATCCGAGGAATTCATATCCTCGCCTCCAGTAGTAGCGGGCCAGAAAAGGAGCTACGGAGAAGCCCTGCTTCCCTCGACCATTGTTCCTCCTTCCCCGAGAAAACGTCGTCGACACAATACGGAAGACGAAATACCGTATACGCCAGACAAGCCGAGCCAAAACACAGCTCGTGGGCCTGACGACGTGGTACTCACAACACCTCTGCATATCAGGATGAGGGAAGTCCGGTCGTCTCCGCAGCAACTCCCAGGTGGATCGGTGCACTCTGTTGAGCCCGAGACCCAGGATTTCCAATTCCAGATTGGTATTGAAGGGGAGGAGCGCTGGGACACGCCATCGCACCAATTGCTGTCTGAAAACCATCTGGCAATTCGCAGCTCGCAGTGCGCAGCCCCTAGGCTCCTGGTCAGCACTGGCGTTCATCACGCTCATGCCCCCCAGGCCGAGAATTTTTCACCATCAGCTACAGCCTCGAGTGAGAACTCGGAGTTTCCTCCGATCGAAAAAATCACCTCTTTACTTAGCAAACAGGCCGTTACGCCGCCTGACGTTGACTCAGACTCAGATGAGTATTTTGCCACGCCTGTCCGGAAATCTTCTGAGCGGAACCCGGTTCGTCGAAGCCTTCCCTGGAAGACAACTGCTATGCAGCCGCCTTCCTCCACGCAGCAACCAGTTCGCCGAAGCGCTCCCTTGCCGCCGAAACCGGCCACCATGCAGCCACACCCGCAAGTGTCATCGTCAACGAGGCCTAAACACGGGCCACAAGGAGGGTTTGATCGCACATCTGCACGAGCTTCTCCGCTTCCACGCCCAGCTGCTCCGCAGGCCGTGATGCCTCCGTCGTCCATCTCCTCGAGAGGCCGAGGCGGCCTTAGCAGAGAGAAGAGTGCCGTTGAGTGGTTTGAATCTATCGGTTACGAAAGGCATATTGTGATAAAGGCGCTTGAGGCAACCACGGGGGACAGGGGCAAGGCCGGTCACCTTATGCAAAGATTAGCCGATGGAAAAGGTATGCCGGACAACGAGCCCGGAGTCTGGACAGAGGTGGACGATGCAAACCTGAAAAAAGTATCTGAGATGGATCTGGATCAAGAGCACGTTGCTCCAGACCCAATGAGGCAAAAGATTGAGTGGGCCAAGGGGGCGAAGCGTAAGCTGGAGGCGAAGCATGGCGTGGAGGGATGTGAGAAGAGGATTGTTTTCTTGATAAACTTGGAGAAGCAGCTTCAGGCTAAAGCCCGGGTGAAAAAAGGGGATTGGAAGAAGCAACTGTTAGGGTAACGAAGAGGGGTTTGGGGGTTGGCTCTATTAGTTGGAGTTTGTTGGTGTAGGTATGCTACAAAGTAGCTAATGAAGGTGCATGTTACTGGTTCTGGGCTACAACGGTCGTCAGGCAGTGTGGGGGTGTTGAGGGAATCTATCTTCTTTTCGATAGATGCACCTGGGGGCGTTGGTGGTTACATGTATACGGGCTTTGGTTGTGACAGCAGCCTTGAACACGCACCCTATTGAGCTATCACTCTCCTCAAAACCTTGAAGATGTGTTAGAATAACAAGCTTAGCTTAGTTATTTGGAATGTGTTGCATAGCTTTGACGGCTGGAGCGTAGTCGTCACACCAGTCATAGGAAAAGAATAAGAAACAAGGGTATTTCTGCTCCGTGTAAGTTCCTTCTTGAAGTAATTGCTGATCTTTGGGGACGGGGCTTACCTTACCCACCGATGATACCCCACTTTCAGGGCATATGGATGAGCTAGACCTAGACTTGGCTTAATAACCATAGCTACTAAGAAGCTAAGTCTCAGAATCAGTATTATTCTAGAGGAAGATTGGAAGCACTTCGAGAATCAAGCTGTCAGGTGTAAGCCGCCCCTGTTTGATGTTTGACGCCTCACCATTTACCATTCATTAGTCCCTCTAAAGGCCAAGAGCCGAGGATTCACCGACTTGTGAGAAAAAGCAATGAATGTGGGTTATGCACTAGCCGAAACTGGGTTCTGACGCGTGACGCGTGTGGTGTTTGACGACGTGATGACACCACCTCTTCGCAACTTCCCCCTCAGGCCTTCACCGCCAAGCAAGAAAAAGCACGTCCTAGCCATCAAGAACTTCGTGCCGCTCGCCAAGTTCATCGTCGACCACCACAAGGACAAAACACAGGCAGCCGGCCTCATCGAGTATGAATCTGTTCTGCGGCCAGTTTAGCGCGAGTTCCTCGCACGTTAACTTGACCGCCGACGACGTCTAGGCCATCTTATATCCCAACAGCAACTCCCCCCAAGGCACAGCCACAAGCCCCACGCAGCTCGTCTCCGCCCTCGCTCGCACGCTTGAAGCCGAAATCCCGGACCTCATGCCCGACTACCTGCTCGGACACCGCATCTGCTGGACCCTGTTCCGATACGTCAAGGATGCCGTCGAAGGTGACATGCTCCGATGGCTGGGCTCTTGTTCTGTATCTATGCGAAGCTGGGCGATGAGAGTTTCAGAGTGGAAATATGCACATTTAACACTAGGGCGGGTGAAGGCTGAACTTACTGTGTAGCTGTAGGAAGGTGGATAGCCAGGAAGTTGGGTATTTGAATCAGCCACCGACACTGTTGTGCCAGATCGGACTGAGATCCAAACATCAGTCTGTGGTACCCGTATCAGCAAATTCCGTTGCATTTTGAGCGTGTTGTCATTATATGGCTGAGTTGTAGTGCGCCTATCCATCACCTTCATTTCTGTTTCCCGTTTATTGGTCGCAGGTACGTACACCGGAATCCGTGCAATTGGAGTACCAATTATAACCCTACCCCGATTCCCGGGGCCGATAAGGACTTTTCCGCTTGCGTGACGGAGGGCGATGAATTCGAGATAATACCTATCGATGCCGTGTGGAGATGGCGACAGCAGTTCCGTTGTTACAAGCACCTACCTACTTGCAAGGGTTAGTATACGGGTCAGGGACTTGAAGGCATTGTTAACGAAGGGACGGGGGAGGTCGTGGCTTGCTCGAGTCACCGCTGACACATGAGGAAGGAGCCACTGTATTGTTTCATCATTCATCTCGGGCAGCCCGAGTGGCCTAGGCAGCTTGATCGAATCAAGCACATCTGTACTCCTGTCACAACACTAAATTGCGGGTTTACCACGTTGCAAAGTTGACGGCATCGACCCAGTGCCGCGGCGAGCAATAGAGAACTAGGTGGTGCCCTGCGTGCGGGGCATGCTAATTGTGCTGAGGAAACACGTCAGAGAGGACATGATTCTATCGTCATGCAGCCGCAAGATGACATCTGGATGTCGTAGATACATGAGGTACGTGAGGAATCCTTCGGTCGATAAATTTGCCTTGGCCAAAACACACTCCTGCCAGAAACAAAGCAAGTCCTTCTTTCGCATTCGCTGAATCAAGGAATCTTGGAGCTTGGGTGTGAAAATGGATGAGTCGGATGTCAAGATTGGCGAGGCTGCTGCTCAAGCAGGAGAGGCCACCTCTACACAACCCTTGACGGTACGTCTGCATCCGGAAGCGGATGCCATCCTGGCCGTCCAGGGCGAAGCAACTTCGGGCGTACGAAAGGAGTTTGCGGTATCTTCGGCAGTCTTGAGCGTCGCATCCGACTACTTCAGGACCCTTCTACGATCCAACTTCAAGGAAGGCATCGAGACCCGGCGCGGAGACTGCCCAACAATCTCCATGAACGAGGATGATCCCCAGGCGATGGAGACCATTCTTTCGGTCCTACACTACCAGAACCTCGGTGCTCACGAGAGTCTGAGTATCAAGACGCTAGCGGTTATTGCAATGCAGAGTGACAAATACGATTGTACGGCAGCTCTGCGACCCTGGTTTTACCTATGGTTCCGCGACGCCGGCAAAGTATCCGATAAAGACGACCTCTTATATTTGCTAGTGGGAGCCTACTTCATCAACGCCCCGAAGCATTTCGCTGACATATCGGCTCGCATCGTGAGAAATGTCACCGCTGATTTCAATTCGGTATGGGCGAAGCATGATATGACGAATCTCCTCCCACATTATATCAGAGGTGCGGTTTCGAGAAAATCACAGTATCGCGGACGCTAACATACTATCAGACGGCCTGGTAGGCCAAGTATCGATGACTTTCCGCAAGCTACACCTAGAGCTGCAATCGGTTGAATCTCTCTTACGTCAGGGGGGAGGTTTCGCAATGAACAGCCGGCTTTGCACGGATTGCGGGAGACGACTTCCAGCGACGGCAAAGAAATGCCACCCGTGCTATTGCTCTACCCTGCAGGACGAGTATTGTACGAGTCAGACCCGGATAGCCGAATACTTCGCGGTCTTAAGCAAGTGCGAATTGTGGCCTTCGCTGGGACCATTCCAGAAATGTACCGTATTGGAGCTTGTTGAGCGATTCGATTGTTTGAAAGAGGACAATCAACACCAGTGCAGTGTGAAGCTGGACTGTCCGCTAGCAAGGGCACTTGAGAGACTGAAGGAGAAGGTAGATCGGATTGTGAAGAACACAAGGGGAATTGCACTGCTATCAAAGACGTTGGAAATATGAGGCAGAACAGCAAGTGCCCACCTAGCTATTAGGTGCTTACCTTAAGTAGGGAGGTACCTAGTTACAAAATGATAATTCATACATGAATGCGATAAGGCCTATGACATCAAGTTCTAGGCCTTGGGTACAGTTGGTGTTATGTGTGGGGTTATAATACAAGTGAGACAGAGGTCATATTGTAAAGAGAAATTCTCTTCATTTACACCGCTGCCTCCGTCGGTTTGTGAAGCGACGCATGTCGATTGCGTCCTGGCGCAGCCGTGCACTTAACCCTGGTTACGAGGTGTTGCTCGAAACTGTACGGTACCTATGTTGCAGCCCTTACAGAGATAGAATTGAACAGGGTTGTACGAAGACATTTACTCGTACTCGGGATACCTAAGGTTGGTAGTCAGTCTCAAGAGAAACTCAAATCCATACTTTCCAATCACCTACGAAATCCTCCCAGATCCAAGCATTTACCCATATACAACTTTCACGCAGCCTCAACCTGATCCACCCAATCGACATCAAAATCAATATCACCAATCACCACACTCGGCTTCCCGCTCGCTACAAGCTCATCCCTCAACGCCACCGCAACCTTCTCTCGAAACTCCGCCTCACCCGGCACGTCACAGTCCAAGTCCAAGCCACAACTCATCATACTCATAAACCCCTTCTTCGCCTCACTCGCCGCCGCCCTATCAGCGTGATGGCTGAGTTCCTGAAATCGCTTCCTCCAGGACAGCCATCGCCCAAGACTGTATCCATTGTCAGAGTTTTCACCACTAAACTGGTTCATGACCGAGAAGGCCAGAAGCTGGTGATGACAGTGGTGAATCCACGCGACAGCTACCGGGAGCCGAGCGACTGTCTTGGCTTCATCATCCCCTTCGAGTGCTTCGCGCAGGCACGACAGTCCTGTCCGCGCAAGTAAGTCTCTGCAGATTCCTGCGGCGAGGACCTTGGCTGAGAAGATCGCGAGGCTGCGCTGCTGCTGCTGCTGCTGCAACTCTGGCTCAGACTCAGAGTCAGCTGTTGCAAACAGCTGATCCCAGCGTCTCTGCAGCCGCTCCGCGAACTGGTACGCCTCCCAAGACGGGAAGGGGTTCGCAGACGGGTAGAGGCCTCTGCAGAGGGTGTCGAACTCCTTTGTCCACAGAACCTGCAAGACGAGCTGGTCGTATAAAGGCATGTCCTCCTCGGGGTCGAGAATCTGGGTGGCGGAGATGAGCACGTCCCAGAGCGTGCTCAGCCCGAGTTGGACCTCGGAGGCCATCGAAGCAGGACGGCGGGAGGCATCCTTGATGAAGAGGACGCCGAGACGCTTGATGCCGCTGACGAAGTCGAGCTTCTCTTGCGGGGCGGTGATCTCGTGCAGGTTGCCCCCGTCGACCTCGAGTGTCATCCTGCTGAATTCGGCGAGATGTTTCGCCGCGGGCGTGCTTGAGACCAGACTGAAGTTGCGGTACATTTTGGCGTCGATGTAGCAGATGGAGGAAAAGACGCTTCAGGGGGGGTAGGTGAGGGCTGCAGGGCACTGGAGGAAACGTTCTGCTTTATTAGGCAGCAAACAGGCAGCAGGTCTAGGCAGCTGCTAGGTTGCGGGCATTTACCCGGAAAGACAAAAGCCATTCTTATTGAGGACTCGAGCCTGGCCCTAACTGCATGTCGGAAACTGCCTGTCCCAAAGTATCTAGCAAACAAACTGAGAACAGCTTTTGCCCCTGCGTGGCGCATTGTTCGCATTACCATTATGACCACTTTGATCTGTGCGGGAGTGAACGCCTCAGTTCATCCCGTCTTCAGACAATATAGCAGAGCCTTCCAGAAATTAGGAAGAGACGCCCTGCTTTTTGCCCCCCTCCCGATTGCCATGGGTAATAGTACATCTAGTTTTTGGTCCGCTACAGGAGCTCCACCTCGACTTTTCCATAACCAGATCCGCGCTGGAGGACTTCTTTGATGCTGTCGACGATGGGCGCAAAGGGCGAAACGTAGACAACGCTGTACGCTACCGGGCTTGTAGATACGGCCGTGACCATACCCACGGCTCCGCATGGCCGTTGAACACAAGGGCGCCCGAGTCTCCGCAACCAGCAAATCGGCCATCACTTCCTGTTGGATGGACGACAAGAGCCTTGCCCTTCACCAGGGAATGCTGGGTACCATCAATATTGGGTGAGGTATAATGGATCGTGACGCTGGCGTCAACATCATGAAGTCGTCCAACTGTGTGGCCTGTCGTACGGCCAACTTTGAACAGATAAGAGCCCTGTTGAGGAGCAGCTGCGGTTGCTGCTGCTTCGTGCTTTGCGCGGGGTGTCCAGTCCGTCTCTTTCCATCCCTCTGAATCAAGATTGGACTCAAACATCTCGCAGCTGGAAGGCAAAGGACTCTGCGTAATAAGATATACACGTTAGCTTTGAGAGAAACACATACAGATGGGTAATACAACGTACGTTACATAACTGCTCACATGCAAAGCGCGTTGGGCTGAGCTTGACAAGAGCCCAGTCCAGGATCCAGTGATCGATGCTTGCCCGTAAGCCCAAAGATGCGTACATGGTACCAACGAGGCGAGATGCCCCGCAGCGGCGTTTTTGGGCTTGGGCCGCTTGAACCCGGGTAATGGCCGTACTTCGGAACTTGATGACGTTTTTGGCAGCCAGCCACCAATGGAAGTTGTCCCTGTCAGCAGGGCAGACCACATTCAGCTCACTGCTGCTGCTACCAGGTTTAGTAGGCAGCGTGGAAGCTACCAAAAATAAATATGTGAACCGATAGCACGGGTACGATGATGAGGGAAGGGGCCGAGAATAAAAAGGTACGTACAAGAGAGAACGTGGCTGCAGGTCAAGGCAAAGTACTGGGGCGTGCCGTCCGACACGATGCAGAGAAAAGCACCCAATGTACCTGTACCCCGCGGATCCCCTGCAAGGCCGATACTCGAGCCGGACGGAGGAGACTTCTCGTACGACATAGACTTGACTTGCTCGGCCGGGCTCACATGGGAGGGCATCGTGCTTATCTCTGCCTGACCGCTGTCGGCAGCAAGGGCAATAGCGTCTTCCGCAACTTCAATCGCAATTGCACCAAGACGTTTATCGTAGCTAGGGTACATAGGTCAGAAATAACGGTTCGAAATAAGCATCCTTCGTGTGGGGGGGAAGGCACACCTTTCCAGGACAGCTAAGAGCCCCATAATAGCTTGGATTGCTTCTGATGGCGCTAGCGAGCCTGGGAGGACGGTGACAAGCAGGGTTGGCTCTGTACAGGCATCGCCTGCAAACCCAATACGGTACGCGCAAAGAGAAGTGAGCACGTTGGGTTGGATACGGTCCATGGCCGCCCGAAGCTTGCCGCGGAATGTATCGTCGCCATCGTCGCAATCGAATGCCTCGCAGACGAGCCGGTCGAGTTCGCTGTGAATTGAAAAGCCGCTAACGACGCAGGGGTGAGAGCCAACGAAAGGGGAGGAGAGACCGCCTGAGGGCGAGCGAATAGCCCCTCGCCACGCTAGAAAGCCGTCGCCTTCGGTACCGACATATGTGTCCATGATGGAGAGAATGAGAGTTGTAGAGGAGATATTCCCACATTCTGCCAAGCAAGTTGAGGTAGTTGAGGTGCTTTTCTGCTGTATCTGGTTGTTGGCCGCGCTAACGCGTTTGGGAAAAGTAAAGAATTGCGCTAACGTGTTTAAGAAAGGTGGTGAAGAATGCGCTAACGCATTTGGGAAGTTGGGGGACTCCACAAAAGCTTCACTCAGAGTGACTTGAGATGAACCTGCATTTACGCAGCGGTAAGATTGCCCACCAAGGAGCATTATTTCGTGCGCACATGGAAACGATAGTTCCCAGATGTACAAGTCCACATAACAGATACTTGCGCCACATACCTGTCGTTCAGCTCCTTTAAGAGCGGGCCCTGCCACACGGATACCGCGCTCGAGGACCAATTGCGATTAAACTAGCTTTACAACTACGTTACCCGTTACTGGGGTGAGCATGCTTGTGAGGCAGGAGGAATCAGTGAAGTGGCTCTAGACTTTATGTATGTTCTGTTCCCCCTCTGACAGGAATCATTTATCCGTCGATCTTGTTCCCCTTTCGGGAAGGGTTAGCACCGGTCGAACCTAGAATCAGCTTTAATAGAGCCTCCTACAGGGGTGAAAAAGTTGAATTCCTACTGCTTTTAGCTTGGTAGTAGCAACAGACTCAGACAGAAACGGCGAAACGGACTCCAGAATTCGGAAAATCTCTCCTGTGTTATACTTGCGTGGATACCTGGGCAACCACACGTATCTAGGGGGTTGATACCGTCAATGGGTGGGGATAGCGCGCAGTTTGGAGTTTGATGGAAGCGGAAGGCTTATGAGCTCGGTCAAGCCCTACGAGTTGGGATCTGCCGCCAAGCGGTGCTCTCATGCGACAGACAAACTACTAGAAGAGAGCAAGCTCACACATCCCTCCTTTCCGTTTAAAAACAAAAATGTCCCATCCATGATCAAATGAACATACCAGTAACTTTCTGTCTCGCCCAATCTTCGCATCGTCGCGACAGTCCCACCTGGCATGTCTGTTGCTCTCTTCCCTCTGGGAAAAGACGCACTTGGCATGTCTTGGAGGGCCAAGCCGGGTGGGCTGATTTCAAAAGGGGCCAAGGTATAGAGGGACGGCCAGCTAAGGAGGGCGCGGTGGAAAATACAGTGATGCAGTCGCTGCGTCTGCTTAATTACCAATGCGACGTGCGATCAATGATTGGCCCGGGCACGAAGATCAACCTGTCTTGACAAAGATGTAGGCCGCCTCCCCCACTTGCACCACTACAAGCAAGGAAGGAGCCACTCCCGTCGGTACTCCCATCCTCAATTAACCTACCGACGATTGGCCCAATCCAGAACGCGAGGCTTTGCTAGTTTCAGGCAGGCAGGTAGGAAGCAGAGAGCTTTGGAACAACCTCCTCACCGCCGCAGTTCTGCCATTTCGTCACACCGATCGCATTTTCGGGACAAACTTCACTTTCGCAGTGTAAGGGATTAATGGCATATTTGCCGCGACGCCGTTAGGGATAGTTGAGATAAACTTGCCCCAGCTCCTGTTTGATAAATGCCGAGCACGACTCGTAGGTACTTTTTGTGCTTCTCATCACCCATCTTGGTATGAAAACCTCCATCTGATGCTTGTGAAATTCTCGGGGCAGAATTGCGCTTGGCCGATACCCGACCCCAGATCTGCTGATGCTGAGGTCAATACGAGCAACTGCTTTATATGTGGTTCAACTCGCCCCATTGGGCTCATTCACGAGGCGCAGCAGCCGAAGCGCGATGTTCTCCCTGACAGCGTGCCGAAAGATCCCGGTAGATCTTTCTGGGCGAATCAGCAACCGCCCAACCGTCGCATCGCATGTCTTGATTTCTCGCCATTCAACCCTGTGTGACCATGCTTTGGGGCAGTGTAACCTCATTGGGCCAAGGCGCACCGCAAGGGGTGCTGCAGTGTCCCCCCGATCTGCACGCTCAATAATACATAACCCAGCAACCCCAGATTCAGGAACCAACAAACGCCTTTTCAGATTCATTCATCGCCATCGCCCTCTTCGTTGGTTACCCACCAACTACCACCAAACCAGCCGCCATCATGCTCCCGGTCTTCGGCATCGCACTCCTCGCGCCCCTCGTCCTCCTCTTCACCGCGCTCATCGCGCTCACCGTCCTCACCCACCGCAATGTCCAAACCGGCAACGACCCGGCTCGCATCGCGGCGGTCCCCTCCCTGCGCCACACGCTGCACGTCTTCCTAGGCGCGACCCTCCTCGACATCATCGCCTGCGCGCTCCTCGTCGCGTACTCGATCAGTTACGCCTACGGCAACTCCTACTCCGCGACCAACCACATCTCCGCCGTCGGCAGCTTCCTCATGCTGCTCGCCTCCACCGGCCTGCTCACCACCATCGCCCATCTCGCCACGGGCGTGCGCCACGCCGCGTCCGGCGGGACCTACACGTCGCGCAAGCTGCACCGCGCCATCACGTACCTCACCTTGTTCGCGGTGCTGTGCTTTGTCGTGTACTTCATCTACCGACAAGTTGCATGGAGCATGGGCCGCAGGTACGGCATGGCAGGCTACGTACTGGCCATCATCGTCCTGGTCGCGCTTGCGCTGCTGTTCATCGCCGCGGCCACCGTGTTCGTGTATTCGATCAAGGGGCACAAGCAAATGAAGAGTATGGGTGCTGGATCGGACTACGTCAGGATCGGCAAGAAGGTGGCTATCATTGCGGGGTTGAATTTGATCATTTTCGGGTGGATGATTGTGAGCTTTGTGCTTGGGTTTGGCATTGGGTATGACGCTGGGTTCTGGATGATTATTGATCTGGTGATTTGGAAGGTTGGCATGTTTGCTTTGCTGGTGTGGATTTACTTCATTGGGAAGAAGGGCGCCGGCGGGTTGTGGTCTGCTGGTGGGGGGTTGTGTGTGCCGGAGGTGGAAGAGCAGGCGGGTTATGCTTGAGGGGGTTGTGCTGTGTGATGTTGGATACCTCTTGTAATTTGGTTCAGAGCTCTTTTCTTTTGTTGCATTTGTTGGCGCTTGTGTATTTGATGGGAGGCGGATGATACCGTTGGCATATAGAAGCATGAGATACCTAGGTTGTTGGAGCGAAATATTTATGGAATTTACTGGAAGACAATTGCACGGTTTCTGTCTTGGTTGTGTGTGATTCAATTATTCTATTTCGTGTACTGAGAACTTGTGAGCCAGGAGCGACTCGGGTATCATTTTGACAGGCAGAAAATTTTCAAGCGCTCCTTCGCTCTTGTCGCAACATCCGATCTCCATCTCGGAGCTCAACGACTTTTGCAGCGACATTTGCGGCACTCTTCCGCCCCACACCATAGCCCCTCTCCACGACCAACATCTCGTCTTTGATCATATCCAGGAAGCCGTCGAAGAAAGAAGTGCACCCCTGCTCCGAGCGCAGCTTTTTGATAAACTTGGACACGCATGCCTGTCAGTTCCAAAGCGCCAGAAGATGCGACAGCGCGGGGCCCATACCTGATGAACACCTGATTTAACCAACGCCGTACGTACTCCTCCCTTCTGTTCCACGAAGAAAAATGTCCCAGTTCGGAACTGATGGAACGAGTTATTGACCTGCAGTCTCTCGTCCAGAAATGACTCGATTCCTTTCCAACCACCGAAATACCAGGCCGCGAACTCGAGAAATACGCACCCCAGTCCCCAAATGTCGTACGACGTTCGGAGGAGGCCATCGAGCGGCACCTCTACTTCGGGCGGGCAATACATCAGCGAGTTGGGTGCTCTTTTCCAGGGCGTCTCATCCTTCTCGGCGACCTCGGCCGTTCCGAAGTCGGTGATCTTCAGAACGCCCATGCCACGTGTCGAGCCCCTGACAGGATCAGGAAACCACAAGATGTTCTCGGGCTTGATGTCACCATGTCGACAACACACCAGACGAGGCAGTTGACTCCAACTTGGCTTAGCGATCAGGATGGAATTTCTGGGCACACTCAATCCGACCTCGCTGTTGGTTGGCGTGTCCGTGCTCAGAAGTCTTGCCGAAAAGGTGTGGTGACGATGGATGGTTGCTAAGCCCATGGCGAGACCTTCGCATTGGTCAGCTAGCCAGAGGGCTGTCGTTGAGTCCCGCTTCGGTTCGTGATCCTTCCAGTATTTGTACAGATCGGCCGCCGCGTAGGGGAAGATGAAGTGATAGCAGCCTTGCTGCTCATAAGAGGCGAGTAGGGATATGAGATGTTTGTGTCGTTTCTTACTGACTATCCTTAGTGCCTCAAACTCACGCCGAAAGTCATGCTCGTTCTTCGAATGCAGTTCTTTCACTGCAAAAACATGCTGCTCCGACGAAGCAGAATGTTTGACATCGTCATGATCGTGGAATGCGTGGTGATCGGGGTGTATCTCCACTCTATACATCTGCCCGAACCCGCCGGTTGATGGGAGTTTTTCCCATTTGATGAACGGGAGGATGGCTCGCTCAGGGATTTTGAAATGATGGGGCAGCCGACGCTCGTCTGGGCTGAGGAAAGGGGCTAGTACTTGCCACTGCGTCTCCTCGAACCTTCGGACAGTAGCATGTCTCCACCTGATTCCCTTGAGCTTGAAACACTGCAGCGGAGTGTTGAGGTTGCTCCTGCGCCGCAACTCCCACTGCGTGGAGCGTTGATGTGGCGCCCGTTGTCTTTCGGGAGGCAGGTATCTCTCGAGAGGCAGGTCTGCGTCGCATACTCCCTCCTCAACGAAGTACTTGATCCGAGATGGCCGCTCGATCGAGACAAGAATTGCGAAAATCTTTCGATACGATGGTTCCGGACTTGGTGGCGGTGGGAGCGGCGATGAACCCCCCACAGTCTCGGGGCGTGAACGAAAACTCTGATCGCCATTCCCGCAGATTTGGTGTGCCTCGGCTCCTAGATCTCGGCTCACTTTTATGGGCTTGAAGATACGCTTCCTGAACGAGTCTTGCCACTTGGAGAACTCTGCTTCGACGGTTTTCTTGTTGACGATCCTTGGGAGCTCGCGGTTGGGGAGGAACTCTTGGCTGCGGATCCCCGACTTGACGAGCTTTTCAGTCAGCGCATGCTGAAGGTCCCCTGGATTGTAGTCATGACTTGGGGGCCTTGGGTCGGTTCGCCTCCGAGCGGCACGCCAGAGCTGGTCGCCGAGATCGGTGACCGTGACTGCTGGAAGGGCATCGGCGCCCGGATTGTCGTCCTGGATCAATTGGTCCTCCGAGGACCCGGCATGGTTGGGCTCCTGCGAAACCGAACGGTGTGGAAAAATGCTGTTTGTTGGCTTTGCTGGTCCTGGTATGTTTGTGGTGACAGCGGGCCGGTCGGGATCCATCATGGTGCCAACAATACCAGCTGGAATGTGCAGAAGTCATACAGCGCCACTTGCCCGAACTTCAATTCATACTTCGCAGGTGGAGTGAGGAAGCGGCGAAGCCCAATGCATGATATAGCACGGATTTCGCTGGTTGGGCGCACGAAGCGCCCGGGACGCGACCTAGGGGGGCCAAACAACCGAGTATGGGCGGGAGACCCGGCGAGGCTCTCCTTGTCGGTCTAGGCAATCGCTTCTGGGGATCGAATGCGGGTGGCAAAATCGAGGAGGGTGTGTGTGTGGCTACCAACCGCCTAGCTGAAATAGCCCTAATTTGGGCTGAGTGTGTCCGATGTTAGGGAGGGGGGGGTGGCCTCCGAGTTCTTCCTCGACACAAAGCACCCCTGGGGCGAAGTCGGTCTTTGTTCTGGGGATGTATAAATGGCGAGTCGACCTGATCCGGATACGCGTTGCCCTTCAACGGGAATCCAATTCTTCAGCTTTCGGCTGTACCCTGCGATCCATTTGATCTAGGCTCGGTCCACCGACGAATTCGACCGGGATGCCACCTGCTGCTGGACACCAACCGCAAACCCCACAGACATGTACTCACGGTACTTCTCCCGTTCAGCGGCAGGAGATCTCCATCGAGAACATTGACCCCGAAAGGCTGGCCTCAAAACTCCACGACTTGTTTGGTGGACAACCTGAAGTCTATGTAATGACAAGCCCGAGCCGCCCTCAAGATGCCCCTGGGCCAACTACTGACAGGCAGATCGTTAGATGAGGCATCGCGTTTACTGCATAAGCGCACCGCGACATCTTTCAGAGGTACGTTCAATTTTCGTCGTGCATGCGATAGCGTGGCTGGGCTTTGGCTAACTGGATGGTAGGAGGAATTACGCGAATGCATGGCCCCAGGCAATCCCCCAGCAACGGAGGGCAGCCGTGGATCCAAGAGGTGGCCAGCGCTAACAAGATTTCGACGCGGCCGTTAAAGGTGCCTCTGAGCCGAAATGATGGGGCTAAGAGAGGTCACACACACACCACCACCACCACCACCCCGCAACGCTTCAACGATCCCCGCTGACTCTGTCGTCATTACCCCTTCTGCCACTAGTTGGTGGCTTTGCCACTCTCCCTTGAAGCTCAATTCCCATGATATCTCCTTAGAGCGAGTAGCCGTCTTGATGTGTACTCCCATCCAGGTGGATGGCCCCGTACACCAAGACCAACATCAATCAAGAATTATTATTGCACAATCGCCCGCCAGATGAGGCACGAGATACGGCCTGCATGAGGGCCTCAGCGGGGTGAACTCGGTGTGGCCAACAAAGAGGGTGATTGGATCTGAAATTTTGTTGATCTGCAGTATGCTGCATGGACGTGCATAAAATTCCAGGAGGCGTCCAATACATGGCACACACACAAATCGCGGGCTCTCTTCTGCAGCAAGCCACCCCAGAGCCTTGTGCCAATTCAAGCATCATCCTCCGCTATCTCACCGTCGGGGTATGGCATGGCCAACTTCGGCTAAAGCGCGATATCCGTGTGATAAAGCGCGGGCACCCTCGTTCCGATGAGAACAGACGGGCCTCATTGCGAGGCGGAAAACTGGATGATGGCTCCGATAGAGAGAGGGCTAATCTGACCGCTGCAAAAAGGCATTGGAAGAGTTCTGCACTACTTGTACCCGAGCACTATTGCACGTGAATACACTGACCACAGGGGGTACATGTACTTATCTTCTGCATCGGCTTGAGTGTTCTTCTTTTTTGCTGGAGTCGTTTTCGTTTATCATCTGGGAGCCGTGGTTTAGTCAAAGCCCGTGTCGAGTGCCCGATCCGAACAAGTGTGGGTGCGATGTTGGTGCGCCATGCGGCTCAAATCGGTCACCGGGCGGATAAGACGGCGGGCGTGTGGCCTCTGGATGGCTGTGCTGCGGTACTCTAGTTCCCGAGTCAATTGGATTCACTCAATCTGGGGAGTTTCGAAACGAGATGGCGGACCCTGAACCGAGCTTGACGGACCCTGACCAGAGCTTGGCCGACCGCATTCTTCATTCCTCAGTCAAAAGCTCGTTCGAGAAGGACAGCAGAGAATTTGTGCCTGAGGGATGCCTGAGCGCTATCACCGAAGCGGCCATAGAAGAGGAACTCGAAGAGGCGGGGGCGGATGATCCCGGCCTCCCTGGATTGGTCGAGTTCATCCATAAACGCGCCATCAAACTCTTCGCCATCGCCGTGTGCATCACAATTGAGGGCTCAACACTCTACGATGTGATGAGACTGTTCAAAGCGAGCAACTTCTCCGACGAAAGACTACCCATCAAACCGTGGGCGGAGCAGCACGAGCTAAGCTCACTGTCCAAGAAAAAGTGGAACAGGACCAGGATCTCTCTCTTTTACACTAGACAGTGGGCCTTCCTTGCCCCTATTTTTCGACCTGCGACAGAGAGGCAAAGCAACTACGATTTTGAGCAATCTCACATCCTGCCGTTTACTGAGAGGTATAGCGAAGGGTATGATCGCGGCTCATTTGGGCGAGTCTTCAAGTACAAGATCCACAGAGACCACCTTGTCGATCCGGAGGAACCGGTAAGATAAATTCCCGCGAAGAGCTACTTTCGACGACGGCCTGCTGACAGAGCATAGAACCAGTGTGAGGACAAATATGTTGCCGTCAAAGAAATTCAACCACCCCAGAATGAAGAGGACCGCCAAAAGATGGTCACAGGCTGGGAGCGGGAGGCGAGTGTCCTACAAAAGATGAACGGTTTCCACCAGGAGAACATTGTCCGATTCATCACGGCCTTCCGCCACGGGGACGAAGGCAAGGAAGATTACTACCTGATGTTTGAGTGGGCCGATGGAGGGAATTTGCGCAACTTGTGGAAAACGCTGCCGCGACCGGCTAGCGTAACGCCTACTCTGGTTAAGAATGCCGTTGAACAGATCTTGGGCCTCGCAACTGCTCTCTGCAAGGCACATTATCCACCATCGAGGCCTACAATCCGGCACGGAGACCTCAAGCCCGAGAACATCCTTTGGTTCAAGCCTCAGGCGAATGAGGTCGATAGCATCGGGACGCTGAAGATTGCCGATTGGGGGCTGGCCAGACAGCACAACCTTGAGACTAAGCAACGGAGCAACAAAACATCAACAGGGTCTGGTACCAGACGCTACGAGCCGCCTGAGGAGGAGACTGGAGAAGGGCTCTGGGCGAATGCGCTGAGCCCAGCCCAGGCTGGCAAGCAACAGAAAAAGCGGTCTCGACTCTATGATGTTTGGGCCATGGGCTGCATCACGCTGGAGTTCATTGTTTGGCTCCGCTACGGTCTCGAGGGACTCAGGGGATTCAACGCTCAGATCAAGGGTGATTACAACTCAGAGTCTGTGCCATTTTACAAGACCAAGGTGGTCAACGGTAAGAAAATAGCAGAGGTTCATGAGGCGGTAATTTGGTGGATGGATCACCTAGCCAAGGACCCAGCATGCGTGCCGGGGTCAACCGCTCTGGGAAGCCTTCTTGAGCTCGTCAGGGAACGACTTCTAGTCATACAGCTCCCGGAAAAGTCAGGAACATCGACATATGAAGAAACTGCCAGGGCGACCGGCTCACAATCAAGATCGAGGCGAGGATCCGTCCCTTCGGTGTCTTCCGTCGTGCAAACACCGAACCTCGGAGCCACCACCAACGTTGACCCTGACATCCCCGACATTGTGATATCTGGACCGGAACAGAGCGAAAGTTTTGGGCCCAAGTCGCCGCCCACACCAATCCCTCTATCCGAGCGCGGCCGGGCCCCAGGCCGAGGCGGAGGCCGTGCGCTTTCAGACGAGTTTGTGCGGCGCATGGAGGAAATTGTTTCCAGCCAGGAAGAGGAAAGCTACTGGGTCACAGAAGCGCCCTACCCATTGCCACCTTCTGAACAGGATAGCTCTGACTATCCGACTATCAAAGAACCTGAGAGCAGCAACCAGGTATATGTGACTGACTCGGACTCAGATACCGAGACTGAGAACAGTGGGGAAGTTCTCTGTGAGGACAAGGGAAGGGCGAAAACCCGCCTGGCGGCGCCAGAGGCTCTTACTGGTGGGCTGGCTGTGCCCACTCAACGGGTATGTACAACACTTGATACATGTTTAATTTGCTTGCTTTGTCCGAGGGTGGTGTACTGATTGTGTCCGCAGACCCAAGTACGTGTATCTTCAGTGTTAGGCCTGCGTGTAATCGAATGCTAACCGAGGGGGACTTTGTACGACACAGGAAGTAAGTTGCTTAATTAGTCCGTGAAAATTGTTTGTATTTCTAACATAACGACAGTATGTAAGTTTGAACTCCGATGGGCTTCATCTTTGTGGTCTTGTACACCTTTATTTTGGTTCGGAACTAACGGCGGTCTCTCTACCACTCACAGGGTGTAAGTGAACTAAGAGACCTATATGGAAAATGAAAGAAATGTACTGACCCTTCTTTAGGATGTAAGTGAAATCAGTTCAGGACTGCCTGGGCGTATTCTCATTACTACGTGGTACATAGGCAGTACGTGATGCCTGGGATATCAGGGTCGACAACGATTTTGCTGCAAGGTTCTTCGCAGGGATCAAAACTTCAACCAGTCTCACTCTCCCCAAAGCCCGGCCATCAGAGAACCTCTGCGATGAATGCAAAGATCTTCGCGCTCATATCTGGGACTCATCATTTGACAAGACCTATGATATGTCTCAGTTGAGACAGCACGCAGAGGCCGAGGCTTGCGATCTCTGTAGGTTGATTTGGATAACCTGCCAGCGTAGCCGGTCAACCGGGAACGACACGGTTTTACTGGAGAGGACTGAGTCATATCTCAAGATAAATGGCACCGCTTCTCACAAGTTGTCGATATTTCGCAGCTCTGGTAAGCAGTTGACGGGTCAGCAGGGGTTTGAATGGCGGCGCTGGACTGACGAATGTGCTTTCATTCAGACCTGAGGACGAGGATTGACCAAACCATTCAAATCGGCTTGGGGGCGCTCCCAGAGGCGGAATCTGAAATGCATTTCGAAGTTATCAGGCAGTGGCTCAAGCACTGCGACGAGAATCACCAAGATGGGGCTTCAAGTTGTTTACCTCCGACCACTGGGTACCCCGGCAGCCCCAAACCGACCCAAAAGAGGCTACCGACCAGGGTTATCGAAGTGGGAAGGGACGGAGATGGCAAAGTGTTTCTTCGACAAACAAAGGCGGAGGATATGGGAGAATGGCTCGCCTTGTCGCATCAATGGGGACCTATGCCTCATTTTTGCACCACCACAGCAACACTTTCCCGCCATCTTGAGGGGCTCGACTTTGACGCGCTTCCTACCACCTTTCGGGACGCCGTGGCGGTTACCCGCGCTTTGCGGTGCCGATATCTCTGGATTGACTGCCTCTGCATCATCCAGGGCGACGGCGGCGACTTCAACGAGGAGGCAAAACGCATGGAGCAGGTGTATAGCGGTGCATACTGCGTTCTTGCCATCAGTCGCGCTGCCAGCCATTACGCCGGCTTCCTCGGCCCACGGAGGAAAAGAGATTTTGTGGAGCTGCGCCGCCGAGAGGAGGCGCCTTTCTACATATGCGAAAACATTGACGATTTCAACACCCACGTCCTCGAAAGCGATTTAAGCCGGAGGGGGTGGGTGCTGCAAGAACATGCACTGGCACGGCGGACGGTGTTCTTTACTGACCACCAGACGTACTGGGAGTGCGGTGAGGGCGTTCGTTGCGAGACGATGATGAAGATGAAAAAGTATACCTACGCCTTATTCTTACGTTTTCTTCCGCTTAGTATGTGAATTGATCTGACTCCTCCCTCACAGCGAGCGATCTGCCTTCCTCGGCGACCCTAACTTCCCGGAGCTCATCATGAACGCCACCCAGGGTGGGAAAATCGTTCGCTGCCAGGACCTCTACAAGCGGTACTCTGGCCTTGGATTGACAAATGACTTTGATCGTCCCATGGCCATTGACGGCCTCCAGCACCGCATCCTTGGCGCACTCAACATCCAAGGTGGCTTCGGCGTGTTTGACGAGGGCACCAAGAAGAAGGGTCTACTTCGCCGTAGCCTCCTCTGGATCCGCGCACCCGGAACCTCAAAACTTGACCGCATCACGTTCCCCGCCAATCGCGCCATCTCAGTCGTCCCATCGTGGTCCTGGATGGCATATACCGGGGCGATCGACTACATCTCCCCCGACTTTGGAGGTGTTGACTGGGAAGAGCTGAAGTCTCCCTGGTCTGGGCCGGGCAGTGGAGACGACTTGTTCTGGACCGAGGTACAGGGCGGCAATATTGCCCTCGTGGGAGAAGCAAGAGAGTATGATCCCATCAAGTGTTCCGATCCGGAAAAGATGTCGCTGGAGATCGATTCGCCTGGGGGGTCGCTGCAGCCGAAGACACTTTGTATCATACTGGGGAGGCAGAAAGGGGTGCCGCTCAAGGAGAAGCGGCACTATTTGTTGTTTATCAAGAGGACGGCAAATCGTGACCGTCGCGGGGCACCGTTGTATGAGAGGGTTGGGGCCGGGTTTCTTCCGGGGAGGTGCATTGAGTGGAGTTCGCCGGTGAGGGTTACGATTCATTGAGCGGATTAGGGGGGCGGTCAGGTATGTTGCTGCTGTGTTTTCTTTTTTCTTATTGCTGTACACAAATTCGACTGCAGGGGGCTCTTGAAGATATCTGCACCCTTGTAAGTCTTGCAGACTTGTGAGGTAGACTTTGGCAAGGTAGTATAATATACAAATTCTGACGGTAGTAGGCCTATCTAAACATACATGCTATCCTAGGTGTGAAGGGATCGCGTCTCTTTCGGCATCTTGCGGCGTGTTAGGGCGACATACACGCTGCTCACCTCCAACTCGGGTTGCGGGGTGCGTAATCAGGCATGAGAGCATTGGTCGCCACCATTGATTCATTTTCACTTATTAATACCACAGTATGAACTATTTCGGTCTACGGTATCTACATAGGTACTTTGTGGGCAGCTACTGCCCGACAAACAACGAAGAACAGCCTCTCCGGTCTGTTCAGTTATCAACGCTGACTTGATTCTGACATGGCCTCGCTATTTACATCTCAAGTTTCTTCGTTCATGGCTCATTCATCACACTTCAAGAACAATTCCACTGTTATCATTGAAGCTGTCCTTGCCGTTTCTGGTGAGCTGGTCGTATAAACGACCAAGCATCCTCACCTAACCCTTCCAGTTCATCTTCACATCAACCCAACTCTCCTGTTAAGCAATACGAGACATCCTACCTTCCGAGTCAAACTAGGTACACTCAGTCAGATTTCACAGAGGTAAGATCCTTGAACTAACAATGTATTACGTTGTCTTATTGCTCTACGGCTGCCAATGTACCGAAAAAGACCAAAGGTTCCGGTTCACGAGTCCCGACATCAAGAAGGCTATCGCCACGTGCATTTCCAACTCAGACTGGCTCGATAAGCGTGGTGTGCCGTGCGGCGTTCAACACGCCTACTTCGGCGCCAACAATGCCGTGTACGACATCGAGCTCGACGACGGTACTCACTATGCTATTCGCTTTCCACTGCAAAGCTACCAATACGGCACCTGCCTGCTCTGCAAAGTGGGCGAGTCCCACTTGGCACGGCTTGAGAACGAAGCGCTGACCCTTGAGCACCTCAACTCACACGTTCCCGGCATCCCCGTGCCGCACGCCTACAAGTACAGCAGCACCTTCGACAAGGAAATCGGGCTCCCATTTATTCTGATGGATTGATTGGGTCACCGGAACACTCCTAGCCGATACCTGGGAACAAACCGTCAAACAAACCCCCGAAGACAAGCAGAAGCGTGAGACCATCCTCCGCAGTCTTGCCAAGGCCGTCCCCTCCCTGGGCCCAACAGGGCTACCCCCTTTTCCAGGACGGACTCCGGATCCCTTCTGATTTGATCTATCCCTTCGGCGCTTTGCGAACCGTTCCACTCCGGGCCCAAGGATTGGTTAGTCTATTGTGGGGCGCGCCAGTCCTAGGGTCGTGACAGGGTTCCCCCGGGGAGCAGGATTGCGCACTGCAGGATGGGTTTCTGGCTCCTTCCGGACTGTGGAGGCTCTGAGGCTACCACCAAACCTGCCTTTGGCTTGTTCTTGGGCCCCAGCGGCGTCCCACGCTTCTTGGGCACCTCTGTGGGAGTTTCTGCAGCCTCCCTATCCTCACGAGCATCATTGACATCCTCCGGTATAGTTATGTCAACCGAGGCGACCTACCAAGCTTCTCACGCCCACTTCTCCGAAGAAAGTTGCCACCCTAGCTCCGGGATCCCTCTCGCCTGCATTTCCGCCTTGTCCCATGCATGCATGTGTGCTAGCAATCCCTGCGTAGTGGATGTGCGTTAGAGTTTCGGGGATCTCGCTTCTTATGCCGTTATCGCTGTCGCTGCTGCCACTAGTCGCCATAGTGGCGGTGGTGCAGATGGTTGGAAGGCTTGCTTATTTCCTGTCAATGCGGGCACGGTCTTAGGCAAAGTCGTGCTGGCAAGACCTTCGTCATTTGGTCTTGAAGGCCGGGACGGCGAGATCGCAGGACCCACTGCCAATATCGCACGGGCGGGCTCACACGTCGCTAGACCGTTCGTGGGCTTGAACAACACAGCTGGTTAGCCATCATCACATCTGACTCAGGGATCACCCTGCTGTGCCCAACGTCCCCTCAGTTTTGTCTCTTGCGCTAGGTGTTTTAGCGTGGGCCCGATGAACCCGAAGCTAGCGCCATCCATCACACGGCAGAAGGCCGCATCATGTCAGAATCACATGGCAAAGCAGCATACCTGAGGCAGCGAGGTCTCGGCCTAGATTACTCAGTTTCTGCCACTGGTTTCAAGAGGCTAGTTAGCTAATGCCGCCAGTCTCCGCCCTGCATAACACCAAGTAGCGTGTGTTTCGTTTGCGGAACGTTCAACGCTAGAGTCTCGCGGGCAATAGCAAACAAAACTACGGTAGTTTATAAGACGGGGGCGCAGCTTTTTTAGCGGCACTTGGGATCAGCCAGTCGACTTATTGATCTCTGGTAAGAGCTGAAGTCTGTTGTGGATGGCACTTCGTAGGGAAAGGGGCGCTCGAAACGCTTCACCGACAAAGATCACCTACGGGTGATGGGGGGAACAGCGCGCTCGGTCGGCAGCGGTGGGCAAACCAAGGCAGTCGTCCAGAGACTGCCATATCTGATTGGGCCGCGGAGGTCCCAGCAGGTGATCAAAAGTTTGGACCCTCCACCCCAATCATGACTTCCAAACCCGCCTTTTTCCATCCCTGCGTTAACTCTCGCGCCTCTCAAAGTTGCGGACCACTCGTGATTGGCTCGTGCTACGGTGTGGTTGGGGAATACTGGCAGCCCAGCCGGTGTGGGGCAGTCTGCTTTGTTTGTGTCTGCCCAGCGGCAGTAAGACACAGATATGATCGAAAAAGGGGGGGGTCTTCCAGCGGCGCGTGAATCACACAATAATACCTGGCGCAGCCTTAGGGCCAACCCAGCCCATGCCGAAGCGAACCGCGTTTCCTGCGTGTCGAAGGGCAGGAGAAAAAAACACAGCCTTGAGAGGCAGCTGTATCCGTACTTGACAGGGCTGCCTTAATTTTTTGTTTTATCTATATGAGCAGGTTGGAAAACCGGACAGCTGAGTCTCCCAGAAAAGACGATCTCTATTGCCATCACCATGGAAGACACGCAGGAACCAGTTGCTCACACTTCTCCTACCTCACCCGACGACGACGACGACCGGAACCCTTCTAGCGACGAGTCTACAACACCAATTTCCGCATCGCCCCAGCGTGGTGACCCTGTCCCGTTGGCTTTCACCTCGCCGGAAGACACGCACGAGCTCCAAGAGCTCGAGATCTCCAAGGCCCGCGAGGAAGTCCTCCTCTCGCTGTTGTATTCGTCACTGTTGCCGTCGTCGTCAAGCAAAGCCACGCCGCCGCCTAACCTTTCTAATGGGAAGATCTCGGCTTGGTTCCAAAAGCAAGAAGACGTATGGGACAAGTGGGCTGTTATTTGTTCTCGTCGCGATCCTAACCGCCTCCTCCCTACGGCCTGGGAGCAGCAGCGCCAGCTCTGCAACGCTGTCAAGGGCTTTGTCCAGCTGACCAATGCCGACGAACTGCCCTCGGATATTCTGCAGGGCGGCGTGGACGCTGTGAAAATGCTGCTTCACGGGATGCTGGCCAACTTCGTCTGCTCAAAAATCATTGCGTCACCGTTCTGGCTACTCGAAGCCGCTGTCTCGTCTCCCGTGGCAACAACAGGGGCGTTAAAACAGGGATTTACGAAGCTCTACCATATACTGTCTGAAGGTCTGCTTGCCGCCTATTTTCTTTCGTCCGCTTATGGGGAGGAAGCGAGAGAAAGGGAGAGAGAGAGATGCAAGTATCACTGAAGACTGACTCTGGCTAGCCCAGGAAACTACCTCCGTGTCGCATGACGTAAGAAAAACCTGGGTACGCCTCTTTGCCCAGGGGGGTATGGATCTTCGGGATCCGCCGACGATGCTAGACGATGAGGGCACCCGCTCCAGGCATACGCTTCATATGGTCCGTCAGAATTACGCCCGCCAGCTACGCGGCGACTTTCTCTCCAACGGGCCACTGCTCATCGCGGAGCCAGACCCTGATGACAGCGAAAGGTTGCTCAAGGTCATCGACGACGCCTTGATATTCTCCTGCAGGCTATGGCCACTCGACACTCTGTTTCGCGTTAACGGACGGAAAGAGCTCGCCAAGGTCGACCCCGGGGCTGCAACGCGGCTCATGAACTCCATCACCATCGGTCAGGACGGTTACAACATCATTGTGGTGGTGCAGCCAGCAGTGGAGGCTATTGAGATGGAAAGCGCTTTTCCCCCAGAGGGTAGAAGTGGTAGCGATGATTGAATGGCAGCCAGGGGCTCGCCCAGCATCGTGTGGCTACAAGCCCAGGTGATGGTGGCACCGCCACAAAGTAGAGGGAAGAAGTTGGTCTGGAGACTAACCACTGGGGCGAGAAAAAAAGCGGGCTTGGAGCCGAGTCTTGACAAATCTCTATTTCGTGATGTGTTGGAGTAGGCAGCTGACAAAAGTCGGAAGATAATGTCAATACTCATACAACATCAACAACTCATCGTACAGGCATTGCTCGTTTCCACTGATTGATCCGGCTTTCGCTGTTGCGGTTCTCATTTCGGCCCCCACCACAGACTGTGTGCAAACCCACAACGGCGAGTGTAACCAAGAGCACCCTACACATCAGTGTCACCCGGTGGTAAGAATTCCCCGTTGTCGATGCCGATGGGATTTGCGGGTGCTCAGGCACTAATTGATACACAGAGAGGTACCGTGCCCCCTTGCCGATGAAGATGCCAATACCTGTCTCGTCGCTAGGGTCGTCGTCCACAACTCTGAACTGCCAGAAGAAGCCGACAAAGGGCGTCGTGCACTGTGGGGCCACATACGGTGTCCAGTTCCAGAACACATGGACTATGCGGTCGCCCCTGTCTTTCCATCCGGGATCGAGGGAGGTGATGAGGAAGGACCGGATGAGGGACTCTTTTTGTTCCCAGAGAAGAGCCTTCACCTCGGTGAACTTCCCGGTGTACTCGGAGCGGACCATGGCGTATGCCGGGGCCTGTCGCAGACACAGTGTCAGTAGTGGAGTTTGGGACGTAAAGCGCATACAGGCAGTATGAGAGGGAGCAGCTCAAACATGGTGCAATGCAGGACATTCCTGTTGCCCTGCAGCAATTCGACGCTGTCGCTGTCGGTGTGGCTGTGGCTGTGGCTGTGGCTGTGGCTGTGGCTGTGGCTGTGGCTGTGGCTGTGGCTGTGGCTGTGGCTGCTGTCGCAGGTGCTGAGACTTTCATCGTCACTTTCTTCGTCGTTTTTTTCGTCGGCTTTGTCGTCGCTTCCCTGGCTATCACTGTCTTCGCCGCTTGCTGAGCTGAGCCGTATTCGATGTGGGCTCCGGCGGCTGACGTACTTTCGAGATTGGAGGGGGAGGCATGGCGAAAAGCCGTGGGAATCACGTGATCGCAAGGGGCCCACGGGAAGGAGCATCCAATGCCTGCGGTGCAACGCGCCGAACTGGTAACTACAATCTTCTTACAAGTGACGGGAGGAAGACTTGTAGAACGAATGTGATTCGCCCTCCGGATGATGCAATGACGATGAATGAATGTATTGGAAGGCTGTCGGGCCGTCGGGACGCCCAAGGGCTGACAATGTACGCTGGGTGCCGGGCGGTTGCAAGGTGAGACGTGAGACCTGAGGGGTCATTTCTGCCCCCCACCTCCTGCTGACGCAGCTTCCTTGCAAAACGAAGCCCGCCCAGGCCACCCAGAGCACAGCTGTGCTCTGTCTCTGTCTCCGTGCTTTGAGACTCTGTTGACTCCCATCAACTACCCCGACCCTGAGGCCTTCTTCCTGCCACTCCCCCCCTTATCGCGTTTCGCGAGCGAGCATCGGCGCAATTTTCTGCATTTCCTGTTACTAGATTAACTTTGTCAGCTGACAGCTCTTCAGCACACCACGTCCGCACGCGATTAGGATTGCTCCTTACCGTGCATCGCTTTTGCGCCGCGTAGGCGATTATGTTCTGTGGTTCCAAGTTGTCCAACAGTTCGCGGCCGTGCTTTTCCATGAAGCGCACTCCAAAGTGAGGGTTTACGATCTCTGAGTTGGCGGGCAACACGAAGCATTGAACCACGCTGCGGATCCCGCTGTGAGGGCTGGGCGTCCACACGACCTCGGCTTCTTCAGTGCAGATGAACGAGCCGGCCATCTGACTAAACGGAATCGGTGTGATCAGCTTTGGCTCGAGCCCAAATTCATCAACGAATTGTCGAGACACGAAGTTACCATCTCGCGCACCGCTATCCAGCAGGATTTGGTGGGCCTTCATGTAGCCGGTTTTTGGGTTATAAATGTACATCCACTTGAGCTTGGTCACACCAGCAGCCTCTTTTTCCCGTTCCGCCTTCTCCTGTACATACTCATCAGCTCTGTCAAGCGATTTGACACCGTTTACCTCCAAGAGGATCAAGCTTACCCGTCGTCTCTTGTCGGCCTCGTACATTTTCTTCTCCTTGAGGTCGACGGGGCCGCCTATCCACAACGCGCCGGCCGCATTGAGATTATTTCTGCGTATCTGGTCACTATCGTATTGGTCCCAGTCCTCCTGGGAGGGCTCGCTCCGGCTCGACGAGTCCATGGGCCTGTCCCCTGACATGCCAAATGGCGAAATATATCCGTACCGATCTGGCGGTCGCCCAACAGGATACGCATAAGCCTGAGATGTTTCACGAATCTGGGGGTACCAGGGGGCCAGTTCCCGGCCGGTCAGGCTGAAAAGAAGGAGGACTGGTTAGGAGGGCAATGGTCTCGGGCGCGTGGAAGGTTCCGGTTACATACTTTCCGCTGTCGAGTCCCCAGGTGTTGCCCGAACCTGCACCTTTCCTGTGATTGGCGGCCATTGCCAGCGAGCTCTTGGTGGTGGGTGGCGGGTGGGTGGTGCGACCGCCGCAGAGCCTCAATTCTCGGGGAAGAGGCCAATCCGGTCGTCGTGGGTTGTCTTGGGCATCAATAAGTGCACTGGGCAGGAATTGAAAGTCGAGTGCACTGTCGCCACCCAAGCAGACGTGCCAACCCGTCCATTTATTGACATCAAACCCGACGAGGCTCGGGAGAGAAAGGCGATAGAATTGTTCGATTTCGCACAGGTACGGGGAAAAAACGACCTGCAAGGTGCCTTGTTGGGCGAAACGGTGCACTGTGAGAATTGCACCCGAGTGGCTCGGGTGCGGAAGGTGTCTTTGACGACAACCCACCTACAACCACCCCGCCCCTGCCCTGCTGGGTCCCTTACCGCCCACAAAACAACCCAGCCGGTTCGACTTCGCCCACACAAGCGCCCCAACGCATGCTTCCAGCTATGCAACAATACGCTGCGGAAACCAATGTCACGGACAAGGAGCACGATGGCTATGCGCGGACGGCAAATTTGATGGCAAAATACGACGAATTTGCGATCTTCCGTCGGTTCAAACGTCTGAACCGTCAAAATCTGCTGTACCTGCAGGCGCAGATCATCTACCAGGAGGAGGAGATTGATCGGCTTGTAAGCCGCGACGCCGCCCATCCTGATCGAGGCCGCTACGCCAGCGACTGGTGGGCTTTATCGCATGGCAAAGGCCGGGGCGGCAAGGAGCAGTGGAACAAGGTGAAGGCCTTGAGGGGGACGCTGGAAAAATACAGTGACCGCAACCCTCCCTGAAGTGCGGATGGGCTCACGTATCTAACCTTCCTTGTGTCGTTTCAGACGATGCCCTGTACAAACAGGCCTACCTCAGCAAGCTGGAAAGCCCCAATGGCCAGGACCTCGCCTTTCTCCGGAGCTGGTTCGAGCGTCCAAGCATGGGTTGGTTCCCGATCAGGGGCCTCGACCGCAAAGCATGGGACACCGATGTCGAGGACGACCTCGTCGCCCTCAAGCCACGCGTTGGGCCAGACGCCCTGTCGCGGTGGTTTATGCGCATTGTGTTCCCCCTCTACCACCGCCGCATCGGAGAAAAGCTCAAGGTAGGTGTTCCCAAGTCAATCTCCTGGGAAATCGTTCAATTTTCTTATCCTATGCTCAATACTAGGACCCTGAGTCGCCCGAACTCGGCGACGGCATTTACAACTACCGCGAGTCTCGCTTGATCCGATTGATGGACATGACTGTCACCGTGGTCGCATCATTGCTTCCGCTTCTGTCAATGGTCGTACTGTATTTGCTCCCCAATAACCCGCTACGGCTGGGCGCCATGGTCATCTTCACCGCGACCTTTGCCCTTTCGCTTACACTCATGACGTCTGGACGACGTATTGAGGTGTTTGCTGCTACTGCTGCGTGAGTCGATGAGTTTTCAACTTGCGGGATATTGCCCTGCGGACAACTTTCTGACCGAATTATTTGACAGATATGCTGCTGTAAACGTCGTGTTCCTATCAAACGCTTCGCCCTCGAGCTGACTGCGTGTTTTGCGCATCATACAACTAGCTTTTCTTTCATATTGTGTTCAGTTTCTGCTGGTCATATTTCTTCTGTCCATAGACAGAGATGGTTATATCCGAGTTCTCTTCTTCATTTTGCATGGTAACTTGGGTAGCATTGATAGCGGGCATAGCAATATTCATATCTTTTTACAGTATAAAATCTGGAGATTGTGCGGCGATGCCGAACACTTTGGCCGACATCGGTTCCTTACCGCTTGATAGCGTTTGTCACTGTAGTTGGCAGAGGCTAAGCAGCCACTCACAATCAGCCACAGCAGCAAAAGTGCAGAAGCTTCCCTCAGGCTTCCCGGCACGCCACCTAGCATCCAACTGCAAGCGGTGAGTTTCCGATTCTTCGACAAGGCATTCTGGATCGCATCACTACGGCCGAACCGCTTTGCTCGTTTCTCCAACCATTCTCATTGGCTTCACGATGCAGTTCCGCAGTTTCCCACATTGCTCTTTCTAGGCCCGAATGGCAGAGCTAGGCAGGCTGCGATTGGTCACGGGGTGGTGAGGGGTTTCCTGAGGACCTTAGGCATCCATCCGAACCGCCACTTTCAACCTCGCACCCTCGATCCAGGTCATCACAACGTAACCTCTATGCTTCTAAACTCGCAAAGCAGCCATTCCAGAGATCGAGCAGATAATTCACACACCGCGAGGCTGATAATTTCATTGAGGCCACAGCATGGACGCAGACAAGACATCTCCTTCCGAGGCGGATCGGAATGCGCAATCCAGTGATTCAGGTCGCCCGCAACCCGAGATTGAGCTCCACGGGAACAGCCGATGACACCGGGAGACATGCCAGATCCCGGATGTTTCCGTGCGTGGACAAGATGTCTTCTGCAAAGCTTGCAACAGGGCGCCAAATATCCCCTGATGGTCTCAAAGCGGAGAAAACAAAGCACCTTGCCATCCGTTCCCAAGGACGAGCCACCTGGAGCATACAATCTCTCATGGCCTTCATCTGTTTCCTACACAAATATACAGCGGGATCGAACCGAGTCAGCTGGCGATGCCGACAATCAGGCTGAAGAGGCAGTCCAGGATGGCAGCCCCGACTCGCAACTTGAACACACATCGACCCCTATCTACTGGAGGGAACTTGGACCAAGCGAGTTCCGTCTCCTCTGCCTCACCGCCAGGGAGGAACACGACTCCCCTATGCATTTCGAATTGGAGACACACCCTGACGATTGCCACCTAGAATATGAGACCGTCTCGTATACCTAGGGTGGCGAAGACGGCGACGACTCGCTGTCTCGGCCAACTTACGTCGGCCCCTATTGGGACGTTCTTCTGCAGACTAAAAACTGCTGGAATATGTTGATTTTCCTGCGACCGCAGAGAGGACATCGACGAGTATGGGTTGATTCCATCTGCATCAACCAGAAGAGCCTCGTGGAAAGGAGCACCCAAGTGGCAAAGATGGGGTCCATATACAGCAACTGCCGGCGTGTAGTTGTGTATCTGGGCGACGAAATTGTGACAAACACTCCGTCTGCATACCCTGTGCGGCGTAGGATTGAAGATGTTGTCTCTTTTGACTCAACAACCACCGAGGATGAGTCCGAGTCAAGACCTGCGAGAATCAACTTGACACCAATACTTCAGCGCCGTTACTTCAGCCGTATCTGGGTTGTCCAGGAGCTTCTTCTGCCTCCTCAGGTTGCGATTCAGGTCGGAGACATCGAGATCAAGATTGATGCAGCATCGTCATGTTTCGATGCACAACAGTGATGGAACGGAACTCCCGCCCCTTGGATGCAACACATCTCAAAAGGCAGAATCCTTGACGCCAATCTAACAGATCTCGTTGAGAAAACGGCGGCGTGTGGTGCATCCGATAACCGTGACAGGGTCTTCGCGTTGCTGGGTCTGATCTCCGAAAGTTCGTTCTTAAAACCTGATTATTCGTTGTCAGCTTCTCACGTTATGATTGGGGTCGCTGCCCACTGTCTCCTAAACGAGAAATCTGTCAACGTGCTTCACTGGGCCGCTGCGGCGACTGCCGAAGAGAACTATCCTTCCTGGGTGCCCTAGTGGCTGGGAAGTTGTATTCTTGATACCCAGATCAAAGAGAATTGCCAATGGATGGAAGAGTGCATTCTTCTCGACTGGGGTCAGTACCAGCGGGAGCACCTCAGCAAGTTGTGGGGTAATGGTCTCTTTGATCTTTTGGGCTCGTTTGCCGAGAGCCTGGGAGAAGAAGTAGGGATCGGAAGAGTCTTCTATTTTATCGATCACCTGAGCAATCTCCCAAACCAAGACCCGATACCTTGGCACCGCAATGCCACTGTCGACGCTCATGCATCGGTGCTATCAATCAACTTAACGCATTTGGTGACAGTCACATCGAGACTTCAACCTTTCCAAGTTCCCGAGGAAAAGTATACCGCGGACTTGGCAATCAAGACATACCGACTAGAATTTGGTGGATTGTCAAGCGGTCCTGTTCCTGCCATGTACATTTTTACACAGAATCACGAAATCGAAAAGATTCTTGAACCGATGGATGAAATATTTGTCCTCTTCGGGAGAAAGTCACCGCCAATTTATCTTTTCCTGAGACCCGGGAAAACCACCGGCTTGCCGTACAGATTGGTGTATTGCTCTTCGGCGCTCATCATCGTTTTCCACAGCCCATACCGGGAAGGCGTGGAATAAAACCGCAGGAAACGCGACGGAGACCGAGTAGGCCTCAGCCTCCACCGACTCCAGAATATGCTTGACGGGGGGATCTTGATAAATACGGATTTTCCCCGGAGAATCTCACAACCATGTTTCTAGGTGTGGAAAGCATTCAAGGTGCGCTCAATGTCCTACGATGTTACGTGGATATATTTTGTAACGGTCACAATCGAGACTTTGCGGGTGCCGGCCCCGCTGTGATGTGCGGACTCTTTCGCTGACATCCCCAGAGCCAGGTGGATTGCGACCGCGATCATTCGCCATTCAACTTTCAGCTACGATAGTACTCATTACTTTCCCATGTATGGGCATTCGTGTGGCGCATTATCTCCCGACTGACGCTCCCTTGGTTCCAAAGGCGCAATCATGAGGCTTCTCGATGTTTCTGACCCCGGAGCGACCGTGGAGTTTATTGGCTCTCAAATGCCACCCTACGCAATTCTTTCCCACGCATGGGAAGACGAGGAAGTGACCGTCCAGCATCTCGGAGACCCACAGTCAAGCTCAGGAAAGGACATCGCAAAGTCGAGCAGACCCTCGCCCTCGCGACCCAGCATGGTTTCAAGTTCGCTTGGGTTGATACATGTTGCATCAACAAGACCAGCAGCGCCGAGCTTTCCGAGGCCATCAACTCCATGTTCCACTGGTACCAGCAAGCAGAGGTCTGCTACGTCTACTTGTCTGACCTGGACCCCGGGGCTGAGCTTGCATCGGCGCTTGGAAGTTGCCGCTGGTTCACCCGTGGATGGACACTGCAGGAGCTTATTGCACCGCGAGATGTGATCTTCTACGACAGTGTCTGGGGGCACAGAGGGACTAAGACAGATCTGAGCGGTCTTCTCGAGCGCATTACCGGCATCCCCAAGGATCTGTTGCACCATCGAACGGCCCCTTGCGATTACCCCGTCGCCTGCAGAATGTCGTGGGCTTCGCAACGCCAGACTACTCGCATCGAAGACACGGCGTACTGTCTCGTCGGAATTTTCGACGTTTATATGTCGCCTAGATATGGTGAGCGGACGAAGGCCTTCCAACGCTTGCAGCACGCTATCATTGTGCAGTCCGTGCCTAATTTAACTATCTTTGCGTGGACCGACCATGAAAAAAGCTGCCCAGACATTTGTGGCATGATTGCTGAGTCTGCAGGCCAATTCCGAGGCTGCTCCTCTATGCGAAACGGCTTGGGGTTGTCTGCCCACCGGTTTCTCAGAGCAACTATCCGGGAGATTGAGGTCGCGGCCATCATAGGTCTGCATGACAAACCCGGTGCACCCACACAGTTGTTCTTGGAGGGCTGCGGGGCTGTGGACGGCGTGCAAGTGGGAGTTGCCCTGCGAAAAGTAGGCGTCAATACCTTTGCCAGACTCAACCCCGCTACACTGGTGAAGATCCACCCTGAATGCGATGCTCTGGCCAAAGCCACAGTCATTCTAGCCATGTTTCTCCCCAGCCAATACCAGTTTTACCAAGACGACGTGGTTTTGGGCCATCGTCACGCAACTCTCCTACCAACGATATTCAGAAGCAAGAGACTTGATTCTTTCGAGTTTGATTTTTCCATGCACGGGCGCGGAGGAGGACTGTTTCCATTTGGCCATTGGGACACCCAAGACGGAGTGTTCTTCAGCACTGAAACTATGAGCGGAGGCTAGAGTGCCTTTACGATGCGCGTCTCGGCAAAGAAAGTGGGATGGAGTAAATGTTTCCTCGTGGCAAGCTTTTTCTGGAATTCCGAGCGTGAAGGAAAGACCAGGATTGTCTCTCACGAGTCTATCGGCCCTATTGGGATTGCCGTTTTAGAGAGCCGCCTCGGCAGTCTGGCTTTTGAGAGCGATATGAATGCTCAGGAAATCATGCAGCAATTATGTGGAGAGGAAAACGGCGAGGGGCGGATAATACTTCACATACCGACACCAACAGAAGTGAGAGATGGTGGATCAGCTGGTGAGAAGACAACAACTCCGGTGTTCCTCAGTGCGTTCGTGGAGAGTATTTCGCGTCCAGACTTATGTGCGACAGGTCTGTCCAAGGCCTTGAATATGGAAATAAATCCTTTGGATAGTTGAGCCATCATAAACTGCAAGATGGGGTGAAGAAGACAATTTGAAGTGACAGTGATAGTTCACTAAAATCAGGGCGAAATAACAAGAGCTTCTTAGCCTCGACCTTTTCCCAGACAACATCTTGAGATCACTCACGTGAACTTGAGAGGGCGATACCCAGAGGCCAAGCAGATGTACTGCATCAAGAGGGTGAGCGCTTATTCGCGGGATTTGCCCACAGCATGCAGCCATCAGCACATCACACCTCAACGCCCAACTTGCGGCGACTCGAAACTTCCCCGCATCAGTGTCACAAACACCGTCCTCATTTCCCCTCTCACTTTTCCGACGGCAACCTACAAAACAATGTCCGATCCTGTCCAGTCCGACGATATCGAGGTTGACTCAACCCTCGCAACACCCATCAACGACCAGCTGTCCGCGTTCTCCACCTCCCTCGGCTCCAGCGCAACAGACTATCCCATCGAACATGGGCGGCGCTACCACGCCTACCGCGCCGGCGCCTACCCCATGCCCAACGACGCGGCCGAACAAGAACGGCTTGACATGACACACCACCTCGCCGTCCTCGGCACCGGACGCAAGCTCTTCCTCGCTCCGATCCCCGACACCACGAAGCGAATACTCGACGTCGGGACGGGAACTGGGCTTTGGGCGGTCGAGATGGCGAGCATCTTCCCCGACGCCGAGATTCTCGGCAACGACTTATCTGCTGTGACGCCGCGCTGGGTCCCGCCCAACGTCAAGTTTGAGATTGACGATGTCGAAAGCCAATGGGTGCACGACCCACCGTTCGGCTTTATCTTTAGCAGATATATGGCGGGGAGTATTGTGGACTGGCCCAAGTACGTCAAGACAGTTTACAGCAACCTTGCCCCTGGGGGATGGGCCGAGTTTCAGGACTATAACGGGCAATGGATGTCGGACGATGCATCACTGAGGGAGGACCACAGCGCCCGTCGCTGGATTGAGGGCCTCATCACGGCGAGCAAGGGCTTGGGAAGGGATCCGATGCCTGGGCCGAAATTGGAGGAGTGGGTCAAGGACGCTGGATTCGTCAATGTGGTGCATAAAAAATTCAAGTTTCCGGTTGGGCCGTGGCCAAAGGATGAGCACCTCAAGACAGTAGGCCTTTGGAACTTGACTCAGGTGCTGGAGGGGTTGGATGGGTTTTCGCTGAGGTTGTATTGTGATGTGCTGGGCTGGGCCGAGGACGAGGTTAAGACGATGCTGCAGAATGTCCGCCTAGAACTGACGGGCGGGGGGATAAGGGCTTATCTGGAGTATCATGTTGTGTTTGGCCAGAAGGGGCCGCTGTGACTCGGCCCCGGTTCCGTCCGGATGTGTCTTCTCAGAGTTCCGTTTCGCTCTCCCTAGGTACCTCACTTCTTCGGAAACCCATGTGAAATCCCACAACCACCCCTTTCAAGAGAAACCAGAAGATGTTTGCTCCACGTCGACACTCATCCCAAACACCCAGCCTACAAACACTGCGAGTGATTATCATTCGAATACCCATCAAGTAGAGCAGTTGAACTACTCGAAGTAGCGTCTTACAGATCTCCACGGACAGGCCTGGCGGTCCGAAAGACGTCAAAGATGAGGAAGGTGCCTAGTAGATTTCGCCGTTTTCATCCGCATTCGTCGCTTGCACACGCAAGATAGTGAGAACTCGGGGTTGCCACCTGATTGAACTGGATAACCCTTATATTAAAGAACTTATATACGAATTCTACAGTGCTGGTGATGTAAGTAAGCACTTCTAACGGAAGCAACTGAAAAACATCTGAGAGGGGGATAATATAAAGTGCGGAGCTTGCTACATGCCACTAGACCATAAGATACATCTCCAACGTCATGGGCTTCAGATCCACGGCACGGTATCCTAACATCATCCATCTACCAAGAGTGACATTGCCACTTGCCTGTCAAGTGAACTCTGCCTTGCTCAGTTTTGTTCTGTTGTATATCTTTTGATATATTCATGTAGTCTACACTCAAGAGCATTTACGATTGCACTCAACTCGATCGCCGTTAACTGTAGCTGATTTTTTAACTGGTAACCTCTTGTTCCCTGGTTACAGTCCTCCCTCAAGCCTCCTCCTCAGGAAAATCCTTCTCCGTTAGAATCTCGCCCGCCAAGATCTTTCCCATGTGCGTCTTCTCAATTCCCATGCAGTCCCTCCGAAGCTTCTGAATCAGCACGTTCAAGAACATGATCGGGCTCGTCTCAAACCTGCATCCCGCATACTCCCCCTCCTTTCTTCTCACGAACCCATCTGCCGCAATCTCCTTGTCACCCCGGTTCTCCATGTACGAAAGCCCCAAATACCGGCACAGCGCGACGTAGTGCTGATAGCTCCGCAGATAGAGTTGTCCTGCAAAGAGGTTGAGCTGCATGATCAGCTCGGGGCGGACCTCGTCGCTCGCCGTCGCCGGGACCGTGTAGATCTGAAGGTCTTCGAGCGTGCGGAAGGTGAGGCTCGGTCGGGGCAGGTAAGCGCGGAGCATGGCATGGCTTGAGCAGGACCCGAGCTGCTTGAGCTTGTTGGCCTCCCACTGGCTGATGACCACCATGTGCGACTTGGAAGTGATGACCCACTGGACAGGCCGCTGGTACATGTCCGAGCAAAAGCCTTGACCCCGCTCGTCGACAGTGTGCGCGTAGTCGGCAGTGATCAGCAGATCGCTGGGGAAGTTGGATACCCCGGGAGGGAAGTATTGGACAGCGCTGCTCTTCTCGAGGGCCTGGAACGAAGAGAGGAATGCCGCGCTCGCCAGCCTCAGCTCCCCCGTGCATGCAAAATGGATCACGTCATCGTGCAAACTGTGTGGTTTCGGAGCCACCTGTGGCGGACGCTCGACTTGTCGCTCCTGCTCAATCTCCGGAGCCAACTCGCGTTCTTGCTCCTCCTGAAAATTGGCAGACTGGGCCGCCGAGGCCAGCTTGAAGGCTTCAGCTTTTTGTTGAATAAACCCGAGTTGCTGTTTGCCAATGTCAGATGGACATAGGGCCGCCGTGAGCTTTCCCAGGAGAGTGAGGGGGCCCAGGGACAGCATCGCGGCCGAAATGGGTCGGTATCGGTGTTCCAGCGTCCGGGCCTCTGGCTCGGTGTAGTCTTGCGCATCTCTTTGCGAGAACTTTTTCTTCCTCGCCACGCGATCCCAAATTGTTTCTTGGTACAGATGTCGGATGCCTTGATTTTCCCAGAGGGGGATACTGCGAACTTCTTCCTCCCACGTTTCCGAGATGGCCCACTCGAGCACGTTGACGACGGCGATGCTCTGACTAGGATCCGCGCCACAGGTGGTGCGGATTCGCTTCTGCATCTCTTGTGAGACGCAAAACGTGACCGACTGACCGTGACCAAGCTTTCTCATTCTCATGCATGCTGTTGCCATGGTGTCAGTCGAGACTGCGGGGCTCTCACGAGACAGGAAGAAAAATATACCTTGGACAAGAGTATCCTTGGTGATGGCGGGCCCCAAAGTGACGGCGGCCCGATACCGATCTGGGAGCCGGAGGTCGGTCCCTCGTGTGTGTGCTTGGTCCAGGAAGACCAGGCAGCGCTCTGTGTTGGAGGTAAAAGGGGACGTCAGAAAGGCATCAACGGTGCCGTCGCGAGCGACAACGGACAGCTCGTCGTTGTCTTCAAAGTAAATGACGGCATCTGTTTCGCTGGCAGGGGCGCTCTCGAGCCAGTGCTTGGCCAGCTGGGCGTTGCTGCACTCGATGATCTGAGCACCAACGTCCAGGATGACCCTCATCCCGTTTTTGGTCACGGCATCAAGAAGTGTGTCAAGGACGGATAGTTGGGACGGCCCCTCACCCAACTCTAGCACCTCGTTCTCGTTCCCTAGAAGGCAATCCAGGACAGCCGCATTGTTGTATCTTTGATCCGGCAGGTCAAGAGCTTCGACGGCGAGAGGGAGCACCCGCTTCGAGTCGATGGTGCCACTGAAGCCGGTCAAGGGATGGGCTTTTGGCTTTGCGAGATCCCAGCCCGAGGCCGACAGCTTTGAGGGGAACTCTTTCATCTCTTTGGCAAAGACAACGTTGGACAGGTAAAAGTCGACTGCCGGCTTCACATATCGTAAGGCAGGAAACAAAGACTGCCTGCACCGAGCTTGGTCCTTGAGATTGACTCCAGAGAAATGGCGGAGCGTAGGAGAAAGGGCCGGAGCGGCGGAGGTCCAGATCCCGTACTCTTGGTCTGCGAGATCGGATTTACTCAGAAGCTCTAGACTGGTGAAGAGCTCGTCGTCGGCAAGGCCGCGATAGTAGTAGCTGAGGCAAGTCAAGACGATAACGACATCTGGATGGCTGAACTCGGAACGTGGGGACGGCATGTCCTTTGCTCGGAATGGGACGGCGAGCATCGTGGGTGGACATCGATCAGGAGCAAGTCCATAGTTGACGCGGTACCGCTTCTGTCCCAAGGCAAACAAGAGGATGCCCTTTGCGAGAAGGCCCCGCAAAAGAAGAAGCCCCTGCTTGGTCTTGCTCTCTCCAAAGAAGCCGTTATCTGCCTTTTCGACGCTCGAAATCTCGTCTTGGGAAAGATTTTCCTTCAACATGTAGGCCAAGATTGCTCGTCGCATGCTGGCGGTAACGTTGTGGACCGGGAAACCCGGTAGTCCAAGCGCACAAATTTGGTGGGCGAGGGTCTCACCGAGACGCTGTCCCGCGGCATCCTCCAGGACCCGGATTGTAGGAAAGCCTCCCGATTTGTCCTGCCGTTCTTCGAACAAAAGTCCTTCGAGATCACCGCCTCCTGATTCCGACCGAGCCAAGCGCTTCACTACGTCACGTAAAAGCTCCATCACTGCTTCAATCAAGATCCATCGTTCCGGGCTCATTTCGACGGGTTGCTGCGATCCCATGGTGTAAATAAGTTCAAACTTCACGCTGAAGTTCTCGTCACTCTCGTCGACAATGTCTCTTGACACTGCCTCGAATTCTTGGTAGAGCTGGAGGATATCGTCGCCCATGGTCGGATTTTGCTGTGCCTCGTGCCAAATCTTCTCAATGCCCATCAGCTTGAATGACAGCAGGTGTTCAGGCTGCACAAGCAATACGCCTCCTTCTTGTTGGCAGGCCTGGATCATGGCTCGGACACTCCCTACTTGATCGGGAGACAGTCGGATAGATCTCGAGAACGGAAGGTAGAGGACCCGTCGGTTGATAAGGCCGCCCAGTTTAGTGATCAAGGTGTGCATCATCTGTTTGGATTGCGGTTTGGCCACCACGACCCGAACGACACGACTACCGTCTGCCAGTGCTGAGGCGACTAAAGGCACGATGACTGAGGACTTACCTTCGCCCATGTTCAGCTGCATGACCGCACCTTTGCCGCCAGGGGGCGCCGTCATGGTTGCTGCAATCTTTTGCTGAACTTGGCGGATAAGGATGCCCTGCTCAAGCTCTAGGAGAAGGCCCTCCGGGTGGTTGAGTGGGTCGAACTCATCGTGGCTTCCCAAATTCGCCAGCTCGCGCTGAAGCTCACGCTTGCGATTAGGGTTACCAATAAAACTCGCAAGGCGCTCAGCACGCTGGAGGTAAACCAAGCTGAGGGCGTAGTTAACCAAGCAACGTTGCCATTCCCTCGAAAGGCTGCCCCAGTGCGCCCTCGCCAACCGCCCGAGAGCGAACACAGGTGAAAGACGAGGATACATCCCTGCAGCGAGACAGATGTCTCGTGCCACGGAACCACCCGTCAACGCTTTGTTGATGGCGGCTGCGATCTTGTTTGCAGGCTTCTTTGGGGTTTGAGCAGTGGGACTGGGATCAACTAGTGATACCGTTCCTGCCGACACGGCGGAAGAGACGCCTATGCTTTCAGCGCTACCTCGCAGCTCCTGTATGTAGGCTCTCTGGTGGTCTTGTGAGGCTTTTTTCCACAGGCGCTCGAGGAGGGAAGATACGGGTCTCGCTTGCTCCTGCATCGTCTTCCCCGGAGACTCTGCGGAATGCTGAGCTACACAGTGCGCCAGCTTGGGACGGTCGAAGCTGGGTGCTGGACACGAAAACAAGGAGTTCGCACTGATGAAGCGCTTGCTCAAATCCGGAAGCTTGTCGGTAGGAAGAGGCCGTGTCTCTGATATCTTTGTTCGGTCTTGTGCTGGCATCAGATCGGTTTGTCGCAAGATGGCCGCCACATCGTCAAGATAGCCGAAAAAGTCGTGGGACCGCTTAGCTGTTCTCGCAAGATCTTGAACGGACTGCATGATGCTGGCGACGTCCATATAGGATCCATAAGGCTCGCCAGTCGGGGTTCGGAGAATCCATGCGCCATTCAGCTGGGTATTCAAGTCGTCGACAAATCGCGACTTCAATCTCTCTGACTCGGAGCACCACAGATTGTGACGACGTGTGATGTATTCCCGATTCGTTTCCCCGTGATTCCGGGGCCGCCGCCATTCTGGACACTCTTCCCTCCCGTGCACCAGCCGACTTGCAACTTCGGTCGCATCGCCCTTGAATGTCGCTCGGGTGATGGCGAGGTTGAAGGACGGCTCTGCTGGTGGGCAGATGGAGGTACTAGGCTCTGGCATGCTCAAAACCATCAGCACCTGAACGATCTCCCACTTTGCGCCTGTCGCATATAGCAGAAAGGCCAAAAAGAACATGATTCGGTACTTGTTCTTCTCCGCGGCAAGAGAGGTGTGCAGGTTGCACCAAAATTCCCCAATGGACTCCAACGGTGGCCGGAGATTCTCTAGATTGACTTGTAGGCTGGCCTTTGTCGTTCCGCTGAAACTCTCGCCTGTCACCTGGCGGATGATATCTTGTATCGAGCCCTGCGGACGAAACAAGGAGCGCTGGACCCCAGCGTCAAGGCATCGCGCGACAAGGCTAGCGCGATTGCATTCTTTTGAGGGTCCCAGGTGTCGCCCATCTTTGCTGTGATACCAATGGTCGTACTCAGAGCGATTTTGCTGGTTATCGTTGCAGCTCCCACGGCCGACTTCTGCCCCGAACTCAGATACGCGAAAGGTTGCGTTTCGGAGTCTAGCCCGCTCCACAAGCAGCCTAGACGACTCACCCCGAAGTTTTGGAGCAACAGTTTCCTTGTTAACGTCAGGGAAGATTTCGCAAAAGGATTTGAAGTGCTCGTGGATCGCTTGAGCCATCTGCCAGAACGCATCATGTTGAGATAGTGACAGGAGGTTGCTGTTCCACTCCACGGTTTCCATGACTTGCAGGTGGTCCGGGTAGTAGGCTCTTTGTGGCGAGAGATCCGCTATGGCTTGAAGATAGTGGGCGGAATTTGCGTCCAGACGCTGAAATGAACGCAGCGCTACGGAGCCCAAGAGTCTAAAGGCCTCCTCTGTGCCGGTCCTGCGGGTCAAGGGATCGGGGAGACAATGCGATGTCAAGGCATGCAGATAACAGATCAGGAGCTTGCTTGAAAGCGCACCACTGTCTGAAAGGAGACCGATGGTTGTGTTTGCCTCGAAGATGTGATGGCGAATACGATTCCTTGAACTCGGGTGCGCCAAAACCTCCACGTGGTTACCAGCGATTCTTGGGGAGAACTCGCCCTGGGGAATCAGCACAGCCTTTGGCCGCGTCGAGGAAGGTTCCGCCGGCCCGAGAACCAATTTGCTTTTGAGACCGATCAAGGCCCCAATGCCCTGCGACCTGTTGACGCACATGCCCGGATAGTTCTTGGAGCTGAGGACTGAGTCTTCTCTAGCCAGGGTGAAAGAGAGCGAGAACCTCGGAAGCTCCACTTCCAGAGAGTCAACATGTGAGTTGAAGATGCAGTTGATGTTGTATTTGGATTCCAAAGGCTCCATGATCTTCACGATCTGTTCCGCAGTGTTGCTGTATGGATCAATCACACGACATACCCCTTTGCTCAGAGTTCCTGAAGACAAGGCCCAACTGTCAGGCACGGACATCCATGGTTGCTGCACGGGGCGGAACTGAATAATCTGGTTGGACAGATTCATCCAATGCGAATATCGCTTCACGAATGTAGCCGGTAGGTCTTCGTTCAGATATTCGCGGGGTATGTACTCCCACATCGTCGGCGATGCGTTGCCAAGGGGTGAGATGTCCCTCGAGATGGCTCGTATGACCAGCTTTGCGTCGGTCATGGCGAAATGAACACCCCATCCCATCTGATCCCGGCGTGCTGAGAACTGCATCTCGGGAATGGCAGAGGGCATGACGTCCAGAATCTGTCTGCCGAAGAGTTGAATAAACGTCGGATGAGTCTGGTAGGACTCTGAGAGCCGAGCAAGGGGGTGGCCGTTCACCAGCACGAGCCCTTTGAGCAGGTTAAATGAGACTGTCATTGGACCATCCGGCGTGTCGGTGTTGGAGACCAGGACATGTCCTCTAGGCAGCTCATCAACCTGCCATCCAGAGCGGGAAGGTGCGTACTCGCTCCAAAAGATCTTCATGGTCGTGTCAAGCCCGCCGTTCCCCCGGCTCACTACGTCCTCCGTGACAGTTGTGTAGGACAAGTGGGAGATTCTCTGCCATCGATCAAACAAAAACCGGGGGATCCTCTCGGATGGAACTCCGTCTCCAGGGAGGTGATCGTGGACGGAAGCGGCGACCTCCGTATATATCGAGAGATTGTCCCTAGAATTGAGGACCGAGTGCAGAGACTCTGCCCCAACGTCAAAAGTGATGGCGCAAATGAGAGACGACATCAAGACTCGTCGCGACAACGAATCTCGGTGAGAAATCGAGACATTCTCGTCAAGCTTCCGGACGAGCTCCCGGACCCAGCCGATGGAGACCTTTCGAATGGCGGCCAAGAGCTCAAGCATTTCATCTGAGACCGCCCTGGAGGGCGAAAGAGAAAATAAGCGTGCGCTCAAGCGTGCGATGAGGCAGAGGGTAGTCTCATTCTGCCAGCTGTCTTGGACTCGAAGGAGCGCTTCCCGCAGAGCCTTGATGGCCTTTCCGGCGTATCGTTCACATCCTGCATCAGCATGTGCCATCCGGAGGACATGTCTACCGGCTCCTGGAGCGCCAGCCTCAAGACAAGCTTGCATGATGAGGTCATGACAGAGTTGCTTGTTGAGATCGATTGCTGGTATGACCAACTGGCAGAGAATATTCGCCCACTGCAATCCAGCACCGGATCGAAGATTTCCGACGGCCCGAAACTCTTCGAGCGACATATCCCCGGGACAGCTCCATTGTGCTGCGATGACTTCGTTGGAGGTGTGTCTTGTGGAGCGGACCCAGTCCTCGAACAACCCAGGTCGCGCATAGGAGCAATTGGGTGGCACTCTCGAGCCAGATGCCCATTCTGCAGTCTCCGGCTTGATGGCGAGATCGGCATCATAGTAACTGTATAGAGTACCATGCTCAACACAAACGTTCTGCCGCGTAGCCTGGCTGATGTGCTGATCGCGGTAGTGCGACTCGTTGGTCCGCTTGACATGACTTGCTGGATAAAGGCGACTGCTGCAGCGCACAAACTGTTGGAGACCAGAATGGGAGCCCGCCCACGATAGTTTCGTGCCCGTTCTCTTGACCGCCTCTTCCCTGAAGACTTTTGTGAGCAGCTCCATGGTCGCACTGCGCCAGAGCCGGACAGTCTTGTCGACATCGATCTCGAAGACGGTGGCCATGGCGTGGTTGTCATCCGCTGGAAGTGGCCACTCAAAAACGTCGATCCGCATTGACTTGATCTGGCCGTCCAACCGGCAGCGACGGCAAGCGTAGGGCTGGTGAGCCATGTCTCCCCATCGATCCCTGCTGTCGTTGTGATCCATCCTATTACGCTCTCGGACGCGGCTGTCGTGGAGGTATCGCATTTCCTCATACTCGCGAATCTTGGCCGCCTTGTCTCGTTCAGCCTTAGCCGTGATTTCCTCGAGTAAAGTTTGGTGTGAGCGCGAACTGTGGACATATCGAACTGCTAGGGAATGGGGATCGCCAAAGTTGGAGAAGGCCGAAGGGTAGCTTCCACCTGCTCTCTGCTGCCGGCACACGAGGTATTGCTCAACAGCCTGGAGACGTTGCATCTGCCGCTTCGTACTTAGAAGCAGTGGCTGGAGCAGGTCGGGGTTTAGCCCCGGGTCGTAGTTCAAAAGCAGCTTGACGGCGCGTCCTGCGATATTGTCGAGTGCGACCCACAACTCCATGATGGTCAGAAACATCGCCGACAAGGCCTCGGGAATACCTTGGTAGGACTTGCTTGCTCTTTTGTAGTAGGCGAAGATCAGATCATTGAGCTGATCGACTTGGGCTTCCGCATGCATGTGTCCAGAGCTGGTCTGGCTGGAGAGAGGGTCCTGGCAGCGTTCCAACCAAGGCCCCAAGTTACAGTCCACCCAGTCCTCAAACTCTAGGAGCTCAAAGTTTTGCACGCCATGGCTCCGGGATGCGAGAGACTGAGTAGTAGGTAGAGCCATCGGCGGCAGGATGTGGAATGCGGTTGGGTCGCCAGGCCCAACCTTGGCTCGCCGGGCAGGGGCTCTCGATTCCATCCAGGACATGTAGTTTCGAAGATTGCGCAAACGAAGCTGGCAATCGTCATCTAGCGAGAGAGAAGACAAGCGCTCGAGGGGCAATTGTGTGTTGTCGCTTTCCTGAACCTTTTCCCATCTCTTTTGCAGCACGAGCCTGGCTGCCTCGACCGCGGTCATTGCTTCTCGGAGCCAGGGGCGTTGGCAGGGCGGATCAAGTTTTAAAACTCGACGTGCTACCTTGGCACCCATACAATAGAGCACCTCGCTTCCGAATCCGCGCCGAGTGGCGTCTTGCAACAGTCGGCAATGATGGAACGCAAGAAGAGCTTTGTACAGGCCTTGGGACGACCATTCATTCGAGAGGATTTGACCATGCTCCAAGGCTAGGCGGAGGGACACCCGAAGAAGAAGCCAAACAGGGGACCGATGAAAGGGTAGACGAGTGTTCGAACAGTCGACCTGCTCCCGGCTTCGCTTAATATATCGGCTGGGTTGGACACGGCAGCCCAGCCCAGCCAAAACGTCCATCACCATGCCAGTGACAAGAAACGGAGACATGGTATCTCGCTCCTCCGCGTGTTCCACTCCTGCCTTTTTGGCCTTTGGCTGTGCGTTGGGCGCTATGTCGAGCTCCAATTTCGTCATGACTTCGATGAAGACTGTCAAGAAAGCCTCGCTGCTTACCACGTGGAGTTTCACCAGAGCGGCACATTCCGGAAACTCTTGAAGCAGGGAGCCCCTGCAAGACATGATCCTGCTATTCGGTGGCAACAGCTCGAACGCCTCAAAGAGGATGTCGTCTGCCTTCCTTGTGACGAAGAGGGCGGCGTTTTGGGCGCGGAGATAAAACACGATGTGATCTATGGGCGAGAACGCTAGGTCAGGTATGTTGTCCCGGGACTCCAGGGTGCGTGCGGCTCGGGTGCTTACCTCCATTGTTCAGGCCACAGATCATAGCCCTTATTATGAGGGGCGTGATATGCTCTGCTTCGGAAAAGCGCTCCACCATGTCGAGAGCCGGGTTCAAGGCCTCCGATGAGGCTGGCTCTAGCTGTCTGAATCCGAGCAAAGATTCGTAAAACGACTTTGCCAAGAAGAGTTCATTTTCGAGACTGGCATCGTCTGCTTGCGAGAGGCGAGGCGGCAGAAAGACATGATTGATCGCGTACTTTAGCCCACTAGGACTCTCATCCGACGTCTTGAACCTCATCTCATTAAGAGGACGGTAGAGTTCAAGAGAGATCTGGAGGGGTGGCGAGGGAGGTGGGCGTGGAGCCAAGTTGTGCCAAATTGAGAATGTGAATAAGGTATGGGGGAAGGTGGGTGTCAAATGTTTCCACTTGTTGCTGAACATTTACCACCAACCATCTCGACGCTGCCAGCGGGGTCGATGGATGACACTGGCCGACAGAGGCGCCAAACGCAAGACGCACCGAGGCCTACCGCCAGCACACATCCCGTCTCGACCTATGATATTGTTGCGCCGAGCTCTGTTTCCCTGTTCCCGTCCCTTGTACCAAGTTTTGGTCCTCAAGAACCACGGAGCGCGCGACGCGCCGTCGTTAGATCCTCGCTCTTGAACATGTGGAGGGGCATGAAAAATCTCAGGCGCCCCACACCAACTATACCCATGCGTAAACTATTAGAGACGAGGTCAGCGCAGCCGTCGGTAGTACAGACAGCCTATGTGGCGGTGAAGAGCCGAACCGTACAGTTGGGGCACCAACATTAGCATTTGTAGATGGGCATCGCCTCCACCATGACGTTGAAAAAGGCCAGCGCGATGAAATGTAGGGGTTTGGCAAGGCGTAGGTAGGTCGCCCACTGGACCTTGGGCTGGTGTTCATTCGGTGCCAGCGATGCGGAGGAGCGGCCAGGGCGATCATGGCTTAACAGAGAGGCAAGAAAGGAAGGAGAAGCCTTACGAAGTCTTCGGGATTTTCTGCTTCAATAAAAGGGGTTCTCGTGTCACGTGCGAATCACGTGTAGGAGCCCGACGGTGTCTTGGCAAGCACTGGCCACCTCCTCTGGTGATGGAAATCCCTTTTCGTCTCGAGCTGATAGCAGCATCAAGGATGTATGGGCCTCGCCTTCTTTACCCAGTGGCGAATGTGACGAGAATTCATTCGTCTCCGTCGAGTATGGAACTGGGATTAGAATTCTCCATTCGGCTTTGACACGCTCCTTGTGAACTACAGATGTTGGGGTAACGTCTCACGCGTGAAAGCTATTATATAGTACAATTACAACAGATAGTACATCCCTAAGATGGGCGTAAATAACCATGGTGAACCCAGTTCACATCCAATCCGTACATTCACCTCCTCGCTCAAGCTGCCCACCTCCTGACCCTCTCTTCATGCGCATATTACTCATTATCCGTATTGAAAAACGTTCCACTCTCCCCGGGACTCCCCTGAAGTCCTCCAATCTCCTCTGGAGTTGTGATGCCGCCTGGTGTCGAAGGGTCTCTGAGCGAAAATGCCGGTGATGCTGCGCGTTCAAGCCGCCACACACTTCCCCGGCCACTGTAGAGCGAACTCATGTCACTGACACCCGAGTCTCGTGGCCCTCTGTCTGTCTTGGATTCCGCCATCGACCTTGGTTGTGGCCCCCCCAGACCTGAGCTGCGCTTATGGAATTGTTCAAGGGCTGAGGGGCCGTGTGGGTATCGTTGCTGCTGTGGCTGTTGTTGTTGACGTTTCTGCCGCATGGCCTGTTGTTGTAGTGCCGACCTCTGAAACGCTAACTGGGCTTTGGGATCATCTAGCGAAGGATGCGGCCGTTGCTGAAGGTGTCGCTGCGGTGCTAAAGGAGGGGGCGTCGGTAGTGGTCCTGCTGGTGGCGCTGAGGGCAGTGGCGGTCGGTGATATGGTTGGTTGTAAGGTGCTATTAGGTTGCCGTGCCACCTTGAGTCGGGATTGAATCCAATTTGCATAGCTGACGTGTGCTGCGTGAACATCTGCTGCCTCGGGAAGTTATAATCCCCAAGCTGTCGGGTCGAGCCTCCAGATTCCGGGGCGCTGACAGATTGCCCAACAGAGTAGGTGCCGCTATCGAGAGCGTTTCCTAGTGCTGTTTCGCTCGTGTCATCTGGATAGAGGTAGTAGGGGTCTATAGCAAAGTCGAGCTGTGCTGAGAAGTTGCTTGCTTCATCCGCAGCCACACTTTGACCAGCTGGCCCACCTTGATCTGCAGCCTCAAGATTGACAGAAAGGCTAATAGGGATGTTGTCGACCTTTGCTGCCTCTTGCTGGCCTGCAGCAGTGGCAGGCCTGCTGGGATCCTCATTTTTCAACGGGATTTTCCTGCAATCCTCAAACAGCTCCCTCATCCACCGTTCAACCATGACGCTAACGTCATCGGCCCTTGTCTTGAATATCTCATAGACGTCCTCACCGAGAAGAGCTTTGAGATAAATATTCAGCGACTGAACCAACCTTGGCAGCTGATCCTCAAACTCTGCTAACACCTCTTCCAGCTCCACCACGGGGACAAAGTCTGTCAAAAAGATTAGAAGACTTTATATGAAGGCTGCATGGGTGACTTACCAGTGTTTGGAACGATCCCACCAAACAGCACAGTCCATAGTCGATCCCAGGTGGTTATCTTTTCGTCTCCTTTTCGCGACCCAAACATCTGGCTCATCCTGTATGTTATGCCGTCTTTGGGGTTGCTCATAGTCTCCGGTGCGGTCTTTGGGGAGCAAGCTACGGGACTTAGTATGTGTGCTTTTTGGTCCTCTCGTGATGGAAAACCTTCGCCGCATCTCTGGCACGGGAAGCGAATGAAGTAGTGGTCGGTCATGATGTGTCTCCTGAGATGTTTACGTCAGTCTTCTTCGATCAAAATATAGATCCTCCGGTTCGCTAACTTCAGCTCTGTCATACCAATCCAAGGACGATTGGCACATTTAGCGTGGTCTCTAACATGGAACATAGTCGGGCTGTGCTTTCGGAAGGGACAAGAGTACGGTGTGGTGTCCGCAGGTGCCAAGTCGGCTCGACCCTTGTCAGAGCCCCTAGCTGGCCGTTTGTCTCTACGTTCGCCTTCATCTGGGTCCTCGCCGGGCTCATCCGAACCCCGTTCGCGTGATCTCTTTGTGGGTCGCCGGTCAGGGTGGCTCTTGTGGTCAACTTTTCCAGTTGCGTTGCCGCGGTTAGGTCGGTCGCCATGGGAACCCTCCGCCTGCGGACTATCCTCCGGTTCCTGGCTCAGAGCCCACACGCAATTTGGGTCCTTCTTCACGACGTTGGCCAGTTCCTGAATAAAGGCTTTTGTTAAGTTGATGGCGATGTCGGGGAACTCGAGTGTTTGCAACGCGACTCCGAAGAGTGTTCGGAGCGAGGTGTCAGCAACTTCGAGTGTGGCGTGAGTTTGCGATGGAGCCTGCTCGGATGAATCCTCAATGACTTTTAAATTCGAGGGCGACTCAGACGCCGTCGAACCCGGAGTTCTGATGTCTATGGTCCGACTGACGTTTCCATTGCTAGAAGATGTCGATTCCGTGACGTCGCTCATAGTAGCAGATGACTCCAGCTGATGCGCATGGCCCATGGCGGTTTTCTTCGAGCTTGCCTCGGCGATACCGGCCGTCGGAGAGTCGACTCTGGGGACACTTCGTGGCGGCAACTGCGGGGCCGAAGAGGGCTCGGTATCTGAAACCACATGGAGCGGAAGTGCCCTTGGTGTTGTGTCAGCCGCATCGCCGCCCTCAGCTTCGCTTCCAATTGAGGAGCCGACTCCCGAGTCGACAGAATTCGAGTGTTTGTGCTTTGGATTCGTGGACCGGGCAGGTTCAACGTGAGTTAACAAGCCGGTGCTCTTTGGCAAGTCCGACGGAATATGTGTCGTAGACGCACTGTTGTCGAGTGAGGAATTGATGTCTTGTGCCTCCCCAGGGCTCTCAGGCGGCCTTGGCTCACTGGGACTTGCACTTTGTGCCGGGATATGGCCTGCAGGCTGTTGCTTCGTACTAAAGCAAGCGCGAGGGGTATGTGACACGCTGCCGCCCGTAGGTTTGGGAACGCGGGAACGCGGGCCCGGTATGGCGGTTGGGGTCGGAAGGCGCGACCAACGCCGTGATCTGTCGGGGAGTCGGTTCATTGCTGCATGCACCCAGGCTGCCGGCAGCGGGTGTGATGACGCACAAAAAGCACTCTACAACATGCAAAAACAACCATGTGGCGCGTATCACCACTAGGTCTTGAAGGTTTCAATTACTTTAGATGCAGCCGCCTGCTAGGCAGTGCGCGTCCGATTTTTGTATCTCAGATCTCACAAATGTACACTTTTCCCCCTGAGAAGCTTCCACCGGCCACCGATTGCGAACCATTTCGCAAGCGGTTTCAGAAGTATCCTTCGGGAGATTACCGGTCGCCTTGTCCTCATTCGGCACACCCTCTTGCCAATTCGGGATTGTGATTGGTTTGTGAATTTGTGTCTGAACAGAACTTTGCCGAGATCGATTGTGGGTGAGATGCTTCGACCAATCAGGGACATTTTGTGAGTTCCTTACCCTGGTCTCTGACACTCGTTTTGCGGCAGCCAAATGTCCGAGGGGCTGAACACGCATCTGGTTTGTTTTAATCATTGCCACCCCCAAACCCAAACCTCCCCGACGGACCACATTCTCAGAGCCCTCACCGCAGCATGCAGAATGAATAATCCAGACCGATGACGACAGACCGGGGCAGTAATGCCATAATGAGATCTTATCGGTGAAGGATTCAGCGAAACACCCCTGGCGCAGCCATGCCTCCTCCATCTCGTTCCTATCACCCATGCGGGTGGTTTCCAGATCTGGCATTCGCCACGCCAGGGGCTTCCAGTGTCCCTATTGGCTCCTAAATTTCTTGCTGAGCGTCTCTAAAAACCAAACTGACTCTTCGTCGCCACTTTCAGGCGCAAAAGTCTTGGGTTGAGAATAGGACGAGTCGAAGTAAGATTCATTCCCCGAGTAAGTTGATGGGGGAAATCTTAGGATTCGATAGAGGTGGGGGGGCCTTCCGGTGTATAAATGGAGGATATGGCATCGATTTTTCGGCCATTGGTTCTCCAAGAAGTTGTAAATCGTCTTCATCGTCAGCACCATAGCTTCGTTCGCTTCAACGTACATTTCATCAGCCAATTCGCCGGTCTGCCCCTCCGGTCTCTCCAAAAATCCCCCACGACGCAAAAATGAGCCCACAGTCCTCGCAAACCAAGCCACCTCTCCCTAGCAATGGCACTCAGCCTAAGCTAAGCCAGGTCAAGTGCGTACCAACTCCAACAACTCATTAGGACGCACGAAGTGAACCGAAATTCTAAAAGAGCAACCGCAAAAGGCAGCCCAGATCACACAACGAGATGCTCGGTCGACTGATTTACGACGTTTCATCAGTCCCTGATCGATTCGTCCAACGGACACGAGGTCTGAGAGGTCCGGGCACCGAACCGCCGTCCGAGGCTATCCAGCAAATCGTCAGATACGACTTTACTAAGCCAGAGCAATAGGACACCCCGAATACACTCATCACTCATTTTGTCAATCAAGGAGCACAGGTGGACGGGAAACATATGATGTGGGTGTAGAGTCTAATTGAAAGCCGCGGGCGGTTTTAGCAATACTCCATGACTACATAGGGTTGGAAGTTGTTCTAGAGACGGTTATCCAGCCCACGAAGATGGTGCTGGCCAATGATCGTCGAATGCGTGGGAGAGGTCTGTGTTGATACCGTGGGGGAAGAGTAGTTAGCAGAGATAATTGGAGTGGGGAATTTTGCCCCGCTGTGGGCGAAGGAGATCCATGGTTTCGTCTGAGAGGAGGTAATTTACGGTGGTACCCGCGGTGTCGGTGTGCTTGTACTTGGATGATTTAGGGTGCAACCCCTTGAATTTATGTTGGTGAGCGAGCGCCGAGCATTCCGTGAGATACCCTAAGGCAACTGAACCAGCTCTCTGTACCAAAATGCAGGTCAACACGGAGTAATCATACCGGCGCTTCCGGCCACATCCTGGAGCCATCATGGACACAGAATCTTGTCATTGGCAACGCCAAACCGTCCAATACCTCACCAGCTAACTTGAAGCTATTGAAGGGAGAAATTCCGGGGTCACACGCTCAGTATGGCCTATTCAGACTCGAGAAAAATGCAATAACCCCCCGTAAAAGATATCAGTTGCCCATGTTGACCCCGGGAGCTCCGCTTTTCTCTGAACGGTATATCAATGCCAGAGAAGACAATGCAACCCCAGGAGCGCCATGGAGCCAGGGCAATATTGCCCACGACGATGGTAAGCACATCTTCTCCAGAGTGTCCTTGTTTCTTCCCTACTTCAAGCCTTGGCCTTGTATATCCCGCTCCCACTACCCAACCCTGAGGTTGTTGAATATTTCGGACATGCCTGAAAACTTGGCCTCTCACCCAGTGGTGCCGTTCTTCCCATCACCCTCGTCTGTTTCCATCTCTATTTCACTCACCCAGCTCATTTTCACCAGATAATCAGGCCTCTCTGCAATACAACTATGTTTCCCTCCCATCTCCTCTTTATCAAGCCTGGTCAGATACTTCGAGCCCATGGTCTGACTCAGATCGGCTCCCAATCCTTCTTCCATCAAACACACAGCTAGATCCTACTGTACTTGACAGGACGTACGCATTTTCAAGTCCTTGAATCCGAACTGACTCACAGATGGTTGTTTGCTGTCCATCATATCATCCATTCGCACCCATCTGCTCCATCATCCATTCATCTCAGCTCTTTTAGCCGTCACTTGAATGCAGCTTTTAACACCAGCGCAGCATTCACTGCTGATATTTCCTTTCACCAGGTTCCCAGCAAAACTCGCGTAACTCAAGCCAATCTATAGCCTTGTTTAGCAGCATAGAACACAATCATCTTATTATTGCAAAGTTTCTATTTCCAGCGATGCTTCAGGTGAACCGTGACTAGACATGAAACTATCATTTCTGGAATGTTGATTTCTATCGCATATTTACCAAATCTTCAACCCAAGATAGCATCCGAGAATTAAGAACAGGAAGAGAAATTCAAGCAGGGGCCCTTACACCCAAATTATCGCACATTTCATTTCATAGAGATGAGTGTTTGAGGCGCGGGTAGTCGGTGTACCCCCCCAGCTGGATCTCATGTGTGCTGGAATCGGCCAAGATAGCTTGAACAAGCCGCAGGTTCAAGCGGTGTCCGCTCCTGTGTAGAGTTACCGCACCAACAAAAGGCATGCCGAGAAGGGAGAGATCCCCGATCGCATCTAGGATCTTGTGCCGGACAAATTCGTTGGAAAAACGCAGACCCCCAGGATTGAGCACCCCATCGCCCTCAATTACAACCGCGTTGTCTACCGAGGCACCCAATGCGAGACCCCGTGCTCTGAGTTCGTCAACGTCCTTTAGGAAGCCGAAAGTCCTTGCTGGGGCTATTTCATGTCGAAATGATTGCTCAGACACCGTAAATGTGTACGGGTTGGTTGGGACCAGGGGATGATCGAAGTCGATCGAGCACGTAACAATTGGCTCTGCCGATGGCTCAATCCGGGCGACCTGGTTCCCTTCGATGACTTCAACCTTTTTCTTAATAACTAAGAACCTTCTCAGTTTTTGTTGCCGTCGAGCTCCTGATTCTGAAAACGAATCGAGGAAGGGCTGCGCGCTCCCGTCAAGAATAGGAATCTCTGGTCCATCAACCTCTATTCGAAGGTTGTCGAGCCCAATGCTTGCCGCCGCTGCCAGAAGATGTTCAACTGTACTAATGCTAAACCGCCCTGCACCTTCTCCAATTGCAAGGCTAGTGGCAAAAGACGTATCTGAGACATTCCCGGCGATCGCACGGATTTCCGACTGGGGTGAGAGATCCATGCGAACGAAAATAATGCCGGAATTATCTGGAGCTGGCAAGACCGTAACAGTGACGTATTGGCCGCAATGAAGCGCAGTTCCCGAAAAGGCGGCCGCTTTCGATATTGTGCGTTGGTGGATCATTGTGGTTAATTGCGTCGCAATCAAGGGCGTCAGACAGAGGCGAAGTGTGTGACGAGTTAGCAGCTAGAGTTAAGGATTCGGAGGTAAATCCAGACACTGAGCTCAGGAGAAAGTTCCGTATGGATGGCACCAATTCGACTGATAATTCTCAACGATCTCAACGTTTTTGACCCTCCTCAATCTGATGGAGGAGCCCCTTATCTTGAGCCGTTGCTATGCAGCAAACCTAGCCAACGGCGCTTCCAATTACCGCTGATTAGTCCTTCTTGTTTTAGTGCCGCGGTTAGGTTGGTGTTATTGTTTCATTCATGTAACAAGGCTAGCCACATATTTGAGCTGGGGAACTTTTGATTAGCTAAAGGCCTGTCTAAATCCTGTGACAAAATGAACGTGGTTAGCTGTCTAGCTAAATGTGAGTGGTCACGCATGCCAAGCCCAAATGTCTCGGCCTAACCTACCTTAAATCACCAAATAAACTATGCCTGTGTGCCACCATTTGCACGCGAATCGAGAAAAAAAAAGGTCTAGAGTGGGAATATAAAATATTAATCCCTAGGAACAGAGCTTTACCTCGTGTTGTCAGTCTCTCACCAAGATGTTGTAAATTACTGTAAGAAATCACCGAGGTTTTATTACTTCTAGTCTCTAGTGGTTATCGCTCTTTGGCGGTTTTGCTGTGGATATTCCCTGTCAGAGATTGTCGTCGTATTGTGGGCTCGTATTGTAGGCGGTTGGGACATGTGGTCTCTGGGCCGAGACCTTGGCCCCCCTGATTTATAGCCCTAACCCAACATGGCCCCCTTCAAAGCACTTCCTGCATTGCCAAGTATTTGAATGTATTAGGACAGGAGGCTAGCTCGCTTCTCGCTGTGTAATCCCGCACCTTTCTCCAACTCTTTGATTCATACCCAACGAAAGAATTCGCCCAGTTGCTCTTGAACCCGTTTTATGCAAGGAAAAGATCAATAGCATCGCAGCTTATAAGTCTCGATACTGCCAAACACCATAATGAGTGGCTCGCTGCATCCCCGCGCCGTCTGCCACTCTTCGAGCGTTATCGATCCAAGCTGCTTTCTTGGCGAGGGAGTTGAGATCGGGCCCTTTTGTATAGTTGGGGAAGGTGTACGCATTGGCGACCGCACGAGGTTGCTCTCGCACGTCACGATTGTGGGCTCGACGTCAATCGGCAAAGATTGCGTGGTACACCCTCACGCCGTCCTCGGGGGCCAATCGCAGGGACGGGGGACCATTGGGGGAAGCTTGAGTATTGGCGATAGTTGCACCATACGCGAATCGGTGACCGCAAATGTTGGGACTGGTGGAACAACAATTGGGAATAACGTACTCCTCATGGCAGGATCACATGTCGCTCACGACTGCAAAGTTCATGACGATGTGATTCTTGTCAACGGGACTGCTCTTGCCGGCCACGTTACCGTGTACCAAGGAGCTATTGTTGCCGGACTGTCAGCGGTTGTCCAGCATTGCACTATTGGAGAGTTTTCTTACATTGGAGCAGGCACGGTTGTCTCCAGAGATGTGCTACCATTCTCAATGGTGAAGGGGTATCGGGGAAGGACGACTGGCATAAATGTCGTCGGGCTTAAAAGGAGGGGTTGGGACGACGAACGGATCCGAGTTGTGGGATTAGCCATGCAGATGTTTCTCCACAACGACAATGAGGGCCTTCAACTCCTGCTCGCTAATCCAAAAGCTACACGCGATATCCAACGTATCATGGGTTTCTCAACCGGTTCAGAAAAAGGCTTTTGTCTACCAGGGACCCCCTCAATCGAACCAAAGCTATAGCGAAAGGCACTCGTTCATCGTCTTCTGAGTGTCGAGGATGGCGGCCAGAGGGATGCCAAAGTTGGGGGCCGAGCCAGGACATGCGACCCTCGTTTTTCGCAATGTGGAATTTGTGTGCGAAATGGGAGCTTGTGTTATGTCAGAATCCATTCTTTTCTAAACAGTCAGCTTCTGGAATGAAATTGGTAGTAAAGCAGGAGTAGGAGTGGGCGAGGCGCTGCGGCTGCGCGACTGAGGAAAGAGGTGGGAAAGAGGTAGGAAAGTCAAAATAATTGAACTTGAAGATGCAAATGGTTTGGTGGGGGCAGCATGGGATGAAGTGAGGCAACAATAGCAAAATAAAGTCAAAATCAACAGATTAACTCGAGCAGAGAAGAAAGGGGAAATCCACAGGGGAAATAGAAACATTTAGGAGAGAGAATAAATAGAATTGTTACTTGTTAAATAGAAAGGGAAAAATGCCATTAGTATTGGCCTTGTAGACTGCGTCTTTCGAGACACGAGTTTAAGCACCTTGCACGCCATGTTCTAACAGCGTCTGAGAAGTTAACAATCATATAGCAGGTTGCGGGCTTGTGAAGTTGTTGGGTGGTGAGGGTATAGTAGTGGTAACAGGGCGCCAGGACGACCAGGACGCTGGATTGAGGCTCTTTGTGGATGGCGCCTGGGAACGAACTGGAGCCATGCCGCTGGTGAACGCGTTGTCGGTAGAACTACTAGCCGTCGAGGCTTGGAAGCTGGGATCCTTCTCGGCGCGCTATATGTAGGGCGAGTTCGAGGTCCGATGAACTGATACTGAGACAGAAGAATGTGAAAAAGATGTTAAGCTTGGAACCGTGGAAGGGGAGCGAGAAGGAAATTCGAGGAAGGTGCTGGGACAGAATGGATGCTGAGTTTATTAGTGGGGCAGCGTTCAGGTCGAAAGGGAGGATGACCTGATTTACTCGTGCTCTTTTATTCACCACTCGACGTACTCCTGTAGGTGAATCGCATAAATGTGAGACTGTAAGATCGTATTCAACGGTGGCTAAGGACTATGCACCATCCTATGTCTGGTATAACATTCCCCAAATATAGCTCAAGATTCTGTGCACTGTGTATGGTTGTTCAGAGGAAAATCTCAGATGCCCCAACTAGCCCAAAGTCGGGGATTTATACATATCTTGATGCCTGTCGGGCCTCTTTTGCATACAGCGGAAGCGTCAGCTTTAAACACATTTCACGTTTGGTCGGCTTGCAAGCCACCGGTTTCCTAGGATTTTTCCATAGGTATGCAGTCCTAGGCAGAGAATCGCCGTCCGTTTTGGTTGCATCCCTCAAACTGCTCTGCAAAGCGATTTGAGGGCACGACGACATGACAAAGCCCCATCATTTGTCAAACCAACCACAGGCATTCAAATCCCACAAATATATGAGAGCTCCCATATCATTTTATCTCCCCAGGCAAGTAATATGCATCGCACCCGTCACCCTAAATCCTCAAACCCAGCACTCACACCCCTTCCCTCAGGCAGACGCGCCAGCCTCCAAAACAGTGCTGCCAGTCCCCAGAGCCTACAATTTTTTTCTCATCATACTCCCCACCCACCAAGTTTCCCCAAACCTCAAACCCTACCTATTTGCGCAAAACGCTTCGCGCAAACCGCTTCCCTCAATTCAATCCAAGACGGCATACCCACCGGGAGCCCCGGCCGCGCATCGACTGAAGTCGGCAAAGTGGATCCCCCCAGTGCTTGGCGGCCGGATGTCAGCACCGGCCCCACCCTGGCACTCGTCGATCATAGCCCCGCTGTAGCCATGTTGTAAAGCGTCGGGTGTGACTGTCGCCCAGGATCCCGCATTCGCCTCCAGGGCCCAACGTGAAGAGGAAATTGAAGGTGACTCCCGCGGCCCGCATTCTTCTGGTTCTTCTGCGGCCTCCAGAAACGCAAGCGAAAGGCTAGGACGCAAGTAGGCAAGCCTCCCAGGGTCCCGTTTGCAATCGTCTCAGCCCTCTGCGTCAATGGACCAGGGTGTCGGGGTGCCAAACCGGCACGACGAATGGAGGAGCGCGCGCAGAAAAAAAAGAGCGGGGTCGTGGTCCTCACGCCGTCGCGATGCTAGCCAGATGCACGGCAGGCATTGGCACCTCATCTCCACATGGCGCCCCACGGCTTGCATGAGGGCGTGGGCAACCAAGCAACGACACCGTGAAGTCGGAGCTCCAGGAAATAAAAACGGCCATTAGGGGATCGGGTGTGGCGCCCCTCTGACCGCGTCCCACACGCCGTCACTTTATAAAATCTGCTCTGTCCCGACGCTGAGGAAGGGCGATTTGTCTCTCACCTCACACATCTCGAACTCTCGTTCTCGTCGCTCTTTTGCCAGTCGCTCGTTGCTCGCTCGCTCGCTCGCCCGTGATCCCCTCCCTCTCTCACCAACAAAACCACCCCACCCCACACAAACAAAATGGCTGCCCCCGCACAGAACGCCGGCCCCCAGAAGCCGGGCCCCCTCACCGACGCCGACATGGACGACTGGAAGACGCGCATCAACGATGTCCTTGCCCGGCCCGGTGAGCACGTCAACTCCAAGTCGGCCGAGTCTTCGCAGCCCTGGACCAACGCATTCTTCGGGTGCTTCAACCCGATCGACCTGTGCCTCATGACCTGGTGCATTCCCTGCGTCACCTTCGGCAAGACGCACCACCGCCTGCACAAGGGCAACAACCTCGATGGCTATGAGCCCATCAACACCAGCGTATGTTTCCGTGCGTGCGCCTCGTCTCAAGTTGATACTGACGAGAACCTCTACAGTGCCTCCTCTTCTGCGGCAGCAGCTGCTTCGGTCTGCACTGGATTCCCATGTCCATGCAGCGCGCCGAGATTCGCGCCAAGTACAACCTGCAGGGCAGCTGCCTCGTCGACATCGCAACTGCCTGCTGCTGCGGCATCTGCGATCTCGTCCAGCAGGACAAGGAGGTTTCCACGCACGAGAAGGGCAGCGCTCCCATCCAGGAGCAGTACCACTCTTCGGGCGGCATGGAGTACGGCCAGAAGTAAATGGACGGGAAAAAAACGTGGAGCAATCCCTTGATGCCTCTGGAGCTTGAGCGCTGGTTTAGAAAGGTTACGGAGCTGGCAGTCTCTCAAACACTGCCTCCCTTATGTTAGACGTTGAATGATACCTCTTGTTGCCGTTGTCTTACACGCCGCGGGGAGCGAAAGCCCTCGAAATCTCATTCATGGTGGTTCATTATGGTGCCTAGATTTCCATCAAATTTCCTGGTGTTCTCCCTCGCCTGATTGCCAGCATGGGCCCTTGTCGTTGCGCCTGTGCTAGCGTGGAAGGGCTGAAAACCCCCCCTGTTCGGTAATCTCACGACGCCAAGGATTTATTGTTGTAACCGAGAATGGCATCCTGCGCGACCACACATTCGGCACATGGGGTCTTGATCGACAACCTGCCAGTACCCTTGTGCCGTTGCGGATCCGTGGATTAGCGAGGACAGTGCCGGATCCGGAGTAAGCACCCTTTTTTTCGGAACGAACTTTGACCGCAAGGATTTCGGTCCAGGCACAAACTCGGATGTTTTTGACGATGGAGTGTGGCAGGGCATTGAATCAGTCTGAATCCGGGTCGAACTCGTCTTCCCTGGTGAATGGCGTCCGCATCGCCGCCCGGCTCTCCCTGTTCGAGCCCTCGATAAAACTTCCCAGTAACATCTTGTAGACCGATCCGTCCCAGTTTTCCGTGTCGACAATGGATTCAAGACCCCTGTAATGATCTCCAGTTAGTGACATTCTCCGACTGGGGGACTGGGGATGAGCGCATTCCTCGACTCTTTGGTTTGCCCGTCTAGATCCGTCAGTTTCTTCGCCGATCCATCAGGATCCCCAAACCACACAAATTCGATGCTGAAAGGCCGATGTCGTGGATACGGTCGCCCAAACTGGCCCGCGAATCTAGAGACCTCCTCTTGAATGTCGCCGGGGTCTCCCTTTGCCCACAACCCATCCGTCAGAACAATGATTGTAAAGCCACGAGCTCTCTTCATCTTCTCCTTGTATTCAGCAAAGAGCTCGCTCAAAGTAGCCGCCATATCCGTCTTCATCGGCCTGGGCATATGGACCATCTGTTTAGTTCCCGTCGTCTGAAACTCGGTCTTCGGCGTTGCCGCGTCCATGGCTCTTAGAAACTGTCGCACGTTCCTCTCCTGGGAGACACCGAAGTTCTGGAAGGTGAAGCGTAGGTCGATACCTCGGATGTTGCTGACCCCTTTGGTCAACGCCACTAGTGTCTCTAATAGCATTGTTGCATTCGGCCAATGCTCCCGCATCGAAGGCCCGTTGTCGACGAGGAAGACCTGGCTCGGCTGTTAGCATCGTAGTGGGAGAAGTAGCAGCACCAGGGAACCAACAAGGTTTCTGTCTTTGTAGAACTGCGCCAGCAACTCATCACTAGTCTTTGAGCTTTTCCGCTTCATGCCCATTCTCTTGGCTGCAGAGATCAGCAACGATCGAGTGGGCGATCGGAGTCGTTTCTCGTTCAAGCGAAGAGTCCTCCTTGCCCAGGACATGTCATATCGCTGATCGAGCGAGTTCCCTGCCAGATTCTGGAATCGCACTCCTGGGCTTGGTTGTGGCACGGCAGCCTCTATCGCATCTCCCTCGGCGGACTTGTTCGACGTCTCCAAGTCTCTGCACAAGGGCCTTGAAGTCAGCTTCCCTGGCTTCTCTGGTTGTGACATAGGCCATGCACGACCTTGGGGATACTGCTGCGGTGATTTCGGAAAAGTAGGTGGTGATCTCTGAGGTGCCACAAGGGGTTTGGAGTGCTGCGAGAGTAGTTCGTCATCTGATACTTCCTGCTCAGCCAGCGCTATCATGTTGCGATGCTGCGACCACAACGTTCCCGACGGTTCAAAATCGGCGTTGGTGTTCGCGTCGCTGAGATATTTCTTGTAAGACTCGCTGATATCAACGGCGTTGTACCTGTCTTCAGCATCGCCTTTTAGCATGAACTGGTCTGCCAAGTCAAGGATTCTTCCCGTCAGGGGGTCGTTCCTCCGCAGCGAGTAGCGGAGGAACTCGTGCCAAGCCGTCACTTCTGGCAGCACGTCCTGTCCGCTATGAAAGTAGTCTCCTGTGTATAACTTCGAGCTCGGGTGTTCGGTTATGAGCGAATGGATGGCTGCTTGTCTAACTCGTTTGAAGTGAGCCACTCCAGGAGCCCCGAGAACAGCCCATGTTGCCACGACTGAGAAGACAGCGCCGAGAGACCAGATGTCGATGCTCGGCGTGATATTGGTCCCGTGAGAAGAGTGTGAGAAGGTTTCGGGAGCGCCTAAGCACATAATTCAAGTCCTATCAGAAAAGTACAACAGAAGGAGAGAGAAACATACCATATGTCACAGTGCCACCGACGAAGTCAGCTTTGCTCAATTCCTTGCCTAAACTGAGCTTGAATCTGGAGAAGCCCAGATCTGCCAACTTCCATTTGTTTCTAACCTGTACGATATTTTCAGGTTTGAGGTCTGCGTGCCATCTAAGGGACTGTCAGCCAGATACACTGCGGTTGCCTATCTGGCAGGGAGCTCACCCCTGAATCTTGACACTCTCCGTCTCTGTTGGTGCAACGCGAGAATGAAGCTCGCAGAGTGCGTCAATGACCGAAGCGAGTGAGTTCCAGACTTCGAAAACATCTCGAAACAGCACAGGGGGTTTTGCTGACGATAAAATTTGACTGAGATCAAGACGGCCCAACTCCAGTACAAGATTGTACTGACAGTCTGACTGATCGTGGATATCAGAGGATTGCTGGACTTCGTAATGAGATAAGCACTGAACTACGGATGGAATGTCTTGTGTTAGGACAAAGTTAGAGAGGTCATCGTGGAAGTCGCTGGCGTTGCTGAACGATTTGACCGCAAATTCGTAGTACTTTGCTGTTAATGATAGCCCGACAGTAGAATTTCTGGCGCAACACTTACGGAAATCTCATCAGTATCCATCTTATGGTCGGTAACAAGCTCCTGAATGGAAGGAGAAACATAGTCCGCAGGGATTTCGATGTGATAGACGGAAGCGAGTTGCCCTTTGTCGTTAACTGGCTCCATTCGAGTGATCGGAATAATGGCATTGGCGTTGAACTTGGTGACTTCGTGCTTGATCAGAGACCGACAACAGAAGGGGTACTGTCGAGAAACAAATTGCCGTGCCAGCTCGTGCGCATTTTCGGGAGCCGAGAGGATCCCACGAGACGCAAGATCAGATGACAATGATTCATGGGCCAAGGGTAAGTCATCGTCACATAGAAAGTAAGAAAGAGGTTCAATGAGGTGTCCCGCGCCAATGTCCAAAAGAATGCAAAACAGCCGAAGGATCGGTCGACTGCTCGAAAGCTTGATATCGTGGCAAATTCTCGTCAGACTGGGGTAATTGTCAATACCCCGGTGATATTCGTACGAGTCAGTCAGGAGGATGACAAGCCAAGAATTGCTCGACTGCTCGTTGCCCCTTTTCTGCATCCATTGGTCCAGTTGTTCAATGAGAACAAACTCTTGGTTGAGGTAGTTTCTTCGCGTGTACCGGTGGACTGCCTTCTTGAAGGCTTTCATAACTCCCGAAACCCTGATCGGAGATGATGTCTGTGACCCATTGTCTAAGACGGCTTCGAAGGATATCAGCGGGAGATCAGGACTTTTTGGGCGCAAAATTTCGGTTCTCGCGGTAGATCTGGTGGTCGGGTCAAATCCTGCCGTATCTTGCAAGAAGGCGATCGACAGAGTATTGGAGCCACCCAAGTCTGCATTGCTGGTATCGAACAGGGTGACCTGCTCATACCCGGCGCGACGCAGCGAGTCCAGCAAATAACCGATCTCCACCGCGTATACTTCATCATTGCTACCGAGAGCGACAATCTGGTAGTGAGCCTTAAATCCATCTTCGGTCTTCTCCATCACCCACGCGCCGATGTCTTTGGATTCAAGGTCTGAAAAAAAATACGGTCAGCTGCGGATCAACGATAGACTGGTGGCCTGGGAGACAGGCGGGGGACAAATTCCACTCACGGAGATTGGGTAAAAGCCGAAGCTTCCGTGCCGGAAACAGTTGCCCAACGTTCCGAGGCTGTATCCAAGCGCTCGTATTAGTCAGTTCGCAGCGAGGATACTCATCGGTGCCAGAGTCCGCGATAACGATGAGCTCCGTTGCCGGTTGGGGCTCGCCAGTTCCGATGGTGATCTGTTGGCCACGCTCGGCGGAACCTGTAAGGGTAAGATCTGCTTGTTGGAAAGTCACAAGACACAGAGGTGGGTATGCTTCTCCGTCGATCTTTCCTGGGCCGACTTCCTTGGGGGCAAGGTTGTGCGCCAATCCGAGGCCACAGTTCTCGTAGACATCGGCGGGGAAGTCGCCGGTCTCACTGCAGCCAGACGACTCCGCATGCAGTACTCGTATCTCTCCATCACCCCGATCGAAGGGCGGCTTGATGGGTTGGCGAAGTGATAGGGGCGAAAGAGGTCGTTCGGTGAGCTTGTCACACACTGAAGCAGGTGTAACCCCGAAGACAAAGTATTGCCCGCCCCCAAACTTTCCCTGAAAGACACCGCCAATTGTCACTACATTTATATCACTGGTAGGACTTTCGGAGGAGTACAGGGCGCTGCATATTGCCCTCGGTCTTTCTGCACCGTGAGCTGCCCTTCTGCGTAGGATATTCCCTTTCTCTGACACTGATGGCCCTGAACGGAGACTCGGGGTAAAAGCATAATGGAACCGTGCGGTATCCATGTCCAGAGGCTCAAGTGTTTCGCGCACACTGGGTGATTCCAAGTGAGATCTGATAGCGTGCCCGATGTCAGACGTGTCTGTCTCGTAGCTGAACAGACATCCCCAGGTAGTTTTGGAGTTGTTGGACTCGAAGCATGCGAGCGAGAAGCAGACGGCAGACCGGCAGCCAGCATCGCGCAAAGCGCTTGAGAGGGCGTTCGCATGGTTCCGGACGAAGTTGTCGTATCTTGCGCATATGTCTAGGCTCGGTGTCCGGTACACCAGCTTGGCGGTCTCCTCTGTTCCTCCTGCCATTATCTCATCTCCAGCCATTCGGCGTGGCGGTCTTCGGCGCGGTCTCTGTACTTTATCGGAAGGGGCGCTTCTGCGACTGGAAGTTGGTCGGATGTTGGCAATTCTTCATCACCGAGTGAGACCGGAGTTTGAGGGGGTAACAGCTGGATTCCGGTGGTATTGAAAGAAACTTGGGCACATTGCCGTTCTCGTGCATCCATGCTGGGTGACACTGAGCGATAGCTGCGGCGCAGGAAAGCGGGCCAACTTGAACCAATGGAGCAGTGCTCCGCATGCAAGAACACCTTGCATCCCACCACTTTCCTTCCCTGCCACCCCTGCTTGGGCATCCAACGCTCCAGAGAGTACCGAACAATCGGGTCTGTCAACAGCAATGGGCAGGGGTGCGACGGCAGGAAGGGCATGCGGTCTGTCCATCTTCCATTTCAGACTATGTATCTGCACCTCTACTAGACGGGATTAACATTGGATTAGAGCTCGTGATTTTTGAGACACTTCAAACAAGACCCAGGCTCGGCAAATGCTTCCATCGCGCACATCGTATGAGCGTCGCAGCAACGGAGCCCAAGCGAAACTTGAGATGTCGTTAGGCCTCCTTGGTTCCAGCCCAACACATCCCCGTCACGAGTCCCACTGCATTGCGAGGACTCTTTGGAATTTTCAGCCGAAAAGATTCTTGAATCTTATCAATTCGGATCAATCCATTCTAAGGCACTAAGAGAACAAGAAAGCGAGCTGAGAATTAGATTAAAACTCAATGGGCTATGGTACAAAGTCCGCACCACGCCGAGGTCCACTCATACAAACACGCCCGCCACCATTCGATCCTGAGAATTGCTTTTGTGCGAGCGAGTGGTGCCTGTGGAATGGCCGCCTATCAAAGCGGCAGCCAGTTACAGCCCTCGCCCTGCAGTTTCCTGACGGCAAGCCAATCCAGGCTGAAATCCGTCTCGGCTCTAGGTGAGGTGGCTGTTCCGATGGCCGCCCAGAAGCCAACCACAAACCACTGAACTTCCCGCCGGGAGACGCTACAAAATACTACCTCAGGATTCTACAGGGGGACGCGACCATTAGCAGCTTGAACAGCACATTCGACACCAACGGCACTTTCAAAGATACCCTGAGCAAACCCGAACCTGGCGCCATAATGGCAACGCCAAGATTGCTGCGCATTTCAACACGTCCTACAAGCTGCAGAAGACTTAAGACACGTGGAAGATATGGAAGGGGGACCCTGATCCCAATATCAACTGCAGTATTCCTGACGGCCGGCTGGCAGCGTTACTCTCTGCATACAACAAGTGGGTTCAGTAAAGAGAGACCTGGGTTCTGCGCAACGTGAAATTATTCGGCTCCAACGCCAATACCGCCTTTTGAGCGTTGGGTGAAGAGTTGGGTATGGGCAGGTCTTCTTCGAGCATCCGTGGTTCTAACGCGTGTGGGCGGTCCAGGAGGCCCTCCTGGCCCGTGGAGCCCTCGTCCACTGCTGCTCTGAGTCGATCCCATGGCCAGAGCTACTCCTAGCTGACAAACTATGCCTCGCGTCTGAGTGGGACTAAGACCGCCGTGTTCGTGGGAAGCACACGATGCCCAGTATTTAGACCGAGTTGGCAGATTCGACGGCCCAGCTGAATAAGCCACCGCCCCCCCTTCTATATGTTCTTGTCGTTGCCCTCAAAACTCACAGGGACAAGCTGTCGCCAATGTCGTCACCGATTTTACGCGGTGGTTGATCCGCAGAAACCGCGCCCTCGACATCTTGTCACTTTTTCACTGCCATCCGTCGAGGGCGTGGCCGCGGACGCTTGTCACCTCGACACCCAGGCCCAGGGCGGCGACGACGGTATGGACCATAGTCACCGAAGACTACCTAGAACTACTCAAAATGGTCCCAGATGACGCTGCTCCGGCAGGGATCCGCTCTCAGCCTCCAAGGCCGCAAAGGAGCCCCAGACGAGCGTCTGGTCTCCTCGACCCAGACTCAGACCCGGTAGTCCTCCGCCTCTTTGGGCGCGGCGACTCGAAAGCTGCCGGTGTCTGGTGCGGCTTCGATATGCCTGAGATGAAGACTAACGAAGCTGTGAGCCTTCTACTTGTAGGCACAAGTGTTCCGGAAAGCGAATGGCACCCCGGAGAATACGGAAGCAACCTCCATGTAAGAAGTGGACTGGGTTGCCTGGGGTTGTTGGTGGTGCCAATGTGTGAAGGGGAAGGTCCACAGGGGTATAAGCGGGTTGGGCTATTTGAGATCACCACGCGCAAGCACACGATTTTGAGGCAGATTTTTGGAGCGGTTCCCGACGAGGGAGGTGGCTTTGTACTGAGCCTTGAAAATTTGAAAAGATTGATGCCTCCTGAAAATCTAGACTATCTATCCTAAGTGGGGGAAATAAGCAAGAAAATCAGGCGTTTTGTAAGCGTCAGCCGGCAGATCCCAAAGACTTATAAACGCCTGTATGTTGACGCAGGCGATACACATATAATACCCACCGAGAACTAATAAACATGCCCCAAAGGCTAGGGCCCGAATCCTAGAAAGCAACCGCCTTGACCAAGTCCATGTGTACGGGATGAGCCGGTATGAACATCTCGCCTCCTTTCGCATAGCTGCAATGTACGCGCCCCACATATCCTGCAACGAAAAACTTGGTGTTGTTACCAAGTGTTGAGTGATCCGTAGCACGTATGTCTGTATCCCGAACGTCCGCACAAGCAGATACAGCGTCACTGGCATCACCGCCACTCCCACCGACGAAACACGCCACATCACCTTCTCAGCCGGGGTCGGAAAATCCCAGTCCCACGCCAGCAAATGCACCCCCCCTTGAAGAACAGCCATCAACGTAGCACATAACTCAGCGCCGCCACCTAAATGCGAGCCGACGTCAAAGGCTGCCCGGGCGAATATATTGAAAACACCACCGCTGGTCTTTCTGTACTTCTTCAGCCTA
>Ga0247770_1000120_pt1 | contig 70219 bp, 27 predicted proteins | sample UWRJL136409B6_FD_179943 | JGI IMG/M metagenome (GOLD analysis project Ga0247770, IMG submission 179943) | Plant litter microbial communities from Arlington Agricultural Research Station in Wisconsin, United States - UWRJ-L136-409B-6 | ecosystem: Environmental > Terrestrial > Plant litter >...
TGCATCTTTCGCCGCATCTTTTGCCACAACCCGGGCTTTCTTTTCCGAATGGGACTGTCTGGGGTGTTGGTCGTGGTGTAAGGAGGAGGGGCTGCCCCCTTTTCCCCCTTTTCGCAATCCTAAGAGTCTTGGTACTCCATCCTGCGCCTGATACGCGAGAGTACTGGGACAGAGCACCCAGCTGGGAGCGGATTATAAAGATGTGTTATCGCAGGGCAGTAACGTGACGCCAATCACGTCGGCGGTAAGTTCGCAAAAGGTAAAAAGTGTTACGGCCGACTTGCTCTCAGACATTAGCGTTATCACCGAAAATACATGGTCTCGTGGGTCAAATGACCTCCCTTGGACTTGGACTTTGCCAAGTGCTGCCGGGCTCAGGCACAGCAGGAGAGTGTTGCGTAGACGGTAATCCGTTGCGGCCGCGGCGGCCGCCACATCGAACCAACGCATGAACGACGGCCTGGACACCCGGTTCCCACGCTGCAAATCTGCAAGGAAACATTCCTTCACCGGCCTAGCCGGGCCCAGCTTCAGCCTTGCAACCCAGGAGCCCGGGAACGGATCCTAGCAGCTGTCGCGCCGTTGCAATGCATGTTTACCCCTTTGACCAACACAAAACAGAGTTCCAGAAAGGGAGTTGGTTTTGGGGGGGATGAAAAACAGCGCATTGACTTTTTGGTAGATAGTCTGCCTTGCGACGGCTTTTGACGTGGCATCAGCTACGCCGTCCATGCCATGCGTAGTCGCCAGCCACGCTCAGAATGTCACCTCTGGTTGGACTCAGCAGAAGAAGGCATTGCGAAAGGGGCCACTACGCCGCTAGGGAAGGACGTAACTCATTCCCTCGAGCAAGTTGGGCTCGCCCCGGCCTCTTATGTATTGGAATAAATACTGCGAGTGTCCCAACCGCTATCATAATTTCAATTCAAAGACAACCTCAACATCGTCATATCAACAGCTGCACGAATTAACCTGCGCACCATGCATCTACTTCAGTTTGCCGCTGGCCTTCTGGCCGCTACTCCCGCCGTGGCAGAAGTGCACAAGTGTGGTGCAGACGGTGAGCTGGCCGAGCTTCAGGGTCGAATTGGGAATGTTGGGAGCCGTCTGCGGTCGTTGATATCACGACAAACGTACCCCGTCCCTCCCACGGTGGACCTTGTTGTTCATGTTACCGCTCCCACAACTCGCCGCGAGGACGGCTATCTTTCGGTGAGTTTTCACGTCCGGGTCACTGCTACGACCGTGAGCTAACCGCCAGGGGCAGAAAGCCGAAGTGGCCGAGCAGGTCAGCATCATCAAGGAGCTTTACAAGCCCACCAAGCTCACGTTCAACTACGACGAATCGAAGCTCCAGTACCATGTGGACCCGAGGTGGCAGGGATCCAAGACCAACATAAAGGAGTTCAACCCCCTCCTGGAAGAGCTGCACGTGGGCAATTACCGCACGCTAAATCTCTACTTCTACAACAACACCCACCAGGAGTACGGTGGTGGCTGCAGGAACCCATGGACCGAGGCGCAGAAGGGCGTGGATCCCCAGACACGTCTCAAGCAGGACGGGTGTGTCATTTCCACTTATACCATCAACAAGAGCTCACATCCGTTTATGAACCGCGGGAAGACCGCTGTGCACGAGATTGGACATTGGTTCGGTCTGCTGCATCCCTTCGAGGACGGCGGCATCGTCCCGCCTGGCTACAGAGACCCAGACACCTGCATGGCCAGTAATCCGGATGACTATGTTGACGATACGCCGAAGACGTACCCGGGACCACCAGGACACTGCGATAAGACGAGTAATACCTGCAATAAATTCAAGGAGGGAACCAGCCCAGTTTACGACCCCATTGATAACTACATGATGTACACGTCGGATGACTGCCAGTCCCGGTTCACCGATGGTCAGATGTGAGTTTGCCCTTCCTCCTCTCATTACATCTAGCGTCGTCCCATAGACTATCCGCGCTAGAAGTTTCGCTGACGTGGTACTCTGTGCGTGACATAGCAAGCGTATGTATGAGATCTATAACAACTACCGCGTCAATGCCACTATGACATAGGATCATAGTGGCGAGAGGGATCCAGGCTCGGTGACTCCTTACTTACACAGACGATTGACGATCATGCTTGCTTTTGTTGTTCTTTTGTTCCTCGACCCTGCGTGCATGCAAATTGACAAGATAGATAGATTGATAGATAAGAGTTACGTTTAGATAGATAACACCCACGTGTCATACCAAAGTTCTTCGCTTTATACTTATATTTCCTCGCCAAGTCGGTATTTTGCTAAGACCTATAGCTAGATTTTACCTTGCACCTGGCGTCTCCTAGGCATACTCGAATAACTACAAGGAGGGAAAATGTAGACAAGCGTGTAAGCACTGAAATTGCAAGAACCATATAACCGGCGGGTAAATAACGAAAGGAAAAGAGAAGGACACCGAAATAATCGGTCTTATTCTTCAGTTCGTTCGGTAACATCTGCGCATACATATAGCTGCTATCTACGTACAAAGGCTAGGATCTGGCAAGACTTCGACGTACCATATTACGATGAATAAGCCGCAGCGCAGGAGGCCGATTTAGAATATTAAAAAGGCATTCTTATAAAACTCGACACACCTTTTCATCTTGGACGCTGGCCTGCTATAGCTAAACTTATATTTGATTTTAACAGTAGGGAGAGATTGTTAGCGCTTGTTAGAGGGCTTTTTTTTCTCAGCACACTTATAGGTCTCGCTAACAAGACTATATTTATCCCTCTCTCTTTTTTATAATAAAGCAGGAACGCGCCGCCCTCGATGATGTCAGAAGGAAAGGGGCTCTGGCTACGTATTGCGGGAATATCAATCAGGCTGTATGTTGGACACGAAAAGTCTAGAAACGGCTAGAACCGTGGGTTTTTAATAGTTGCCACGGGACGCGTAATTGTAAGTGCGCGGCTTACTGTTCACGGGTATAAGAGTGAGTGCTCTGGCGAAGCCAGAGAATGAACAACACAAGCAACCAATCACATTATTGCAATCTAAGGTGTCGTTTTTCGCACTAGGAGGCTGTATATGTTAAAGAAAGGTAACGACCATAGGTGGGTTATCTAAAGGAGATGCCAGGGATGGCAACAGATCCGGTAGCACTTTTGATTAGGGCTTCTTCGGGGCTCACCCGGGGCCTCACTTTCAGGGGTCAGCCTGGGTGGGCTGGGTGAACTGGACCCCCGTGAAGGTAACGAGTGGGTAAGCCGGGTGATACGCGGGTATAATACTTAGTTGTGAACAAAGACTCCGTTCTTGAGCTAAGCTTCGTGAGGCAGGAAGTAGAAGCGGTTGATCGCGCTAAGGGTCAGGCTTCCCGAGCCAAATTTCCCAGGGGTTCCAGAACCTCGATTATCTCAAGGTAGCGAGTCCATCAAAGACAGGATCAGCCACGGATGAAGATTATCTCCGCATCGCCCGGATCAGAAAGTCGCCCGTAGCTCGTCCCATTGTCGTCTCGCTTCCTCTTGCCCAAATGCGAGATACTGGCCACGGCTCGTTGCTGCAGACCACCGATCGTTCGTAGTCTATACTCTCGAAATTCCGCGAGATGTGAGTAAAGCTCCACGATGTCGGTGAACTTTTCGTTTAGCTTTAGGTAGAAGTTAAGGTTCTGGTCCTATTCATTAGCGGGCCCACTAATAAGGTGATGGAATTCCGCTGGAATTCCAGAAAGGCCGAGGAGCCTGTTGCGGAGCTCGTAGCGGTTGGTTACTTGGACGTCTATAGGACCGCCACTCGCCACTGACATTTCAGGTTGACTCTGTCGAGTTAGCCACTTTGGTCGAGTGTTTTCATAGCTCATTCCACGACAGAAGCCGCAGGTCTCTAGCCGTGGAAGAGCTCGAAGCCACCAGGTGTCCTGTCGCCCTCGAGTGGGTAGGCCTTCGGCACTTTCGTCCGTGTTGCTGGTGTTTTCCTCTTCATCACTCCGAGTTTCACCAATTCCATGCATATATTCATCTTCCTCATCGTCCCCAAGATCCTCAGCCGCGCACAACTTGCAGGATTCCACGCCTCGGCGCAGCTTTTCAATACAGACAGCAGCCCAAAACGCCTTTTCGCGACTTAGCAGCTTGTAAACCAGGAGCATATGCATGGACACATCGGGGTACCTATATCGAGGGTCTCTCCAAGGACTGAGTTCACGAATGAGCACAGCACGGCCTTCCTTTCGTCGTTTCCTCAGCCTGGGAGCGCCCTGAGTCCGGGGCACCTCGCCGCCAAGGAACTTGAGCCAGTCCAAGAATTTCATACCCAAAGTGAATATTCCGTCAGTTTTCTCAATGTTCCATAGCCGGGGCAACGCAATGCCTGGCGTTCGAATGGTCCGAGCCGAGAGTAGTAGCGCAGACGTTATGGTTTAGAGTGGTATGGTAAACATCATGGTTAGTGTAGCAATGCTCCACGGCACCCCGTATGGCTTTGCGCAGAGCATTGGGCTCCATAGGGGCTTGTAAGTGGTCAATAAGATAGAAGTGATGACTCCATAACCAATTGACCCCCTGCTGATCACAATCCCCTCCATCCCCAAACGACAACACCCTCATTTCCAACAACCCCACGATGGCGTTTTTACTTTAAACCACACCAAATTTATTATAGCTTCTATGAATATCATGTTAGTAATCAGTATAGTTAATTCTGGCATAACGTAACGTAATGCAGCTAAGTAATATAGCATCTAAAAAAAAAATCGCTGGAATCTCGATACCCCCCCCTAACGCCAAGGAGATGCACGAGCTCGGGAAACGTCCACAGAATCCACAAAGAGCAACAATAAGTATTCCAACGGGGCTACGGAAAATATTGTAGTAAATAACAAGGCCTCTTGCATTCCCGCCATGGCTACACAACTCTTGGATCTGGCCGGCCGGTGGAGGTTATCAGCCCACCGTGATGACGCGTGATGCGGTGGCAGCTGCAGTGCCAGTGCACAAGACAGCCCTGCCGATTGAGACCAGGGCAGTCGAGCAGCCTTCATCGTCGGTGACTGTAAGGGTGACGGTAAAATCTCCCGCTCGCGCGTATACATGGGTAGTTTGGGGCTCGGCGGTGTTGACCATGGCACCATCGCCAAAGTCCCAGGCGTAGCGCGCTACACGTCCATCCGGATCCGCCGATTCGGATGCGTCGAACCGCACCGACAACCTGGCAAGACCATCGTTGCTCTCGGCCTCCTCCCTTCCAGCACGCGCGGTAAACTGTGCGACGGGCCCTTGGTTGGGTAGGACTGAGACAGAGCCGTACGCGGGCCCTTTGCCTCCGTCGCGAAAGGGGGAGCCAGACAGCGGCTGCAGGCCGCCGGAGGGCCCCACGGCGAAGGCGTTGAGGGCACCGGGGTCGGCGGGGCTGGAGTCGAGGTCAGTGCTAGCGTAGACAAACTTGGCGTTGGGCAGCGGAGCTATGCCGACGGGACCAACGCCGCCAGGGTACGGCGACCGGGGCACTTGAGTCAGCGAGCCGTCGGCGCTCGCAGAGAAGGCCGACACGGAGCCGTTGGTGACCCGGCCGGGACTAGCCACGAAGAGGAAGCGGCCGTCGGGGGAAGACGCGATCCCCTCGGGGAACTCCCCGGTTACCAGATACGGCGAGCCGGGCAGCGGCGCTAGCCCGCCGTCAGAGCCGATGGCGAAACCGAAGATCTGATCAAAGTCCTGGCAGAGCACGTAGAGGCGGTGGCCGTCTGGGGTGATGGTCGAGTCCCCGCAGAAGCGGCCGGCGTGGATGGGGGATCCGATGGGCTTGAGAGTGCCGTCGTGGTTGACAGCGTACGATGTGATGGCGCCGACAGACGTGTTCCTCCCAGTCCCGGGGTCGCCGTGCCCGGCATAGAGGAATCTACCGTCCGGGGTGATGACCAGCCCTCGTGGATGGGGTTCCGTTGCCACGAGCGGTGGTCCAAGCGGATGGAGCGAGCCGTTTGATGAAATGCTGAAGGCAGCGATAGACCCCCCGTCGGCAGTCTCCTCAGAGACGTGGGCGAAATAGAGCGTACGTCCATTCGGTGAGACCACCCCACCGACTGGGGTCTCCCCTCCCGAGACAACGGTAGACGCGGTCCCAGGGAGCGGCGCCAGAACGCCCTGCGGTCCAACCGAGTAGGCTGAGATGGTGCTATCATCACTGTTGCCCGCGAAAGCGTAGCGGGCATCGGGAGTGATGGCCATGTTCCGGACTCCCCCACCTGCCTTCACTCGGCCATTGACGAGATTCGGCCGGCCAGTGACGACATCAACGAGGAACCTGGAGATGTCTGCCGAGTTGGCGTTGGTCACGTACACAGGGCGCTGTTGCGGGTGATCGGCGGTGGCGACGACAAGAAATAATCCAGAGAGAATTCCAAGGATAAGCCAATGCGGGCCAAGCGTCGCGTTCGCCAGAGCTTTCATCCTGAATGGTGACTCTATGGCAATGTTAAACGTTGTCTCTGCTCTGGTAATTAGTGGTAAAATGATCCCACCCGCTCGGGAAACTTACACCCCGTCCTTCCCCTCTCCCTTTATACCTATGCTTGGCACGGGAGGTGTACATTTCATCCTTTTTTGCACCTCACGGCCATTCATCTGTCATTTCATCGGGGAGCACATACTGGCATCTGCCCTCAGTTTCCAATCATCACATAATGTGTGAATCCTACCCTCGACCCCTCGACCCCGCATTGGAGGCGTTGCGCTCGCAACAACGATTGGCTTACCAAACTTGTGACGGTGCCAAATTGAACTGATGGCTTCCACCGAGGGGGGCAGACCAGGAGCTCAATACGAGGTCCCTCGCGCTGCCTGCTCATTTAGGCCAGCTTCACGGGTGTTACGTTGCGTGTCGTCACCACGCATTAAGCCTCGTGGCCTTATCCTGGGCAATCCTCGCCGCCACCCTCATCTTAGTGCCAGAGTCGCCGTCCAGAGCAAGCTAAGCTTCGAGATACTTGCTGTGGCACAAGTTGATTTGTATCTGCAGGGCCTTGGGCGCGTCTGAGTTGTTACCGTAGCCGAGTTTGCATTCAATGGAGAACCCGCGGAAGCGTATGTAAAGAGAATGTCTATTTGTACTATAGCATTCTGACCTTTTGTACTATAGCCCTACTTAACGCCTGCACAAGGTCCGTGCTTTTCCACAGCCAGCCCCTGAATCCTGGCATCAATCGAACCAAGGCCACCAAAACAACGCAAACTACGTAGGAAGCAGGCTAAAAAACACGTAAAACCGATTGAACAAGTAATATTACTTTGCTGACTAAGCACTACACTGTTGACTAAGCCCCTGAGCCCTGCGTGGAGCGTGTAGATCGCCCTCCCTTCGTGATGCCTGTAGTTGCCGATGCCCTCTGGGTTCCAGAAGCTCTTCTTGGTATTACGACCTGCACCCGACACAGGCCTCGAGAGGACTGGCGCGGGTTAAGACAGAACGTATGGCAGGACGCCAACAGGTAAGGGGCGTTCCGAAGACGGTTTGCTGAGCTAGCACTCCTAGACGGGGGTTCAATGTCACTGTAGGTCGCTGTCACTATAATGCACAGAAGTGAGTCTGAACAGTAGGACACAAATGAACAATTGAATACTAGCGTGAGGAACCAGAGTCCCTCACGGTGGTTGTGGGCACAACCATGACTATCTATACTAACTGACTAGGAGGTACTTCGTACCTTGCTTGGTCTGTTGTGCTTGGTGATGCACCACGCAGTTGCGGCCAAGCAGTCAACTGAACGGTGCTTGGTGTTGTCAATCCTTGTGGACCACCAAGCGCTTTCTTACTGGTCGTAGGAGCTTCGGGTCTTTGCACCCCTGGCCCAGTGCGCTGGGACAGTGTGCACCGTCCCCGCACTGTTCCTTCCGCGGGGGTTCGTCGGGCCGCCCCGGCCCAAGTGACGGCCTGCAGGGTCGTCACAGAACCTTAAAATATAATGTATTTAATCCTTAAAGGCGTTTTAAAAGAGTTAGTTATAAAGGTGCAGGTTATTATAAACTAACTTTAAGGTGGAAACTTAAGATGGTTAAAGGTGTAAGTTACAGAAGATTAACTTTAGGAAGAAATGTTTTAATTAGCTGTTATAAGCTTTAAAAACCTTACATTATAAGCTTAAAAATTAAGGAAGTTTAAGAAGGACCTTAACTTAAACCTTATTAAGATAGTAAAAGGAGTTGAAAAATTAACTCTCCAGGTTACTTAAACGGTAAAGTAAGCTTTAAAAAGTGAGAAAGAGTAAGTTAAGAGAATTAAATTGGAAAAATGAAAATTCTTCTTAACTGTACCCTTTAAAACTCTTAAACACTTTAAATATGTTAAGTGGATTAACACCCTTACCTCTTTAAAAGAAAGACAGCTTAGATAGTTACCCTGTATTAAAACTGGTATACTTTAGATTAATACTTTAAAAGTCCCTTAAGAAGATAAAAAATAAGTATATTAATAAAGGGTTTAAAAGTTAAAGGAAAAATATTAAGAACTAATAAACAAAGTAGAAGACTTATAAGTTAAAAGCCTTATTATAACGTTTAAAGATAAAGCAGCTAAGGTTAAGTTACAGCTTTAAAATAAAGTTTACTTACTAATTAACTTAAATATTAGCTTATTAAAGAAAACCATTTTATAGAAGAATAAGCTAATTTACTATTACTTAAGTTTTAAGAAGAGGTTTAGGAAAAGTAACGTATATAGAAGTAAGTAGAAGAAAAAAAGAAATAAGGTATTACTTCCCCCGTCTTATACTTTATAACTGTAACACCTGTAGTTAACATTAATTATCCTAACTATAGGGATATATTATGGATTAACTATGTGTATAATAACTATACCTTTAACTAGCATAGTAAGCTTAAAGCCCTTTATAACTACTTTCCTAATGTATAAAGATAAGATTACTCTATTATAAGGGTAAAAGTAAAGGTAGCTTACTATTAAGTTTCTTACACCTTAGTAAGAAAGTCTAGTAATAACAGTAAGTGGAAGGTTACTGTAGTTAATTAAACCCTTACTGCCTACTAATAAAGAGGGTTATTTAGTAACTGCTTAGTTACGACCTGTTCTGTCTACCTTAAGAGAAAAGTTAGAGAATGGTAGAAATAAGCAGATTATAGATAGGTTTAAGAATAAGAGGAGATTATTATAATCTAGTTTTAAAGAGTATATTACTGATTTATTAAAGATTTCTAAAATATTAAACTGTTTAAAGTCGACTGGACGTTAAAGCGCGAAAACCTAAAAAAGGTTAACTGCTAGATTTATTAAAGCTGCCTGTTTTTCCAGAAGGAATTAAGAAAAGGTTATAAGCCTTTTAAAAGGGCTGGAAACTAGTAATTTATTAGTTAGTAAAAACCCTAAGAAGAAGAAGAGGCACTTAAAGGTTAAGCTAAATAAGACCTTAAGGATAAATAGTTATTATAACTTAGATATTAAAAGAGTATAAGTATTATTCTATTAGTGTAAACCTGACAGATAGAAGAGAGAAGCTACTTAAGGTAAAAGTAGTAATTAATAACGGAAATACTTCTAACTTAATACACCCTTTATTAGTTAACTAAAGGAAACTCCTTAATGAAAAGTATAGAGAGGCTATTCCTATTTAAAATAGAGAAGAAGGCCTATATTAGTATAATAATAGTAAAGTTACTTACTACTTACTACTCTTAATTAAAGTAGATAAGGATAAATAATAAGTAGACTTTAACGTTATATTAATAGCAGGGTATAATATAATCTTAAGTCTACTTTAGCTGGAAAAGTATAACCTAGTAATTAACTAAAGGAGTGGTTACCTTACCTTCAGTAAGCTCTCTAATAATAATTACCACTTAGAAAAAGCTAAAAAGGTATTAAACTGCTTTAAAGATGCACGAAGCATTTAAAAGCACATTAAACTTATAAAACTAAATACAGTTTAAGTTAAGTTCGTTAAGACAGTTAAAGGGTTAGAAAGCCTACCACATTACTTAAATAACGATTTAGAAAGTAGAAAGAAGTAAGAAGTTAATTTATAAATAAGTGAAGAAGTTAACTTATTTAAGGTACTTGCGGAATATAAGAAGTTTACCCTGTTTTAAAAAAAATTACTATAACTACTGGACTACAGACCTTAAGACTACGAAATTAAGTTAAAACTAAAAGTAAAACTCTACAGCTTCCAGCCTTACTATTTAAACTCATAGTAAGCTAAAGCCTTAAAGGAGTATATTAATGAAAACTTAAAGAGTAAGTTTATTGTAAAGTCCCAGTCCCTAGTAGGATACTTAATACTATTCGTCTTGAAAAAGGGAGATAATAAGTTACGTATAGTTATTAATTACTAAATATTAAATAAGGACATAATTAAGAATCGTTACCTATTATTACTTATTATGGAAATGTAAGAACGGATTATTAAAGTAAACTGGTTCTTTAATCTCAATTTCCCTATAGGGTTTAACTATATTAGAGTAAAAGAAGAGGATAAGTATAAAACGGCCTTTTAAACTTAAAATAGGTATTACTAATATTATATTATGTTAATAGGATTAATAAACGCCCTTACGACTTTTTAAGGTCTTATTAACAGTATTCTCCACCCCTTTCTCAATAAGTTTCTTTTTATGTATTTAAATAACGTTTTAATTTATTCCGAAACTTTAGAAGAATACTGAAAACATATATAATAGGTTTTAACAGCTTTTAAAAAAGTAAAGTTAATAGTAAACCTGGAGAAGAGTTACTTTTACATTTAGGAATTAAACTATCTAAGGTTTAAAGTAACCTTTAGAAAACTTAAAATGTAATTAGAGAAGATAATAGTAATTAGGGATTAACCCACTTTAAAAAACTAGAAAGAATTATAAGCTTTTATCGGTTTTACGAAGTTTTATTACTATTTTATTAAGTACTTTATAAAAGTTATAAAACTACTTTATAAACTTATAAGTAAGGGAAAACCGTTTAAGTGGACTAGTAGATAGTAAAAAGTGTTTAAGGACCTTAAATATACCTTTATTATAACGTTAATCCTAACCCTTTTTAATTTCTTAAAACCTTTTTAAGTTAAAACGGACTTCTTAGAATTTGTAATTAGTAAAGAACTTAACTAAGTTTAGGATAATGGGAAACGCCACCTAGTTACCTTTTTATCAAAAGGGATTTACAGCCCAGCCTTATAATACTTAATTTATAATAAAGAACTAATGGTAATTATTTAATGCTTTATTAAGTAGGTACTGTACTTAAATGGTATAAAGGAATTAATTTAAGTCTTTTTAGATTATAATAACCTTTAATACTTCCTAATGAAGGAACTTAATCTACAGTAAGTATAATAAGTAGAGTTAATAACCTTATTCCACTTTTGGATCTACTATATTAAAAGGAAAGATAATAAATAAACTAATACTTTTAGTTAAAGATAAGACTATAAGGACGCTAATCCAGCCTTAGTCCCCGTTATTATATTTAATAAAGTTAAGAACGGTACGTTAAAATACGTATTATAAGTGTTAGATAACTAGACGTTAGAATAAACTATTAGTATTTATATAAATTTATAGATAAAGTATAACGTTTATTAGTAATAATAGGACTTTTAAGTAAGAAAGTTAGCGGAAGGTACCTGTAAGTATAAGTGCCTTTTAGGAGACTTTTTAAGGCACGTGTAGGACTGTAGTAAGAAGTACCTAATATACTTAAATTATAATAAAACTAGTTATTAGTTAGAATAGCTGTTAGAAGGTGTAAATAGCATATTTAAACTAAAAGTAAAGCTTTAATATTAAGAGAAACTGTATATTTATAACTTAGATAAACGGAAGGAGTATGTCTAATAGGTTTATAAATCTTAACTTAAAGGATATATAAGCTAGGTTAAAACTCTCACACAGATTTAATAAGTGTACATTTTCCCAGGAATAAACAAGCTAGTTAAGGAAGTAGTTAATAACTGTAATATTTTCTATTAAAAGTAAAATAGATATTATAAACCTTATAAGCTTTGTAAACCACTCCTTATATTATAAGCACTGTAAAGTTTAATCTTACTTAACTTTATTACTAGGATCTTAAAGTTTAAAGACTTTATTATAAGAGTTACTTATAATTAAGTCCTTATAATACTTAACAGGTTAATAAAGTGGGTTTACTTTCTACTAACTTTAAAGGATATAACGGTAGAATAACTTACCTATATCTTTAAGAAAAAGGTAGTCTTATAATACCTTTAATTAGATAATATCGTTACAGATTAAGATAAGCTAATTATGTTGAAATTTTAGTAAGGGTTAATGTAAAGAATGGGTATAAAAAGTAAACTTTTAATAGCTTTCCACTTATAAACAGATAGTTAAATAGAATAAGTTAATTAAATACTTATAACGTATCTTTAAACTTATATTAACTTTAAATAAAATAATTAGCTTAAACTGTTATTAATAGCACAGATAACTTATAATATAACGTTAGTTAAGTTAATAGGTATATTACTATTCTTCACTAATTACAGTAAGGAGTTTAAGCTCTGTTAAGGTTTACTAACTAGCACCCCCTAAGCCGTAATCTGCGTAAACTGGATATAAGAACTGTATAACTATCTGTAAGTTAAACTTAAGTTTACGTGTAAACGAATAAAGAGGTTTATTAATAAATATTAAACTAAGTAATTAGTATTTAAAGAAGGACTTTATTATAATAGTAAATAAGTTAAGGGATTAACTCTTTAAGAGGGGGATTATGTCTACCTTTTTTCACGGAACTTATATTTAAAATAACTTAGTAAGAAGCTTAACTTTAAAAGGTACGGACTGTTTTAAGTTAAGAAAAAGGTTACTACCTCTAATTATAAATTAGACTTACCTGTTAGTATAAAGGTATAGATTAAGGTTTTTCACGTCTTACTTTTAAAGCCTACCTTAAAGGGAGTTCCTTTAAAAAAGAAGGTTAAGGTTAACGCCAATAAGGATAAATATAACGTTAAATAAGTTATAAATTTATGAAAGGGAAAGAATACGTTTAAGTATCTTATTAAGTGGTTAGATTACAGCCTTAAAAGTAACTTATGGGAGTTAACTAAAAACCTTAAGTGCCTAGACCTAATTGTAGAGTTTTACTGAAAAAGTCCAGACTGACTGAAATTAATAATAAGAATTAGAAATAAAATAAGATCTGACATTTAAATTACTATACTGAAAAGTAAAACTATTATAAGACTTAAAGCTTAAAAAGTGGTAAGAAACTCCTTAGTAAGTATAGAAGGATATTTATTAAAACCCTTAGCTAAAGTTATAAAGATTTTAAACTTAATAAGGAAGTTAGGCCTTTAAAGCTAATAAGCTCCACATAAGTTACATATATGGTAATATAAAGAACTAAGACATTACAGATTAGTAGCTTATAGGATAACTTACCCCCTGTAGTTAGAGGACTTACACTTTGCTATAGGTTTAAGGAAGGAGTTAGAGGGTAAAAAGCGATTTAGTATACTCTAAGGTCTCTTAAACTAATTATATAGTGGTATGTAGTAGAAAAGCGTGTTTACGAGAATAAGTACTGTTAAGAAAGGAAGTTAGTAAAAAAAAATTTAAAAAAGCTATTAAAAGCTTAAAACTGGACTGAGTGGAAAAGTTAAGCTAGGTTTTAAACCTGTAGCGGAAGACCCTTATAAGACTTAAACTTATAACCTCTTACTAACAGAAGTAAGTGCACTGCTATTATATTAAAGAGCTGTTTTATTTATTAATAGGAAGGAAGTTATAAATTAAGTTAAGAAGACGTTATAGGTTATAATAACCCCCTAGAAGAGAAATTAATAAAGAAGGAGTCTTAGTGCTAGGAAGCCAGCTTAGTACGGACCGGATCTATTACCTCTACCTACTTTTGGAAAGATAGAACTTTAACTTTATAAGAAAACACCTTTATTACCTTTACTTTAATAACGTACTGTTAGGTTTTAACACGTTATAACTTTATAAAGGAGTTACAGTATTTAATAACCGTTTAGTTATATAAGGCGTCCAGCTCCTTTTTCTTATTTATTAAACCTTTAATAAATTTATTAAAATAACTAAATACGTTATATAAAAAGGGCATATTAATAAATTAACACTTACTGTAACTGTTAGATTATATTGTAACTTAGTATAATAAAGACTTAATTTAATAATAAGTGTAAGGAGATATCTGTAAATTAAAGGCGTTAAAAGATTTTGTAAGATGGATATAACAGTCGTGAGAAGCTTTTTCTTATTTTCTCTGTTTCTTACACTTTTCAACGTGGTTAGAAGATATAACAAAGGTGGGGAAGGAGGAAAACTGACTTAGCGATTCTTTATAGGAAAAGAATGTTAAAGAAGGGGAATTATATAATAACCCTGTAAGCCGTCACTTAAGCTAGGGCGGCTTAATAAATCCCCTTTAGGAGGAATAGTGTAAGAGGACGGTGTATATTGTCTAGACGCATTAGGCTAAGGGTGTAAAGACTTAAAGCCCTTACGATTAGTAAGAGAGCGTTTAGTAGTTTATAGGGATTAATAATACTAAATATTATTCAGTTAACTGCTTAGCTGTAACTGTGTAGTGCACTATTAAGTATAACAGACTAAGTAAGGTATAAAGTACCTTTTAGCTAATTAGTATAGATAGTTATAATTATATCTATAACCTCTATAAGGGACTTTAGTTCCTCACACTAATATTTAATTATTTATTTATGTCTTACTGTTTAGACTTACCTTTATGTATTATAGTGATAACGGCCTATAGTAATGTTAAACCCCCGTCTAGGAGTACTAGCTTAATAAGCTGTCTTCAGAACGCCCTTTACCTATTAGCGTTCTGTTATACGTTCTGTCTTAACCTGCGCTAGTCCTCTTAAAGCCTGTGTATTACGACCTGCACTTGACACAGGCCTTAAGAGGACTAGCGTAAGTTAAGACAGAATGTATAGCAGGACGCTAACAAGTAAGGGGCGTTCTGAAGACGGCTTATTAAACTAGCACTCTTAAACGGGGGGTTTAATATCATTATAGGTTATTATCACTATAATGTATAAAGGTAAGTCTGAATAGTAAGATATAAATGAATAATTAAATATTAATGTAAGGAATTAAAGTCCCTTACAGTAGTTATAGGCATAACTATAGCTATCTATACTAAATAATTAGGAGGTACTTTGTACCTTACTTATAGTGTTGTAAGTGCTTATTATGTAAGTATTTTACACCATGTAAGCGTTTTACTTATAAGGTTTCTCCTGCTTATAATATAAGCACTTAGTATGCTAGAAGCAGCACTTTATTAGTCGTAAGGGCTTTGGGTCTTTGCACCCCTAGCCTAATACGCCCGGATAGTGTGTATTGTCCCCTATACTGTTCCTTACATGGGGGATTTATCGGGCCACCCTGGTTTAAGTAACAGCCTATAGGGTTATCACATAATTCCCCCTCTTTAACGTTCTTTTCCTATAAAGAACTTAAAAAGTAAACTTCCCCTTTTCATCACCTTACTATATAACGAGTGTCCGGCTCTTAGGCCTTAAAACAGGAACAGGGTAAAAGTATTAACTGCCGTCTAAACCTTATAGCCTATATATATACGTTTAGTAGTGAAATGTCCCCTTATTCTTTTTATAAGTCTGCCGACCCTCTGCTTATCTGTCAGGTTTTAAACTGGTCTAACAGTTACAACTACTGTTTAAAGAGGTACCGGCCTTCCTAGTGTGACGTTTTTAATATTAGTAAAGTAAAGTTAAAGGCTTTTCTTATTAAAAAGCAGGTCTTTAACTTATAAGTTAAGTTTATTACTTAATAGCTCTATAAGGCTACTATTAAGCTTTAAAAAGCGTTAGTGCGTTTAATATACCTTTATAAGTAGCAGTCTTACCTTAAGGACCGGGTTATAAAAGCGTTTAGTTATAAGGTGGAGTTACTGGAGTTCTAAGAGAGTAAGGAGGCTAAGCTAACTGTTCCTTTTAAAGACGTGGAGTCTTTTAACTGGGGGAACTTCCTAGTAAGGTCTCTATAGTGAGTGGTTACTTTATAACTTAGTTTATAACTTCCTTTTTCTTAATAAACGAAAACGGCTTTTTAGTGTAATGGTAGCGCGCTTGCTTTTTAAAGTAAGAGGTTATGGGTTTAAGTTTTATAAAGGTCCTTTATCACTTTAAATCCTCGCCCTTTAGGGCTAGAGGGTTTAGGGTGATTTTTTCTTTATTTTTCTGTACTAACTTTTTTTTATTTTTAATAGCACTTATTCTCGTGTAAAGCTTATTAAGAGCTCTAGAGGCCCAGCCTCCTTATTAGGTCTAAGGTCCTTATAACCCTGGCTAAGGGTTCTAATAAATGTCCTTCTACACCTATTAAGGAGTTTCCTGCCACTTCTTAAGCTTTACGTCCCATAGTGGTCTTACTCTTTAGTGTAATAATTTAAATATTAGGTTTTATCTTATTTCTAGTTTTTATTATTAGCTTTAATTAGTCTAGATTCTTTTAGTGGAACTCTACAGTTAGGTTTAAGTATTTAAGATTTTTTATTAGTTCTTATAAGTTACTTTTAAAGCTGTAATCTAACCACTTAATAAGATATTTAAACATGTTCTTTCCCTTTTATAAGTTTATAACTTCCTTAACGTCGTACTTATCTTCGTTAATGTTAATCTCGATCTTCTTTTCCAGTGGAACTCCCTTTAAGGTAAGTTTTAAAAGTGAGATGTGAAAAACCTTAATCTGCACCTTTATACTGGCAGGTAAGTCTAATTTATAATTAGAGGTAGTGACCTTTTTCTTAACTTAGAATAATCTGTACCTTTTAAAGTTAAACTTCTTACTAAGCTATTTTAAATGTAAGTTTTAAGAAAAAAGGTAAATATAATCCCCCTCCTGAAAAGTCGGTCCTTTAACTTATTCACTATTATAATAAAGTCCTTTCTTAAGTACTGGTTATTTAGTTTAGTATTTATTAGTAAACTTCTTTATTCGTTTACATGTAAACTTAAGTTTAGCTTACAGGTAGTTATATAGTTCTTACATCTAATTTATATAAATTATAACTTAAGGGGTGTTAGTAAGCAGGCCTTAATAGAGCTTAAACTCCTTACTGTAATTAGTAAAGAATAGTAATATACCTATTAACTTAACTAATATTATATTATAAGTTATTTACGTTATTAGTAACAGTTTAAGCTAATTATCTTATTTAAAGTTAATATAAGTTTAAAGATACGTTATAAGTATTTAGTTAACTTACTCTATTTAACTATCTGTCTGTAGGTAAAAAGCTATTAAAAGTTTACTTTTCATACCTATTCTTTATATTAGTCCTTATTAGAACTTTAACACGATCAGCTTATTTTAATCTGTAACGATGTTATCTAATTAAAGATATCGTGAAATTACCTTTTTTTCGAAGATATAAGTAAGTTATTTTACAGTTATGTCCTTTAAGGTTAATAGAAAGTAAGCCTATTTTATTAATCTGTTAACTATTATAAGGATTTAATTATAAATAACTCTTATAATAAGGTCCTTAAACTTTAAAATCCCAGTAATAAAGTTAAGTAAGATAGAACTTTATAACGCCTGTAATATAGAGAGTGGTTTAAAAAGTCTATAAAGCTTATAGTGCTAATTTTATATTTAGTAACAGACGTTACAGTTATTAACCATTTCCTTAATTAGCTTTTTCATTCTTAAAAAGGTGTACGTTTATTAAGCCTGTGTAAGAGTCTTAACTTAACTTATATATCCTTTAAGTTAAGATTTATAAATCTGTTAAATATACTCCTTTTATTTACCTAAGTTGTGAATATACAGTTTCTCTTAATATTAAAGCTTTACTCCTAGTTTAAACGTGTTATTTACGCCTTTTAATAGCTGTTTTAACTAATAATTAATTTCGTTATAATTTAGATACTTTAAGCACTTCTTACTATAATCTTACACATACCTTAAGGAGTCTTTTAAAGGGTACTTATAATTACAGGTTCCTTTTATTAACTTTCTTACTTAAAAGTCCTATTATTATTAATAAATGTTATACTCTGTTTATAAGTTTATGTAAACGTTAATAATTTATTCTAATATCCAGTTATCTAACACTTATAGTGTATATTTTAACGTGCTGTTCTTTACTTTATTAAATATAATAACAGGAACTAGGACTGGATTAGCGTCTTTATAGTCCTGTCTCTAACTAAAAGTATTAACTTATTTATTATCTTTTCCTTTAATATGGTAAATTTAAAAATAGAATAAAGTTATTAACTCTGCCTATTATACTTACTATAAGTTAAGTTCCTTCGTTAAGAAGTATTAAAGGTTATTATAGTTTAAAAAGACCTAGATTAGTTCTTTTATACCGCTTAAATACAGTACTTATTTAATAAAGCACTAAATAATCGTTATTAGTTCCTTATTATAAATTAAATATTGTAAAGCTAAGTTATAGATTCCTTTTAATAAGAAGGTAATTAAGTAACGTTTCCTATCGTCTTAGACTTAACTAAGTTCTCTACTAATTATAAACTTTAAGGAGTCTGTTTCGACTTAGAAAGGCTTTAAGAAATCGGGAAGGGTTAGGATTAGTGCTGTAATAAAGGTGTGCTTAAGGTCCTTAAACGCCTTTTACTGTTTATTAATTTATTTAAATAGTTTACCCTCTTTTATAAGCTTATATAGTAATTTTACGATCTTTATAAAATATCTGATAAAGTACTAGTAAAAGTTCGTAAAGCTAATAAAGGTTTATAGCTTTTTTTAGTTTCTTAAAGTAAGCCAGTCCCTAACTGCCTTTACCTTCTCCACTTACATTTTAAGCTTCCTAAAGGTTACTCTAAACCCTAAATAGTTTAGTTTTTAAACGTGGAAATAACTCTTTTCCAGGTTTACTGTCAGCTTCACTTTTTCAAGAGCTGTTAAAACCTATCGTATATATTTTTAATATTCTTTTAAAGTTTTAAAATAGATTAAAACATCGTTTAAGTATATAAAGATAAACTTATTAAGGAAGGGGTAAAGAACACTGTTAATAAAGCCTTAAAAGGTTACGGGGGCGTTTATTAATCCTATTAGCATGATATAGTACTGGTAATGCCTGTTGCGAGTTTAAAAAGCTATCTTATATTTATTCTCTTCCTTTACTCTAACGTAGTTAAACTTTATAGGGAAATTAAGGCTAGAGAATTAATTTACCTTAATAATCTGCTTTTACATTTCTGTAATAAGTGGTAATAAGTAACGGTTTTTAATTATATTTTTATTTAACGTTTAGTAATTAATAACTATGTGTAATTTACCATCTCCCTTCCTTAGGATAAATAGCACTAGGTACCCCGCTAGGGATTAGGACTCCACGATAAACCCGTTCTTTAGGTTTTTATTAATATACTCCCTTAAGGCTTTAGCTTATTAAGGGTTTAGGTAGTAAGGCTAAAAGCTGTAGAGCTTTACTCCCGGCTTTAACTTAATTTTATAGTTTTAAAGTCTGTAATCTGGTAATTACGGTATCTTTTTTCGAAACAGGGTGAACTTCTTATATTTTACGGGTACCTTAGATAAGTCGGCTTCCTTGCTTATCTGTGGATTGGCTTCTCGCTTTTTTCTACCTTTTAAATCGTTATTTAAGTAATACAGTAGACTCTCTAGTCCTTTAACCGTCTTAGTAAACCTAACTTAAACTGTGTTTAGTTTTAAAGGTTTAACGTGCTTTTAAGTGCTTTATGTATCTTTAAAGTGGTTTAATACCTTTTTAGCTTCCTTTAAATATTAATTATTGTTAAGGGATTTACTAAAGGTAAGGTGGCCACTCTTTTAATTAATTATTAAGTTGTACTTTTCCAGCTAGGGTAGACTTAAGATTATATTATACCTAGTAATTAGTGTAACGTTAAAGTTTACTTATTATTCGTTCCTGTCTACTTTAATTAAGAATAGCGAGTAATAGGTAACTTTACTGTTATTATATTAGTACAGGCCTCCTTCTTTATTTTAAATGGGAATAGCCTTTTTATACTTTTAATTAAGGAATTTCCTTTAGTTAATTAGCGAGGGGTGTACTAGGTTAGAAGCACTCCCGTTATTAATTATGGCTTTTACCTTAAATAGCTTTCCTTTTCTATCTGTTAAGTTAACATTAACAGAATAGTGCTTATACTCCTTTAACATTTAAGTTATAGTAATTATCTTCCTTTAAGGTCTTATTTAACTTAACCTTTAAGTACCTCTTCTTCTTTTTAAGGTTTTTACTAATTAGCGAATTACTGGTTTTTAGCCTTTTTAGAGGGTTTACAGTCTTTTCCTAATTCTTTTTGAAAAAACAGGCAGTTTTAGTAGACTTAGTAATTAACTTTTCCTAGGTTTTTACACCTTAACGTCCAGTTGACTTTAAACGGTTTAATATTCCTAAAATCCTTAATAAGTTAATAGTACACCTTATAAGACTGGATTATAGTAATGTCTTTTTACTTTTAGACTTATTAGTAATCTTCCCACTTCTGCTACTTTTTAACTTTTCCGTTAAGGTGTAGTAAGTATGTTATAACTAGGCAGTTATTAAGTACCCCTCCTTACTAACACGTGGCAGGAGCCTGGTTAATTACAGTAACCTTCCGCTTATTACCAGACTCCCTTATTAAAGAGTAGGAGACTTAGTAGTAAGCTAGTTTTAACTTTACCCTTATAACTGTATAGTCCCGTCTTTATACACTTAGGAAGTGGTTATAAAGAGCCTTAAGTCTGTTATGTTAATTAAAAGTGTAATTATTATATATACAGTTAATCCACAGTATGTCCTTATAATTAAGGTGGTTAACGTTAACTGCAGGTGTTATAATTATAGAGTATAGGATGGGGGAAGTGGTGTTTTATTCTTTTTCTTCTTCTATTTACCTTTATATATATTGTTTCTTTTAAACCTTTTTTTAAAACTTAGGTAATAATAACCTAACTTATTCTTCTATAAAGTAGCCTTCTTTAATAAGTTAGTGTTTAAGTTAATTAGTAAAGTGAACTTTATTACAGAGTTATAAATTAATCTTTACTACTCTACCTTTAGACGTTATAGTAAAGCTTTTAACTTATAGGTCTTTTACTTCGTCTATTAACTTTTAATGTTTCTCCTTTAGCTCCTGGACTCTTTGTTAATATGCTTACTTTATACCTTCTTAAGGGACTTTTAAGGTACCAGTCTAAAGCATATTAGTTTTAATGCGGAGCAGCTATTTAAGCTATCCTTCTTTTAAGGAGGTAAGGGTGCTAATCTACTTAATGTGCTTAAAGTGTTTAAGAGTCTTAAAGGGTACTGTTAAGAAGAATTTCCGTTTTTCTAATTTAACTCTTTTAATTTACTTTTTTTCACCTTTTAGTGCTTACTTTACTACTTATGTGGCCTAGAGCGCTAGTTTTTCAACTTCCTTTACTATCTTAGTAAGGTTTAAGTTAGGATCCTTCCTGGACTTCCTTAGTTCCTAGGCTTATAAGGTGAGGTTTTTAAGGCCTGTAATAACTAATTAGAACATTTCTTCTTAGAGTTAGTCTTTTATAACTTGTACTTTTAATAGTTTTAAGTTTCTACTTTAAAGTCGGTTTATAATAACCTGCACCTTTATAGTTAACTCTTTTAGAACACCTTTAAGGACTAGGTATACCACATTTTAAGGTTCTTCTTCTTCCTTTTCCTTATCTTTTATATTACATTTATTTATTTAAGTGTAATTTTCTTTATTACCTGTTATCTGGACGTGGACGTCTCTTAAGTTAAACTTAACGTGTTTCCCTCCTTCTAAAACAGGTTTCTAACTAACTTACTTTAGTAATAGGCATTATTATGTTATATGTCCTTTCTTATTACAGTTAAAGCATTAGACCTGTAATAAGTCCTTAAGCTGCTTTTACTGTTATTATCATTAGGGTTTATTACAGTTAGGTTGGTTTTAACAGTTTATTATACTAATATCTATTAGTTTAGGGTAATGATTTATTATAGTTAATTAGTTTCCCTTCTTAAGTTTACTTAACTGGTAAAGGGTCTGCTCTTTTTAAAAGTTCTTTTAATAATAGTGATTATAATACTGATTATCGGCCTTAATGGTTATCTTAACTAACTTTTAAAGACGATCTGGTTAATCTTTTTAATAAAGGTCTCCTATAACGTGCTCTTTTAAACTACTTTAAAACAGTATTATTAGGGCTTTTTAATTAAGTTTAGTTTTTATAACTTTTAATTTAAAGTGTGTGGAGAACTTAAGGATTAAAGATGTCTATCTTAGGGTTATAAGGTGTTATTTAGCCTGTTTTAAGGCGTTTAATTCTTTAAATTTAATTTAAAGCTAGTTAATGAAAATGTTAAAGTTATTAAAAAAAGCTTAAGTTTTAAGAGCCTCCTTATATACTTTATTTATAAAGAGGTTATTAATTATCTTCGTATGGGGTTTATACTAATAAACGGCTATTTTATCTAGTAAGGCTTTAGTAAACCTAACCTTTCCTTCTTCCTTAAAGAACTGCTTGTTATAATAGGTGATATAGCTTTAAAGCTGGGCTATTTAAGACTTTAGCTATGTGGAGTTATCCTTAAAGCGTAATAGTAAGGGGAGCTTTACTTATTTCTTCTATAAGCCTTTAAGGTTGTTATTCTCCAGCTTAACAGTGTTAAGTTAAGCCTAAAGTGTTTTAATAAGACTAATATAGCTTTTAATGTCTTTAGGGAAGGTTTTATTAAGTTCCTTAACCAGTCCTTACTAATTAAGGTTTAAATCTTTAAGGCGTGCAGCTAACTTATTAATAGTAAGGAGCCGAGGCTAAGCTTACACCTCTTTGATCTCTTTACCTTTTTTAAAGGTTAATATGTTAGTAGGGGGGGGATAATGTCTGGGAATTTAATAAACAGCGTTTAAAACTGGGATATTAATATTATATTATAACCTGTACCTGACACAGGCCTTAAAAGGACTGGTGTGGGTTAAGATAGAACGTATAATAAGATATTAATAGGTAAGGGGCGTTTTAAAGACGGCTTATTATACTAGCACTTTTAGACGGGGGGTTTAATATCACTATAGGTTATTGTTATTATAATGTATAGAGGTGAGTCTAAATAGTAGGATATAAATAAATAATTAAATATTAGCGTAAGGAATTAAAGTCCCTTACGGTAGTTATAGGTATAACTATGGCTATTTATACTAATTAACTGGGAGGTACTTTGTACCTTGCTTGTAGTGTTGTAAGTGCTTGTTGTGCAAGCACTTTGCACCGTGTGAGTGTTCTGCTCGTAAGGTTTCTCCTGCTTGTGATGCAAGCACTTGGCATGCTGCGAGCAGCACCTTATTGGTCGTAGGGGCTTCGGGTCTTTGCACCCCTGGCCCAGTGCGCCCGGACGGTGTGCACCGTCCCCCGCACTGTTCCTTACGCGGGGGACTCGTCGGGCCGCCCCGGCCCAAGTGACGGCCTGCAGGGTCGTCACACTGTGTCGGGTGCAGGTTGTAATATTCTACTACCGCTCACTACAATCAATCTAGGAAATACCAGCGCTAGCCGGGTGACCGTAGGGGATTTATAGAGCTTAAACTTATATGCTAAAAGGGCTTGTGCGTGTCTTATGAAAAATGACCACCGCCTGCGGAAGTTGTGATGTTGAATTCTGCTTACTGCTAAAATGCTACACACGAAGAGATACGGCGAGCGAATAGGTCTGAATGTTGATTAGAGGTCTTACAAAACGAGCCGTTATATTTGCCTAAGGTCCCTGTCAGAAAGAAGGAGGTTCAGGGGCCCTAGCAACCTAGTCAGCTTCGCTGACTATCTTGCCCGGCACTGCCAGAGCACCAGCGAGTCTTAACCACAATAGTAACAGAAACTAAATTCTACAGAAGGTCTGTAGAGAAGAAGGTTCTGGTTACAAGTCAGAAGCACATATGCAAGACCATCAAGCAATTACAACCCCATTAAATCTACCGAATCCAGAGTGTAGCGCTTCTGGAAGCGTATCTTAGGGCTTATCAGCCTTGGTTTTGTCCTTCGTTCTAAACTTCAAACCGGCTTGTTTTAAGGTGCCTTAATACAGACTGAATGTGGATCCTGAGGACCCGTTCTGGTTGAAGAGAAGCATTTTAGGATGGACTTAAGACGATTAGAGTTAATTATCGATGAGCTTTTGTCTGAGCAGTATTTGGAAAGGGATTGATGGAGAGAAAAATGGGCCCAAATGCTAGACAAGGGAACTGACGGGATGGTTTTACCAAATAGTGTAAGTGTGGACAAAGTGGTCCGGCTGCCTGTGTCTGGCCATGACGGATGAGGTGAGCTTGCAGATGTCCCAATCCGAGATGTTCCCCTTGGGAAAATACCCCGATTACTTCACAGCTCGGAGACCGAGAGAGAGAGGTCTAAAATGCCGAACTCCTAGGAACGTTCTCACCGATGCTAAGAATGGGTACGACTGGTGGAATAAGGCTACGCAGAATGCGTTCCATTCTCATCACAACCCTTACAGGACGTATGAAACAAATAAAATAATACATGCACCCCATACCTCCTATATATCTACTTTATTGTAAAACTATTTTCTTCACCTTCCTGGCCACATGCCTCATCCACTTTCTCCATTTCTCCATATCCAGCATTAAATTAATAAAGTATCAGAAGCACTGCACGCCGAACTCAGTGGAACTGATAGGGTTGTAATGGCGTTATTTTTACGTGTTGTGTTTCTCTGTCAAAGCCAGAGAGCCTTTCTTATTGTCGTGAATAGTGGCAAGCTATTCCATGTCCGTTTACGCGGCAACGCTCTTACAAATCCACAGTCCTGACCTACTCTAGACCTTCCGCACCCGACAAATCCATACTTGGGGAACGAAGCGGAAATGAGCTTGCCAAACGCAGCATTCCTGTTAGACACCGTCTACAATTCCAGAGGTTGTTAGGCATGGGACAGTTGAAGGCATTTGTCAGAAAGTGGGTGGTTCTGGAAGTGGCCAGAAACCGTGGATTTGTCAGAGGTGGCCACAGCCATGTAATGGCTCGCCACAATCCACAACGATAAATAGAGGCCTTCTGGCCACAAGCCAGAAGGCCGCACGAGGAACAAGAACAACCAATTTGCAACCCCAATAATTCCACTAAATCGCTGCCGTGTTTCTGACAGCATTTACCAACCCCGCGTGCGAGCGAGTATGGACTTGGTAGAGTTGCCTCCTTAAGCTTCCCTACTGTAGCACACCTGCCGCATAGTCCAGGAAGCTCCTCTGTACTTTAGAAGCGGGGGATTATTTCATAACAGGCAATCTCGCGGATGAAAGTTAGCTGTTTCAACGGATTAGCATAAATTAAATTTGCTCAGCAGAGGTATAGAAGACTCGGAAATAATGTACAGCGACTTGGAGTTCTTCACAACGCAACATTTAACATGTCGCTCATGGTGTTAGTATACGTCAATTTACCAGCTGGAATACTTCCTCAAGGTCAAGTCGTCTGATTCCATGTATATTTGCTTAGAGTTGATTTAGCCAAGCGCGTTCTTTAGCGAAGGTGAGGTTCAGCCCAACCCTTCCTACCCGCCTCTCCAAACCGCCTCGCACTGCAAGTTACACTTTGTCCTTAAACACAACATAGCGCTCAGCCCCAATGGGATACTCATCAAACTCCAGGTCCACCTCCAGATCTTCATTCACCACCTGTGCAGTCACGTTGACGCATTCCATCTCAAGATTCTCGTCGTCGGAATCCTCACCCTCACCACTGTAGAAGGCTGTCCTGTGAGAAAAGAGCTCTGTCTCAACGGTCCCGTCTCGTTTCTCCCTGATCACATAAAGCCGATACGCAAACACAATCCCAGGGGCCGTCTCGTAGCCATCTGTTACGTTTCTCTCGTGGCTGCCTGACACGGCACCCCCGGCTTCTAGAGGAACAGGCCCCGCCGGGACCGCCCCAGACGCGGCCAGCTCCATCGATACAGCCGAACCGACCCCATTTGTGACCTGGAAGGAATCTCGCGCCACCCGCAGCCCTGAGATGATGTTGTCGAATTCAACGCAGTCAACCAAGAACACAGTAATTAACGCTCTCAAGTCTTGTTGTATTCAGGGAGCCATCCTCTCAGCCAAGCGAAGCTCTGGTGCTCGGCCGCGCTGCGGTTCCGTGGCGCCAAGGCGCGATTACGTAATTTGACACACCCCCTCAATCTTCCACTTCCAAGTGGTTGATTGACTCCTGAATAAGAGCTTTGAAACAGTTGAAATAACGTAAAACAGTGTAGTTTCCAGAGCCTCCTTAATCGCTCTCACCTATACTTATGCTCTCGTACTCCGAATCTGGTAATAACCAGTCTAAAACCACCACTTCACCATTTTTAAAAAGGTCTTCCTTAGCCTTTAAGTCCTTTGCTGTGATCTTACGTGTTACGTGCGTGGCCAGTTACGAAGAAGTGTCTTATACGCTTATAACGCTCTGGAATAGTTTGAACTTTAGTGCCGATAAGGCCTTAGTAAAGCCGTTAGCGAGTATCTTATCGGTTGGCTTATAGTTAACTGTGATCCTCCTATTTACAGTTTCCTGTTAGAGCTAGTAATTGTAAATATCCACGTGTTTAAGCTTAATTTATAATATGGCCGTTTCTTTATTAATTAAGCTGATTATTTACTAATTATCGCATTAAAGGATAACTTTACAGTGTGTAAGGTAAACGCCTAATTTATTTAGCAGGTAATCTATATATATTACCTCTTTTACTGTTTACGTTAAGGTAAGGAGCTTTACTTTTATAATAGATATAATAATAGTATCTTATTTATTTGCTTGCCACCTTATTACGCTGTTAAAAAGCTTTATAACGTAAGTTTATAAGCTTTTACAATCCTTAAAGTTATTAGTAAAACTGGCATCACTTTAGGTCTTAAAGGTATCCCCACCCCTAAGAGTTAATATAAAGTACTGTAAGTTTAGGAGGTAGTGGATATAACGATTAGCTGCGTGGTGATAAAGAGGTCTAGGGTTATAGTTAAATTACGGCAGTTTAGAAGCCGTAAAAGTAATATCTGGCTTAAAGATTATAGCGGTGTAAAAGATAGATCCCACCTTACGTTAGTAATCCTGTATTAAAGCTGTAATAACCTCCTCTAAGTAGATTAGGAGCTTTTTAATGGTAATAGGGTTCCTTAAAGGTTATACCATCTCCTTTTTATACTCTTCTTAACTTATGTAGAGCAGGTGTTTTAACTTTATAATATACTCTGATTAGCTTAGTTAAATTAAGCACTTCTTTATTACGACCTACACCTAACACAGGCCTTGAGAGGACTGGCACGGGTTAAGACAGAACGTATAGTAGGACGCTAACAGGTAAGGGGCGTTCCGAAGACAGCTTGTTAAGCTAGCACTCTTAAACAGGGGGTTTAATGTCACTGTAAGTCGCTATCACTATAATGCACAGAGGTAAGTCTAAACAGTAGGATATAAATAAATAATTAAATACTAGCGTGAGGAACTAGAGTCCCTTACAGTGGTTATAGGTATAACTATAGCTATTTATACTAATTAGCTAAAAGGTACTTTATACTTTGATTACTGTGCTTACTTAATATAAGGAGTGATTATAGTAATCAGAATACCTCTGATTACTGTAATTACTGTACTTTTAGCAAGATTAAAGTAATTATTTAACGATTGGTTATAGGGGCTTTGGGTCTTTACACCCCTAGTCTAGTGCGCAGTACTGTGCGTACTGCTTTTCTGTACTGTTCCTTCTGCGGGGGATTTGTTAGGTTACCCCAGCCTAAGTAACAGCCTGCAGGGTCGTTACACGATTCCCCCTCTTTAACGTTCTTTTTCTATAAAGGATTACTTATACGTTCCTTCTCCTCTCTGTTAGTCGTTATGTCGTTTAACCGGGTAATTAAGAATAGGAGAAACGCAGCGCCCTTATTGACTGAACGTTACATTACTAACGTTAAGTTTATTCTTACTTTTAGGATCGTTATACCTGTGAAGTGTAGCTACTGCTGCCGCTTAAACCTACCAGACTGTAAGGTGGCTAGTAAGAGTAAGTCGTACAGCTACTATATAGTAATTAGTAAGATTACATACTTATCTTATAATGTTTACGGGAATAACCTGTCTGTCTTATATAAGGTTCTGGACGAAAAGAAACGCTTTAATGCTAAGAAGCGTAAAACCGCTCTCTTTCTTCGCAATACGGCCTTTAAGCTTCTGCACTTTAAGGACTAACAGAAAGGACTGGTATAGTAGGTAGACGAACTTTTTGGCTATAAGTTTAACATTATGGCAGAGGAGGAGCGTAAGGCTTAAGAAGTAACTGCGCTAGTTCCTAAGTTCGATTAGGGAAGCCTTTTAGCGGAACCAGCACGTGGTTCTTTTTCTAGGGGGTTGCTGTAACTAGCGACTTCTTCTTAACTTAGTTCGTTACTTCTTTTTCTACTTATTTTCTTTCTGCTAACTTTTCCGATAGTACTTATTTTCGTGCAGGACGCGTTAGGAACTCTGGGGGCTCTAGAAGCCCGGCCTCCTTATTAGGTCTAAGGTCCTTGCAACCTTAGTTAAAGGTTTTAATAAATGTCCTTCTGTACTTACTAAGGAGTTTTCTGCCGCTTTTTAAGCTCTAAGTCCTACAGTGGTCTTACTTTTCAGTATAGTAGTTTAAATATTAGATCTTATCTTATTTCTGGTTTTTGTCGTTAGTTTTAGTCGGTCTGGATTCTTTTGGTAAAACTCCGTAATTAAGTTTAGGCACTTAAGGTTCTTAATTAGTTCTTATAAGTTGCTCTTAGGGCTGTATTTTAGCCACTTAACGAGATACTCGAACGTGTTCTTTCCCCTTTGTAAATCTATAACTTCCTCGATATTATACTTATCTTTATCGGCATCGATCTTAATCTTCTTTTTTAGAGGAACTCCTTTTAAGGTAAGTTTTAAAAGTAAGATATGGAAAACCTTAATCTGCACTTTTATGCTAGCGGGTAAGTTTAGTTTGTAATTAGAGGTAGCGACCTTTTTCTTAATTCGGAACAGTCTATACCTTTTAAAGTTAAGTTTCTTATTAGGTTGTTTTAAATGCAGGTTTTACGAAAAAAGATAGACATAATCCCTTTTCTAAAGAGTCGGTCCCTTAACTTATTCGCTATTGTAATAAAGTCTTTTCTTAAGCACTAGTTACTTAGTTCGGTATTTATCAGTAAACTTCTTTATTCGTTTACGTGTAAACTTGAGTTCGGCTTGTAAGTAGTCGTGTAGTTCTTACATCCGGTTTACGTGGACTGTGGCTTAGGGGGTACTAGTAGGTAGGCTTTAATAGAGCTTAGGCTCCTTACCGTAGTTAGTGAAAAATGGTAATATACTTATTAACTTGATTAGTGTTATGTTGTAAGCTATCTGTGCTGTTAGTAACAGCTTAAGCTAATTGTCTTATTCGAAGTTAACATAGGTTTAAAGATACGTTATAAGTATTTAGTTAACTTGCTCCGTTTAGCTATCTGTCTATAAGTGGAAAGCTGTCGAAAGTTTACTCTTTACACTTATTCTCTGCATTAGTCTTTATTAGAATTTCGACACGATTAGCTTATCTTAATCTGTGACGATATTATTTAGTTAGAGGTGTTGTAAAACTACTTTTTTCTCGAAGATATAAGCAAGTTACTCCGCTGTTATATCCTTTAAGGTTAGTAAAAAGTAAGTTTACTTTATTAACCTGTCGACTACTATAAGGACTTAGTTATAGGTAACTCTTATAGCAGGGTCCCTAGACTTTAGAATCTTAATAACGAAGTTAAGTGAGATTAAACTCCATAGTGCCTGTAGTATAGGGAGTGGTTCGAGAAGCTTATAAGGCTTATAATGTCGATTCTGCTTCCAGTAGCAGATATTACAGTTATTAACTACTTCTTTAACTAGCTTCTTCATTCCTAGGAAAGTGTACATTTACTAAGCTTATGTAAGAGTTTTAGCTCGGCTTATATATCCCCCGAGTTAAGACTTATAAACCTGCTAAATATATTCCTTCCGTTTATCTAGGTTATAAATATACAGTTTCTTTTAGTATTAAAGCCTTACTTTTAGTTTAAACGTGCTATCTATGCCTTTTAGCAGCTATTCTAGCTAATAACCGGTTTTATCGTAGTTTAGATGCATTAGGTATTCCTTCTTACAGTCTTATACGTACTTTAAAAAGTCTTTTAAGGGGTATTTATACTTATAGGTACCTTCTGTTAACCTTCTTACTTAAAAGTCCTATTATTGTTAATAAATGTTATACTTTATCTATGAGTTTATATAGACGTTAATAGTTTATTTTAATATTTAGTTATCTAATATTTGCAGTGTATACTTTAATATACTGTTCTTAGCTTTATTAAATATAGTAATAGAGACTAAGACTAGATTAATATCTTTATGGTCCTGTCTTTAACTAAGAGTATCGGCTTGCTTATTATCTTTTCCCTTAATATAGTGGATCTGGAAGTGGAATAGGGCTATTAACTCTGCCTATCGTGCTTACTGTAAACTAAGTTCTTTCGTCAGAAAATACTAGAGGTTATTATAGTCTAAGAAAACCTAAACTGGTTCTTCCGTACTGCTTAGATACAGTACCTACTTAGCAAAGTACTGAATAATCGCTATCAGTTCCTTATTGTAGATTAGGTATCGCAAGGCTAGACCGTAGATTTCTTTCAATAAGAAGGTAACTAGGTAGCGTTTCTTATTATCTTAGACTTGGTTAAGTTCTTTACTGATTACGAATTCTAAGGAGTCTGTTTCGACTTGGAAAGGCTTTAAGAAATCGGGGAGGGTTAAGACTAGCGCTATAATAAAGGCGTATTTAAGGTCTTTAAATACCTTCTGCTATCTATCAGTCTACTTAAACGGCTTTCCCTTACCTGTAAGTTTATAAAGTAGTTTTGCAATCTTCGTAAAGTACTTAATAAAACAGTAATAGAAGTTTGTAAAGTTAATAAAAGCTTATAACTCCTTTTAGTTCTTTAAAATAAGTTAGTCTTTAACTACCTTTATCTTCTCTAGTTACATTTCGAGCTTTTTAAGGGTTACTCTGAACTTTAAATAGTTTAGTTTTTAAACGTGGAAGTGGCTTTTCTTTAGGTTTACTGTTAGCTTTGCCTTTTCGAGAGTTATTAAAACTTATCGTATATATTTTTAATATTCTTTTAAAGTTTTGGAATAGATTAAAACGTTATCTAAATATATAAAGATAAACCTATCGAGGAAGGGGCAGAGAATACTGTCGATAAGGCTTTAGAAAGTCATAGGGGTGTTTATTAATCCTATCGGCATAATATAATACTAGTAGTGCCTATTACGAGTCCGAAAAGCCATCTTATATTCGTCCTCCTCCTTTACTCTAACGTGGTTAAATCTTATAGGGAAGTTAAGGCTAGAGAACCAATTTACTTTAATAATCCACTTTTACATCTCTGTAATAAGTAGTAATAGGTAGTGATTTTTAATCGTATCTTCGTTTAACGTTTAGTAATTAACGATTATATATAGCTTACTATCTCCCTTCCTTAAGACAAATAGCATTAAGTACCCTGCTAGGGACTAGGACTTTACGATAAACCTATTCTTTAAGTTCTTATCAATATACTCCTGTAAGGCCTTAGCTTGCTAGGGGTTTAAGTAGTAAGGTTAGAAGTTGCGGAGCTTCGCTTCCAGCTTCAGTTTGATTTCGTAGTCCTATAGTCCATAGTCCAGTAGTTACAGTATCTTTTTTCAAAACAGGGTGAACTTCCTATATTTAATAGGTACTTTAGATAAGTCGACTTCTTTACTTATCTATAAGTTAGCTTTTTACTTCTTTCTACCTTCTAAATCGTCATTTAAGTAATACGGTAGACCTTCTAATCTTTTAACTGTCTTAATAAACCTAACCTAAACTATATTTAGTTCTAAGGGCTTAGTGTGCTTTTAAGTATTTCGTGTATCTCTAGAACGGTTCAGTACCTTCTTAGCTTTCTTCGAATAGTAATTACAGTTAGGGGACTTGCTGAAGGTGAGGTAACTACTTTTCCAGTTAATTACGGGGTTATATTTTTCTAGTTAAGGTAGACTTAAGATTATATTATACCTTATAACTAATGTAACGTTAAAGTCTACTTATTATTTATCCCTGTCCACTTTAATCAGAAGTAGCAAGTAGTAGGTAACTTTACCGTTATTATACTGGTATAAGCCTCCTTTACTATTTCGAATAGGGATAGCCTCTTTATACTCTTCGTTTAAGAGTTTCCTTTAGTTAATTAGCAAGGGGTATATTAGGTTAAAAGCACTCCCGTTATCAATTACTGCTCTTACCCTAAACAGCCTCCCTCTTCTGTCTATTAAGTCGATATTAACAGAATAGTACTTATGCTTTTTTGATATCTAAGTTATGGTAATTATCTGTCTTTAAAGTCTTATCTAGCTTAACCTTTAAGTGCCTCTCCTTCTTCTTAAGGTTTTTACTAACTAGCGAACTATTAGTTTCCGGCCCTTCTAAAGGGCCTGTAGCCTTTTCCTAATTCCTTCTGGAAAAATAAGCAGCTTTAGTAAACTTAATAGTTAACTTTTCTCAGGTTTTTACGCCTTAGCGTCTAGTTAACTTCGAACGGTATAATATTCTTAAAGTCTTTAACAAATCGATAGTACGCTTTATAAGCTTAGATTGCAGTAATGTCTTTCTACTCTTAGATCTATTAGTAATCTTCCCATTTCTGTTACTTTTTAGCTTTTCCGTTAAGGTATAATAAGTACATTACAGCTAGGCAGTTATTAAGTACTCTTCCTTACTAATACGTAGTAAGGGCTTAGTTAACTACAGTAACTTTCCGCTTATTACTAGATTCTCTTATTAAGGAGTAGGAGACCTGGTAGTGGGCCGGTTCTAACTCTATTCTTATAACAGTGTAGTCTTGTCTTTATGTGTTTAGGAAGTAGTTGTAAAGGGCTTTAGGTCTATAATACTAGTTAAGAGTGCAGTTGTTATACACGTAATTGATCTACAGTACATCCTTATAGCTAGGGTAATCGATATTAACTATAAGTGTTACAGTTATAGAGTACGGAACAGGAGAAGTAATGCCTTATTTTTTCTCTTCTTCTATTTACCTTTATATACGTTATTTCTCCTAAACTTCTTCTTAAAACTTGGGTAACAGTAACCTAGCTTATTCTTCTACGAAGTGGTCTTCCTTAATAAGTTAATGTTTAAGCTAATTAGTAAAGCGAACTTTATTATAAAGTTTTAACTTAATTTCTACTACTTTATCCTTAGACGTTACAGTAAGGCCTTTAATTTGTAAGTCCTTTATTTCGTCTATTAATTCTTAGTGTTTTTCCTTCAGCTCTTAGACTCTTTGTTAGTATGCTTACTTTATGCCTTCTTAGGGGACCTTTAAGGTATTAGTTTAAAGTACACTAGCTTTAGTGCGAGGCAGCTATCTAAGCTGTCCTTCTTCCAGGGAGGTGAGGGTACTGACCCACTTAACGTGCTTAAAGTGTTCGAAAGTCTTAAGGGGTACTGTTAAGAAGAACTTCCGTTTCTTTAACTTAATTCTCTTAATTTATTCTCTTTCACTTTCTAAAGCTTACTTTACTGTTTAGGTAACTTAAAAGGCTAGTTCTTCGACTTTTTCTACTATCCTGGTGATTTCTAAGTTGGGGTCTTTCTTAGACTTCCTTAGTTCCTAAGCTTACAGAGTAAGGTTTTTAAAGCCTGTAACAGTTAACTGGAACATTTTTTCCTAGAGTTAGTCTTCTGTAACCTGCATTTCTAATAATCCTGAGTTTCTACCTTAAAGTCAGTCTTCTGCAACCTGTACCTCCGTAGTTAACTCTTCTAGGATACCCTTAAGGACTAGGTACATTACGTCTTAGGGTTCTTCCTCCTCTTTTTCCTTATCTCCTATATTACACTTATCTATCTAAGTGCAGTTTTCCTTATTACTTACTATCCTAATATAAATATCTCTTAAGTTAAACCTAACGTGCTTTCCTCCTTCTGGAACTAGCTTCTAATTAACTTACTTTAGTGATGGATATTACTGTGTTATATAGCTTTTCTTATTACAGTTAAAGCATTGGACCTGTAATAGATCCTTAGACTGCTTCTACTGCTGCTGTCGTTGAGGCTTATTATAGTTAGGTCGATTCTGACAGTTTACTATGCTAATGTCCATTAGTCTAAGGTGATGACCTATTACGGTTAACTGGTTTCCCTTTTTAAGCTTACTTAGCTGGTGAGGGGTCTGTTCTTTCTAGAAGTTCTTTCGATAATAGTGATTATAATACTGGTTATTAGCTTTGATGGCTATCTCGACTAGTTCTTGCAGACGGTCTAGTCGGTCTTCTTGGTAAAGGTCTCCAGTAACGTGTTCCTTTAAGCTACTTTAGAATAGCATTACTAGGGCTTCTTAACTAAGCTTAATCTTTACTGCTTCTAGTTTAAAGCGTGTAGAGAACTTAAAAACTGAGGACGTCTGTCTTAAGGTTATAAGGCGTTACTTAACCCGCTTTAAGGCGTCTAATTCCCTGAACTCGGTCTGGAATTAATCGATGAAAACGTTAAAGTTATTGAAAAGAGCCTAAGTCTTAAGGGTTTCCTTTCGTGCTCTGTCTATAGAGAGGTCGTTAATTATCTTTGCATAGGGTTTATACTAGTAAACGGTTACTCCGTCTAGTAAGGTTTTAGCAAACTTAACCTTTCCTTCTTCTTCGAAAAACTGTTCGTTATAATAAGTAATATAGCTCTGGAGCTAGGCTATCTAGAACTTTAGCTGCGTTAAGTCTCCCTTAAAGTGCAAAGGTGGAAGGAGCTTTACCCGTTTCTTCTATAAGCCCTTAAGGTTATTATTCTCCAGCTCGACAGCGTTAAGTTAGGCTTAGAGTTTTTTAATAAGACCGATATAGCTCTTGGTATCTCTAGGGAAAGCTTCGTTAAGTTCTTTAATTAGCCCTTACTGGTTAAGGTTTAAGTTTTTAAGGCGTGCAGTTAACTTATTAATAGTAGGAAGCTAAAGCTAGGCTTACACCTCCTTGATTTCCTTACCTTTTCCAGAAGTCGACATGTTAATAGGAGAAAGGTAGTGTCTGGGAATTCAACAAATAACGTTCAGAACTGAGACGCTAATATTGTATTACGACTTATACCCAATATAGGCTTTAAGAGGACTAGTGCAGGTTAAGATAGAACGTATAGCAAGACGTTAATAAGTAAGGGGCGTTCCGAAAACGGCTTATTAAGCTAACACTCCTAGATAAGGGGTTTAATATTACTATAGGTCGCTATTACTATAATATACAGAGGTAAGTCTAAACAGTAGGATATAAATAAATAATTGAATATTAGCGTGAGGAATTAGAGTCCTTTACGGTAGTTATAAGTATAACTATGGCTATCTATACTAACTAGTTAAGAGGTATTTCGTACTTTGATTACTGTGCTTACTCAACACGAGGAGTGATCACGGTGATTAGAATACCTCTAATTACTGTAATTACCGTACTCTTAGCGAGATCAGAGTGATTATTTAACGATTGGTCGTAGGGGCTTCGGGTCTTTACACCCCTGGCCCAGTGCGCAGTACCGTGCGTACTGCCTTTCTGCACTGTTCCTTCTGCGGGGGATTCGTCGGGCCGCCCCGGCCCAAGTGACGGCCTGCAGGGTCATCACATTCTTACAGTCTTAAAAGATCTTTATTTTAAGGAACTATTAAAGTAGCTTACCGCCTTAAAGTTTATAAGTCTGTATTAAGTGCTTTATTAATTTTATTACAGTATATTACCGTTTAGTTTTATAAGTAACTATTATATTATTAATGTAAAAGAAGATAACCACACCTCCTTTAATAAAATAATAAGGCTTATAAGGTACTGGTTTAAAGCCCTCTCTGTAAAGGGAAGTATTAAAATAGCGTTATTAAAGGAGAGGGGACTCTTTAAGCCTGTAAAGAGCTTATTAAAGTAAGAGAACGATACTTTTTTTCTTAAAACCTAGTAATATTTATATATAGATATTATAAGGTAGTTTAATGTAAATAAAGGTGTTAACCACATTATATTAAATTAATTTAAGGTTAAAGCACGCTATAATTACTATTAACGATTAGAATAATCAGCCTATAAGTGTAAAGGTGTAAATGCTTTTAAAGATTAAACTATACTGTTAATCTCTGTAGATTACTAATCTCGCCTTATATTTTTACAGGAAACTGTATTTATTAAGCTTATAGGTTAATATCCACATATAATTAAGCACTTAATAGCCATTTATATTACTTTTTACAGTTTTAATTTAAAATTTTATCTTTTAATAACTTTATAAGTGGATTACTTACACTTATGTAAATCTTAAATTTTAAGGGTAATACTGTAACTCTTTAGGGTTTTTCAAAGGAATAGGTAAATCTTTACAGTATACTCTCCCTTTATGAGGGTGCCTTTTAGGCGCCTTCTTCTTAAGTTTATACTTAAGGTCCCTATTATCACTACTACTCTAGGAGCTTATAACCTTCTTTAAAGCCTTCTTAGTAATACGCCTCCCCTCTAACGTTTTAATACTCACTACTAGGTGGCCAGCGTTAAACGCTACCTTTTAAGGTCCATTTTGGCGTATTATCCTACGTTAATTATAAGAGGAGTAGTCTACTTACACACATGCCGTATTCGCTACACTTTTATAAAAGCTAAGGAGTCTTTTAATAATGGTAGTTATTATAGCTGTGTGGGGAGGGGGTGTACTTTTAGGAGTTAGTAATACCTTAAGTAGTAAAACTGGTTAATAGTAATTAATTACTTTTTATTTACACCTTTTAAGTGCACTTTAATTAATAATAATACTTTTTAACTGCTTTATTACCTCTTTTACATGCTTAAGTGCTTTATTAGGATTAAGAAAAAGTATTTCTTTTTCCCCTTCTTTAATAGGATTTAGGGTGTACTTATCTTATTTCCTTTTAAAAAGCTTAAGCTTTTTTAAGAGCTCCTTTATCTTTTATAATAATTAATTCTTAAGGTTATCTTTTAAACGTTTTAGATTATTATAAAAGACCTTTATCTTATTAAAGATTACATCCTGTATGTTTATTATAGTATTTATAAAAGGGTTCCAGATCTGATAGATGTTTAAGGACCTGTAACCTATTAAATAACTAATTTAAGCTCTTAGTTTAAACTTATTCTTCTTATTTTTATTAAGAATTACTTCTGTAATAAAGGTGAAGGCTTTACAGCCATAAATGTATAGATAAGCTAAGTACGGTTTTTAAGCTTATTAAAGCTAGCCTTCCAGTTTTATAATATAGATTATAATATCCTTATAAGGTATGCTCTAATTTAGTAATTAGTGTAATGTTCTGTTATTTAAATATACTATATAAAAGATAGTTTTATATTAAAAATAAGGGGGTAATTTTAAACCTGCTCTTATAAAGGCTACCTTTACTTTAATCACACCCCTTAAGCACTTTACACCCTTATTTTATTATTAAATATTAAGGGTAAAAGGCTTAATTTTCACACCTTTACGTGAGAAGAAGTAAAGGAGCGCTTTAGCTTAAAAGAGCTTATTATCAGCTTTTATCTTTTAAGGTTTACAGTAGAACTGGGTTTTATAAGCTTCTTAAAAATATTCTAAAGCTCTTATAATTATTATAACCTTCTTATCCTTTAGGTAGACCTTTATAATAAAACCGTTATAATAATCTGTAAAGAACATAATTCTCCAGTAGCCTTTAGCATTTTAGTAGTAATTTAGAAAGTTAATCACTTATTATAAGTAAGGTAATTACAGCCACGGTCTTACCCTTTTACTCTCTTACCTCTTAAGCTTACCTTTAACGTAGTTATCACACTTTATAAGTATTAGAAATAAGGTAATATAATTAATAAGATTAACCTCTCCACGGTAAAGTTATTACCTTATAGGTCCTTTTACGTGGTTAAGGGTTTAAAAGCGCACTCCTTTTACGTTATAAATAAGGTGCTCTATAGTAGCTTTACTTAGGTAGCCTAAATGTAAGTGTTAGAGATAAGGGGTTACTACTACAGGCTTCTTCTTATAAGTTTTAATATAGTAGCGCTTTTACGTTATAAATAAGGCGTATATAACCTCCTTTTTAACGTGCTTAAGAACGAACTGGTTATAATAACTTATAAGGTCAGTAAGCACAGTTCCATTTACAGTGATTAGTTAATTTACTAGAGGCTTGTTATTCCACTATATACCCTGCTTATAAAGCTGTTAAAGTAAGATTAAGTTATAAGTAAAACCTTAGCAGAACGTAACGTTTTTAAGGTGAAGGAGCGCCTTTTTACCGTAATAAGTGAGCTTTAAGTTTATTTTACTATATTTTAAGATCAGAACTGTAGAATCTTTAACGTAAACACAGTTATTTTCCAGCACATAATAGTAATTGTGGAACTATATTAACTTATTAAAAATATAAAGGGTAATGTTAAAATCTAAGATTATAAAGTTTCTTAAGGGGTACATAGCTACTATAAAGGAGCCTTTTACTATTAAGAAGCTTATAGGAGCTCTCTTCTTTACTACTAGATCTGCCTCCTTTATAAGTTATTAACTTTCTTTACGCCTTTATTCCTTAAGCTTCTTAATAACCTTATTAAAAGCCTTATTACCTTTTTAATAAGAGTTGATTAACGTAGTTACAGTGAAGTTTAATTTCCACGTGTTAGGCGCGAGTTTAGGGAACACTAATTAGTAATCTTTAAAATTATAATTATTATTACAGGTGGTATATTTCTTTAGACTTTCTAAACTTTTAAACCTAACCCTCTTAAAGCTCCACTTACCACGCTTCTTCTTAAAATCCACTTCTTTACCTTTACCTTTACCTCCTTAACCTTTACGGCCTTTATTACTATATTAAAAGCTACAGCACGCTATACCTTTACGTAATTTACAGTTCTTTTAATTATTTCCTAAGGACTTTTAATCGTCAGTACTATACCCTCCTACTTACTTACTTACTTTTAGTGTAACCTTCTTACTATAAAACGTTAAACCTTCTTATTCTTCCTCCTACTTTACCTAAGTATTAAAACTAGCTTTTTAGGTCTTTTTACTTATTACTCCTAGCACATTAATAGTTATTAGTTAAGATTTAAGGTTATTAGTTATTTAAAAGAACTGTAACTCTCTGTTATAAATTGCTTTATTTTTCATAAGCAGGTTAACAGTTTAGGAATAAAGAGCTAAAAGTATATAAAGGGTATTAATAAGCTTTATAAACCAGATTTACGGCGTTTAATAATTTAAAACGTTTACTTATTAAGCCTCCTTTATTACTATATTCCACTTTATAATCTACTTTAAAACCTTTTTATAACTTTTAATAAACGTGTTAAGGTACTGTTTATAACGCTTATAAGTTTCTATCATTCTAATATTCTCCTAGCCTTAATTTACCTCCGTAATCACTATATACTGTTATTTAAAGTTCTCCCTTACGTCAGTTATAATCGCGTAGACTTTAAGGGTTATTAAGGCCTGGAAGTGGTCCCCTAACGCCTTTAACCTCTTCTCTAGACTTTCATGTTTAGTAAGGTTAATCTGGTAATCTTCTAAATCGCCTTAATAGTTAATGGTTTATATGGCTGTAAGCTTTAAAAGCCACTTAGGGTAGCATATAACTCCATTAATAGTCTTTCTCAGAAAGTTTAAAAACGTTAGCTTTTCCAGCTCCGTTAGCCACAGTTCTTCTCCTTTAAGGTCCACATATTTCCATAAGCCAGCTCTCTTTACATAACTCTAAAAACTCCTTAACCAGAGTATCCAGTCTTCTAAGCTCGTGTAAATGATTTCTAGGGCCTTCGTGTTAGCTATGGCTTCGTCGTTTAAAGGCTTTCGCAATGTTCACGAGCGTTAATGCCCAGCGGGGGCTGCTCGTTGACGGTTTGTTCAGCTTAACGCGTGAAAATCGGGGCTCTGCACGCATTATAATTTGCACGCCGATAGAAAAGCAGTAATATTATCGCTTGTTTGAGACTCTTAATTGTCGAATTCAACGCAGTTAACCAAGAACACAGTAATTAACACTCTCAAGTCTTGTTATATTCAGGGAGCCGTCCTCTCAGCCAAGCGAAGCTCTGGTGCTCGGCCACGCTACGGTTCCGTGGCGCCAAGGCGCGATTACGTAATTTGACAGATGTAAACCGGCCGTCTTCCAAACCTTCCGCCGTGTATGTGTTTCTTAACCCTGGGCAGTGCTAGGATGCGTTGCAGGGCGTCCTCGCTCAGGGCGCGGCCGAACGAGCGGACCTCGTGGTCGACGGTGCCGAACGATTTACTTTTGTAGCGGGAGACGTCGGTTGTCCCGGACGCCGAGGCTAGGTCGAGAAACTTGGCGAAGAGCTCGAAGCCGATGGATCGGCTGGAGCCTCTGGAGTGGGTGTGGTTGGGCTCGACGACGATCGCAACGCTGGGAAGGGCGATTTCCGGGTGAGAGGTGGGGTCGATAGAGGCGAGCGCGAGGGTAGGTCGGCTGGGGTGCGGGATGATAGTTCCCAGCGAGAACTCGCCGTCAGGGAGGGATGTAAAGTCCGGTGGCAGGAACCAGGTTTGTGGCATTGTACTGTGCTTGAGCGGCCGGACGACTAGACTGGAAATTTAAGTAATCCACGAAGAAACACAGCATGTTACCGCTTCGTTAAAGACTCAATTCGAAGACGAGGTGATTGGTGCCCGCTCGCAGAAAAGGAGGGGAGAGATACGCCAACACACGCTAAGCAGGCGTTTACTCAGATTGGTCGAATTCACAACATCTTCGCTTCCGCCAATACAACACAGACCGAACCTGCGACCAGAACATGCGAGCGTAGAAAGTAGTTGTCTGAAGGGACGCGCTACTTGTAGGCCCCCGAACAAATGAACAAATGCCTCTTGACAAAGCCCTTACAAATACCCTGGAACCAGTGTTCGCTAGTGCGTAATATCAACTTCCTGCAGCCAGTGGTGAATGGCGCATTGCCTTGAGAAATCGTCTGGCTTCTTCATCCAAAACTCGATGGGGTTCACAAACAACTTCCGGCTCTGCACCTCCGTCGCCATTCCCTTGAATACAGCCTCGATTCCCTGGGGTTCCCACAGGCGCCGGAATACGCGTTTTGTCGAGTTGCTGGTACCCCCTGACGGGATATCGAGCGATGTGAGGAAGCTGGTGTATGCAAGCAGGGTCGCGCCCATCCCGGCCGCCACCGCCGTTGCGACCGAAGACCCAGGCTGGCAGACCTTTGGATATGCGGCGCTGATATCTTTGATAAATTCGTCTGGGATGACGTCGCCGAACGTGCCCAGTATGGCAGGTCCATCGTTGCGGTTCTTCGCGTTCGACTCAGCGAAGGTCCCATAGCAATTCGTCGCGTAGATGGATATGACGGACGGATGGCGCGCGGGAAAACTCTCATATTCCAAAGGGGAATTCCCGGCGCTCGCCAGGAATATCACTGAGCCGTCGCGGTCCGTGTGCACCTTCGCGATAGCGTCCTTGATGAGCTGATGGTCCACCGGAAATCCAAACGACATGGAAATGATGTCCGCCCCACATTCGGACCCTGCCCATACAATAGCCTAATCGAGCCGCCCATAAGGTTAGCGGATGATGATGCCGAGTATCTGCTCCCAGCTTGTTTACTAACCTCAGCAACTCGTTTTTCGCTGCCCTCAAGCGCCTTCGTAGTCGTCGCAATCCGGCCGATGATGATCTCAGCCGAGGGAGCACATTCCATGACGAGTTTGGCCATAAAGGTGCCATGGCCGAAGACATCTTCTGCCGTGCCGGATGGGTCGACGAAGTCCCTTTTCTCTTTGATGCAAGCTATCCTGGAGCTGTCTTCGACAAAGCTTGGCAATTTGCCACTGAACCCCGTGTCCAATATCGCAACCCGGATGGGCGTCCTGACTCTGTTCTTCCGTCGTTTCATCTCCACATCAGCGTTGATGGACTTGAGATCTTTCATCCAATTTCGAGGCGCAGCTGTTTTGCCGGCGTGGAAAGAAGCTTCGGGTAGCAAGATACTGCCGTCTATAGTCGACGAGGGTGAGGCGTCCGTTCTCCGGATATACCTGTAAGTCGTACCATCTGCACTACTCCCGAAGCCCTTCTTGGCGAGCCATGCGAGAGGACGGACGACATGTCGGTAGAAAATTTTCCTCCGTCTGGCTATCTCTCGCCTCGCGTCCGTTGCGGTTGGTGAGTTAAAACTCGATGTGCAATGCGGGTCGGTAGGGCCTGGGTGGACGACAAACTTGCTGCTGTCAAGACAGTATGCCACGGCCTCGTCAAAATACGCTTTGTTTTCGAAGCCATCCCATTTGATACCCCGAAGCACCTTTAGCTGGCTCTTTGCGATTTGGTGGTCAAAGTTCGCTTGCGCAATCTCATCACGGCGTTTCAGGGCCGGCAAGGGCCGAGAAAGACCGATCTGGAGGAGGAGGAGCCCTATAGCAAAAATGCGTGGACATCGGTGGGTCAAGGGAGCGTCACTCACGATATCTTGGACCCGAATGCCGGGCGGGTCAGTCGGGAATGACAGGTACGACCTCAACGGCAGCTGGTCGTGCGACGTCGTCCCGTCTTCCTCTGGCATAAACCATATGGTCTCGCCAGACCATTTGGTGCGCATAAATTCTGAATCGTAGAGTTGCCAATATGCCCGTGCAATGGCATACGACAAGATAATCCTATCTCTGGGGCTGAACTGGTAACCTCGTAGCACGTGAGAGAGACACTCCCCCCTTCCCGGCCGAGGGAGTAAGCTCGGTAACTGAGGCTCGACGCACTGACGGAAGTCAACTTTGGCCGCCTCAAGGGATAGGACGAACCGGGCGTTGACATCCCGTTCAATGAGCGTGCAAAAGCTCCTCTGAGGAATGAGCTGGTATTCAACAGCTTGCTCGTCTCCATCCGGTCGACTAAATGGTTTGCCATCTTGTTAGCTAATCAAGCTCCACTGGCCCTCAGGTCTTTTAGGTAATCTCGGATCCTACATTTCCAGACGAAGCTCCTGCCACATGGACATTCCCAGCGAAGCAACGAAAATATCGAAATAAGCCGCTTCTCGATCATACTCGGATAAACTGAGTCTAATAGGATGCCGCAAATTTCCGCCGATCTGGACGCCAGTTTGGTGTAAGTCCGGGTTGCACTGGGAATGTTGCTCCAGAGCTAAAAAGAGATCATCGCTGAATTCGGCATAGCAGTCACGCTGGTCAAGGTTCTCAGCACTGTCGGGCAGGCTGTCAGCATTGCCCACGTCGCTTTGACCCAGCCGGTTGCACAGGTTGAGACAGTCCTCGTTGAACGCGTCAGCGCGTCTCTCGTTCCGGGCATCTCGAAAATAGCCAACGATGGAGTTTTTTAAACTCTTTTGGTGTTCCAGCCGCCCCAAAAGGCTATCAAGGTCATGGAAGCACTGGAAAACGGACGAATCACCGGTTGAGAGCTGGTAGGGGAAGGGCTTCGGCCACTACAAAAATTAATATGGCCAGGGTAAGCTATTCTGAGTGTCTTCCCTAGGTAGTGAAGGGGAGAGGCGTGACGTACAATGCAAATCAGCAACAATTCCTTCAGGAGTCTCTTGCACTGTTGCTCGATATCGGGGTCAATCCAGTAGGGTGGAAGCGTGTCGAGGTACTGAACAAGGATCCCGAGTCTCGTGGCGATTTCACCCACTCTGCGGCGTCGGTTGGACCGTAGCATCCCCCCCACGCATGCCTCGATCATCATGGTGAGAGCGCGTGTGGCGCATGACTGCAAGCCTTTGCAGGCAGTCTCTGACATGTCGATAACAGAATGGCGGCGTCAAGGTTGGAGGAGGAGATGCTGGCTCTAATGTCGCTGGTGTTTCTCGACGAGCGACTTTTTGCGACGACCCCGCACACTCTCTGCCCAACCGCGCCCAATGATGATTATATGTACCAATCGGCCACCCATCCCGGAGTCACGACCCCGCAGCCAAAGAGTTTCCTGGAACGCCGCGTTTGAATCATTCAGGTCCTTCAACACCTTGCCGGACAACCACCATGGCGTCCCCGTCGAGTCTGTCTGCCACAGACCGATTCTCGCGCTCCGTGTCATATCTCACCCAACAATGTGTCGACAAGTTCAACCGGCAGCCGGCTTCGTCCCCAAAGGACGGCCCGTCACTGGAAAACAGGCTAGCCGACTTCAACCTTTGGGCGGATGGCGTCGGGGCCCTAGCTAAGTCGGGACTTTCGCTCGATTCGCGATTTCGGGACAGGCCTGATGATCTGAGGCTGGTCAAGGCCATTCTCATCATGCTCGCCGACTTTCTGGACGAGTATGGCAGCTCTGACAGCCACCCGGAGGAGCATCTCCGGAACGTCGACTCGTCCATCAACAACCTGGCCATGTTGGGCGTGGCGATTCGCCGTACGGGGAGGGCGTCTCGCAACAGGAAGGCCGACCGGACCTTCGACCCTGGCGAGCACCAAGAGCTGAAGAGACACCTCGAGTGCATCATTCTCCTGCGACCGATGGAAGACACAACCCAGTCGGCCGTACTCGATCTGTCTGCGGTAGACAAATTCAGGCCGGATGATCCCGAACGACACGAGCTCATAGCGTCGGAACTCAACAAGCTCGCCGCATCCAAAATCGACGGGCTTGGCGAATCCAAGCTGAGCGACATACAGAAGCGCGTCATCGAGGCCAACTTGAGACGAAGGCATCGCTTCCTACTCGCCCAAAAACGCCATCGAGAGACAACCTTCGGAAACTCACAAAGGAGGCCCGAGGCCATGCCCGAGCAGGGCCTTTCGGCTGAGAAAGCACCTCGAGCTCCGTTACGTGGCGAGTTGCCTTCTTCGCCGCGCGTGGGCGCCCCCCGGGGCAAGGAACAACTGGCACTCACTGTAGCGGGACTATCCACCGCCTCCACCGCCGAGGGAACCCTGCGGTATAATCCGCTTCCGAGAAAAGCAACAACTGTAGCGAAAACGCAAATTACCTTGATTGCCGCCGACGCAGAGTTTCCGAGGCCACCGCCTCCCTCGCCTGATCGCCGCATCAGCAAGTGCCCTTGCTGCTGCCAGTCCTTTCCGTCAGAACTATTTGAGAAGCCAAGCCAATGGAGGTAAGACCTTCCACTCTGAGGTTTCCCGTCGCACAGTTACTAAAGCTGTTCAGGCAACATCTCGTTGAGGACTTGCGTCCTTATACCTGCGTTGCCGAGGCCTGCCCCACCCCGTACCACCTGTTTACCACACGCAAAGAATGGGAGACTCATGTCGAGAATGATCACGCTTGCTCCAGGTGGCAATGCCCGTTTTGCGACGAGGAAGAGCATCAAGTCTTTCCAACCATGGAGGGCATTGCAAGCCACATCCAAGCTGATCACCAGGACGAACTGTCGGGCAACTCTCTCTCCGCCATGGTTTCTTGGTCTTCGGTGCAACGCATGGGCATCAAGTCATGTCCCCTATGCTCGTCTTGCGGAGAAGAGGACGCGCCGGACTTGGTCGACCATGTGTTGCGCCACACATATGATTTCTCTCTGCGCGCTCTTCCCTGGCCTCAGCCCCCTCAGGATGATTTGAACAAGCCGGTTGGCACCTACACTTCGCCAGACGGTATGGACAGTGCCGAACAGTTGCAAGTATGGATCGAGGAAATTTCACCAGATACACCGACGCACCTCCAGCTGTCTCGCTTTGACACGGCCATCCACTCCGAGATTCGGTCCTATGAAAGCAGCCCAGATGCGTGCTACTTTGCAGAGCACGGCTATTTTGAAGACAAGTCTGCAGATGACTCATCAAAACCTCAACATTCCATCCGCTCAGTCAATGCACAGGACGATATCGACGGCCCATTGCTACTGAGAGTTGATTTCGAATCAGATGGGCGAATGCTAGAAGGGCATAGAAGAGTCGTCCGCTCAGTGGCATTCTCAAGTGACAGCCGACTCCTTGCATCAGACTCATACGATAATACCATCATTATCTGGGATGTCGCCAGCGGCAAGTATCTCCGGAAATTAACGGGCCATGCCGACGATGTTAATTCCGTACAATTCTCGCCCGGCAGCCAGCACCTTGCATCAGGTTCAGACGATGAAACTATAAGGGTCTGGGATGTAGCCACTGGTGAGTGCCTCCAGACTTGGAAAGGCCACGATAGCCCTGTACATTCAGTGGCATTCTCGCCTGACGGCCAGCACCTTGCATCAGGTTCCTACGATAACACTATAATGGTCTGGGATGTTGCCGCTGGCCTGATCCTCCAGGTGTTGGAAGGCCACACAGAGGCTATACTCTCGGTAGTATTCTCGCCTGACGGCCAGCACCTTGCATCAAGTTCAAGGGACAAAACTATAAGCGTCTGGGATGTTGCCACCGGCCAGTGCCTCCAGACTTGGGAGGGTCATACGAACTATATACGATCAGTAGTATTCTCACCCGGCGGTCAAAACCTGGCATCGGGCTCAGACGACCAAACCATAAGGATCTGGGATTTAGCTACCGGCCAGTGCCTCCAGACTTGGAAGGTTCATATGGACTATATACGATCAGTAGTATTCTCACCCGGCGGTCAAAACCTGGCATCGGGCTCAAGAGACGGAACAATAAGGATCTGGGATGTAGTCACTGGCCAGTGCCTCCAGACCTGGGAAGGCCAAAACGGCTATGCAAATTCGGTAACATTCTCGCCAGACGGCCAGCACCTGGCATCGGGCTTTCTCGATGGAACTATAAGGATCTGGAATGTAGTTTACCTTGATACGCGTCATTAATTGTGTAAGGCTAGGTTCTATCTGGATTGTTTGGATATTCTGCCGCGAGGAACATATGCGGTGAGTATAAAAGTGAATTTAGCACTCCACATGATGTAATATCGAAGCAGCGTCCTAGGTGTGTGAAGTTTAACTACAAGATTGCCCACCACAAGCGCTGTGTGTGGGTAGAAGTTTCTTTTTGTGACGGGGCTGGCGTTACATACGCTAATGCAGGGAACTGCTACAACTGCCCGCTACACCAAAAGGTATGTGCAAGTTGACTAACCGTTAGTCATCTTGCTAGTTCCCACTTATTACCAACCCGTTACACTTTTCTAAAGTAAGATGTAAACTCAGACATAAGGTGGGTTGAGCTGTGTTGCTGATACATCCGACTGCCCGTATCCTTATCACTCCCAAGACCCTCTCCTCAACAACGCAATCGAGCCCGAAGATTTCGGATCAATCTGGACAGCCAAGGAGCGGTCCCGAGCATCTCTTGCCGGTCTCACAGCAACCGTCGCCGTCAGAGGGGTAGCCCGAGGGACAGAAGGCACCTTCAGGCGTTACATCACAAAACTGATGTTGGCATACAGCTGCTCAAGGACTGAAGAGAGAAGTATCACTTGCAGTGATAGCGGCTCCAGCTCAAATTCCCGACCAAGCACCTGAAGCGCGCACACTTCCTCGAAGACCGGCAACTCGGTTTTTGACGTTCTCAAATGAAGGTAGAGGCTAGGTCCAGCTTCATTCCTCATATCTAGACGCATAGGGCACAGGAGGACAGTCTGAGAGTTTGACAACAAGAATAGGTATCACATCATCCCTTCGTCGATCATTTGGCCAATCCCTGCTTCGCCTAGCGCGACTTGCTCATGTCCATATCTCGTGTTGTCATAACCGCATTAACATCATCCAAAGACTCCAGTGCAGCCTTCCTGCCTCGTGCAAACACCTCGGTCTCATAGGTGCGCAAGGCCTCCTAGGTATCAATACCCTCCTCCCTGATCCTTACGAGCTACGCTACCAAACCGTCCACATCAGCCAATGCTTGATTGAGACCTTGCCCTCGGTCATTACCGCCGTCAGTATCCTAACAGGTAGCGATGAAGGAAGTTGACCTACCTGGCAACAAACAATAAGCTGCATCTCCTGCCAGAGTCACTCTCCCACCTCGGCTGTCCCACGGAACTGTCGGCCAGTACTGCAGCTGCCTCATAAACACGGGATTTGAGTCCTCTGACATCCACTGCACAGCCGAGCAGAATGGCTCGTTGAAGAAGTCGGGCGTCGTCGCAGTCTTCATTCTCGAGATTGCCTCGGGGCCGTCGCAGCTGACGCCTTCACCTTTCCAGATGCGCACAACCTGAAAGCTGAAAGTCGCAGGGTCCGTACGATCCTCGACATCGGAGGCTGCCGCACGTCAGTTCCTAGCTTCACAGTGCTGCGGCAGAGACCTACTAGCGACGACAATCATCCCATTGGGACCAGTACTAACGGAACAGATCTCGCTCGGCTCTAGAATTGTCTTCGCCTGCTCGGCGGTGTACCTGATGATGCCAGATCCAATCGTCCAGTCTGTGGCGATTGACCGTCCCAGCTCCTCTCCAACCAGCCACTGCCGAATCTTCGACGACGACCCGTCGGCGCCAATGACAAGATCGGCCGTAGCGATTTTACCGTTGCCCAGAACCAAGGAAACCGGTCCGGCCTCCTGCATCTTCAGATCCAACGCCCGAGTACCCCATTTGATATCCAACCCCTTTGCGCACACTTGGCGCAGCCTCCTTCGGGACATGCGACGAAACTGAGCGATCATATTGAACGCCACCTCCCCTGTGACTCCATTATAGAACGGGAGCGACTCCGGTTGATCGGTGTAAGGGTAGACGGGATTGGCGTGGGCGATGGGCAAGTCGGCGAAAACATCGGCGGGGAGCATGTTGCGCAGAGTGGGCAGGGCCTAGTGGATGATCATGGTCCATTCCCAGGCCCTCTCGCCGATGAAATTCTCTTTTTCGTATACGGTGACTGGGAAGCCATTCTGCAAGGGTGAGGTTAGTCTGTTTGACTGGGAGCGCAAGTGAGGTGAGCGGGGTGGTACCTTCTGCAGCCCCTGAGCAAGAATCAAACCGCAGACTCCGGCGCCGATAACGGCGATTCGGGGGAGTACAACGCCGGTTGCCTGCTGGTCGGCCATTCTAGCCAATAGGTCTAGATTGCGCTGGTGGGCGAACGTTAAATGTTGTTCGCGAGATAGAGTCGGGGCTCTCTCTGCAGTTGGACTGATTACAGGGAAGAGCGGGGTCAGGACCAAGAGGCACGCAGTCTGCATCAGGATCGTGCGTGTATTTGGTTGCACGACTCGGGGGATCAGAGAGCGACCCCCATGAGCTTGGCGAACCTGAGATCTCCCTCACTCGGCAGGGGAACTTGAACCTATCCCGATTGGGTGCGGCACAGCAGCACAGCGCCACGAGGGCTGCAGCTGAGTGTGTTTCTGTCTTAATCGCATGATGTGGCTTTTGGCTTGGCGTAGTTCGGATCCATGCACTCTACCTTGCTGAGTAGGATACCGCGAATGTCATCAGGAATGATATTGGGACGTTGGAAGTGCATAACATCTCACGAGGAATGGTCTTGGGAGAGGCTTGAGGATTTTGAGCTCTCTGAAAATCCGGAAAGGGATGAGGTTCGGAAGATGGACCTGTACTGGCAAGTGGCTTCTCTTAGAGCGAGTTGAAATTGAGGAGTCAGCGTGGTGAATCTTTGGATGTGATGAGATCGTATGGGAAAGTCAGCCCTTCCGTCCCCTCACCTCTTTGCTTCTCACATCAGCACTGCAATGACGCACTGCACAGCCCCAGAGCCCATTTTCAGTTCCCCCGGCTGACGTTTCCTTTCCATATCACCCATGGTGTCCACATTTCTGGCATATACTGGTACATGTTGTGGGATAGCACGTGGTATCCTATTCTAATTCCTGGGACAGCACGTATTATCCTAATACCAAAACTGGGATAGTATTTAATATACCGGTGTATTATGTACGCATGGTGCATAACAGACTAGCACCTAAAATATGCGAATATATAGCATGACCCGTGGGGCCGAGAATCGGGCCCATGGTGGCTTAACTTTGTAGCCCAGAACTGGGTACACACCTGTGCACCAGTCCTGGCAGTCCCAAAGCCTAGACCCTTTGTTAAGAGCAGTTAGCTTAGCAAGCCGTCTTTAGATCACCCCCTTACATTAGTGTCCTGCTATACGCTGTATCTTAACCGATTCAGAGCCTTACCAGCCTATGTTAGGTGCAGGTTGGTTGAGAATTACGGCACGCTCGGCCGTCTTAACGGGGTCCTGTCGAAGCAGCAGCTGGGGATGCCGCTCCCCGGGAATGCGGAGGTGGCGGATTACCTCCCCTACGATGCCCTCCTGCCATACACGGACGTTTTCGTCTCGAACAGCGGTACAACGGGTTTATACACAGGGTGATGAACGGCGTGCCCATAGTGCTGGCGGGCATGGATGCAGACAAGGCAGAGGTGTCGGCTCGGGCAGAATATACCGGCGTGGCCGTTAACCTGTGCGTGTAAACGCCGACGGAAGAGCAGATTGGAGAGGGAGTCGACAAGGTGCTGACGGAAGGGAGCTACAAACAGCAAGCCGTCGAGCTGAAGAGGGAGAACGAGGAAATGGATACGCTAGGACAGATAGAAAGCATCATTAGTGAGCTATTCGAGCGACACTACCTGAGCATGATTCGAAGGGGCGGATGATGAAATTGCCTACGGTAAAATATGAAAGATCTTACCACTTCTATATATGAGCCAGCGCTTATGGGCTGAGAAAGCCGAAACGCAGTTAATTAGTTTAAGCTGAAGTGAGTCGCACTCGCGCCACTCTATACAGGTTAGAGACTCTTGGACAATTTCTCCAAACTATTAGGGAAAAGCGCCCGAACATCACCAAGCTCCTCATCAAGCTGCGCATCGCTCATCCGCACCATGGAATCCCAATATCCAGAGCAGTCCTCAACCCCGGCGGCGTTGCCATCGATCAGCACCTGCAACCGCACCCCATGGCGAGGAACCCAGAGCGGGACCAGATCCCGCAGCGACACGATCCCACCAAGTGACTGGGCCAGCCGCGCCGCTGGCACCGTGTCGACGCAGTGAATCCTCTCCTCCTTGCCCTCGGGGATGATGTCGGGGCTAACGCGGCAGAGACCAGGTGAGGACGGCGTGATGTGGAACTTGATGTCGGCTTTCGCTCCGAAGCGCAGAAAGGCTTCTAGCATGATGATGTATGGCCGCGTCTTCGCACGGTTTGTTATCCGCGACATGGTCAGTATGAGGTACCACACCAGGTATGTCCATGATGACCAAAGATCGGTCCGCGATTCGAGCTGGTAGGCAACCGGCCCTCCATTGCGGAAGCATAGATCGAGGATCCTGACCCAACGCGAGAGGGGCAGTGGTTGGTCGGGAGGGGTTCTGCCCCTGTCGGACTTCATCCGCCGTAAGAGGTCAACGAATATGTGTCCACTAGAGATGTGGGCGAGAGCTTTCTCGTCTTTGCTCTGCAAGCGAAGCTGCAAGAATTCATGGCTCCCACCATAGGCAGCCCGGGCAGTGACCAGAGTTCCGAGAGGCACCCGGGGGGATTGCTTAAGCGACCGGCCGCGGGGTCCCGCATAGAGCATACCCCATTCCCACCGGTCGCCGTACCAGACTGTAGGGTATCGATCGTCCCTGTTGACGAGATCTGACGACCAGTACTCCCCGGTGAAGCATCGCTCCACCTCATCTATCACACGACTGAGGTGCTTTGGATCGACTTCATCGGGGTAGTCGAAAGCCATGATCAGGAAGCGCTCCAAGTCTACCGCAAAGTGTCTGTTACGCCAAGGGTGGGCAAAATACGGGGTGGCAACGGTGCTCGTCTCCATGGTTTTGATCTGAGCCAGGAACCCCTGGAGAAGCGCATCTCTGCTCTCGGCCTCGGAAATAGATGCGCATTTTTGGCGAAGATAGTCCACGAGAGACCGGTGCGTCATGGTGACATACTCCCGAAACGGGAAGGATCGATCCATGTCTTCCAGCATTCGCAGCTCAAGGAAGCCTTTGCACTGGCCTGCAGCCTTCCTCCGCGCCAGCGAGAGCCTAGTCTCGACTTGCTCAGCAGACAAGGCCCCTACCGGCATCCGGATTGCGAAGTCTTTGTCCTTGTGATACTCGTCAAGGAACGAATAGCGGTACAAGAGAAGCTCTGCGCTTGTGTTGCTCGCCTGCAAGACCGCTGAGAATGTTTGAAGTGCGCTGGGCATGTTCGCTGCAGGGATCGAGGGAAACAGCTTCTCGAACAGCTGCTCCAGATCCGAGGGGAGAAGGTCCAGCGTGGCGTGTAGCGAGTCTGCGTCGGCACCGTCGCAGAGGCTTTGTTCAATGGCGTTAAGCACCAGATAGACCCACAGAAAGACGCCCTCTGCTTTCATGGTGATCTGCTCGTCCAGGAATGCGAACTCTGAGGACCGAGCTTGATACTGCTTGTTCGCCGACAGCCGGCCCGAGATCAGTGCGCGCATGTCTCGGATTGTGAGGTCTTGAAGTCGAAGTTTCGGGCAGGACGAAAAAGCATCCAAGAAGATGTTCCACTCCCTGCTGGAGATACACATCTTGATGTGTCCGTTGCCGACCGAGGCCCACTTGAATAGCCGCTCAATCATCTTGGTTTGCTGGTGATAGTCGCCCTCAAATTCGTCCAGGCCGTCGATGAAGAACATGAAGAGGTGATCACAGTAGGTTCTCGGCCCAGTGACAAGCAGGTTGAACGCTGCCTCGACCTGGCTGTCGGGGATAGTCCCCAGTGCGACGCCGTTGGTTCCGGTGAGTTCCCACAGGTCGGGAAATGCCGCTGGCATGAGCTCGGGAGCGGCGTCGAGCATGTGGTAAAGCAGACCACGGAGCAGCCCCGATAAGCTGCGCTGGGATTTGGTGCCTTCTCTCCAGAAGAAAAATTGCGACATGATGAGTTGCTTGCCCGCTTCGCCAGCCCACGCCTCAAGATGCTGACGAGTCTGCCTGTGTTGGCAAAGAAGCTTCATCAGCGTCGACTTCCCAGCGCCGGGCTTCCCCGAGATGTGGAAAATTCCAGCGCCGGCCCGCAGCCAGTCGACGAAAAAGGTAGCTGCGTGACGTCGGTTGAATTGCTGCTGTCGTTCGTTGCGCTCTTGGTCTCGAATAGCGTCTCACACATCGGGGTCTGTGACCGTTAAGAGCTCGTTCTTCACCTCGGCGGTTGGGGGCTCCTCTTCAGAATCTTGCAAAATCCAAGTAAAAGTATGGGAGTAGGCTTCCGATACCTCGGTGTATCGCGAGTCCATGTCGGGTACCTGGAGGGTCGTCTTGATGACGTTGTTGCGGCTCTTCCGGAGCAGACCATCGGAGCGGTCCACGACGGCCTGCAGCTGGCTGAGGGCGTCGCGATCGACGAAGCTGACTTGGATGCCGGATCTTAGGGTCTCAATCTGGTTTTGGAGCTGGGATAGCATAGCCGAGTTGTTGCTCGCAGATGCCACCAGACTTTCGAGCTGGGAGATTGTCTTGGACCTGCGGTATTGTTAGGACACGACAAGCCCCCCTTCTTTCCCGGCAACAAGCTCGAAATACTGAGTAACACAGGCCATCTGGTGTTGCAGCTCGTTGGCGAGCTTCTCCAACTGGCTAGCCAGCTCATCCCTCTGACCTTTCTTGCGGAAGTTGCACAACGTAGCTAGCGCTGTGTGCTTCACCGACTTGGGCTGCCCGGCCTATAGGCTCCCCAACAGGGCAAGGAGGTCATCTACAATGTCGCGACACTTTTTCGCGATGGCATCGAGTGACTTCTCGTCATCGCTCAACAGTGCGTGTTTCCCCTTGCTGGTGGCCGCAGAGTTCAAGTCCAGCTTTTCGACCTGCAGCACCATTGCGCGTTTCCGCACCTCGCCGGCGACAAAGACCAGGTTTTCATTTTTCAACGTGCTCCCCGTCGCCGAGTGATAGATGCGCCGGGCGACTTCGACGGATCGTAAGCCGGCGTCGATCAGCCCGATGATGTCGCCTACCAGGCCGATTGCCGAGATCGGCTCCATTGTTTGTGTGCAGGGCAAGCGATCCAAGGGAAATTGCTTTCGGATGACGTAAATTCTGTCCGGTGCTGACACGCGTGGCAGATGGTTAGGAGGCAAGCCGTCGTTGATCTATTACGTAGAAAGAGGCAACCCTGAAGTATTAGATTAAGCGAAGACATGGTGTCGGTGGTAAGGCCCCGCATTAAGGTTGTGAGGACATAAGGCTTGGCGAGGGCGATCACGTGTTTTGTGAACCTTCTGGTGTTGTTGGCCCGTGATGGGGCCGAGGGCCGTTCAGGGGTACAAACAACAAAGACACATTCCTCGCAAACCGAGAACAAAGAGGCTGCGCAGCTGCGGACGGTTCCAGGGCAGAGTAATTCCATTGTGCATGCTAGATTTAGGGCCCTGCTAGACGGGCACTAGTTGTTTGGCTAGCCGGGCACTAGTCCTCCCAGGGTTAGGGTTATGTATGGCCCAGATTGTCTCACTTCCAGGGGCTGCCCGTCTCACTCATCGCCACCACAGAAAAGCAATCTTTTTTTTGCAGTGATCTACGCCTTCAATTGATAATACAGCTAATTCTACATGTTTTCTACGGGGTCTATAATTGTAGAACGAAGCCTCGTAACTGGGCCAAGCCAATAACGTAGTAGTAGTCAAACCGAAAGTCCTCGGAAATCGCGTTTCTAGCCATCATTCACTGCCTCAGCTGCCTTAACCGTTAGTTTCACCACTCGGCCACTTCTGGTCCTTTTCACGGGCGGCTCAAAGACAATTTCGTCCTCTGCCACCAAAGCTTTAGTGATGGTCCCCGGCGCCGCCCGCTTCTTTAACCGAGTAGTTGCTAACTCAGAGGCAAGAAGTAGTGATGGGCGTGGCTTTAAGGCTGAAACGTAAATTGTTCTCCGCCCTCTATTTATTTCCTCTTACTCAGGCTCAGGCTCGGGCTCGGTCTCCCACGCTGACAGCCGTCGACAAATACCGGGTTTCAGAGGCGCAGAATTGCCTTTCAGAGGCCCGGGTACTGTCTTCACCGGTCGCTTCCGCTTCCTGAGGCTTCGGAGTCTCTGGCGATGCTGGAGTTCTTAGTGGTTACGAGGCAGTCAGAGTTACTTAAGCTGGAAAAGTCCTCCCAATCGGAGAGATCTCTGGCCTCAAAATCGCTTAAATCGCTCGAATCAACCGGAGGCGCCGTGAGGGAGGCTGGGCTTGAGGAGGGTATCGGAATGGCGTTATCCACCAAGCCGCCAGAGCGTGAGGTCTGCCCCGCATTGGTTGGCATCCTTGCGACCGCGACGGAGGGCGATAATTGGACGGCGCAAGACGCTGGGATTGTTCGGAGAGCTCAAAAGTAGTTAGAAATGGCTGGTTTACCCATACAAAACGTGCCAATTTGATGCGACGAGCCGTTGTGGGTTGGGAGGGCGGTCGTGTGGTGTTGGTTGATTGCAGAAAATGGAAGGGTTTGGACTGGGGGTGGTGTGGCATGCGAATGAATCCTATGTGGGGCCATACATAACCCTAGCCCTCGGAGGACTAGTGCCCGTCTAGCAGGGCCCTAGATTTAAATGGGCGCCAGATCGTCGCACAAAACAGCCTGGTTTCATGCGACGAATCTGGGCGCACGAAATTTCCTTTTTCGTTCGCAATCCTGAGCTGGGGTGAGCTGGGGTGAGCTGTGGCTGATTTGTCCTGAGCTCTCCCTGATTCTTCCCCGAGCTGGGGTGATCCCGTACACCGCCGCCGCACAGCCTCAGAAGCCCCTTTTCGGTCCCCCCGACTAAACTTTCCCTATCGATGGAAAGCAGATGACACGTAATTTGTAAGGATAGCTCCCAGGTAACAATTCCAATCACGACGTACACGCGTACTAGGTGTACGTGTGTGACTAGGACCGGAAGCCCTATTGTTAAAGCTAAGCAACCTATACCTTGCTAAAAAACCAAAACAAACTAAAAGGATCTAATCAATCAATTCCAAACCTATACCATCACTATACTATACCAGAAAAGGATGCGGTACGGATGGAGTCGCTGACGACAACAGCAACGTCACCTATCTGTGTTCTTATCTGGTTAACAAGTTATTATCTACTATTAGGTATATATAGGCTGCCTTGTTAAATTTTCGATTCCTGCTAGAGGGATGCTAGAGAATTTAGTGGCTTTGGCGAGTAAATTAAAATTCTAATTTTAATAAGATAAAGTTCTCGACCTCATCGACACTCAGGTGCGAATAGTTCTCCTAAGTATGTACTTTATTCTACCAGCCGAAAATTATGCGCCGTCTAACTCTCCTTCCTCCGTATTTTAAATATAAGACTAAGTTCTCGGCCACGAGCCCACATATTATCCCCGCTCCCGTGGGCTACGTACCTTTTCTGCCAGCAGAATTTACTGCCTAGTCTTAGCGACTAAGTTCTCCACCGTTAGCGACCCAGTTCTCAGCTATAAGCCTATATTTAGTCCCCACCACCGTGCACTACCTACCTTTTCTACTAGCAGAAATTTACCGCCTAGCGTAAGCGACCCCAGTTCTTGCACCAAGCCCAGATCTTGTTTCTGCTACCTTAGGCTTCGTACCTTTTCTGCTAGGATAGGACGTTCAGATTACAATATTATTATAACTTTTCCAATTTACACTTGAATAACAATTCTAGCATTAAAATTCATTACAGCGCCAAAGCTAATCTCACTTTTATTCCTATACACTAGGCTGTATTTTAAGAACCACCAGACCTACCAGCAAAGAAACCTTACAATATCACTTATAAACAGTTCCAGGAGATAAAGGGCGATGCTAACTTGGACAATCTCGATAATCATCTATTAAACCTTTATACTTCCTCAGACCCTTACGTATAACAAAACAGTACATTATATATATTTCCAGCTTATAATAGCCTAAGCTCATTGGAAGTAACAGACTGAGGAAAAACACTTAAGGGTATAATTGAGTATTTAAGTTTGGGTAATATAGCTCTAAATGTGGAAGAGAGAGCGTTGGCCTAATATATTTAGAACTTATTAAATAAAAAGCTTAGAAAATCGAGCAAAACTGTAAGATAGAGACGTGGTGTGACGACCCTGCAGGCCGTCACTTGGGCCGGGGCGGTCTGACGAATCCCCCGCAGGAGGAACAGAGTAGGAAGACAGTGCACACTGTCTTACGCACTGGGCCAGGGGTGCAAAGACCCGAAGCCCCTACAACCAGTAAGAAAAGAGCTTAGTGGCCCACAGGGACCGACAACACTAAGCACCGTTTAGTTAGCTGCTTAGCTATAACTGAATAGTACACCACTAAGCATAATAGACTAAGTAAAGTATAAAGGTACCTCTTAATTAGTTAGTATAAATAGTTATAATTATGCCTATAACTACTGTAAGAGACTCTAATTCCTCACACTAGTATTTAATAATTCATTTATATCTTACTGTTCAGACTCACCTCTATACATTATAGCGACAGTAACCTACAGTAACATTAAACCCCCATCTAAGAGTGCTAGCTTAATAAGCTATCTTCGGAACATCCTTACCTATTAACGTCCTGTTATACGTTCTGTCTTAACCCGTATTAGTCCTTATAAGGCTTATATTAAGTATAAGTTGTAATATAATATTAACGTGTTAGTTTTAAACACTATTTATTAAACTCCTAGATATTACCTCTCTCCCGTTATTAATATATTAACCTTTGGAAAAGGTAAAGAGCTTAAGGAAACGTAAACTTAACCTTAACTTCCCACCGTTAATAAATTAGCCGCACGCTTTAAAGAGTTAAACTTTAATTAGTAAGGACTAGTTAAGGAACTTAACAAAAACTTCCCTAAAGACATTAAAAGCTATATTAGTCTTATTAAGAAACTTTAAGTTTAACTTAACGTTATTAAGCTAGAGAATAATAACCTTAAAGGCTCTTAAAAAAGTAGGTAAAGCTTTCCTTACCTTTACGCTTTAAAGGAGACTCTACACAGTTAAAGTCTTAGATAACCCAGCTTTAAAGCTATATTACTTATTATAATAAGCAGTTCTTTAAAGAAGAAGGAAAGATTAGGTTTACTAAAGCCTTATTAGATAAAGTGGTAGCTTGTTAGTATAAACCCTACACGAAAATAATTAACGACCTCTTTATAAACAGAGCGTGTAAGGAAGCTTTAAAAACTTAAGTTATCTTTAACGATTTTAACGTTTTTATCAAATAACTTTAGACGGAGTTTAGAGAACTGAATGCCTTAAGATAAGCTGAATAATACCTTATAGTTTTAAAATAGATATCCTTAGTTTTAAGTTTTCTACGCGCTTTAAGTTAAAAGCTGTAAAAACTAAACTTAGTTAAAAAACTTTAATAATGCTGTTTTAAAGCGGATTAAAGGAACACGTTACTAAAGACCTTTACTAAGAGGACCAACTAAATCGTCTCTAGGAGTTAGTTAAGATAGCCATTAAGGCTAATAACTAGTACTACGATCATTATTATTAAAAGAACTTTTAAAAGAAACAAACACCCCACTAACTAAATAAATAAAAGAAGGGGAACTAGTTAACCGTAACAGGTCATCACCCTAGTCTAATAGATATTTATTACAACCTGCACCCGACACAGGCCTTAAGAGGGCTAGCGCAGGTTAAGACAGAACGTATGGCAAGACGCCAACAGGTAAGGGGCGTTCCGAAGACAGCTTGTGAAGCTAACACTCCTAGACAGGGGTTTAATATCACTGTAGGTCGCTGTCACTATAATACATAAAGGTGAGTCTGAATAGTAGGATATAAATGAACAATTAAATATTAGTGTGAGGAACCATAGTCCCTCACAGAGGTTATGGGTATAACCACAGCTATTTATACTAACTAACTAGGAAGTACTTTATACTTTACTTAATCCGTTCTATTTAATAATACACTACACAGTTACAGCTAAGCAGTTAACTAAACGGTACTTAATATTATCAGTCCTTATAGACCACTAAGCGCTTTCTTACTAGTTATAAGGGCTTTAGGTCTTTACACCCCTAGCCTAGTACACCTAAATAGTATACACTATCCTTTTACACTATTCCTTTTACAGGGGATTTATTAAGCCGCCCTGGCCTAAGTAACAGCCGGTAAGGTCGTCACATAATTCCCCCTCTTTAACATTCTTTTCCCATAAAGAATCGTTAAGTTAGTTTCCTTCCTTCCCCACCTTCGTCATATCTTTTAACCACGTTAAAAAACGTAAGAGACAGAGAAAACAGGAAAAGGCTCCTTATAACCACTATATCCAACTTATAAAGTCTCTTAACGCTTTTAGTTTACAAATATCTTCCTACACTTATTATTAAACTAAATCCTTACTATACCAGGTCGTAACGTAATTTAATAGCTATAGTAAGTGTTAATCTATTAGTATACCTTCTTTATATAACACATTTAATTACTTTAATAAGTTTATTATAAGGTTAGTAAATAAAAAAAGGGAGTTGGACACCTTATATAACTAAGCGGTTACTAAACACTGTAACTCCCTTACGAAGTTACAGCGTGTTAAAACTTAACAGTGTGTTATTAAAGTAAAAGTGATAAAAGTGTTCTTTTATAAAGCTAAAGTTTTATCCTTCTAAAAGCAGGCAGGGGCAGCGGACCTGGTCCAGGCCAAGCCAGTTTCCTAAGACTAGGACTTTTTCCTTACTAACTTCCCCCCTAAAGGGTCACCTTAACCTATAACGTCTTCCTAACCTAATTTATAACTTCCTTCCTTTAATAAATAAAACAGCCCTTAACCGCAGTAACAGCACACTTACTTCTTAAAGTGAGAGGTTATAAGTTTAACTCCCATAAGGGTCTTCTATCACTTTAAATCCTCACCCCTTAAGGCTAAAGGGTTTAAGGTAACTTTTTTTTTATTTTTCTTTTACTAACTTTCTTTCCTAATAATACTCGTTCTTATAAGGCTTACCAGGAGCTTTAAAGTCCCAGCCTCCTTATTAAATCTAAGGTCCTTATAACCCATAACTAAGGGTTTTAACAAATACCCTTCTATACCTATTAAGGAGTTTCCTACTACTTTTTAAGCTTTAAGTCCCACAGTAATCTTACTTTTTAATATAGTAATTTAAATGTCAGATCTTATCTTATTTCTAATTCTTATTATTAATTTTAATCAGTCTAGATTCTTCCAGTGGAACTCTATAATTAGGTTTAGGCACTTAAGATTTTTAACTAGCTCCCACAAGTTACTTTCAGGGCTGTAATCTAACCATTTAATAAGATACTTAAATATGTTTTTTCCCTTTTATAAATCCATAACTTTCTTAACGTTATATTTATCTTTATTAATATTAATCTTAATCTTCTTTTCTAAAGGAACTCCCTTTAAGGCAGGTTTTAAAAGTAAGATGTGAAAAACCTTAATCCGCACCTTTATACTAACAGGTAAGTCTAATTTATAATTAAAAGTGGCAACCTTTTTCTTAACTTAAAACAGCTTATACCTTTTAAAATTAAGCTTCTTATTAAGTTATTTTAAATATAAGTTCTGTGAAAAAAGGTAAATATAATCCCCCTTTTAAAAAGTCAGTCCCTTAACTTATTCACCCTTATAATAAAGTCCTTTCTTAAACACTAATTACTTAATTTAATATTTATTAGTAAACTTCTTTATTTATTCACGTGTAAACTTAAATTTAACTTACAGGTAATCATGTAATTCTTACATCCAGTCAGTATAAACTGCGGCTTAAAGAGTGCCAGTAAGCGGGCCTTAACAAAGCTTAAGCTCTTTACTATAATTAACGAAAAACAGTAACACACCTATTAACTTAATTAACGTTATATTATAAATTATCTATACTGTTAGTAATAATTTAAACTAATTATCTTATTTAAAGTTAACGTAAACTTAAAGATATATTATAAATATCTAGTTAACTTACTTTATTTAACCATCTGTCTGTAAGTAAAAGGTTATTAAAAGCTTACTCTTTACACCTATTCTTTACATTAACCTTTATTAAAACTTTAACATAATTAACTTATCTTAATCTGTAATAATGTTATCTAACTAGAGGTGTTATAAAACTACCTCTTTCTTAAAGATATAAGTGAGTTACTCCACTATCATATCCTTTAAAGTTAATAAAAAGTAAACCCATTTCGTTAATCTGTTAACCACTATAAGGATTTAATTATAAGTAACTCCTATAACAGGGTCTTTAAACTTAAGGATCCCAGTAATAAAATTAAATAAGATGGAACTTTATAAAGCCTGTAATATAGGGAGTGGTTTAAAAAGTCTATAAGGCTTATAACACCAGTTTTACTTCTAATAACAGATATTATAATTATTAACCACTTCCTTAACCAGTTTTTTCATTCCTGGGAAGGTGTACGCTTACTAAGCCTGTGTAAGAGTTTTAACCTAACCTATATATCCTTTAAATTAAGACTTATAAACTTATTAAACATACTCCTTTCTCTTATCTAGGTTATAAATATACAGTTTCTCTTAATACCAGAGCTTTACTCCTAATTTAGGCGTGCTATTTACATCTTTTAATAATTATTCCAGTTAATAACTAATTTTATTATAATTTAAATACATTAAGTATTCCTTACCACAGTCTTACATATACCTAGAGAAGTCTCTTAAAGGACACTTATACCTACAGGTACCTTCTATTAACCTATTTACTTAAAAGTCCTATTATTACTAATAAATATTATACTTTATTTATAAGTTTATATAAATGTTAATAGTTTATTCTAATATTTAATTATCTAACACTTATAACGTATGTTTTAATGTGCTGTTTTTTACCTTATTAAATATAATAATAAGGGTTAAAACCAGATTAGCATCCTTATAATCCTGCCTTTAATTAAAAGTATTAGCTTACCTGTTATCTTTTCCTTTAATATAATAGATCTAAAAGTGGAACAAGGTTATTAACTCTACCTATTATACTTATTATAAGTTAAGTTCTTTTATCAGGAAGTATTAAAAGTTATTATAATCTGAAAAAACCTAAACTGGTTCCTCTATACCACTTAAATATAATACCCACTTAGTAAAGTATTAAATAATCGCTATTAGTTCCTTATTATAAATTAAGTATTACAGGGCTAGGCCGTAGATCCCTTTTAACAGGAAGGTAATTAAATGGTGTTTTCTATCATCTTAAAATTAGTTAAGTTCTCCACTAATTATAAATTTTAAAAAGTCTATTTTAGCTTAAAAGGGTTTTAAAAAATTAGGGAGAGCCAGGACTAACACTGTAATAAAGGCGTGCTTAAAGTCTTTAAACACCTTCTGTTATTTATTAATCTACTTAAACGGTTTACCTATCCCTGTAAGCTTATATAGTAATTTTACAATCTTTATAAAATACTTAATAAAGCATTAATAGAAGTTTATAAAGTTAATAAAGGCTTATAACTCTATTTAATTCTTTAAAATAAACTAGTCCTTAACTACCTTTATTTTTTCTACTTACATTTTAAGCTTTCCAGAGGTTACTTTAAACCTTAAATAATTTAATTCTTAAATATAAAAGTGGCTTTTTTTTAAGTTTACTATCAGCTTTACCTTTTTAAAAGCTATTGAAACCTATTATATATGTTTTTAATATTCTTTTAAAATTTTAAAATAAATTAAAATATTATCTAAATACATAAAGATAAACTTATTAAGGAAGGGGTGGAGAACACTGTTAATAAGACCTTAAAAAGTTATAAGGGTATTTATTAATCCTATTAACATAACATAGTATTAATAATACCTATTATAAGTTTAAAAAGCTATCTTATACTTATCCTCTTCCTTCACTCTAATAGAATTAAACCTTATAGGGAAATTAAAGTTAAAAAACTAATTTACCTTAACAATTTATTTTTACATTTCTATAATAAGTAATAATAAGTAACAATTCTTAATTATATCCTCGTTTAAAGTTTAGTAATTAATAACCATATATAACTTACCATCTCCCTTCCTTAAGACAAACAGCACTAAATACCCTACCAGGGACTAAGATTCCATAATAAACCTATTCTTTAAGTTTTCATTAACATACTCCCTTAAAGCTTTAGCCTATTAAGGGTTTAAATAGTAAAGTTAAAAGCTTTAAAACTTTACTCTTAACTTTAACTTAATTTTATAATCCCACAGTCTGTATTCCAGCAGTTATAGTATCTTTTTTTAAAACAGGGTAAACTTCCTATATTCTATAAGTACTTTAAATAAGTTAACTTCCTCACTTATCTATAAATTAACTTTTTACTTTTCTCCACCTTTTAAATCGTTATTTAAATAATATAATAAACCTTTTAATCCTTTAACTATCTTAATAAACCTAACCTAAACCGTGCTTAATTTTAAAGGTTTAATATACTTTTAAATACTTTATATATCTTTAAAACAGTTTAATACCTTCTTAACTTCCTTTAAACAGTAATCACAGCTAAGGGACTTACTAAAGGTAAGGTAACTACTCCTCCAGTTAATCACAGGGTTATACTTTTCCAGCTAAGGTAAACTTAAAATCATATCATACCCTATAATTAATATAACGTTAAAATCCACTTATTATTCATCCCTATCCACTTTAATTAGAAATAGTAAGTAATAAGTGACTTTACCGTTATTATACTAATATAAGCCTCTTTCTTTATTCTAAATATGAATAACCTTTTTATACTCTTAATTAAAGAGTTTCCTTCAGTTAATTAATAAAGGGTGCACTAAGTTAAAAGCACTCCCGTTATTAATTATTACTCTTACCCTAAACAGCCTCCCTCTTCCATCTGTCAGGTTAACATTAATAAAGTAATACTTATACTCCTTTAATATCTAAGTTATAATAACCATTTATCCTTAAGGTCTTATCTAGCCTAACCTTTAAATACCTCTCCTTCTTCTTAAAGTGTTTACTAATTAGTAAACTACTAGTTTCCAGCCCTTTTAAAGGGCCCATAACCTTTTCCTAATTCCTTCTAAAAAAATAAGCAGCTTTAATAAACCTAATAATTAATCTTTCTTAAGTTTTCACACCTTAACGTCCAGTTAACTTTAAATAGTTTAATATTTCTAAAGTCCTTAATAAGTTAATAATACACTTTATAAGATTAGATTGTAATAATATCTTTTTACTCTTAAATCCATTAATAATCCTCTCACTTCTACCATTCTTTAACTTTTCCATTAAAGTACAGTAAACACGTTATAACTAAGTAGTTATTAAATACCCCTCCTTACCAGTACGTAACAGGGGCTTAGTTAACTATAATAACCTTCTACTTACTATTAAACTCTCTTATTAGGGAGTAGGAGACCCAGTAATAAACTGGTTCCAACTCCACTCTTACCACAGTGTAATCCTGTTTTTATACACTTAAAAAGTGATTATAAAAGGCCTTAAACCTATTATGTTAGTTAAAAGTGTAATTATTATACACACAGTTAATCTATAATATATCTTTATAATTAGGGTGGTTAATATTAATTACAGGTGTTATAATTATTAAATATAAAACGGGTAAAGTGGTACCTTATTTCTTTTCTTCTTCCACTTACCTTTATATACACTGCTTCTCCTAAACTTCTCCCTAAAACTTAAGTAATAATAACCCAGCTTATTCTTTTATAAAATAACCTTCCTTAATAAGTTAGTATTTAAGTTAATTAGTAAAGTAAACTTTATTATAAAGTTACAACCTAATCTTTATTATTCTATCCTTAAACGTCACAGTAAGGCCTTTAACTTATAAGTCCTCCACTTTATTTACCAGCTCTTAATATTTTTCCTTTAACTTTTAAACCCTTTACTAATATACTTACTTTATACCCTCTTAAAGGACCCTTAAGGTACTAATTTAAAGTACACCAGCCTTAATATAAGGCAGCCATTTAAGTTATCCTTCTTCTAAGGAGGTAAGGGTGCTAATCCACTTAATGTACTTAAAGTGTTTAAAAGTCTTAAGGGGTATAGTTAAAAAGAACTTTCGTTTTTCTAACTTAACTCTTTTTACTTACTCTTTTTTACCTTCCAGGGCTTATTTCACTGCTTAAGTGGCCTAAAGGGCTAACTTTTTAACTTCCTTTACCATCTTAATAAGGTTTAAATCAGGGTTTTTCTTAAACTTCCTTAATTCTTAAGTTTATAAAGTAAGGTTTTTAAAACCTATAATAGCTAATTAAAACATCTTTTCCTAAAGTCGGTTTTCCATAACCTACACCTTTAATAATTCTAAGTTTCTACCTTAAAGTCAGTCTGTAATAACCTGCACCTTTATAACTAACTCTTTTAAAATACCTTTAAAGACTAAGTACATTACATTTTAAGGTTCCTCCTCTTCTTCTTCCTTATCTCCTAAATTACACTTATCTATTTAAGTATAATCTTCTTCATTCCCTACTATCTTAATATAAACGTCTCTTAAATTAAATTTAACATGCTTCCCTCCTTTTAAAACAGGTTTCTAACTAATTTACTTTAATAACAGGTACTACTGTGCCATATATCCTTTCTTATCACAGTTAAAGCATTAAACCTGTAACAGGTCCCTAAGCTGCTTTTACTGCTGTTATTATTAAGGTTTATCACAGTTAAGTTAATTTTAACGGTTTATTATACTAATATCCATTAACCTAGGGTAATAACCTGTCATAATTAACTAATTCCCCTTTTTAGGTTTATTTAACTAATAAAGAGTTCGTTCCTTCCAGAAGTTCTTTTAATAATAGTAATCGTAATATTAGTTATTAGCCTTAATAACCATCTTAACTAGTTCTTAAAGACGGTTTAGTTAATCCTCTTAATAAAGGTCTCTAGTAACATACTCCTTTAAACTACTTTAGAACAGTATTATTAAAACCTCTTAACTAAGCTTAATCTTTACTACCTTTAGCTTAAAGCGTATAGAGAACTTAAAGATTAAGGACGTCTGTCTTAAGGCTATAAGGCGTTACTTAACCCGCCTTAAGGTGTCTAATTCTCTAAACTTAATCTAAAGTTAATTAATAAAGACGTTAAAGTCATTAAAAAGGGCCTAAGTCTTAAAGGCCTCCTTACACACTCTATCTATAAAGAGGTTATTAATTATCTTTATATAAGGTTTATACCAGTAAACAGCTACTCTATTTAATAAGGCTCCAGTAAGCCTAACCTTTCCTTCTTCTTTAAAGAACTGCTTATTATAATAAGTAATATAACTCTAAAGTTAGGCTATCTAGGACTCTAATTACGTAAAGTCTCCCTTAAAACATAACGGTAGGGGGAGCTTTACTCACTTCTTTTACAAGCCCCTAAAGTCGTTATTTTCCAGCTTAACAGCATTAAGTTAAGCCTAGAGTTTTTTAATAAGACCGATACAGCTTTTAATATCTCTAAAAAAGGCTTTATTAAGCTCCTTAACCAGCCCCTACTAATTAAGGTTTAACTTTTCAAGTCGTGCAGCTAACTTATTAACTATAGGAAGCTAAGGCTAAGCTTACACTTCCTTAAGCTCTTTACCTTTTCCAAAAGTTAATATATTAATAGTAAAAGGGAGGTGGTGTCTAGGAATTTAACAAACAGCATTTAGAACTGTAACACTAATATCATATTACAACCTACACTTAATACAGGCCTTAAAAAAGCTGGCGCAGGTTAAGACAGAACATATAACAAGACACTAACAGGTAAGAGGTGTTTTAAAGACAGCTTATTAAGCTAACACTCTTAAACGGGGGTTTAATGTCACTATAGGTCGCTGTCACTATAATACATAAAGGTAAGTCTAAATAGTAAGACATAAATAAATAATTAAATACTAGCGTGAGGAACTAAAGTCTCTTATAGAGGTTATAGGCATAACTACAGCTATCTATACTAACTAATTAAAAGGTACTTGGTACCTTACTTAATCCGTTATACTTAATAGTGCACCACACAGTTACGGCCAAGCAGTTAACTAAACGGTACTTAATGTTATCAGTCCCTATAGACCACCAAGCACTTTCTTACTAGTTATAAGGGCTTCGGGTCTTTACACCCCTGGCCCAGTGCACCTGGACGGTGTACACCGTCCTCTCACACTGTTCCTTCTATAGGGGATTCGTCAAGCCACCCCAGCCCAAGTGACGGCCTGCAGGGTCGTCACAATATTAAAATAGTAAATCGCTAAAATTAACCTAATTGTAATAAGCTGTAGTAATAACAGTAGTAAAAGCCACTTAGGGACTTATCCCAGGTCTAGTGCTCTAACTGTAGTAAGAAAGGTTATATAGTATAATAATACCTATTACTAAAGTAAGTTAGTCGGAAACCAGTTCTTAACAGAGGAAAACACGTTAGGTTTAACTTTAAAGACGTTTATATTAGGATAGTAAGTAATGAAGAAGATTACACTTAAATAGATAAATGTAACTTAAGAGATAAGGAAGAAGAAGAGGAACCTTAAGATATAATATATCCAGTCCTTAAAGGTATCTTAGAAAGGTTAGCTATAAAGGTATAAGTCGCTATAGACTAACTTTAAAGTGGAAACTTAAAGTTACTAAAAGTGTAAGTTATAAAAGACTAACTTTAGGAAGAGATGTTCCAGTTAGTTATTATAAGCCTTAAAAACCTTACATTATAAGCTTAGGAATTAAAGAAGTTTAGGAAGGACCTTAGCTTAGACCTTATTACAATAGTAAAGGAAGTTAAAGAGTTAACTCTTTAAGTTACCTAAACGGTAAAGTAAGCCCTGGAAAGTGAAAGAGAACAAGCTAAGATGATTAAATTAAAAAAAATAGAAGTTCTTCTCCACAATACCCCTTAAAACTCTTAAACACTTTAAGTATATTAAGTGAATTAGCACTCTTACATCCTTAAAAGAAAGATAACTTAAATAACTACCTTACACCAAAGCTAATATACTTAAGACTAGTAACTTAAAGGTCCCTTAAGAAGATAAGAAATAAGTATATTAATAAAGGGTTTAAAAGCTAAAGGATAAACATTAGGAACTAATAAATAAAGTAAAGGACCTGTAACTTAAAGGCCTTATTATAACGTCTAAAGACAGAGTAATCGAGATTAAGTTATTATGACGACCCTGCAGGCCGTCACCTGGGCCGGGGCGGCCCGACGAATCCCCCGCAGAAGGAACGGTGCAGGAGGACGGTGTACACTGTCCAAACACGCTGGGCCAGGGGTGCAAAGACCCGAAGCCCCTACGACTAGTAAGAAAGAGCTTGGTGGCCCACAGGGACCAATAACACCAAGCACCGTTCTAACAACTGCTTAGCTATAACTGTGTGGTGCACCACCAAGCACAACGGACCAAGTAAGGTACAAAGTACCTCTTAGTTAATTAGTATAGATAGCTATAATTGTGCCCATAACCTCCGTAAGGGACTCTGGTTCCTTACGTTAGTATTTAACTGTTTATTTATGTCCTACTGTTCAGACTCACCTCTATGCATTATAATAACAGCGACCTACAGTGACATTAAACCCCCCCTGTCTAGGAGTGCTAGCTTAACAAGCCGTCTTTGGAACGCCCCCTACCTGTTGGCGTCCTGCCATACGTTCTGTCTTAACCCGCGCCAGTCCTCTTGAGGCCTGTGTCGAGTGCAGGTCGTAATAACAGGCTACTGTTTAAGTAGGGTTAGTGTAGTCTTTAAGGTATTATTAGGGTTTAATAACTTTATATATTACGTAATACTATTATTATTAAGTATTTTTACTTTCTTTAAAAGATTAAGTTTCCTTACCTTAACTTATAAGATTTATCTTCCCTTATTAACTATTCAGTTTCTACATCCTTACGTAATTATAAATTAATTAACTGTAATACACTTACGTTTAGTAATAAGGGTAAAGTTTACGTTTTACTTATTCTTTTCCTTATACTGTTTTTCGTATGTTATAGTTATATTAAGGAAAATCGCTTTAACGTGTTTATAATACTCCTTTATTACGTAATAGTCCTTATAGAATGTTAAGTAATTATTATTATAGTTAACGTATATTAACTTATCTTATTTTAACTTTAATTTTATTAAGCAGGTTACTTCTTATTCGCTAACCTTTATACTGTTTACATATAGTACTCTTACGTATAATAAGTAATGTAATATCTCCTTACAGAACTTCGCTTTATATCTTTATTCATTACAGTTAAAGTATTAAGTCACTTTCGCTTTACCTTTGTAACGCTTATAAGGGAAGTGCTTATACTTTATAATTATACCTTTCTTAATTAAGCTAATAATGTCTTCTAGGTTATATACTTTAATAATAAGCTGTATAGTAAAGTTTAGTTTACCATTAGGTCGTTTACAGCCTTACTTATAGTTAATCTTATTAATCTGTACGTTATTATAAACGTTAAGGTTCTCTATTATTTAACCTTTATCTATTGTAAAGTTATAACTGTTGATAAATCCAGTACGTAGTCCTTTCGTTAACACTACATAAATACGTTACTTAAAGACTACTTCCTCTCTTAAAGCTTAATATACTTAACTTTCGTTATTAAAGTTATTATATTATTCTTATTTATCTTCTTTAAACGTAATCACTACGTTACTAAACTGTTAAAGGAACTTTACTATTACTATACCTATCTTCTCAGTATTTTAGTTAACTCTTTATATAATCTTTACAGGAGTAGTATTCTTTAGGTTTATATTCGTAATCGTAAGCTCCTTAAAGGCTTTCTTAAATACGTAATATATACAGGTTACGTTTAAGGTTAAGGTAATTATGTTTCTTAATTAAAACACCCCTGTATAAGTATAAGCTTTGTTACGTCCAGTCTTCTAATTAACTGTTTCTTTAATTTTTATTACTTTTTTAAGGATCTTCTAGATACTTATATTAGTAATATTACTAATAATAATAATTAGATTAACAGGTGTTTTTAGGGCGTTTATAATATATTTATATATCTGCTTTATCTTAATGACAGCTTTAAAATAAGCCCTTACAGCTTTAAGGATCGCTTTAAACGTACGCTCTTCAGCTCCCTTACCTGTTATAGCGTTTTAAAAGTTTTTATAAAGATTTTCCTCCTAGTCATTCTTCTACTTCCCCTTTACGATCGGTCTGTAAGTGTGTTATAAGAGCTGTAGCTTGCTTAACCCACATTTCTGCTGAAAATTTCCTCGTCGGTTCGGATAGACGTTTTCGCCCTTAAAAGACGGTTTAGCGCTATTACCAGCCGCGCCTTTGGTGTGCGATCGGTGCGTGTTGAAATGCAAAAGGGGTCAAGGCATTGGAAAGCAGTGTGTATTAAAGGTGATTAATTATTTCTATCTTCGAGAGTGGAAGCCGTGTTATTATAGCCGTGAGGGTGGCTAGTGCACGGAGTGCATTGGCCACACTCGCTTCTGCGAAGCGAGGTTGGCTGACTGAATACGAGGTT
>Ga0247770_1000121_pt1 | contig 69996 bp, 75 predicted proteins | sample UWRJL136409B6_FD_179943 | JGI IMG/M metagenome (GOLD analysis project Ga0247770, IMG submission 179943) | Plant litter microbial communities from Arlington Agricultural Research Station in Wisconsin, United States - UWRJ-L136-409B-6 | ecosystem: Environmental > Terrestrial > Plant litter >...
GCCTGTCTAACCTCGTCAATACAGTATCATATCCAGATGAAGACACCGTGTGTCCGAAACCCACTGACATCAATCAAGCATGCTGAAAATTCATTCCTGATGGCAAGAACCCACAGGCCGTTTCATTCAGGGGCTTTGTTTACATGCCGCAACGTTCAACAAGTCTCACTGCAGCAACACCCAAAGTATTCACACCTGTCAAAATAACAGACTCAGAGTAATTCTCTTGCGACCCTAAAATCCACCGGGCTTGGGGCCAATTCGAACCTCTGCATGTACCGGGCGTTGTGGCTCTCCCTCCCACAAACCTCATTGGCCGGCTGCCGTCACACCAGCGGCGAAGGCCTCGTGGCAACCCTAGTAACTTATCTAGTGCCATTGCCACCAGTCGGCTAAGACGGCACGGGTATCAAATCAGTTGACACCAATCCGTAGCCAAAGCACGGATTAGGTGGGCGGCGTTTGAAAACTCTGCTGCTGCTGCTGCTGTGTGGCAGCGGCGACAACAGCAGCCGACGTCGAGGATTCCGCCCGGCTTGTTAGGAACCTAGAGATGAGCCCGAGGAAGAGAAAGCCGGGTATGTCTCGTCCCATTGGGACTCACCCACTCCTCGATGGCGGTGATAAGTACGTAAAACACGAGCTGTGCAGGATCGTGAGAGCTTGGCAGACCTGTGCCCTCGCCCTCGACGGGCCACTTGATCTTTCAAAGACTCCGAGTTGGTCTCAAGCCCGCAGGAGTCGTCTCCTTTTTCCCATTTCCGGTAAAACAGTCCGGTCGATGCTCTGGTTTTGAGAATCGGTTCGCTATCTTGATTCAAACCCCTTCTCACTTTCATCCCACATCCCTATTTTACTCTGGCGCGTTTTCGGAAGCGAGGAGAACGATGCAGAACCTGCACCACGGCAAGGCTCAGTAGGAAATTGTGAAACAGAAAACTGACGGAGCCCAGGTGAGGAGGGCACCAGACCGAGATTTGGAGGCCTCTAGATAAGCTTTGGCCGTTGCGATCAGCTGCAGTTGTGATGTAGAGCTGTATCTTGTTTCGCAATCGTTACGCAACTTTTCCGGGTCCTCAAAACGCTGGTCTAGGGTGTTTTCGGGCTCTGCTGCCTAGTCATTGCTCGCTGCAGGTTCCGAATGTTGCGGTTGTTTTGGAAATGGACCGGCTGTATGCCTTCGATTGCCGTCAACCTTCTCACGGTCGGTGAGGGCGTCGAATTCGGTGTCGTTGTCTTCGTGATCCTCGAATGTACTTTAAGTGCAACTGCAATCCTTCCCGGCTCGGGAGCTGCGAACCAAGAGAACAGACACTTCTCACTCCTGCAAATCCAGCCCGCTGACGTTCACCAGAACTTCCATCAAGATACTGTTAAATTTACAGGAATACACGAATTCGCCAGCTGTAGCTTCGCCGACGCCAAGAGCGCCCGAAGCCACCAAGCAATGGCCCTCCGCATCGACTCTCTGTCCGTTTCCTGCCCAACGCGCCCATGCAGCAAAGGCCGAACGACGGAAAAAACAACCCCGGTACTCCCTTCCATCCCAGTTCCCCACCGCGATGTCCCGAAAATGCCCTCTCGATCCAGAAAGGATAGAACCAACTCCCAAAGAGAATATATGGGGCCCCAGTAGAAGTCGAATTTCTCGGCTGTCGCCTACTACGCGATGAAGCGAGGCGCGAGAGGGCAAAGAGTCCTCCAACCTCCAATGACGATAGGAAAGGATAGTGTTGTCCATATTTTCTGTCCCGTATCTCTTCTCCCTTTCTTATTTTGACCAAAGATGCCAACTCGCAGGTAGGAATAATTGCAGAAAACAACCAAAACATGCCAAAGCATCAAGCTTTTCGATCGCCATTCTGAGCAGCAGCGGCGGTGCTGCTGTGTCTCGGTCGCTTGCGCGCGCTGCTGGGCCCGGGGTGCATCTTCTCATTGCGCTCGCGCTTGAGCTTCTCGTCGAGGACGCGGGCTGTGAAGGAACCAAAAGTTAGCAAATGCTGCTTCGCGCCAGACATCAAGAGAGATCTTACTGAGCACGTCGTAACCGAACTGGGGGAACTCCAAGCACAGGCTGCGGAACTCGTCCTCGGCCTCGGAGCGGAGCGTGTGGCTGCGCGTGGCCCAGAAGTTGGCAACAGGCGCGCGGATAGAAGTGTCGTCCTTGCCGGCGAACTCGTAGACGTAGCGCGCATAGGCAATCTCGCCCTTGGCCGTCGAGTTGACGCAGTGAATCTTGCTCGAGGCTAGGTTCTTGAGGTGTGGCAGGCCAAACCTCTCGGCCAGCGTGTACACCTTCGCGTGCTTGAGCAGCTGGTCGCCTGTCATGTCGACATCGGGGATCGACGGGTCCTTCTCGAGCGACCGCTGGCCGGGCACCTTCTTGGGGAAGTAGTCGCCCGTGTAGAGGAACTCGAGGAAGCAGCCGACGGCGTCGAGGTCCTCGCCGGGGAGCTCGATCTGGCGGGGCTGTTTGGGCAACTCAGTTAGCTTCAGGACTCTGGAGGAAGAGGGTCATTCGGCGACATACGCTGCCATCGTCAGTGAACTCGGCGTATTGGTCGGCGAAGAAGGTGCTCTGGGTGAGCAGGCCTTGATGCGCCGTCAGGATGTGCTCGCTGTCGCCGCTGCCAACTAGCAGGGTGACGATGGGGCTCGCTAGGTACTGGAGGAAGCCGATGCGCGGCTCGACTGGGGCGTCGGCCTCGGTGACGGAGGGCTCTGCGCCATTGGTGGCGGCAGGCGTCTGATCATCGCCAGCGCCCTCGGCCATCTCGACGTCAGCGGCCGTGCTCGGCGGCGCATCCTCTATGTCCTCCTCGTGAAAGCTGTCCGCCATTGCGCCGGTTGATTCGTCGTGCGAAGCTGCGATGAAGATGCTTGTATGGTGATGCGGGGACGAAAAAGATGGTGGAGGGAAGAAGAGATTGGCTGCCCAAGGGAAACCGTTTGGTGGGGAAGAGGAGTAGGTTCTCTAGCCGGAGCAGAAACGATAGCGAACTCAATTGGAAGGAGCGACGGTTGTGTGTTGAGAACTTAAGTTGTGCCTGCCAGCTGCTGTCGCAAGATAGCCATATTCGGAAGGGGTGAGAGTGGAATGGGGAAGCTCCCTGTCAGCTCTCTGGTTGGCCGGACATTGATTACACAAGCCTGCTCACCAAGGTGACCAGGATAAGCTCCGGCTGCTCGCCTCCCCTTGGTCCGAGCTTCATTCAACCATGCTTGGAGTTCGTGCTACGGATTCACTTTTGGGGGGGGGGGGGGAGCGAGAGTCATTACCTTCGCGATATTATTTGACGGGGGAACTCATATTTGACTGAATTTGTAATTACACGCAGACACAATGTTCTGCTGTGGATGGGTTGACTATATAACGGCATGTTGTATGTTAATAGTCGTGTTGAATGAAGTGTACAGAACTCGGTATATCCGAGGCCGCAAGATGACCGGCTCCGTTCGCTCCCGCTGCGGCATGCGCAAAATGCAAACCCAACTCCTCGCTTCCTTCCTAGTCAACACCCAAGGTAGAAAAAGACCCACTGCCTGCTCCCCTCCGCGGACTTGTGCCGCAATAAACATTAAAACCATGGCCTTGCTGGTCGACAGCCTACACGAGAGGCGCAACCAGCTGCGGACAAGCATCTACTCGCCTACAACCTTGGCAGTCGCTCTTCGGGCCCGACCACTACGTCGTAGCCCAGAGGCGCCCCCCTCCTCGCTGTCGTCGCGGGCTGTTGGTCGGCCACGCTCCTCGGGCTCTTGCGTGGACTCCTTTCCACCACCGAGTCGGTCCTTCCAGTGCTTTCTGCCACGAATCTTGGCTTCATCCTCCGGATCGAGGAAGCGGTGGATCAGCCGGTGATCAAGGACGCGGTTTTTCTCATCCCCCGGCCCGGCGGGCTGAGTCTTCGGCCAAGGGTAGCCATACAACTTGGAATGCCGTTCACAACGCGGACAGCTAACTTTAGTGAAGTAGGCGTCCTCCTGGACGAAAGCGGCCGAGCAGATGGTGCAAGAAATCCAGGCGGAATCCGGCTTGGCGAGCAAGACAGGAGTCAGGGTGTAATCTCCAGGGACACGGCACTTCTTGGAGGGCGCCAGCGAAGAGGCCCGGCTGGTAGATCTTCCCCTTGGTACCGACTTCGAGCTTGATCGGGGCGTCACTGCGGCCGTGCGCTTCCGACCCCGAGCTGGCGCCTTGGTAGGAGTTTGGTTGTTCCCCGCGGTGTCCGTCTCATCTTCGGCGGTTGGGGTGCTTATCGTTGAATCCACAACTGGATAGTCCGTGGGTTGAGGCAACCGACCTGTCGTAGCAATTGAGTCGGCCGCCGCTGCCAGGGAAATGCGAGGAGGAGCAACTTCTGATACAGGTACAGTCCCGTCATCCGTGCCGGGCTCTGCCGTCTTGACTGTGGTTAGAACCACGGATACGGCCGATAGTGTCGCTTCGGTGGCCATAGATATCGCCTCGGGAATGCCTCGTACTTCAATTTCGCTGGCGGTCTCCTCGCACTGGACATTTTGGGCCTCTTGCTTGGCCGGAGTCGGATCTGGGGACATGACCAGCGGCTGAGGACTCTCCACTTCCGGAGAGGTGACCTCGGTAATATTCCCGCTGTTCGCCTCAGACAAAACAGATGCGAGACTCAGTGCTGGTTCTGAGCTTTCCCTAGAGCTAACAGATCCCATAGGAAGAGGTTCGACCTTGTAATGCGTTGTTTTTTGCCGCTTGGCTGGAGTGACTGGAGGAGTAAGAGCCGAGAGATCCAGCTTGCGCTTCGTCGGAAAAGCTGTAGAGGAACCCGGCCCATCAGCGCCCATTGAGTCGAAACTTGTTGCACGATCTCCAAGCATTCTCTGGCTTCTCTGCCGCTTGAGAACGCGCGGTCGGATGTCCGGCGTGACTGATGGGGCCCGTGACCCCGCGCCCGTTACACTGTCATCGCGTCTCCGTCGGCGCAAGGCATAGCCCTGGACGACGTCCACCTCAATGCTCTTCTGAACCGATGGAATGCTGTCGTCTGGCTTCCACCCGTTGACTTTCGACTTCTCGCAGGTGTGGCAGAGACACTCGCAATTGTCCTCGCCAAAGTAGCTCTCGCTGTAGCTGACGGTAATTTCCTCATCGATCTCGATATCTCTGCAAGCGATAATCTCAATGGCTGCCTGCCCTCTAGTAACGAGCCGGGCATTCGCATTGCAATCGTGGTTCGCAAAGCGCGCAGGACCCATGAACAAACTGGTTGCCTTGCTTCTGCTGCTCACAACGAGGCTGAAATCCTTGTTGCGGAGGGACATCTCTTCCTCTTCCTCAGGAGTGATGATGACCTGGATTCCTGACAGATATTTAATCGTCTCATTGCGCCTGATGTAGCGGCGAGCGGTTACGCTCGCCTCGGCCGAGAAAATCGTATATCGGTTTGTCGTGGTGACCTCGAAAGGGCAATCGGGAAGGTAGACCGACATGTACCGTCGTAGATGCGCCTTGAAATCCTCCTTCTCCTTCGGCGTCCTCAAAGAGTTGCAGAACCTTCTCAGGCCGTCGGTAGCGAGCAGCTTCTCCTCTGCTACAGAGAGATTGGGATTGACAATGAGGTCTATCTGGATGATTTTCGTGACTTCATGCTCTCGGATGCCGCGCGACGGGTGGTACGACGTTCGGTTCTTGGGAATAGATGTCCAATAGTAGGCCTACGGCTTTGGTCAACTGATGTCCAGATTCCAAAGGACTAGACGCCCAGACTGGTCGCTTGCAAGGCAAGGAACTTACATGGTCAACTAATGCGTCTGTGAGAATATCGTCGTAGGAAGATAGTTGTCCTAGCGTCAGCGGCTGCCTCTTCGGAGCGGCTGGCGGCGTCCGAGGCATTGCGATAAAATGGTCGAAAGTCGCACTGTTGGGAGTCGCAAGGTTGAGGCTGAAACGATGGGTTTGTTGTTGTTGAGGAATGCGACGGCCCGGGCCGAATAAAAGAAAATGAGACAAACTCGTTGTCTGCCGCTTCTAAGGAATGGATGCGCAGATTCGCTGTTGCAGAGGGAAGGAACGGACGAAGGTCAGGGCTGACGCGAGACCTGCTTCATGCGAGGTCGAGAGGGCCTAAGCAATGCGAGCTGAAGCGCAAAAGGGAAATGAACCAACGCAATTGTGCAAGTGGCTGGTGGATGTGGTGAGACGGCGCGTGAGGAGTGAATTGAAGGGCGACTCAGCCTGCCAACTGCAACCTTTGGAGGACAGACAGTTAATAGGGAACGCTCAACAACAGATCCATTCGTTGCCGCAGCAAAGGTGGGTGCGGACGGTCCCTTGCAACCAATCGATGAAAGTGGATACGGATCGAGGGATGTCCGTCAGACCTGCTGTCGTCATACACAGGCCTGCGACAACCTAGGTATCGGATACTTCAAACAATGGCCGGGGCTTGGGTTTCCCGCCGCATTTCATGAAGATTGCACACACGCAGATCGATCAGTCGTGGGGAGCGATGGAGGGAGCGGGAGATCTCTCGTAATTGGGGAAGACAAACGAGGGGAGAGCCCGAGGTGACGCGACCCGTCTGCACTTGTCCCGGCACGGGGACTGCTGCAGAGACAGGTTTGAAGACCTCCCATCCCATATTCGCTCGAATTCTAATTCGAACTGGGGAAGCTGCGTTGCCGTGGAAATTCGGGGGGCTAGGCGAATTTGGTCGGCATGTTTGACAGGCCCACCCCCGCCAGGGGCTTTGCGCGAGGGATATGATTGGGCGGGCGCAGTCGTTGCTGGCCCGAGCTGAAAGTACGAAGATACAAGCTAAAGAGCATGCATGTGCTTCCCGGATCGAGTCCTGGCAGGGATGATGCATTGGGAACAAGGGGCATTACATAATCACAGCCTGTGGGCCGCGGACTTTTTCACGACAACAGCACCGGCGCGTTGGAGGGACAGCGATTTAGAGATAACGTCACGTTTAAGTCGCCCTTCCCCAATCGACACAGCAGCAGCCAGCGGCTGCTCAGACTGGGTTGGACAAGATGCTCCAATTAAAGGTACTGCCATCTCTAGAGGCGCGCATGTTTTCGCAATGAGCTGCAATCGCTGACCTCGTGCACAGTCGCTGATCAATTGCATCGACAACTCCGGCGCCGCCGTCGTCGAGTGCGTCCAGATTATCGGGCAGAAAAGGCTTGCCTCGATTGGTGGGTCACAGTCCAAGCTCTTCATCTGCGTATCCGGCTCCTGACAAACTTCCCACGATAGGTGATCGGGTGGTAGTCGTCGTCCAGAAGCAAACCGGCGGTCAAGCCGCGGGCATGAGCTCCTCCTCATCTGCGGGCAAAGTCAAGCGAGGTGATATCAGACACGCCGTGATTGTACGGACAAGGCAGAGGGTAACCAGGAGAGATGGAAGTGTGGTGCGGTTCGACGACAACGCCTGCGTCCTGATCAACAAGGCTGGCGACCCCGTTGGAACTCGTGTCAACGGCATTGTCGGCCAGGAGCTGCGCACAAAGAAGTGGAGCAAGATTCTCAGCATGGCGCCCATGCAGGCTTAATATTTTTGCACCGGACTGGTCTTGATCGGGTCTTTGGGGGCTCTTGAGTTGGTGTCGATGCGACGTTTACGTGCCGAACATCTCTCCCCCTCTGGATGGATATCTCATCTCACATTCAGCAAGCCCGCCAACACCTTGCTGCAGCAGGCCTTGTAGAACATTTGTACAAATCCAAACAGTTAAATACGCACATTTTGGGCATCCCATTGCGTTTCCACACGTGCAAAACAAATACTGTCGTTGATCTCTATCTTCTGCTGGCTAGCCTGCTAAACAAGACCTGATTTCACAACCCCAGCCAATTCTCCGAGTAAATCAAGCCTTCCTTCCCAAACGCCTTTTCCATGCCATGTCCATAGGACAACCAAATGGGTATCGCTGTATAATTACTGGTAGATATTACCGCAGTCGCAGCACACATAGAAGAGTTTCTGGCTGGGGTTAGCTGCGGTCAGATGGCGGGAATGGCTGAGGCCCAAATGCGTACCATTCCTGTTTCAGCGCTTCGCTGCTGCGACTGAAAGAAGACGGCCTCGTTATGGTGGCAAGCCGGGCAATTCTTGTTCGACCGCGGGAGCTAAACAAGTAGAGAGAAAGTCAGCCAGCGATTCAGATAAAGGAAGCAAGCTGTGTCCTGTATGAAACAGATGATAGCCACTCCTTCTCCGTCGTCGTCAGGCTAGTCCGCGATAACTCTGGTCTCCGAAATCGATAAGATATCGTGGTCCAAGGGCGTGCGCGCTGGTGCGGTGTTTCGGTGCCGGTGTTGGCGGGTCATGTGTGTTGTGCTCCTTGACAATCCTCGGTCTCCATCTCCATCGACTTGGTCGTGTAGCTGTTGATCGGATCCGATCCCAGCATTTCATCTTCATCCTCCTCTTCCGTGAAACCTTGCAAATAACCCTCGGTACATGTAAAATCGGAGAAATCGTCGTCGCTCGGGTCCCAGGAAAGGGCGGTGACGACTTCAGGTTCCGTGAGATCGTCCTCGAACTGGGCGAGTGAAGAGTCGTCCGGTACCGAAGCGGTCGCGTATCGTTTGTGGCAGACTTCACAGGTGATCGGCTTGCCGCAGCAGGCACACCAAAGGTAGGGCGAGCAGGCATGGGTCCGGGGGATGTGCATCGCAGGGCTGGAATCAGGAGAGGTGTCACCCACCGTTGGATCAGAGCCCACATCCTGCGTCACACCAGCGGTCTCTCCGGCGGCGTTATTCAGGACATTGCGGAAGATGCAAGAGGAGGTGGCCTCCTCCGAGTAGCTGCAAGTTCGGCAGGTGAAGAGCAGCTTGCGATCGGCCTCGTCCTCCTTGGGATAGAGCATGTTACTACATTCCGAGCAGAACCGAAACGTAATCTGTTCAAGCGGCTTCCGAGCTCCGCCGGCGTTGGAGGGCGCGGGTGAGGACATCGTGGAGACGATAACTGGGGAGAGTAAATCGGTGGTGTGGAGATCTTGCGACGCCGCGCGAATGTCGATTTTTGAGGTGGTGCGCCGCTCTGAAATGCGTGTCGAAGCTTGGTCGCAACCGATGGAGCGACAAACTGTGGTGTTGGGGAGAACGGGGGGAGATCCGGATCTAGAAGAGCTGGAGGTAGTTTAAAGTTGTCCCTGGTGCTTTGTACGAAATTAGGGTGACTGTCGGTGACAATAACGCGGGGGGGGGAAAGCGCGAGGCAGCTTGGAGGTGGACCAAAAAAGTACGGAAAGAGTCACTGACAAAGCGCGACCTGAGCCGCGCCACCTTCAATGGGGCTGACGCCCGAAGCCAGCTGTCAAGAACATCACTGGGCCAGCCACAGCCGGCACACCCCCACTTTGCCCCTCAATCCGTTAGCAAGGCTGCCTCCCCACAATCGGGTCGCATTGCAAGTCACAAAGAGCATTGAATGCATGGCATTGCATGCTGGAGAAAGCCCGGGGTACTTCCGGTCTACACCCTACCCTATCCCTATTGCTGGGTGCTCTGCTTACATGATGTGCATTAGGTAGGCTTCTAAGGTAGCAAGGTCTAATGCGTCAGCTGGCGGTCGATTGGAGTGATGATTGTTGGACAGGGGCGGGGTCATCACCGGACGTGTGACGGTTCGCGAGTCCTGTGAGCAACAAGACAATCTGCTCTGAGACATCTGTCAAATTCCGACGGTGCCCAACACCCGGAACCATACGAAGTTCCGCAGGCGGCCCTTCAGAGCCTGGCGGATTATAGCCTCATTACCGTTCTACCGGGTTTGGTGAGACGGCTGGCCGAAGCTATCCCTTTGCCAGCTGCCGCGCGAGTGCCCCTCGCGGAGCTGGGCCTCGTGATTCACGGGCATAAAGTGGCTTCCACACTCATCAGATCGCCGTGAACCCTTCTGCGCGGTGTCGACGCTAGCCGGCGGCTGGCCAGTGAGACCAGACCAAACCGTGTGAGCTTGATGCATTTCAGTGGATCCGTGCCCTGCCCTAGCAACCGCAGCGCGACATTCAAGACCCCGCCCACGGCCCCCGCCAGAGCCCCTCCTTCAACAGCCCAGGGCCCGAGCCAACAGCGACTTCGTGCCGCTTGCCATTCCCATCCAGCGTCGACTGTATCCTGCCCCCCAGAAAAGTCCCATCCGCCCCCAGATTATTCCGCGCCCTGACAGATTATTACATATGACCCGGCTTAGCACGTCACCAGGTCTCGGTTCGGTTCCCTCTGCCGGTTTCTCCCCGTCTCTGCCGCACTCGCATTTTCGCCGTTTTGCGACAGCGCTATAGAACCAACCGCTCGCTCGCGACAATTTGTGCCCCGCAGTGAGATCGCATCGATATAAACCGCCGCCGATACGACCGCCCAGGCCCGTTCATCTGTCTCCGAATACCCCCGATTTAGTCCTCGCAAGAACCCCCAGCCGCGACTATGGCCGATGTGAGAACCCGCCCAACGATGTCCGGCCATCCCATTGCCCCCTGCTGACGCCTCGTAGCACGCCGATATGGGCCTGCCCCCAAACTGGGAGGTGCGCCACAGCCAGAGCAAGAATCTGCCTTATTACTTCAACGCGGCGGAGAAGAACTCGCGCTGGGAGCCTCCGGCCGGCACCGACACGGAGAAGCTGAAGCTCTACATGGCAAAGTATCACAGCAGTAGCCTGGTTGCCGAGGGCGCCCAGCCGGGAAAGATCCGCGCCGCCCACCTGCTCGTCAAGCACAAGGAGTCTCGGCGGCCATCCAGCTGGAGGGAGGTGAGCATCCATCAGCCCCTGGGCGATCTGCAGCCGTGTCACCACCACACACCACACACCACAACAACAAACACGCGTGTGGGGTACGAAGGGAACAGGAGTTGGCTGACCAGGTGCGAAAATAACTATAGGCTGAGATTACCCGTGGCAAAGACGATGCGTGGAAGATCATCCAGGGTTACGAGCAGCAGATCAAGGGCGGCAAGGTAGCGTTGGGCGAGCTGGCTCTGACTGAGTCGGACTGCAGCAGTGCCCGCAAGCGAGGCGACCTGGGCTACTTTGGGCGAGGAGACATGCAAAAGGAGTTCGAGGATGCCGCGTTTGCCCTGAAGCCAGGGGAGATCTCTGGCATCGTGGACACCGCGAGCGGGTTGCACCTGATCGAGAGGTTTGTTTGAGCTCCTGTATCGCTACTTGCGGTCTTCATACAGAGTATTTTGTTGCTGACGATCTTCACCACCAGACTTGAGTAAGATTCCTCCTCTCCGACTCGGAGGCGAGGACTCTCTTAGACCTTTTTGACGATGTGGTGGATGCCATGTACCAGTCAGGGCATGAGAAAATGGTTTCGGAAAGAAGGTGAACATTCATTATATCGCAATTTAGGAGCATCTGTTTCGGGCTTCATTCGGCGTGTCATCACGTACTCTGTTCGTAAACATAGCAAAAGTCTTTGGAGAGCAAGCGTCTGACCCGCATGCTTTCCATTATTTCCTCACTACTGGTCGCCTGGTGAAGTGCCGATATAAACAAAACTGCTATGTGCTTGCTCGCTTACTCTCAAAAGATGCTCCAATGTATAGCTAATGATAGCCTCTTTGTCCGTCAACTCCCATGGATCTCCAAATATTCCGTTTCCAAACCATCTATGTCCCCTTTTAACCATATCCAATGCAATGCTGTGCCCCAATAATCCGCCTCTCTGGTCTCTTCCTCCATCTTGAACTCCGTGTCCGACAAAAGACCAACCCAGGTAAGCTAATGCCACCAGGAAAACCTTTAAGCCAGCCCATACGGGAGCCAGCGCTCAACCGTCTGTTAAGAAAAAGGGGTATATAACGCCATAAAACCCACATCGGTCGTTGAGTATCATTCCTTCGTGAGCCGTCAATGTTTTGTGTTGTTGAGTTGTTTGTTTGCTTCGTAGTTGTGTTGCTGTGATTGTTCCCCTGTCTCCTTTGTGGCCTATGCGTCCGCCACTCGCTGAACAACCCACGCGGCGAGGGGCGGGATGCTGGAAAACACCACTGTCATGATTCCCAGCGCCATCATGGACAGCGCCGAGTATGGCGCCGCGTCGCTCTTGACTTCGTAGAGGTATGCCGTGCCCATGGCCGCCGCGTTGATGCCGATTGTTACGCCCGCAGCAACAGTCTGCGGGTCATCCCCGTCGTTGCCGTGGTCCGTCGACCGCTGGGCCTCGAGGTCACCACTCCTTGCGGAAACAGGACGCCACCTGCAAACCAACACCGTAGTCTTCCTCTCCAACCACGCGCCAGCGCCGAATCCCAGTCCCATCTGGAAGATGATCCCGCTGACCACCACCATAGTGGCATTCAACCCCGCATCTCCTCCCAGCGTTGTCATGACGGGACTTCCCAGCGCGAGCGTCACACTGCGCGCCGCAAACGCCAAATCCCGACTTGCAGGGCCCAAACGAACAGCGTGTGCAAAGAGCGGGCCCAAGGCGACGTTTCCAAGCGCAAGGAGCGACGACACCGAGAAGACCGTCAGTCCAGCGCTGGAGAGCAGCTGGGGCCGGTATTCGTAGAGCTTGAGGCCCCATGACACCAGGCCAGCGTTGAGGATGGACAAGGCGATGTCGCCCGCTGCCATGGCGTCTTCTTGTGCGCGTGCGTCTCCGTCTCCCGTGGCCTTGCGGAGGATGAGGGATGAGAGGGTGTTTTGTGTCTGGAGGGTGTCGAGCATCTCGGTGCGTGAGCGGCCGCTGATGGCGCCGTCGGTAAAGATGTATGCGATCATGGCGAGGGAGGTCCAGAGGACGGGGTTGGAGAGACCGGAGAGGAGGGTGCTGAGCCAGGGACGGAGGTGGCGGTTGTGTTTTACTCCTGACTGGATGGCGAGGGTGCTAAAACACACGGCGAAGAGGAGGCAGGTGGCGAGGAATGTGTCGTGATGCGTTGCGTATCGGAGAGGGAGGCCGACGGAGATTGCGAGGAGCCAGGAGAGGAGAAGCATGGGGTTTCGGAGGGCCCAGTCGCGGAGGGTGGTCCATCGGTTCGTGGGGGAGGCTTCCTCGTCAAGTCTCTGGTCCTCGAGCATCTTGTCGGCTGGTGTTGGCCAGCGACTTGTCATCGGGGTCACGCTGCCGCGGGTTGTCCTCAAGGTAGACGCCGGGCTCTCTGAAACATTTCCGCCGGATTGCAGTTTCTTTGGCTCCGGGTTGCTCTTGTCGCTATGCTCGGTGGCGACGGCGGAATCCTCTGGGTGGTAGCTCCAGCGGGACATCAAAGTTTGGAGCGGCAACGCGACCATGTATGAGAGAACTGTGTTGAACACTCCGGTAAGGACTAAAGCTATCAGTCAGATACGTGAATGGAACCAACAGAGCAGTGACCTACTGAAACATAGGACGATCAACTTAATGGTCTGTGGGCTAGCGAGGGAGCTTCTGCAGATCATAACGAAGGGTATCGTGAACCCGATCGACATGTGGCGGTTCAGGAGGTTCGCCTGCCAGAGGTCAGAAATGTCTCGAAAAACCGCCAAACACAGGAGACTAACTGCGCCCTGCAAGTGTTTTCTGTAGAAGCTATCTACTCCCGGCATGATGCAGCCGCAGACCGACAACAAAACAAACACTCCAGTCATCGCTAAAATGGTTGGGGGGAAGTCAACCTCGCTGCTGTCGAGGAGAGAATGGATTCCGGCGAGGAGGAGCTGCGCAACTAGTGCGATAACAACGGCAACGAAGCCGTTCCAGAGTCTTGAAACCATGTCGGCGTGTGCGGGAAGCATTGTGGGCGTGGAGGAGACCGGGGGCCTCAACAACACTGGCGGTGACTCGACTGGTCCCGCTGAATCCAACTCGCTGGTGATATCGGGGCCGAGACGGTGGTCGGCCTGAGGGGGGGAACGTAGCTCCCGCCGTGAGTGATAGGTCCTGGGGACAGGATGAGAGGTCGCGTTAGTCGTAGATGGGACGATGCTGTAGCAGTCTTGATCCAGCACCACGGCAGCGGTGCTAGCCAAGATGTAGGCCTAGGGACAACAAAGAGGCGCGAGTGGATGTGCAAGGTATCCGCTCTCTCTTTCAGAACAGCGGCGCATATGTCAGGCAGTGAGACATGGCTAAAGGCAAGATGCGAGTAGCGACAGGAGTGAGGCCGCAGCCGGGACTTAAAGAGGCTGCTGCAAGTCAACTCTTTACCCTCGTGGTGTCTGGGACATACTGCGGCAGCCACCACGGGCAGAGGTCTCGCGTTTGTACACCCCTTGCCATGTGGTTGCTTGTCACCCACAGCGGGGCCGGGTCAGGCCCGGGAAGTGGGCTACCCAAGTGGATTGCCAAGGTAACCCGCTCCAGGTCTAGGGTGAATGTCGCGGCGGGGCGGAGCTGTCGAGGTTGAGGGCGCTCGGATGCTGTGCCAGAGCTGATCAGGAGCCTCTCGGCGACATTCTTTCATGGATACCTTGAACCGCGCCCTGGATAGCCCGTCCCCCAGTCGCACCGTGGGACCCTCGGGTCCATCCCAATAGACAGATCGAGCGAATAGGATGGCGGGGGGTACGATTCACAGGCGTGGTGCGTTTGCCCGGTTGGGCTCACAACATGCTTGCGGGTGATGTAATATGAGCGACACGTCAACATGTCGGTGAGAGAGCATCCGCCTATTTCTGGGAGCGGTTCAGTCTGGCCCCTGGACGCATATCCGCCGGGCCGCGATGGCCTGCAGGCCCGGGCCAAACAGAGCAGCAAAGGGGGGCTCTGTGTAGGGTACAGGGACCAAAACGCCCTCCGCAAGCCAATGTCTGTAGACCCCTAGCGAGGCAAGAGAGCGCAGGGGTGAAGGGGAGGACGAAACACTCCACGGCATTCGGCTATCAGCAATGTAGTGTGGTGGGTTTGGTTGCCATGGCCCCTGGCGGACCTGAAATCCCGATTCTCCTGATGGCCCGCGAGCCGAACCGTTGGCTCGAGGTGAGATCTGACGTCTCTCATTTCCTGGCCGGGGGGTGACGGGAGCGACGGGAGAGGCGCCTCTACCCCTCAGACAAAACAGACCCAAACCAGCACTTGCTGGGAATTATGGGTGATCTTCCATGGGGAATGATAAACGATAAACAGCCCTCACTCCCGGATTCCGTCCCGTGCCGGAAGGGAGCCGAGTACCAAGTTAGGTTGGGAGCGCACCATTTGACGCCACCGCGGCGCCTTCACAAACGGCCGTTACTACAGGACCAGGCGAAGCTCGCCCGCAGACGCAATGGCTCGATTGGCAAGACCAGACGACGCAGTAACACACTAGAGAGGCGCATCAGGGAGGGGCAGATGTCAGACTTGACAAGTCGAGCCGGGCAGCTGCCGGGGAGGCTCTTGGCTTGCCTGGCATGCCGTTCCTGGCCGTCGACGCTCTTCAGCCGAGACCCAATCGGGGAATCTGGAGAAGAGCAGCAACAAGTTCCTGGCAGCCACCCCTGACTTGGCACCCTGCCTGCCCTGCGCAGGCCAGGCGGTTGCAAACGAAAAGAGAGGGCAGGACGACAGCATCAGGAAATAACAGAGCCCCGATTTGTGGCGGAGGAGATGCAGCCACCCGTCGCCAAAGCAGCGGTTGGCTGCGGCTCGAGCCGGTCTCTGGCCCAAGCGTGTAGGGCGGACGTGTGTTTGCTGCGACGTCTTCCTCCGTTTGGGTGCGTGGGAGGTCTTGCTTGGAGGCCAGCGCGGGCGGTCGAGCTATCGGGCAGTTGGGGACGTTGTGGGTGACGTTCCACACTCACGTTGCGAGCGCCGGTTGGGCACCCTCTTTCCTCCTCGTACACAACGCACACTTTTGTGTTGCCTCCAGGAGTTAATTCAGACGATCGTTCCCGCTTGGGCATCGAGACCACGACAAAACGCGAGAGACCCGGAAGGCTGACGTCCATCGATGTCCAATCGAAGGCCAAAACAGGACCAGCGCACACCGAATTGGCCCGGCACCCTGATCGGGACCCCTTGACCGCCGCGAACTGCTTTTCTGGGAGATGGTTTGACAAAGAATGCGGGCGGTATTGCGTGCGCTCTGCGCGTGGGTTGTCCAGCCACTTTGGTCGACGTCTGTCGGTCTCATACCCTTCCTGCATATCAGACGCCAAAACATCGGGGATGTACCCCGGAGGCGCCGCAGCACATGCGCCAGAAGTGCCGGGACGTCTGGTCCGGACAAGTTTAGGGCCGGCAGACGGCTCACCCGAAACTGTCCGTCGGTTCCGTACGGCCTGCCAGCAGCGGTGTCATGATGAAAAGATCTTCCGCGTCGTCTTGGCGATCGGGCTCGGCGATCGCTGGCAATTCGTCCAGATATTTCCCTTTTTGGGATTTGAGTGCGTCCACTGGGACCTCCACGCGCATGGACATACAGCACGCTTGCGCCGTCTGCTCGCTGACACGCTGGGCAAAGTCGCGGTGTTTGACCGCCTTGCAAGAATACCTTACCAATTGGCAAGAACTCAACGGCAGACTCGCATTGCCCAGCCTGCCCGTGCCTTACACAGACGCAGAGCCCGAATGCTGCTTTTATTAGGCATTACCATGGTTGGCCTTGTAAGTATCGCGATGTATCCGCCTCTCACCGCTAGCTGGCTACGCTGTATGTATGCCTGCTCCCTTGCCTTGGTAGGTGCCCTTGTCAGCCCGACCAGAGCTCTGGGAAGCGGGGATGGCAGTTGCCTTTGCGTGCTCTCTTTCCCGAGCGCTCGCGGCGGACCGGACCGGACCGGCCTAATATGGCGATGCATACGCCGATGCCCCGGAACCGTGCGTGCTCTGTCGCTGCGAGGGTCCCAGGCGCGCGGGTAGAGATCAGAGAAGGCAGAGGGCGAAATCCGATCATGATGGCGAGGTTCGGATGGTGAGGACGCGAGATTCGACGGCGATCTGTGAACCCGCCGCTATGCCCATCGTGGACAGTAAAGCTCCCGGATGCAGGAGAATCTAATCATGGAAGCACCGCGTGAAGCAAAGTAGCCGCCCGTGATGTTGCTGGAGGTTTTCCCGGCTCACCGCAGAGTATTTTCATGGGGAATTACGGACGTACCTTGGGTAACCACGGCGCCTGCTGGGGATTGCCCGCTTGGCGCACGGCACGGCATTTGCTGGAAGGGGGTCCCTTGAACCGCCTGGACCACCCGGTGCTCCAGGCTCCCTAGCTCCTGCCGAAACGCCATGCGGGGAGTGGGGCAGCGACGACCAGTGGTCCCAACTGAATTGGGAGAACACACGCGGATCTCGTCGCAGCACAGCGACCCTCACCGAAAGTGCGCCTCCTGGTTAAAGGTCGGGCGAAACAGCGATTCCCATCACAGTGCATCCCTCCCTCGTCTCGCTCGCACGCAACAACCATGGACGTGGAGTCCCTGATCAGGACCCTGCGGGCATATGACGCGCCTGTCGATGCAACAGCGGTGAGGGCGGCGTTCGACGACGAGCACAACAACGCCGTCCGCGACTGGGTGGCCCTTCACGTCACCCCGGACACCTTGCTCTCAGTCGACGAGCTGAATCAGTAGGACCCCTATGCGCGCGTTCCCTGGGATGATGCTGAGCGTGAACTGCGCGCAGGTATGCCGCTCTGGAGAAAGCGGGTCTGGTCGAGAAGCTGGCTGCATCCACGGACATCGCGGCCGTTCAGCCATTCGCCGAACAGGAGATCAAAGACGCCATCGTGGAACTGAAACGGTCCACAGAAGCCATCTCCAAGCAGACCGAGGCCCTGAAGCAGCAGCACGAAGCTGTCAGCCGGCTCGTCAGCGGTCGCAGAAAAGAAGCGGAGACGCGGGCAAACCTCGAATCCACACAGCTGCAGACATGGGAGACCAAGCGTAGATCAATCCTTACGGCGGTGAGTTTGCGATGTGCACGTCAACCCCGATTAAGGGGTCGCTGACATGTTCCCAGGTTGAGGAGTTGTCTCAAGGCCTCGATTCTAGAATCGCAGAGTCAGAACAGCAGGGTTACGGGGGCGTTGCAGATGTAAAGCAAACAGCTGATGCCCTGTTCCATTCCGACGACAAGCTTCTGTCTAGTCTCCAGAAGCTGGGCTGGGAACTCGAAACCGAAGACCCGGAAGAGCAAGACAATGTCGTCACGCTGCGTGAGACATGCGCCAGGTCAGCTTGTCCCTTTCCCCCGGTTCCTAGGAGGCCCAAAACAAGGGACTAATGCCCTTATAGGCTGATCAAATTCACTGTGGAAGGAGTCCGCACAAAACTCGATCGCATCTACCTCGAGTCCCTTGACTCATCGATGCGATCGGGTGCCACCACACGCGTCTCCACCGACGATGTTTCTGTCCACCAAGAAGAGTTGGAGTCGCTATACGCTGAGATTCTTCCAGTTGCCCAGATGTCTGTCGAACAACAATTTCTTGGACCGGCCCTCAAGAATCTCGCTGCCAAACGCGACCAAGGTCTCGCAAAGTCGGAGGAGGCTGTAACCTACGTATGTTTCCATCTCAGACCTTGCGCTAGCCCCCTGACACCAAGCACAGATGAACGACTGCCTCGATTACTTGATGGATCATACAGGAGAACTCTCAAGGAGATTTGAGGAGTTTCAAGCCTACCAGGTTGCCGCAGCCGCTGTCATTGATGTTGCGAAAAGCGAGCTGGCAAGCAAGGTGGAGCTGCCAACAAAGACAGAGCGTCCCGCTGTCCCGGCTTCCCCAACCCGTCGCCGCAAATCAAGTGGGCACGGCAATGCTGTGTCACCGGTCCGTGCCAGGACGCAGCTAGGGCGGAGGCGATCCTCTGGGACGGGTGCGATCGGCGATGAGCCACCCCTCGATGAGCTGCTTCGCACCCTTGCAATCAGTCTACCCCAAGATGACTCAGGAACCGCCGACGCTGAAGCCCAGACTCGCTCACTAGCGTCGACTCTCATCGAACGTCGTGCCAAAGCCGAAGACGTGGGGCGAAATGTTCAGCAATCTTTCGAAAGCGCAGCCTCCACCCAGATTGCCGACGCGAAGGTAGCCGTCCAGCTGGTGCGGGACTCTGTCCTTGCCGAGAGTTCCTTCGGAGAGGTACGTCTTATGGACCCCGAGATTGAGGGTTCCATTGCAGTGCTAGCCCAGGAGCTGGAGAACGTACGCACCAAGCTAGAGGGTGTCAATACCGGACTTGTCAAGATCAGGGGTAAAAGTGCGAAAAGGGATGAGATCATTAGTCGTTGGGGTTCTTGAGCAGCGATGCTGTTGTCAGTTTGAATTTCATCTTGTATCAACGCGAGGAATAATCGAGCATCGCTCTATCCTCCAACTTCATGTTTCAGTAGTGAAAGTGCTTCCCTTACCAATGCAATGGACCGGGAACGGTTTGTCGCAGCCACAACACAGCCCTCTATCTACCTCGACTATCCCACCATTCGTGTGCAAAAATGATCGTTCCCTGGCTCGTATAGATGTTCTATTTGGCTCATACTTCATGGGGTTGCGCTGTCCTATTGCCATTTTACTGTCTTAAATACACTCCTCGACTCTACCCCTTTTCTTCCCCTCCATTTTAGTTCTCCCGCTCCCTGGACAAATACCGGGGTTGATCCACCACGCACTGCTCTTCTTCAGTAGACCAAAAAAAGACCGAGGCACTTCTTGCCAGCCCTCAAAAGGTTTATTAGTCTTAGGCAAAAATGCAAAAGAAGATGCCCAATAACAGGATTGAACTGTTGACCTTCGCATGACTATTTAATAACCGAGGCTATTATTAGTACGACGCTCTAACCAGCTGAGCTAATCAGGCTTGTTGTTATTGGTTCTAGGACAACAAATGCAACTCATGATGGTGGTGGACACGAAGTTTTGCCGAGCTCCGCTGATCGGCCACGGACACCTCGGCGCCCAGGGAGGTGAACTTTGCGTTTTGCCTGGGAACATAGTTCGGAGCTAAATCAAAATGGCAATACTGTCCAAAAGGCAAAGAACCGGGCTGTCTAATGGCAATATATGTCCTGAGTTCTTCCAAATCAAGGTTGGTTTCCTTTCACTCGACAGTCCAGTTTTCTCGAAGACTATCAAAGACTCAACGTTCTGCTTTGCCTAACCAAGTCCTTGATATTGAGAAACACAAGGCTCTGTGGTCTGTTTCCGGTGTAAAGATGACCCCTCGTGTCTAGTCCGATGTTGCACGGAGTTATAGCCTGCTAAATCTGCCTCTCAAAACTTCCGCTGATAAAAACTGAGCCACCTCCCTCCTACGATATGAACATTGGCAAAGTTCAGGAAATCCCTCGCTCAGTTCGGGTATATCCCATATTTCTGCGTCCTCGCAAACTCCATCCCTGCTGCGAAATGGAACAGCTTCGCCGCGACAATCATCCGCTCCTGCTTCGAGTACTCCACCAGGCGGTCATAAAACTCCGACAACGGCACCACCACCCGCTGAATATGCTCCCCATCCTCCAGCCGCTGCTCAGGCAACTCATCCCCATCCCCAAGCTGCGCCTCCACCATCACCAGCTGCATATTCGCACTGCTCATCCCCGGATCCGCCGCCTGGATGGGACTAACACTGATAACCTTGCAGTCATAGCCCACTTCCTCCTTAAACTCCCTCACCGCCGCCTCCTCGGCCGTCTCACCGGCATCGACCAACCCCGCCGGCCACTCAACCGTGTAAGCATCCAAAGGCGGGCGATACTGAATCACAATGACCGTCGACGGCGGGCGATTCGGGTGCAGAAGGATGTTTCCCATGGCGACGGCGTCTACGCCCGCGGACTCGGCGCGGGTTTTACGCGTGGCGACCTCCCAGGTGCGGGCTTTGCCGACTTGGTCGACGTACTCGATTTTCTTGAGGGCGACCCATTTTGCTTCGGAGGTGGGTAGGTCGGTGATGCGCGTGATCACGGGCTCTTGGGTCTTGTGCGACATGGTGAAGGGTTGGGTGTGGTTGTGGTGGGGAAGAGGGGTGAGTGCGGGGCGGAGATGGAGGGGTGTTTGTCTGATTGAGGGGTTGGTGATGGCGAAAGGACGAGGAAATGAGCGGATTGAGAGGATGGCTCTCTTTTGCATGCGGGTGGCGCGGGAGGACGTGAAGGTAAGTTGGTGTTGGTGTGAGGGAAGCGATGTCGGCGATGGTTGAGATGTGGTTGATGAGGTCACCGTTCGTGCCTGGTGCCTGGTGCTGAGTGAAACGCTGCTGAGGTGGTGGGGTCACTTTCTTCAGGTACCGATGACCAATCAGGAACACTGTTTGGATAGCTATCAGGTACCACGAGAAGTTGTTCTTTCCTGGGACGAAAATTGGTATTCTGAAATTTTGACATCGAAACTCTCCTGCGGATGGAAGTTCAAATCAGTTAATTAAGATAACTGAACCCGTCGCCATCGCTTGACCACAACATCACCAACCAGTCCGAACTCGGCCCACTGCACCTGCGTATAGTATCTCGGCACCCGCACCCCCGCCCCAACACTTCTCAAGTCGCCCATCCGCGCCTTCACGGCGTTGAATAAAGTACTTGTAACCTCGACGACGACCTCGTTCTCCCCACTGGTCTTCAGCAGGGAAGTAATATCCCGCCCTTGCGACGGCGCCGCTGGATCAATGGCTGGGACAACGACGCCGTTCACGCGAACGCGGATGGTGTTGAGAATGCGGCCGGAGAAGTGCAGGGTGTAGCCCATTGATACCGTCTCGTTCAGGTTGGCAGTGTTCGGCGGCGAAGGAGTTGCAAAGCTGCTGCGGTACGTACCAACACCGCTGACCCTTTCGAGCCCGCGGATTTGAGTCCACGGAACGAGTTTGCTGATGAGAGCCGGGATAGTGATTTTCGCGACGTTCGACGCTACCGATTCTGGGCTAAGGGCTGCCGGTGCGGCATATGATTCGACTGACAGCGCCCATGGTCCCAGGGTGATGGGGGATATTGCGGTTGACTTAGAGGTGTCTTCAAGCGTGATTGCTGGTATCGCCACTTCCCTGTTGTCTGAGAGAAGGACGTAGGCCTCCGAAAAGTCGGCTGCATAAGCTTCTATTTGGCCATTCTCGTTGAGTCGGATACGAGACAGGTTTGGGGAACGAGAGACGACGTGAAGGGGTTGGGCCCCGCCGGTTGCGTTGTGAGATTTGAAGGCGATGATCGTGGACTGACTCTTTTGTAGGGTGACTTGCAAAGAGATGCCCCCATCTGTCGGGAGATACGCCAGCAACGGTTTCTGCTCTCCCGTCCATGCATCAAGCTTATACGGAACGGCATCGGGAGACGTGGCGAAGAAAACACTGAAAGTGGACGCCTGCCCACGGTTGAGAAGATAGACGGTTTCCAGGCCGCTGTCGAGATGTGAGCGCCACGCGGTGAACAGTTGGCTAGAATTTTGAGCCCCATCTATACTCTCGGCGAAGATTCTGGGAAGGATGCCAGTCTCCTGAAGCACCTCTGGACCGAACCCGGTGCTTGGAAGTATAGCCACATTGGCGAATCCCACAAGGCGTGCCATATTTTCAGAAACCTCTTGCTGCCCCACCACGCCGATGGTGGTGTTCGGAACCGAGCCGACAATAAATATCGAGAGATTTTGGCGTGCGAACTGTAGCAGCGCCGCGGATGCCGACGGTGTTATTCTGGTTTGGCCCCATATCACAATGCCCTTGTAGGCAGGGCCATCTGGGGCGAGAACGCCGCCCTTTACAGACAGGTTAGCCGAGCTGAGATTCTCCAGCCCGAGATATTCAAAGGTATAGCCCGCAGCGTTCAGATCAGCCCCTTGATATACAGACCTGGCTGTCCAGGGTTGTTTCCACGCATAAAATGCCAGGTCGGCCCTGGGCACACCGCTCTTCAATACTTCGCTCGTCCGTGCTGCAAAAAGCATGGTATCGTTCAAGTGCCTCCACGCCGGTTGACGCGGCCCCCACATCTCACAAAACTCGTACTGGAATGGAGTGTATCCCGGCCATGTCGTACCCGGATAGGTGCCTCCGTACGCGAACCCATGGATGACGAGCGTGTTGACACCTGCAGCGAAGGAATCCCGAAACAGGCCAAGCAGGGTAGGGACAGTTTGGGCATACGCGCCGCCGCGCTGGGCTCCAATCTCGGTCGATATCGTCTTACGCCCAGACAAATGCGCCGGGCCTGTGAACTGGCGGTAGTTGTCGATAGACTCACCGAAGCCAAGAGACTCGAGCTCCGGTGCCGCTACCAAAGGGATCGAAGACGACATATCGAGGGGCATGTTATACCCTGGCTGGGTAGAGTGCCCAAGTCCGCGCGCCGCCGACCATCTCTGGTGTTCTAGGAGGTAGTCTTGGTACCCCTCGGTCAGGGTAAGACGGTAGTCTTCCGCGTACTTTCCGCCGTCAGTCGGCTCCCCTTCGAGCGCATACGCCGAGTCGTACGGTTCGCCATAGCTGTTCCAGAGATTCTTGGCTTGAAAAAATACGGGAAGATACTTGATGGGGTCGTATCCTCGAGCTCGCCGAAACCTCTCGACAAAATTCGGCGTCCACCACAACGGAGCCATCATTTCCATGCTATCCTCCCAGGAATACGATCCGACTTTCCGGAGGAGTCCGTCAATTTCAGCATCGTCAAAAATTTGCTGATCCCAGAAGTCGGTCATCTTCCTTGCTCCAGCAGCACTGAAATGGTCTACCATCCAGGATCCGTTTCCGATCCATGACGGCGGCTTCGCAGCCGAGACACAGCTTCTCTCGTTCGAGAAGCGCTGGTAGAACGCCATGACAACCCACGGCAGTGCTGGCTGTCCCTGCTGAGCGGGTACTGTCGGTGGTGTCCAGTCCAGCGAGCCGTTCCGCGCGGATTCTGTGAGATCCACGATATTTTCTTTCCTGAGAACAACCTGCTCCACGGCCCTACTCCCGCCTCCGCTTCTCCGCCCTCTGCTGACGACCTGCGCCGCTGTAACAGCAACGAGCTCGCTTGGCCCCCAGTTCTCGGGCTCATGGACCCAGCCATTTAGCGGCTGGTGGTTAAACTCCAGGACCGCCGGCGGGATTCCCCGTATGCGCTGCGAAACGTTGACCGTCCGCGCCCCATAAACCAGCTCCATCGCCAGCCCCTCTGTTCCAGGCACGGCAGGTACACCAGCAGCTGTATTTGGCCCAACCGCAAAGTCAAAAAGCAGCCCGTGAGCTGCGGTAGCCTTCAAAGCCGCTCGGAGAAGCTCCTTGAAGGCGGGTGTACCGAAACCGTATGTGGACCAGTTGGTCGACATCGGGGGAAATCCTTGGTTGTAGAAGCCGAGGAACTGAAGCCCCCCGGAGGAGGCTTCGGCAAGAGCGGCGACATCTGACTGAACGGCGCTGGCCGGGACGCTTGCATCAGGGAACCAGTATCGGAATTTCGGTCGAGAGGACGCTGGTGGTAGCTCGAAGGACGGCAGCACGCTATGCGAATGAGAAGAGAAGTTGGCTGCGGCATCGATGGTTGTTACCAACAGGAAGAAGATGATGCTGCGCAGCGTGTGGGATGACATGGTCGGTCCCAAGCTTGTGGTGTTAGTGCTGATCTTTTAGACAGGTGTGTGCGAGAACGCAGCCGCACGGAGCAGTACCGGCGGTTTGAATATAAGTGAGCAAGCTGCCAATTCTGCCTCCGCTAGAAAAACTATACTCATGGCTAATGTCGGACAGGGTTTGTGGGTAAACTCGGCGGTGAAAATGAACCGTGGCGGGTATTTTAATGCCTCCGGTTCCCCGTAGTTGAAGTCGGCAGTGAGTGCAACCATTGGAACACAGCTTGAAGCCATCTTGGGTCCGACACCCCGAGAAACAAACGTGACGGTGTGGAAATCTACATTCGCCGAGTCCCTCCGCCTCCATCAGCGCCACGAAGGACCTCAAAAAACATCAAATAACATCCGCCCGCTTGGCTCAGTGGTAGAGCGTGTCACTAGTAATGACAAGGTCGTCAGTTCAATTCTGGCAGTGGGCAATCAACGGTATTTTTGCTCCCACTGCGATAAGTGGAGCTGTCTCTCTTTTTGTTGGTCTCTCATTCTTGCGAGTTTTTGTTTTTGTTAGAGGCAGAAGGTCAGTTGGCCAGGCTGTGAGGTGCAACTGAGGTTGCCACAGGAGCCTGATGTCCCACCCCTGTCGCGGAATTTTCACAGCACACCGAGTCTACTGCCCAAACACATGCGCTCTTTCCGCCATTTCCGCCATGAGCAAAAGAGCAAAGGCTCTGGTCGGACGGAGTCAGTCCAGGATGCGGGCCAGTGGACGTGGCTTAGTTGAGCTTGGGCATGGGAGGGTTCGGTCCTGCCGACCATGGGATCGTGCAACTCCCGTCGTCACCCAGCCGTGGCTATTGCAGAGACGCACCTGTACTCCGGACGGGAAGCAGGGCAACATGTTTTTCCGCTGACATCATGGCCAGTGTTCTGATGCAGCACGTTTGGAAAGAACGATTGCTCAGCCCCACCACCCCCAACAACGAACCATCTTCACCGTTCCCCTCCAAGACTAGCCACGGCCACCCAGCTCTTATCTCGATCATTCGGTTCGTTCAATACATAGCATTATTCACCATGGTTTCAGCAAGATCTTTGCTCCTAATTTTCCTGTCGAGTGTCCCTCTCCTGGCCTCCGCCAGAGCAGTCCCTCGCTCGACCATCGAATGGGGCCCTTGTTCAGAACTTTACAGTTATATCGCCAAAATTCCCATCGAATGTGGGACTCTGGCGGTGCCCCTCGACTATACCCAGCCAGATGGGAAGACAGTCAACCTCCAGCTTCTCAAGTTTCTAGCACCAAAACAGCCCTCCAGGGGAACCATCCAGCTGTCAGCTTATATAAGCAATTGGAGCCATTCGCGGATGTAGCCGGCTTGGCAATAGGGGACCCTGCAGGCCAGAGATTCTCTTCCACAGAACAACAACAATACACAACAATCACCACAATTGGCCATGAGTGCTAGATTCTGACACCAGCTCGGCTTTCGTAACCCAGGAGAGGAGACTGGAGGGACTGCTCGTGGACACGCTCGTGTGCTACAAAAGTACATCAATGTCTAATGATACATCCGCACCCAAGAGACTCTAACAGCTCCTTCTAGACTCAGCGGTGAGTTGTATGATCTCGTTGCTTTCGACTTCCGGGGAACTGGCGAGCTGCTACCCTTCTACTGCGTCTGGAATGTATGGTGGAACAATCGGGGCGAGAACGACATACGGTGGTCTGGCGACGATTCCGACACAGCACTGCAGGGCCTCTGGGAAGACGCCAGGGCTCACGCCAACAATTGTGAAACAAACCCCGATACAAGGGATGTGGCCGAGCTCATCGGCACTGCTTTCACTGCGCGAGACCTCATCAGCGTTGCTGATGCTCTCGGGGAGGACGGGCTGCTTCGGTACTGGGGATTTGGCTACGGCACAGTTTTGGGCGCCACTGTCGCCGCCATGTTTCCGCATAAAATTGACAAGATGATTTTAGACGCGGTCGTCAACCCTACTAATTGGTTTAACTCAAACGTGTGAGATATCCCGTTCTCAATTTCAGATGGGTTTGGGCCCGAGAAATGACTGACAAGGTACTCTAGCTATCTTAACAACCTCGCAGACGCCGATGAGGTGTTCACATTCTTCCTCACATCCTGCGTCGAAGCCGGCCCATCGAAATGCGCCCTTGCCAAAATGAACAAGACAGCCGCCGCACTGGAGCAGGACATATGGGCTTTCTTCGACGCCCACGTTAGAATTCCCATCACATATGGTCCATACCAGCCGAGTCCGGTTTCTGGAAGTCACTTACTGCCGTGCACTTGCACGACTCGAAAGATTGGTTCGACGCGGCTGAGACTTTAGCCAAAATGGTGTACGGGTCCAACGCGGAAAAACAGACTGCATTTTCGTCCATGATCGAGACAACTTCAAACACGGTTCGAGCAACGCCTGTCCCTCCGAAATCCTATGCATTATGGGGTATCCTCTGCGGCGACCGGGCCCCAAGAACCGAGTCGTTTAACAAAGCGGTTCCTGAGCTTCGGTATCTGATCGAGGCGAGCAGGCTGGTGGGACATGAGGAGGCGTCGGTTGAGGCACACTGTGCACAGTGGCCATAGCATGCACGAGAGACGTACATGGGTGATTTCAATGTCACGACCTTACATCCAATCTTGGTCGCTAGCAATACCCGCGATCCCCAAGCTCCACTACAGCCGGCGCTTAATCTGAGCGCTACGTTCGAGGGGAGCGGATTTCTAGAGGTGAATGGTACAGGTGTAAGTGGCCGTGATGACAAGCTGGTACTTTCTGGGTGCTAACTAGCGCTGGTTTCACAGCACACCACCATGTCCACGCCATCAGTGTGTTCATTCAAGGCGATGGTGGCATACTGGCTCAATGGCGAGCTTCCAGAAAGCGTGTGTGAGACAACCTACGACCCCTTTGACAGAATGAGGTGGTATGACGTATTCGCGGCGGCAGAGACAAGCACAGATAAGACTTAGGTACCGCCGGTGTACGCAACAGAGGGGAGAAGTCTTTTTGTATTCGTACTGCATCATCATCCTTAATGAACATATTGTAATTCAACCTCTTCTGTTGGCGGGCCCAACACCGCCAACTCCCAATCTGATGACAAGTCCGTTGAGCCCATGAGGGCTTGAAGTTCGTTCTCACTACAGCCCTCTTCTGACACCACACCACTCAAGCCCGCAGGCAATACGCATCCCAGCAAAGGCGGCAGGCCAACCTGACATCTCGTCCAGGCGATACCTTCACACACCCCTGGAATTTCCGAAAACTGCGACGCAAGTAATATCTCCGATATCTCTTCCACAAGTTGCTTCCCCGTCTCACCCACCGTCCAGGCCCCCCATTCGCGGTGCGCCGCATTCTCAACAAGAACTCCCCAGTACATAATCACAAACAAGGCCATCGGCTCTCTCGCCTTCAAAGCAGCCGCAAACTCATCCCCCGCGATAGGAAACAGCGTAGCATAGTACTTCTGCATCCGCCCTACCTGCTCCTCCGCGAAAGAGTACTTCGTCTGCCCAACCGCAACATTATACGCGAACACATCCTTTGCCGCTCGCCCGTCAGGGAGATACACCTGCTTGCACACCGACGTGAGCAGCTCAATCGCAATCTTCGTGCTGGGATCAAGCCCCTCCATCAAGCTCAGGTTAACGCTGTACCCTCTCGCGATCGCCCGAGCGGGACACGGGCTATCAAGGAGCCATTGCACTTGTAGCATGCTGATGCGCGCCGAGGCGAGGAGGGTGTCTACTAGGGCGATGATGCGCTCGAGGGCGGTGGGGATGGGCTCGTTGGGGACGGGTGGTGCCACGAAGCTGACGATGGAGGCCATGCTGGAGAAGTAGGTTACCAAGTCGATGTTGGAGGGGGTTACGGTGTGCACTTGGGAGCGGAAGGAGGCGCTGGCGAGGGTGCCGTATTCGAGGGCCGCGCGGAGGTAGTGTGACCGGGAGGGGGAGTGGGTGTAGCTGGAGCTGGAGCTCGAGGGGGAGGCTGAGTAGGAGGGTGAGTTGCTAGAAGGGGAGGACGAGGAGGATATAGCGAGATCCATAGCCGCGGACGCGAAGATAGCATAAAGGAGGTAGTTGTGCTGTAGAGCTTGGCGAGGGAGATGGTCCAGGAGGTAAGGTTCACATTCGGGGATGGCGAAGAAGGCGGTCCAGGTGCGGGTTGACCAGCGGTGGAGGAGCTCGAGCTCGAGGAGGCGGTCGCCGGGTGCGGTGCTGGAGAAGGACGTGGGCGAGAGGAGGGTTGGTGTTGCGGTCAGTGTCGTGGCGGTGGCGGTGGGATTTGGATTGTGAGGGCGTGAGGGCAGCTTGTTCCTGTCAGGGAGGCGTGGGGGGACGGCGCCGTATGTGCATTTCTCTGTTGACCAGGTCCGCGCGGCGCAGTTCGCGCAGGGAGGGCCGGTTTCGTCGCACTGTTGGAGGTGTGAATGTCATGTTTCTTAGTTTGCAGGGGTGGTTGCTCACTTTGATGCGCCGGGTCTTGCAGTTCGTGCAGCCTCTGCGCGACTTGGTGTGCGATTTCCTCTTGAGCATGGCGGCGATGGGGGCGGGTGTTCATGATCCGACGAAATGTCGCGTCCCGGAGGATCGCGGGCCTCAGCGGGTTTAAATGCCGACGGTGGGGGATGTCAGACCTGCGGCGCGGTTTGCCAAGCGCCGATCCTGTGGCGCTGCAACGGGAGGATGACCCGCGTTGGCTGAGGCGGGGTATGATTGGATCAAGCTCCCAGGGGGTCGCCCAGGCGGAATTTGGAGCAAAGATGCAAAAAGGAAGGCATCGCCGAGATTGGTGATAGTGTCGCAGAGGGGCTGTAAAAAAGGGCAAAAAATGATCGAACCCAGGCTTGAACTGGGGACCTTCAGTGTGTTAGACTGACGTGATAACCAACTACACCATCCGACCATCAGAGTTGTTGGCTAAGGTGGAGAGCTTTAGCCTAAGACGGGGTGTATTCAGTCGCAGCCCTGCCGTGCTGAACGTTTACTTACCACCTGTTATCAAAACAAAGAAAAAGGGGTTAGCAGCCAAATGAAATGCGACCACGAAATGATGTGTTTTCGTATTTTGTGGTGTTTTATGCGTGGCTTGTAGATGAGGCAAAAATGAGGTGGCATTGCGGTATGGACTTGGGAAATAGGATGGGGTTCTGAAGGGAGCTGAAAACCCGGGACTGTGTGGTGGCCCGGGGGTTTCTTCTTTTGCTCCTATTGTTCGTTTCCAGATCCCCTCTCGAAGACTGGACTCCTTGTTATGGCATGATTGCGGGCTTCTTGAGATGGAACAACCTCCTTGGAACCCAAAGACAGCCAGTCACAGGTCATTGTGTTTGGAAAAACTGTTGTGGGGTGGGTTGTTGACTTTGTAGACGAGCCCAAAGGCCGCTACTATTTCAAGCATAGCGCCTTTGCGTAAGGATGAACTCCTTGTTGAAGGGCAGTCAGATTGTTCACTCCCTTTGACGGCAGGACTGGCCGTCCATATATATTGCGGCAGACTCAGTCTCATTTTGAATTAGCGATTCCACTCATATCGCCTCTGACATTAAGGTACTTACGACCTTACTGAGCTTCGATTCGGTGCATCGGAAACTTGAACGCAGAATTCTAACTGTCATCGCAGTGGCAGCTACAATGGCTCGACAATTTGATGAGCTGAGCGTCGGTTTAATTCCGTGGGGGGACCTTCCCAAAGGCAGCCACCTCCAGTTCGCTCGCGACGAGGAGAGGGCCACAATTTGTAGTAGAGTCAGACTTGCCACAAAGCCCGGCGACGATGCCGAAAACTCAATTCGACGCTTTGTACTGCTACACGGCAGAGATGGCGTCGACGCCTTGGGTCCCGAAGAGTGTGCGGCCCGCCTTTTCAAGACGGCGGCTTTCGAACCCCTTGCCCGGGCAGGTGTCTTATCTCGCCACCTCGCTGAGCTGTTCGACTCCCAAGCATTTTTGGACCACACAAACGAGTTTTTCAACAACTACACCGTTAGGAACAACGAAAGACCCGACTACATTGCCGTCCTAAAACTTGTTCTTCCGCGTCTCGACGCAAACGGATTTGGAGCGAAGACAGTCGAACCCTGCCCTCTCAACAGCGGTAGGTGCTCACTGACAGATCTTGACCTGCGCCTCATCCGGAATGCTGACGAGCAGTACGCAAGGTTCGTCCTACTAATGCTGCGGGACGCTTATGGCCGCAGCAACACGACTGGAGAGGAGGGGAATGCGGCCCCGCCATCAAGAACCTCTGGCATGGAATGGCTCACACGGCGTGATTTGATGGATGTACCCAAGCAAGTGTGGTTTTTGTACCATCTTCTTCGCTTTTGGCATGAGATCGAACGTTCTTTGCGGTACCGAGTCCATCCCGGACCGTTCATCCAGAAGGGCAAGAACCTTGGGGTCCGAGCCCGCGAAGTTTTCATCAACGTTCTTGCAACAGCGAAGTGCAGCATCTCGTACAGTGATGACTCGGACTCGGACTCAGAGTCAGATGCTTAGCCATCGTTGCAGTTATCAATAGACACTCTGCGGTAGCTGACCCAGCAAGACTCTTTGACGTGATGAATAATGATGGCGTGGAATCTGCAACAAATCTCAAAGCAGATTGAAGAAAATTGAAACTTGAAAATAACCCCCGTGACCCTTGATTCCGTTTGTGCCGCATGCGAGCTGTTTCGTCCGATCGATATGCCTTCAGCGGGAATGCGCCTGCAAGGCAGTATCCTGCATTTGTGCGCGCATATGGGCTCGCGCCGTCCAACGCTATGTCGGGCCAGACCACGAGTGGGCCAAAACCTCGCTTCTGGACACGAAATGAAATGACATGTTACTCAAATGGGAATCGCCCGCAAGAAATGCAAAGGTAGGCGCTGAGTACGACCGACAAGAACCCGAGTACTGGTGAAGAACAGCCAACGATGAGCAGCATTTCAGTGGGGCATTCTCCCGTTTTTTTTATCACAGTGGTTCTTATGGGTCTATAGTGATACCACAACCAGCAATAAAAATACATAAAATTCAACGGCTGTTTTTAGTCCATGGAGTGACAGTAGTTTCTACTTATAATAATTGAATTACTAAGAGGATTTATGTTAAGTTAATGGGTATTTAAATAATAATAAAGGAGTAAGAATACAGATTCAATCCTTTAGTTAATGATTATCCAAAGCCAGATGGGTATAATTCAAGGTAAACAGAACTTATATATTGTTGAACTTCAGGAACCCACGGGCCTGTAGTACAGGGCTGTGGCTTAGAAGAAGAAGTGCAGTACTGGTCCAAGCCGTGCTACAGCGCTGCAAGCGCTGTAGGAAGCAAAACAAATGGCTTGAATTACAGAGGCAGTGCCTCTGTAAGAGGGTTGTTGCAGCGAATATTAGCGCTGGAAACAAGAGGATCCGGAAGGCAGTGCCTTGTACAATGACTGGAATAGAATGAAGTTGCTTGCTTTAGCAGGCTTGTAGTACAGTACCCACAGAGCTATATAATACTATAGCTACAAAGAAGAATGCAAAGCACTGCGTTGGTGTACAGTGTTGCTATACAACAGCAGAGCTTATTAAGTTGCTGAGGGAAGCGAAGCACAGACCTGTAATACAATGCCTGTAAAGCAGTTACAGTTGACTTACAGTAGGTAGTACCTCTGTATAATCACTGTAAAACAACTGGGTTGCAGAGCTTAGTAAGTTGCAACTCACTGAGCTGTTATGACCGCTGAAGAGAGAATCTGCTTGCTTGACTAGAATTAGATACAGGAGAGGAGAGAGCCTGTTATTGTTAGAAGCACTGCACTCTGGATTCTGTGGAATTTAAGGGGTTGTAACTGCGCGATTCTTCCCCTCTCGGCTCTCTGGCTCAGCCAGAGAACCTTCCTTATAGCTGTGAATAGTGGCAAGCCGTGTGGCAAAGCCGCGCGGCTACAATTACGTGTCTGTGGCAATAGTTACAAATCCATTGTTCTGGTGGTTTCCAGACTCTTCTTTCTGACAGTTATAGGCTGTGGGAGACTCTGGAAGAATTCCAGAGCCTTCTGTAAAGTGGAACTAACTAATACAATAATAGAATAGTACTGTTCTGAACCATTCTACCTGGTTCTGTTGACGTAGTAGCTGACGTGGCTACTGTGATGTTCTAGTTGATTCTGTGGGGCAGTAGCCCCACTGGATTCAGGGGGTGGAACCCCCTTGAATTCCAGAAGGTTCGGAGTGCTCCGGGGGCCCCTTGGGGCCCTGGAGTGGGTTAGAATCTTCTGGAACCCTCTGGAACCCCAGAGGATTTAACTGGGGGTTTCGGGGTACGTAACCACACTATAAGGTACGCGGTACAGAGTGCTCAGTGGCTAGAAATTAACAGTAAGAAGTGAACTTACAATACTTATTCACTAGCTACTTTTGCTCCTGGACATTGCTGAAAAGCTAATGTTTAAAGCTACTTAATTCCTTTTAAATTTACTAATTTAGCATCCTGAGTAGATAAATAACTTAAATAAGCCTAAATAGATAGATAAAGGGTGAAGGTATTAATTAAAGCTTGAAATACAAGGGATGTAACTCTCAGCATGTGTTATGTTTGTTAAGATGTCGTGGCTGCATCCTTTGCTTACCCAACACCACCTACGGAAGCGACACCAGTTGAGAGAGGGACGAGACACACATCTCTCGCCATACAAGATGGAACTCATCAGGCTTCCTCAAACTTCAAAGGTGGATTTTGAGCGCAAAGTGGCAGTTGACTGGGTGCAGGTGAATGTGAAATGGTGTAGGTATAAGTGGAGTTGTCCATGTTGAGTGAAATTGTCTATGTGAGTGAAACTGTCCAGGTTGCAAGTTATTCGCTGGCTTTACCTGCCAGCGAGCATTTTCTATGAACAGCTTTATTGAACTGACGTAACTGCCAAGTTGCCAAAGCCGTTGTTCTCGTAGGCTCGCTGGGGGGGAAGCCCAGCCTACACGTGTGGATATAAAAGATCCAGTCCATCCGATATTGGAAGTTGGTCTGAGCTCTGACATCCATTCTTGACTCGACAACTCGACGACCCCCCAAGGAGAAAACGATTGCTCAGATCATAGGCACCGAAGTACACAAAGCCTTAGCGATGCCCATCACCACACACCTCTCTGGCTGGTTCGGCCCGAAAGAAAAACTGCCTGACCTCATTCTCGGTCAAGGCCAACTTGGAGCTCAGCGAAAGAAAATACAGCACCTTGCGCGACACACTGTCCCAACAACCATTTGTTGCGGTCTCTGTGAGTACAAACGCATTAGTCCCAAAGGACGGGCCAAGGCTCTCTCCAAAATCGTTGGGTTTGGCTCAACGCGCTCCAGCATTAACCAAATGAGGGACCTCCTTGACTTCACCCCACTAAAGGAAGCTGCAGAGGCTTTCGTGAAGTTTCACGGAGAGAAGATTTGCGACCTGAGGACGCCGAACTACAGGGGAGTGGTGAAATATGTATATGATGAGTTAGATCGCACCAACTCCAGTGCACACGACATGGCACTCTGTCCTGTTCGAGAGGGCAAATGCCATCTCGACGATACGATGTACATGCTCACCGAAGTTGAGATGCAATACGCCCGCTTCATCGTGGTTGTATTGCGATCGTTGTACGATCGTGAGCATTGGTACCGAAACGGACCCACCACAGATCCAAGGTGGATGAGGGATGGGGCGATTGTGACGGTCGACCTTCAAGTTCTCATCTTGTTTAGCATCCTACTGCTCCTGCAGAACGAAAAGAGGATTGAACTATGGCAAGAGTTGAAGATTTCGAAGAAGATCGACTACCGGGCCAACCATTTGGAAAGACTTAGACAGATGTATGGCTCGGTGATTCGGAAGGGGGTGCACGACATTTTCATCGCATGTCGCGATGTTTAGGATCCGGGCTGCCCGAGATGATCGCATAAACTGCGAGATACCTGAAGACCCAGGAGGAAATGAGGCGGTGGTGTAGGTAGCTCTAATAAAAATCGACCTTGCCCAGATGGGTGGGTTGAGAGTTTGAAAACGACCAGACCGTGACGTGTTTGTTTTGAGAAGTGACTGATCAGTTAAGGGGGTGATCTTTTCCTCGGAATGCAGCGCTCGGAATGGTCAATTTCAGATGCCGCTAAATGGCTTTCGGAAATCCGCTGAAAGCCTCCGAGCGCTACCGATCATTCCTTGGAAATAATGACTCGGAAGGGTTCCGAGCGCTGCGTTCCGAGAAAAAGATCACCCCCTAAGCCGCTCCCCGCCCTTCACGGCACTGTGTAGTTTTGAGCCGGCTCGAATCTTGACTGCAAACGCGCATTTGCCACAGAAATCTCGTTTGACCGGTGCCATGGTCCATCGTCAGGAGCACTTGCAACGGGAATCCACGAGATGTTTCTCCGACAGCCTCAGTCCGCGCCAAATATTATGTGAACCTGAAAACCGTCGGGTCTAGAGCAAACAAACGAGCACAGTCCGCAGCTAGCATAATTCACGGTCGCACAGTCGCTGTCGATGTCGGTATGCGTCGGGGCTGTTTCAGCAGTCGAAAGTGAGTGACAGCCCTGGCCAATCGTGGCACGACTGCTGCAGGCAACCGGGCGCAACGTCGGCGCCTAATAGACATTGGGCTGGGCAGGGCACTCAACGCGCAAACGCAACGCGCCACTGGTGGTGGGTGGCGCGTTGCCCCCACGTGACGCACTGGCCTCACCAGCTCGTTCTTTCCAGTTAGGCTGGCACTCTGCTTCTTCCCCTCCAACGCACAGCGAAGCCGCAATTCTTTTCACCACATCCAGCGTTTATTTCGTCGCCTGCCTTGCATCTGGTCAGTTCGCAATCAATACAGAACATCACTTTTGTAGTACCGAGGCGGTCGTCCTGTCTCGCGGCATTTTTTTCACCTCATCGCATCGTCAATTACCGTCGGGATTGCGTTTGCAGGCGCCCACACAGTCAAAATGAGCGGCCATTACGAGGACCACGACCCGGCGCAGCACTACCTGCCGCCTTTGGAGACCTTTGAGAAGCTTATCCAGGCCCGCGTCAATATCGAGGACACTCTGAGGGCTGCTTACGAGGATCTTATCACCAAGTACCGTGCCAAATGCGCCGAGTGCGAGAGAGAGCAGCGCAATGCCATGGTCTGGGAGAAGGAGCATCGTCTCGCCGAGCGCGAGCTGAACACTCTTAAATCATATGCTGTGCGTGACCATCCCTTCCTGGGGCCCCCGTTCCATCTGCTCACAGCGCGTGCTTTCACAGGAATCATCCCCGTTCGCCTATGTCATCATCGACGGCGACGGGGCCGTGTTTCGCGAGGATCTTATTGCCCAGGGCGAAGAGGGCGGTAGTGCTGCAGCGCACGAGCTTCTTGCCGAAATTAAGACTCGCCTCCAAGAGAAGTATAACTATTCGCATCTCGAAGTTTTTGTCCAAGTCGTTCTCAGTATCGAAGGCCTGTCCAAAGCGCTCTTCAACTCTGGCACCCTTAAGAACGCCGATGACCGAGCCTCCCTTACAAAATTTGCCCGTGGCTTTTGTCGCGCCCAGCCGCTCTTTTCTTTCGTCGACGTTGGTTATGGCAAGGAGCAGGCTGATAACAAGGTTCGGAAGGTCTTTGAGGTAATGGAGAAGAATCTTCACTGCCGCGCTCTCATTCTCGGAGGTTGCCACGACAATGGCTATGCAACCTTTCTGGAGGCTTTCCGGAACAACCATAAGATCACCCTGCTGGAGACGACTCCCGCCGCAGCCGATTTCAGAAAGCTGCCTTTCGGTCGCATTTCGCTCCCCCATATCTTCCGCTCTGATCCCCTACCGTCGAGATCGGTGATGCCGCCCCCGGGCTTTGGCGGCCTCCCCATCTTGTCGCAGAACCAGTACCAGACGTATTCGGCACCTGTCACTTCGCCTTCGGCTGTTTACTCGACTCCGACTTCAGCATCAGCTAAGCCGCCGACGCCGGTCTCTACGCTTAACAACCCGAAGGAGAACGAGCATCCTCGCCCTGGTAGTTGGGCTGCCGTTGGCAGAACTGCTAGCGGCGCAGCTCAGGTCATCGATATCTCTTCCCAGAAGAAGACGCCTGCGAAGGAGCGCAACTTTTACCAGCTCAATAAAGACGATGAACGCGTGGATGTGCCCTTGGCCAAATTCGACCCAGCCGCTAGAGACGCATTCGATAAGAAGACGGAGAAGAACGGAGCCAATTTCTGCAACCGATTCCATTTGCTTGGCACTTGCAAGCAGTTCGAGGTGACCGGTCGCTGCCCTTATATTCACGGAGAGCGACTCGCGGCTGCGGATCAGCTTATCCTTCGGTCCAGAGCTCGCGGACTGCCTTGTGGTTCGGGCTCGCAGTGCAGAGATGCTTGGTGCACCTCGGGCCATCATTGCCCGAATCCCAAGAGCTGCTGGTATGACGATGCCTGCCGCTTCGCGGATATGCACGGGATGGATACAACCCCGACCATTAGGGTCTACGAAGATGGGGCTCGGGAGGTTGTTGTTTAAGTAAACCCTTAAGGATTCGGTATGTTCGCCTTCCGAGGCTCTTTTTATTGAGCGAAGGCCTCGATAGGCGGATCATGGATTAAGTTGGGGCGGGATTATATAAATTAAGCGCTTTCAGCATTGAGATGTTTAGTACACCGTGATGTGATTCAGTGAATGGCTTGCATGTACTCCATGAGCCCATAAGCCCTCAGAAACGTCCCACAACCACCGCAAGACTACCGAACATCTTCCACCGACCGTGTCTTGGATGACGCTGCGGTCAAGTCCAGACAGAGGTCACCTCGTACCTGGCCCTCCCTTCATCATCAAATGCCTTACTTCCCCTGACCTTTCTGCTTTCTCTCGTTCCCCACAGCACCAAATGTCACGCCTGTGTTCAAAGCACAGCAATAAACGACAACTTGAACCTGGCAAGCACAGCACAAGGCCGCTTTTCGAAGTTCTCTTCTCGCAAGAGGCAAGTGATCCCGTGCATAGCATTTGTGTTCGGGGCTTTTTCGGACCCTCCAAGAGATGCTTGGTACAGGGATTTGGAAGAAAGGATACCTTACCCAAACACTGTTGCTCAGCCATCACCGGAGAAATGAGTGATGTTTTCAGATCGCCGTCCTTGCAGAATTGGTGTTGATCTCACCTTCCATGCCAATTTCGTCACTCAGAACAAAACCAAACTCAAAGCAATCAGACTGAGACTGGGCGCTGCACTTGAGTCCAAGAAGAAGAGGCAGCAGTGTCTCCTGTAGCCTTCTTCTTGTGAAGAATCGGGCACTGATGCGATTGTTTTCGATATCAGGATGGCTCATTCTGGTAGTTTCAGAGAGGCGGATCAGAATGACGGCGACCATGGAAGGGAACCACTGCTTCCACGAGACACCTTTCCCTTCTTTTCCCTTCGTTATATTTCTCTTCATGGTTGGTTGTCCAGATATATCCGCTGTGTAAATTCTGCGGCGAAGGAGGTTGCTGGCGCAATCCCCAATGGACGCATGCTCAAAGACTCAGATGGAGCGTGGGCTGAGGGCGTCATCGAATAGAACCGGCACCGTCTCGCCCGGCATTTCTCTCCATTGGAAATGGCCATGAATACGAGCATACGTCGCCGCGCCTGCCGCTGGCAGTTTTGCTGGTATGGGAAGGGAATGAAAAAGCGGAGTGCAGTGGTGAAGGTTGAATTTCGATTGGGCGAGACCGCTCAAGAGAAATATGATCTTACCTAACTCGGGATTAGGGTTTATAGCCCGAACCTTCTGACGGCTGCAACTTTCCTAGCAATGACGCCTATCTCCTGCCGCTAAAGAAACCAAACAAGACGTTCACGTGCTCGACCTCCAAGCAAATGGTTATGCGGGCCAAGCAAAACATCAGGGGACCATCAAGCTGTCGCACTTCATTGGCTGTGAGCAACATGACTGCAAGACTATCGAAGTAAATACGAGAGAAGCCACTGCACGAAAACAACAATCCCCGCTCAGCTACGATCGGAGAAAAAGAAAGCGTCGACAGTGCCGACTGACGATATCCCTAAACGGCCTCCCGAACCGGCGCTCATCCGTCTCGAAACTGCGATATTACGCGAGAGGGTCCATACAGCGATACATCCCGTGATAAATGCCCCTTGACAGCTGCGTGGCCCTACAAAAACCTCCCTCCGTACCGCGCCAACCACCGGCAAAATGCTACGTTACGACAAAATACCACGACACTAATATAGCCTACTTCCAAAAGTTTGGCGAGAATACGGGAGGAAGCGATGTGAGGCTCTAATGTAACCGTGCGGGTAGCGAGATCGACAATGAAGCTTCTTCTTCTCCGCGACGGTATTAATAGCTCCCCTGGGATATGATATATCTGTGCAACTCCTGATTCAACATCCTCGACCTCCGTCAACAACCACAACAATCATAACTTCTCCCTCATTACACCTCACCACTCAACTCACCAACTTCCCAACTCGCCAACCGACAATCCACAAAATGCACCTCCCAATCCTCCTCCTCACCACCCTCGCCCTAACAGCAGCTTCTCAAGCCTCCCTCCCCCTCCCAGACGCAGGATACTGGACCATTATCCGACGGCACGGCGGGTCCGCCACCGGCTGGCGCTGGAGCGAAATTATAAGCACGCACTCAAAAGCGCCCTCGACCACAATCTTGTGCAGATGGAGCCAAGATCCCAGCACCAGGATCGAAGAGAAGTCGTGCAATGCGACGAACTTCAGCTATGCCTGGGGCGCAGAGAATTATCCGGATGGTGGTGAGTTGCATCTTCCTGTGATTGTGTGGTGGAAAGACGAAGGATGCTGATCGGGGTGCTTTTGTAATCGGGTTAGTTATCACGTTGAAGCAGACTGTGTTGCTTCAGGTCCAAGCTGGAAGCGCTGCGATGCCTGTCAACGTCACAGGGAGTGGACTTGTCCCGTTTACATGCGGTGGCGTCAATGGACGCACATGTGAGGGATCTGGCCGCGTGAACGCTACGGCTGGTCTATAAAAGAAAAGAACCAGCGAGTATATACTGTCTTCATCTCTCAGTCAAATACCAACCAAGACTTTGAACACATGCAATCCCAAAGGGTATCATCACCCACATGAACTAGCGGCATATTGAGACCAACATCCCGCTCCAAATCACAAGAATGTTGCTAATATAGCACTCCATGCTACCCCAGCCCAACGAACACCGCTAAATGCATCCATGTATCCGACAAGCTAAAATCGACGACCGTTCCACGTCTCTTCCAACATGGGCACGTATTTCCACCCGTCATCAGCTGCCCCCGAATACCTTTGCCTGGTCCTCCTCCGGATCTTGCATCCCCAAAACCCGCTGTCTCTGTGGGGGAAACACCTGTTGTCCGGGCGGTACGGCACCCGCTGCGGTGTCACCTTTCGTCTTGTCCTCACTCTCTGCCCTGTTCTCCTGAGCCTTCCTAAGCGATAGTCCAAGCTGCTCGAGTTGTATCGCCTTCTCCTGCATCCGCCTCGCCTCTTCTATCTGGCGCTCAATCTCGGCTTTGCGGGCGGCGATCTTCCGCTGCTGCTCCTCGGCCGAGAGCGTCCGGTATGCCTCGACGTTCGCATCCCACTTACGAACACACTCCACGTCCCAGTTGCAGCGCTCAACCTCGCCGTAGGCCGGGTGGCTGAAGCGGGGGTGCTTGCTTGGCCAGTTCGAGGCGTGGTAGTGATGTTTGACGAGTGCACCACGCGCGTCGTGATTCCCTGAGTCCGAGTGGCCCTGGCCAGCTGCGAATGCCTCGACTGTGAGGACTAGAACGCGGCTGACCAGCTTCGACTCGTCCATGGAATGGAAGCGGTCCCATGTGATCTGCTCGCCTGGCGCAAGAGCGTTCATCTCTGCGAGGACTGCGGCAGTGAAGGCGGATGGTCCTGTCCCGCTGATCACCTCATCAAAGTCGAGTTGGACGTCAGATATCGATACCCTTTGCGCCTCAGCGACGTCGGTCAACCAGGCCATGATGCCCTCGATCAGCCGCATCATCACGGGGAGGCCTGGCTTGCACATAAACGTCCATTGACAGAAACTCATGCACTTCTGGCCCAAAATCGGATGGTCGCTGAACTCGGGTTGATCGATTTCGACTCCGACCAACATGTCTATGTTTTGTATTTCGGCCTTGTATCTAGCGGGGATGAAGCGGGTTGCCGGCTTGAGCGCCTCGACATCGATATCAGCGTAAACTCCGCCCTCGGCGTACATGATCATGTATCGAAGCAGGTCAGCCTTGATGATGGTAGTGTTGAGGACGCGGTAGAAGTCGATGATGTCGGGACGGTTGATGCCGCTCGGGCCATACTGCTCCTCAACGTAAAGCAAGTCGTTATTATCAGTGAGCACTTCGTACCGCCAGCCCTTGTTCTTGTTGGTCCAGGAACGTGCGGTATCGTAGTCCTTCTCGGCGAAGTTGTACGGATCGACCTTCCATGTCTGCCATATCTTTCCTGGGAAATGGGTGGACGGCTGCGAGGACGACGTCGAGGCGCGTGATGTTGAAGACCCGACATGCCTAATGACTATTGGTCTGGATTTGGCGAAGCCGAGAACGTCGGCATAGAGAACGAAAACGAAGAGTGTGACGCAGAGAAGGTAGATTGGCAGCGTCCTCCTCATCTGTGTCGGGATGCGGTTTCTAAGCTTGGCGTGGAAGGCGCCCATGCCGGGAGACACACCCGTTCCTGGGAAATTTGCTGCCTTGGCGGCCTTCCAGCTCGCCTGGAAGTCCGTCTTCTCGAGTTTGTCGAACATTGTCCGTAGATGCTGCCGGGGCGAACCGAATGCTAGCGGATGGAACTGGGGGAAGATGGGAGGGGAGGGGCAGGAAACGAGGAGCGCTGGGGATACCAAGGCATTTAGGTCCCGCAGCGGGCATGAACCCACAGTTCCCGGTCCCACGCTCTCGACACCGACCTCTTCTTCACAAGCTTTGCCGAGACTCAACAAACTGGGTCTTCTCCACGATCAGCCCGCTGACCTACGCTAGCCCGGGTTGGCAAGCTGAAGGATGCGGCCTGTCAAGGCACCGCAGCGGGGAAAGACTGGGGGGTGTCACGGCGGGAGGGGAGAGAACCGGGAGTGTCGCTGATGGTCGAAGTGGCGGCCAATCTGCTGCTGTCGCCTCACGCAGATCAGGTCCGGGGAGAGACCTCGGTGGAACCTGCCTTCATCGGCTTGTGTCTGAAGTAACCACAGCCCCGCCGCTCCATGGGGAAGGAAATGGCAGGCCATGGCTATTTCGGAGGCGTGCTGGCGGTAGGATCAAGCTCCAATGCGGGGAACAGGTCTTGTCAACCACACTCGTGAGTGTTCCTCCTTGGATATCCCAGGGGCAGGCGCGAGCTAGATCGCAGCCGGCTGGGCACGAGGGTAGGGACTCCATCGAGGCTCCCAAATCAGGAACACAATCGTGGAACGATGGGCGCCAGCCACTCAGGGAACAGCCCAAGACCGGACCTGGCAGGTGGAACCCGCCGTGAGAGATGTCGTACTGACCGGGTCGTGCTGCCCAACCGTGTCGGCGCCATCGCGCAAAGGCGTGAAGCGGCCGGGATTCCAAGGCTGCGCTCAGCAAATAGTTGGATCGGGACTTGGCTGGATCGAGAGTCGCGGCGTGGAGGATTGCGGAGCAACTGCCGTTTGCGAGATGGGGGAAGATTGAGCCGCGGATGCAGGGGTGAATAGCTTCGACTCGGCGACATGTGAACATGTGAAGCTGTGATGGACCCCCTCTCGACAGCTTAATCAAGCGTCGCGCCACAGCTCAGCGCAGATTGTGTTCTCTTCCCCATGACGACACTATGGAATCCCTTTGTCGCGAGGCATCGCCAATTTTGGTGAACTTGCCGAAGCAAAGTACGACCGTCACTGGTCGTGGCCGTCCAGAAATGTGAGTGTTCTTGTTTGACACGGCAGGTAGAGAGCGAGCACCACCCAGACCCGAGAATCACCATGAGCGAAAAACGGCCAGAGCCTGAGAGCTGGGGAAAGACACGGCAAGGGTAAGAATGATAGGTATTTGTTGTTGCTATTACTGTGTCGGTTTGCACGATCCTTCGCGTTCCCCAGAATCTGGGGAAGCTGGGAAGAATGGGGTTGAGTTGATCGACCGCTGGGTTGTTGCCGGGTCCTGCATTTTTGCTTGGCAGATCGAGCTCACCTCGGTGGAGCCAGCCAGCCAGTCGGAGGTCGCGCCAAGAGATATCGGGCTGGCAGCTTGGCGGGTGCGCACGGGCCATTTGGAGATGGCAAGAACCTGGTTTCTTGGGCCTGGAGATGCGACAACTGCAAATTCAGTCACCGCGATCAATCTGTTGTCAGCACCCGCGCCGCAGGTCGAATCGATCCAGCGAAGCCACTGCCACCCGCCGAACGAACCCAGTCGATGTCGCGCCGCAGAATACCGGTCCGCTGTCACTAGCGCCATCGTTAACTGGTGGGGGAGCGCATTCCTTCCTCCGCCGCCATCCTGGTCCACATCCGCATCCTACCGGTACGGTACGGTACCGTCACGGTTCAGTCACGGTCCTCGAGTGGATACCGCTACCATGCCGAGCGATGTCGAGGAGGTCCCCGAGGCCAAGGAGTGGGAAGATAATAATGCTAGCCTGGCCGACCGGTGGCTTGGAGGTAGCAGGCCCTGGAAGGTGCTGAAGTCTGCCCTGACCTTGGGTCTCCTGCGCTCGCTTCTGCTCTATCCCAGCAGGCCCAGCGGGACTGGCGCCGGCGCCAATGGTCAGCCCGAGAAGAAGTTGCGGCCGACGGCATATCTGGACGGCCTGAGAGGGTTCGCCGCGTTCATCGTTTACTGGCATCACCATGAGCTGTGGGCCCGCAGGAAGGAAGAGTCCGAGTTCCTCGAATACGGCTTCGGGCACGGCGGCCAACACTATTTTGCCTCCCTTCCGGGCATCCGCACATTTTTCGGCGGCGGCCACTTCGCCGTGTCGACCTTCTTCGTCATCTCGGGATACGTGCTGTCGACAAAGCCAATGAGCTTGATACACACCGGAGACCAGGCCAAGCTCGCCGACAACCTGGGGTCTGCCCTTTTCCGTCGTTGGCTGCGCCTTTACATACCGCTCATATGCGTCACCTTTGTCTACATGACATCCTGGCACCTCTTCGGGTTTTGGATCGACGGGACGAAGCCGAAGCCGACTTATGGTCAGGAGCTGTGGTCGTGGTACGCTGAGCTGAAGAACTTCAGCTTCGTCTTCAACTCAGGAGGGGAGCCTTGGTTCACGTACGGCTTCCATCTATGGTCCATCCCAGTTGAATTCCGGGGCTCCATTGTTGTCTACACAGCTCTTCAAGCACTGGCACGATGCACCAGGAACGCAAGGTTATGGCTGGAGGCGGGGCTTGTGTTCTACTTCCTCTATATCGCCGATGGCTGGTACTGTGCTTTGTTCGTCTCAGGCATACTGCTCTGCGACCTCGACCTTCTCGCCGCCAAGGATGACTTGCCAGCGTTCTTTGAGCGGCTGCAGCCGCATCGCACGGTGCTCTTCTACGTTGCACTGGCGATTAGCTTTTATCTGGGCGGCGTCCCAGCTCCGTCCAGCAACATCAAAGATCTGAGGGAGACAGGCGGGTGGTACTTCCTTTCATTCCTCAAGCCGCAAGCCGTCTTCGACTATAAGTGGTTCTACCTGTTTTGGGCATCAACTTTGCTTGTCGCCTCTATCCCGCGCATCCCATGGCTGCGGCGCTTCTTCGAGACTCGCTTCTGCCAGTTTCTGGGACGGGTGTCCTTTGCTCTGTACCTCGTCCACGGGCCCGTTTTATGGACGCTCGGCGACAGGATGTACGCATTGGCAGGTTGGGAGAACGATGCGCGGAAAGAAAACATCATGGGCTGGCTCGGCAAGTTCCCATTGCCGCAAATTGGTCCCAAGGGGCTCGAGGTGGCCTTCTTGGTGCCGCACCTGATCCTCCTGCCGGCAACATTCTACTGCGCCGAGGTTGTGACGAGGATGTTTGACGAGCCCAGCGTGCGATTCCCTCAATGGTTTTACAAGAAGACGCTGGGGCGACCGGCAGGGTTACCAGGATGAGAGTCCGACACTGGGTTATAATTGGACGGTTACGGAGCACGGAATGACCTTGCACGACTAGTAAGACCTCGCGGGGATTAGCATGGATCTGGGGCGCACATACTTGGAGAAAGCTGGCATTTAGTGGATACGGAACATTGCTTTCATCAGTTTAGTTTTGAGGTATGATAGCGGGCGCTTCCAGGTTGTTTCACACAGATCCGTATTCTTGGGAAATATGTTTCGGCTGGAGATCTAGGCGGGAAGAACCGACGTTTGGGGTGTAGATCATCTTCTAAGTCAAAATACGAAGTACAAAAGCTTAATGTTCAGCCGAATGCTTGCTCAGACGTTCTCGGACGTTGAACTTGGACACCTGCTGTAGTTGCTCCGCCGCATTGGGCGTTTTGGTGTCTTGCGGGCCGGAGAAGCTACCGAGCTAGCTAAGAGATCGCTACGATTGCCGCTGCCCTAATGTCTCAGGGCTACAGGTGTGACTTTCGAGGAGAGGTTTGCTCGAGCTTTCCTGTTCCTCCTGATGCGACGCCGTACATAATGTAATCAGCGAGTGGAAATCCTGACGACCAGAGCGTGGAGGCGCACGTCATCTGTTCGTGTTTCGCCTCGACGCAAGCTAGAAATAGGGAGGGAAAAAGGAGGCCAATCTGCTCTCGCCGTCCAGATGCTCTTTCCCGAACTTGAGGCTGATCAAGACCCAATCCCGTCTCTTTCCGGGGTCGGCGGGGATGTCAATTTTGACCCACTAAAACCCGTCAACCACAGCGCGGCTCTTGAAGAACACGTCGACTGTATTCGAAATCTTTCGCCTTTAGGCACCGCTCGTGACATCTCAATCTCGATCGACCGTCTCGCACAAGGCGCGCAATATGTTGGTTCGGGACATCAAGCGTTTGGCGTTCATCTTCGGGCCGCTCGTTGCATTGCTGCTGCTCACCTACGGATTGTGGGACCCGGAGACAAGCGAGCAGCTCCGATCGCACGCCAGCACTTTCCTAAACAAATACAAAACACCCACAAGCGACCAACCGCCTCTCGAAGAACCGCCATCCCCACCGCCGCCACTTGCTCCTCCCTCAAATCCCCATTCCCCCGCCAGTGGACCGCACGGCGGAGCCAAGCTCGAGCTGCCTCCGGGCGAAGACAGCGATGCGACACACCACGAGCTCTTCTCCCTCTCGAGCAAGGATAAGAAATATTTCTCCGTCAAGTTTGGCAACGAGTCTGCCTTCAACCCGAACATCATACCGCACCCGACGCGCGATGGCGTATACATGATTGTGGGGCAGAAGTCCTCCACGCCTGACGATCCGCACGGCGTCTTCTTCGAGCTTGCGTGCGACGCTACATTCGAAGATGGAGAGCTGCGATGTGTCGAAGAGGTGCCTACCCGCCTTCCAATCGCCTCGACGAACACCTCCGATCCGGACAAGTGCAAAGGCGACGTGCTCATCCTGCTGCTGATGAACCAAGGGCCCCACGACGCACGCATTCTGTTCGGCCCGAAGAAGCCCTACATCATTTACGGGTCCAACAGCGCTTTCAACTGTTTTGGCATGTTCATTCAGGACTTTCGCACCCTCGTGGACTGGGAAGGCGATAATGTGGAGCAAGAGGACTTTACGGATGCGACGGAGCTACAACGGCCCATGCCATGGGGCGCGGTGGAGAAGAACTGGTTTATCTTCTGGGATAAGGACGGCGAGGCGTATGCTCACTACGACGCGGTGCCAATGCGCTCGTTTGCAAAGCTACGTCCGAACGGATCTGTCGGCCCCAATCTGGGGCCCTTCGCGGCCGAGCAGGACGAGAAGTGTCTCTCGCACTACCTCCCGAAGCTGCCACCAAAGAACGAGGACATCCACCAGGCCACCAACTCCCTCCGGGTCACCATGTGCAAACGGGCCGACAAGGACTGCAAGGCAGACGACACCAACACCTTTATCGTTGCCATTATTCAGCATAAGACGTGGTACAACTTCCATGGCGAGTACGAGCCTTATGTCATGGTCTTCCGGGAGCGCTCTCCGTTCGAAGTTTACGCCATATCTAAGAAGCCGCTGTGGATCCATGGGCGGCAGCGCCTCGAGGATAACTCAACCGACATGGTCTACATTGCAGGCATGAACTGGAAGGAAAGGGGGCTGAACTATCACGGCTACCTGGACGACGAGTTGTTCCTGACGTTTGGCATCAACGACAAGCGCGCTGGCGCGATCGACATCCTCGCCAGCGACCTGCTGACGGGACTGGCCCTTTGCTCCGACCTGTGATCTGCTTCTCATGAGGGCTCAGGCATGGAATGCCAGTCCTCTCGATTCTGCGGAAAAGCGCGGCCTTGGGGTCTCACGCGGCACCGAGCTACGATCCGCCACATACTTGCCCCGTACCCGGACCCGCTATCAGCGCACGCGGGGCAATCACCCCGGACGGCCGTTGTGGCGATACCCGAAACTCTTCACATTCCAAGCCAGCGACCATCTCGAACTCTCCCGAACCCCGCACATGCTTGCCGCTCCGCAAGAGATGCGACGTCGAGCGAGCGAGCGCAACCACCTCGCAGCCGCAGTGAGACAAAGTCTGGCCACATGCCACTTTCTATGAACGGGAGGGTGGCCAGCAACGACAGGAATCCTCTGTCTTAAAGTTTGGAGTTTGTCGGAAGAGCAACATGAAGACGAACCAGGCGGGATGATCCCGCGGTCGCGACCCGTCCCTCCCGACTCGAAAGACCGGCAGTTCAATATCCACACCCCTTCTTATCTTTTTCTGGTATCGACCTCGCGTTACCTTGGCTTTTACCGAGGTGTGGTGGATGGGGGTGTGGTCAACGGCGCAGTTGCGCGGCAGCCAAACGCGTCATGAGACCCCGCGCCGCAGGAGCCAGAGCAGACGCGATGCCTTGCTCTACGCTTACCCCTCCATTTTGTTGCACACCTGGGCAACCGCGTGGGTGTGCTCGTGTTGACACCGGCTCGGAGGATGCATCTGGCGGTCCGAGACGGGGGCTTTCCCTGTGCTCTCGGGAGCTGAGCTTTGCTACCACAGTTGCCGCGGAGGGGGGCGTGTAATATTGGATACGCGAGTGCGAGTGTGTGCATCGTGTGTTCTGTTTGCAAGTGTGGCTGGGGAGCGAGTTGGGTCAGATCCGGCATTTACTCAGCGCGACTCTCGTGAGATTCTGGTGCTTTGGCTATGGTGGTGTCGGGTTGGACAGCCGAATGGGTTCGGTGTTGTGGGGAGTTGCGGTCGGCTTTGGATTGTGCGCTCGCTCACCATGGTCAAAGGAAGGCCTGCGCACTGGCAGCTAATGTATCTGAACCAATATCATCACTTTTACCGGATATTGTCCGAGCAATACAGCGCGGTCCGTGTGATACCTGAATTAACCCGTCCCTTTGCTCCTCGCTTCCCCTATGCCGCTCCCAGCGGGGAGGTCCGATATTGCTCGCCTGTGCAGCGGTGTTGGGCGACGTGCCTGTCCTGTGTCCCCTTACCCGGCCGCTGGGTTGGGGAGACAGAAGCGAAACCTCGCATCGCATTTCGCTTATTTACCATCCCGCCTGGAGTCCTAGACGCCGTTTGCATGATGTATCACCCACCACGCCGCGACAGCTGAGCGTGCAAAGGAATCGTAGGTAGGACTCTACCAACACCAAATGACAGGAAGCCCTACGGGTGGAGGCCGTCGTAAATGCAGTCAGTCAGTCGCAGATCATCTTCGCCACACGGTTGGAACCCCTCAGCCTTGTGCGGACTTGACAGTTTCTGTGCATATCCCCGACGAAACCGAATGCCGCTCGGAAAGGCATTCGGTGATAACCACTACTTACAACTGCCGTCGGATGGCTGAGCACACCGCCGCCGCTGTCATTAGTGTTTGTTCGCTGCTGCTGCTACTGCCACTGCTATCCGACGGGAGGCTAATGAATGCATCGCCGCTAATCGCTCGCCGCTCCGGAAATAGGCGGGCGGCTGGTGTCGTCCACTCTGTTGGGATTGAGGACTGCCGCGCTTCAGTTGTCATTTCCATGCGCTAGTGTGTTCCAAATCTACTGCAGGGCGGCGGCGTGCTGTTGGGTGACGGCAGGCGAATCGGCAGCTCATGTGGACAGGACAGGACAGGACAGGACAGGACACGTTCTGGGTGTTCTGGGTGCTGCTGCGCCCCAAAAGACGCCCACGTCCGATCATGCGGCCTGCAGCAGTTCCCTCCATCCAGTTGGGGTGCGGCGGGAGTTGCTTGGCTAAAAGTCGAGTCCGGTCGAGTCGAGCGAGAGGGCCAACGGGAATGGGGCCCGATCGGTGCCTTGCATCGAGGGTGATACGGGGCATTGCGCGTCTGCCATTCGCGGGGGGAGAATCTTACTTGCATCAAGGCCTGTAACCCGGTTTCGAAGATGATGGAGTGCACCGTTCCAGGTCAAAGGGTGAGTGAATTGCGACCGATGAGGTGCTGGTTGTAAGACGTTGGGAAGACAATCACATTATGATCACGATGGATGCAGGCGATGCAAAGTTGTCAAAACAGTAGATTGTGAGTGCGCAACTATAGATAGACAGGATAAAATGCAAAAAGCAAATGCACAATTGCGACCTGTTTTTTTAGGTGATTTTCTCGGTCGATGAGTGTCCTTCACCACAAGAGCAATGCAAAAACGCCGTCGCTATGAATCCTTGTGAGCGGTCGCCGATCTGGTTCAAAGGTACTGGTACCGGTCGCCAGTCCACACCTTGCTCTTCCTCCTCCTGTTCCGATCGGCCTCCTCAGCTCCGCCGAACCGGGCCAGTAGCCGCTCGCGATCGTACAGCTTGAGGTCATCGCCATCAAGAGTCACGTCGCTGGCGGTAGGGATTTCCATGCTCTCCACGGCGCGGCGCAGGCCGCCCAGCTCGGAGTCCTGGCGGACGGGCTTGGGCTTGCCCCGCAGCCCGGAGCTGGCCTGCTTGAGGATGCTCTTCAGGCCCGATTCCTGGTGCACCTCGGCGGGGACCCTGCGGTTGGCGATCTCGTCGTTCTGGCGTTCGCGGGCGGTGCGCACTTCGTCTTCCCATCGTAGCTGCTTGGATGGGGAGGCATCGCCGCTGGGGAGGACGACCGTCGCCGCGCGGCGCAGGCTGTAGCGGCGCCGGGGCTCGGGCGTGCGCTCCTCGGCGGGCGGGGTGATGAGCGCGGGATCCGGGCGAGTCGACGACGAGGACGACAAGCGCCTCTTGTGGTCGCGGGTGTGGCGGCGGCGCTCTCGCTCGTCGTTGACGATCACGAAAGCCTTGGGGTTGGCGGAGGAGCTATGGCGGGAAAAGTGAATGTCATCGGCATCGCGGTCACGGTGGCGGCGCGAGGAGTGCCGGTGGCTGCCGTGCTCCTCGGCGACGTGGACCGGGCCGGGGGGAAGGTCGTGGCTCGAGAAGACCGGGGAGCCATGTGAGATCACAACCAAGTGCGGCGTCGTGTTGGAGCGCTTCAGCTTGGAAGGGGACGGGGGCTCGCGGTCGAGATCGGCGTGCCGGGAAGACCGCCGGAGGGGATCGCGGCGGTCGTCGCGATCGCGGTAGTGCTTGGTTGGCTTGGGGGACTCGGTCAGCCCAGCCTCCGGCTCGCGCCGGTAGGCTGGCGACGGCGACTTGGAGCGGCGCGGGGTCGGCAGGTCGCCTCCGAGGTAGTAGGAGGTTGGCCTGAGCCGGCGCGGCTCGGGATCGAGGTCGCCCTTGTTGAAGGTGAGCTTGCGCTCGTACTTGCGCACCTCGGGAGCGTGGGACACCTTGCCCTCGCGGCAAGGGTACAGCTTCTCCGTTACATCCTGCGCCCCGTCGGCGTAGGTGTTGTAGTAGATCTTGTTGACGCACATTGTGTCGTCGGTAAACGTATTGGGCGGAAGTGTTTCCAAAAATGCGGACCCTCCAAATATCAGGGTCTTGTGGTAGTCTCTGCGCGAGCGTCGGCGGGATGGGCTGTCTGCGTTGGCTGGGCAGGAAGGTGATGCGTCTCCCGATCTATGTCGGCTGTTGTACACGGCGTTCTCGATGGTCAACCCGGGCTGGAGGCGATCGAACTCGATGTCAATCGGCTGTGTCCGGGACGAAGTTGGCGGTGGAGAATTGCTCAGGGGTAGTCAACGACATGAGGACATAAGCCGGGGTTGCGAGGGTGGATGGCAGTCGGCAGGATGGAGGAGAGTACGACGGAGTGAGGATGGGACCAGCGATCAGGGAGGACAATATGTAGTCTGTCCGTATATTGTGGTGTGCTGGTGGCTGCGATGGGTGATGAGGGCTTGGACCAAGGAATGCGGCGTGTCTGGGTATTTAAATACAGACCAAGGTGAGTCCTGCGCCAGGAGGGAGCACCACCGCCCACACCCCAGTCGGGTCTCACAGGGGCCATGCATCCCATGAGGCTTGCAGACGGCAAGGGTGCTACGAGCACGCCCCCTCCGCTTCCGCCGGGGCCAAGATTGGCCGTCGCAGCCACTCCGCTGCTTTTTTTCTCCGCGATCGTGGGTGCCTGGGGTCCAAAGTCGTCTGTGGCTAGTGCCAGCCAGCATTGCCTGCTTCGAGTCTACGGGCAGCACCCTCGAGCAGAAAGCCCCGCTGGTCTCCAGAGTGCGCCGCGAGCAATGGAACGGGGGTGGGTGCAACGGTGGACACCACCGGCCCAGATACCCTGCACGCTGCAGCCTGCGCGCCGTTGGCCAATGGCGCGCCACCTCCCGAAGGGCTGAGCTTGGATCCTGGAGGGCCCGGTGACCGGATAGGTCAGCGAGCTGGGCCGTCGAGGGTGTGGGCCTTCCAGAGGCAGCCGGGCCAGGCACGGTCCGCTGACTGGCCTGTGGGCGTCCTCGCCAGGTCTGTTCTGCGGTCTCTGTACGGGGACGAAGGCGTCTTGAAACGGGAGCACTCGATGGGAGCGAGCGAGAGCCACAGGCGACACAACCGAGCGACCCAACAGACTGGACGACGTAAAACACGGCGTCAAAATGGCCGTTGCCCAGAAATAGAACTAAGAATCTCGCGCTTGCGAGTTCTAGAGGGACGGGAAGTCAAGCGAACATCCGCGCGCTGGGCGGCCACTGTAACAGAACCTGCCAAAAGCTAGCGGAAGTCGTACATGTACATCGCGCTATGTTCTAGCGACACGGTGAGGTCTGCAACCAATGCCATCATCTGACGGGCAAGCGGACGGCTTCGTTCTTTGTCCCTGAGTCACCGTAGGCAAGCAGAGTCCTTCCTGGAGGGGTGGAGCAGACGCTCGCCGGAGGAAGACCGTTGGTTAGCGGGTGCGGCTACCGTCTGCTTGGTGGTGGGCTGCATTCGCGTCAAGCCCTCCAGCGAGCGAGATGCCCCCCAGAAAGCCACCCGCTCGCTGGCGACGGGAATTGTGCATTCCACATCCTACGGCCGCTAAGCCCATCGCGACCGCCGCCAGGTCAAGCCTATTCGCTCCAGGTCCGCGTGAGCACGCAACTGCAGCAGTGCAGACTCGGCAAGCAGGAACCGGCAATGCAAGCGATTGATGTTGCAACTTGCGGCTCACGGGGGGCTGAGCGAGCTGCCCTGGCGAGGGAGACTCGAGGAGAGAATCGGATTCAGGATTGCATTCCATGTTGGCGGCCGTCTCCGATGCCCCTCTGTTCCCCACTGTTACTGAAAGCAAGGGCCTCCGGCTGCGCAGTGCCACTGCCATTGTCCTCCGTGCCTCCCCACAGTTGCCAGACGACGGCACAGCCACTCCAAGCTGTCCGAAAATTGTCCTCCCGAGTCCAGCAATTTACTGCATTACTCGAAATCACTCGCTTGATGTCATGTGAGTTCGTGTCGTTCATGCTGCAAACTTGAGGTCCCGCGAAACCCGGTCACACCCGACCACAGCCTCCGCCGCGGAGCCCTGGATGTGGGGTCTCCCCCGCCATTGCTAGGATAAACATCCCGGTTGCAATTTGCAATGGATCTCACCACCAAGAAGACCTTCTTCGAGCGAGAAGAGGTCGCCAACCCCTCACTAACCGTACGGCCCTCCACTCGCGGCCAACATTTGTGAGGAGCACGGTAATTGTCGGCGGGCCTAGCAAACGGGCAGCTGGTCTACCGAGTCTCACAATTGACTCGTCTCTGCCTCGCGCTGTTACCGTCCCACCCGTCGCCACCAGCTGCCTAAACCCCACCACCAAGTTCTCCGATGAGTCCTCAGCGGGCGGTCGCCCCTCCGTCATGCAGGAATCAATATCGCAAAACAGGAACCTCGTAGCGGCCGCTCACCGAGGTGAGGTGTCGGCTTGCGTCATTTAGGTCGTCCTCATGGTTCTCACTGGTCCACCCAAAAATCATCATCCCATCGCCTGCCACACAACTTAACGACACCGGTTCGGTCGGTGGAGCCTCGATAGGCTTTCGGTCTGACGTTTCCGCGTGACACAAGCGGCTGGGCATCGCCGCAGTCAGACACATCTCCGTACACCTAGCGCAGATCGAAAGTCTACGAACGCGTCGGACTTTCAAGATGCCTTCAACAGAACCCCTTTCTGGGTGCAATACCGTGTAACATAAACTGGCGACTAATACCACCAGTGAAAGGCGAAAGTGCAACTGCTCGGAGATTAAAGGGTGTTACACATGGGCTCAGCCTTCCTGTGGACATAATTCGCCCTTCAGTCGTCGCGCCGTCCCGCTGCCACAAATGCCAAGCCACACAGCTGAACGTTGGCCCGTTGGCACAGCCCACGAAGATATTCGACGGAAAGGAGGCCAAACTCCATACCCAGCCAAAACACATCACGAAACGCGACGAGGCTACGCTGGCACCCCTCGAGCACACCTTTTCTCACGGTAGTGGCGGGGAGGACGGCGGCTGTGACAGCCATGATTTGTGATCGAAAAACGTAGCCTTTTTGGGACAGCATCCGCATGAGGACCTCAGTGGCGATGCATCGGCTACGGTAGCGGCTATGTAGCAGCGGTAGCAGCCGCTTATCCGATTAACGCCGAGGAGGTGAACTTGAAATCGATGAGAGAAAATAGGAAAGTGCCTAGTAACGCTCTGTGGTTCGTAGCCCGTAACTGCATGTCGATGTGGGGGATCAGTACAAGTTCGCCTCCACTCGGAGTCATTGACCTAGAACTCAATCAGTAATTTTGAGTTTCCGTTGGCGCTGCATAAAAAGAATTATTTGAGATACCCACTTACTTGTCGCCTCATCAGCAGCCTTCCATCTTTCCCAGTGAGGCAGTCGTTGGGGTGTTGGCCTAACAGTGCACATCCCTCAAACTTTCCAAAGAGCTCTCATTCTAAATGGGCTTTCAACTTCCTAGCACACTGGGATCATGCAATATCAGCTCAGACTTCTAGTCTGCCCAAGCCGCATCCGGAAAATAAAAGAAAGACAAACCGAAGGACTCGGAATTGAGTTCCCTGTTGGTGTCCCGTTGGTTCGGGGCATCCCAGTCAAGAAAACACATTCTTGTGGATATGATTTTAGACCAGGCGATATCTATTTCGAGCGAATATGATCCCCTTGAAAAGAGGACATGACGTCAAACGCATTGTTTGTTATCGCGGGCGTGAGGGTGCCGAGGTCCAACTTCTGCTGTGATTTATCACTTGCTTGAGGCCGCTGGACTTTTGCAGTTGTTACCAGCCTACCTGGGTCGGGGCGAAAGAGGGTTTGGGAGGGCCGGAAATCTCAGGTTCGGGAGTATTTAGTTAGGTAGGGTAATATCTAATTCAGCGCTAACTACTTCATGACTATGTCGCGGTATCTTAATATCGCTGTCGCCAGGACTTCCAAGTCACTGACGACACTATATGCGCACTGAGAAAACGGGATGTTCATGATGAGTGTCAAATTCCCTTCCCGATCCCCTTAACCCTAATGCCCAGACTCTGGAGCTTCAGCAGGTCTACCACATTGCGGCCATCGAACACCCAGCGCGGCTTGTGCATCAAGTCGCAAACCTCGGTCCAGTCGATCATGTCCTGATCGGGTCTTACGTCAGGGCTGTGCTCCTATTGCCAATCTCCAACGTACGGAAGCAACAGCTTGAGCCTTCCAAGCGGATCTTCGGATGTTGGCGAAGTTCGGCGGGCGAAGGCCTACAGAGCGAGGATATCCATTTCACTAAGTTCCTTGCCCAGAAAGTCCAAGGGAGGAGGAGGCTAGTCTAAATCTTTCACCGCTATCTACGCGGGATCGGTTGCTTGACACCCACGGAATTGCTTCCACTGAGTCAACACGTAGACAGCAGCAGCATCTTGCACTGCCTCTCTCCAACACATCTTTATGACGAAAGACTGGAGGTGGGCGCAGCCCATAAAAACCGGGGACCATCATCCGTCAATTGCCAGATCCCGCTACATGGGACCACCCCAGCGGCTTCTCAATGCGATGTTGATGGAGTCGACATATTTCTCTTTACCACCTAGACCGTCAGCATTCCCGGTTCGGGCTCGGGATCGGATGCGAGGCAACTCACCAGCAATTTTACTGATGGTGGCGCGGGCGCAGGTGGTTGAGGGGGTGTCTTGTTAGTCTACGGCGGCGGCGGTTAGGGGGACGCCATTTCTTGTGGCGGAGGTGGTGGTGGTGGTAAGGATGCCGATGGCGGTGAGGAGGGTGGTGGTTTTCATGTTGGCGGTTGGGATGAGGATGGGAGGTTTGGAGGCGGTATGCGGCGTGTTGTGGTGGGATGGGGATGTTTTTTTATGTGGTGTGGATTTAAGCCGTGGATGGTGGAGTGCTGGATCTAAGGAGATGGGAAGATTTAGCGTTATGGTCAGTTCCACTAGTAATGTTTGCTTGCTCCGCTTTTGCCCTGTTTCTAGGTCACCTCCTTGGTAAGGATCCTTCGTAAATTGTCCAGTCTGGAGAAGGGTGCCTAGCTGGAGACGGCGATGGCTTTGTTCTAAGGCAACAGTCTCGTCAACCCCGAAGCCCTAGCCTCACAAAGAGATGGCGGGTACGGAAGTCTATTTCTCACCGCAATATATACATGCGAAATCTAGTGTGCCTGGAGGAGATCCTTCAAATACACCATTTCTGCCAGAAGCTCAAAGATTTCATCCTCTAAAGCTTGGTTCTCTATATTCAGTTTGTTGACATAAGACAAACATATGCCTCCCTTTTTTGTGCGCGCTGGTGATGTTCCAGCTTGTCAACCCTGCGCGAAATGCACTTAGCTAAACTGAACTTCGTAAACGTTAGTTAGATTTTATTACCCGCTTTGACGTTTTCATCTTAGGCTTCTCTCTTCCCGCCGTGGGATTTGATACAGCTTCCATAAGGCTAGTCGTTGGTCTCTCAAACCCAACAGGGGATCGAAGGTCATCTTTCTAGGCCGCGTGGGAGAACTGGCCATTTTATGTGCGAGAGACAGTAGGTAACTGCCAGTGCCGTCTTTTCCCCAGCGCTTGTCTGTTCCGCCACGCACTCTGGATTGCAGTATGCCGACCATCTGGCGACTCAGATGCACGTGCTGGCTGTGACCCCACCGTGGTGACACGGATATAGGGATACCTGCGGGAAAGACCCTTTAGAGCAGACACAATTAATGCACAGATCGCAAGTGGGCTCCGAGAATCCAGGCGGGGCAAGACCCACCAGTGTGAGTGATACCAGGAATTGTTAGGGACGCAAATAAGGAAATACTTCAAAGCTCATGATTATACTCACCAAGTCAGGTGTACTAAAATAATGTCAAACACTAAAACTTCATCTCAAAGTAACTTCGTCAAACACCCCACATGCCTAAGGAGGAAAAAAAACTTCCGCAGGTACCCCTGCGCTTTGCATGGCCTGAGGGAGCGCCTCTATCCGCAACATCTCCTCGGGCTTGCCAAATACATAGTCCGTTCTGAGCTGCTGTTGGCCACGAACCGAGCTGAAGGTGCAGATATTATGTGCTGCTCGCTGCTGTCTAACCCGAGATAATGCACGTCGCTAGATGCTGGATGGGTTGACGCCCGACCCCGCTTCTCTGGAACTCATCAGGAGACGTTTCCGACGAAAACGACCTCGACGGCCACGAAGCTGAGGCATTCATTAACCGCTTTTCCATGAACAAAAAGATGAGGGGAGAACAAACCCAGCCACAGCAGCAAAAATCTCGGCTCGGCTCGCAGACGTGAAGCCCTTGATGATCAGGGAGAAGCCGATGGTCATCGGAAACATGACGAGCAGTTTGTTCAATGTATTCTGGATGGAATAAAGAACCAAGGCCGTCCCGACCAAGATCATCGACGAGAGAACAGGGGCAAGCCAGTCCTCGATCTGCCTTAGAAGCTATTACTCTGTTAGCCAGCGGGAACACAGCTGCCATTGCACGGAGATACGAACCAAACCTGGCGTGCCGGTGGCGTCCAGGGACCGCTTGGTTATCCAGTTGTATCCGCGGAAATACAAGCGTAGGGCGAAAGAAGATACGACGTCCTTTTCTGGAATTGGTTTTGGCTTCTGGATTAGCACGTAGTCGTCAAGGTCGTATGATCTGTAAACTAGGCTCTCTGGCTTCTTCATAAAAGGGATGGATTTATCCGTCATCCGCTGGAGGGTCCAGTACTTGAGATTCATGAGCTGAATATTTTCGGGCGCCTCAAGCTTGCGGATATTGCTGAACTGCAAGAGCATGTCGTCTATTCCATCATTATTGGCATTATATGTGGGACTCAGTAGAAACATGGGACTTAACTGTACTCCCGGAGCTTGGCCCGGAGCTCGACCATTTTGAAATACTGGGTACACTGCTTGGGGTCGTTCCTCGCGACACGCTGCATGTTTAGGATGCAAGACGAAAATAGCTTCCTGTCGTATGTCACGGAGTTGATGAAGAGATCGCCCTCCTCGCTCGGATAGGGGATTGTGATAGATTCGTTGCTGTTGTCGTCCTGGTTCCGGATAAACTCGAGATCACTCTCGAGCAAGATGATCTCTGCTTGAAGTTGTAGGAGGGACAAAATATTGAGATTGTTGAAGTTTCGGAATATCGTCAACTCGTTCTCAGCAACAGACATTCGATCTGCCAGCTCGTAGTAGCCTCTGCGGTCCGACTGTTTCTGAGGATTAGCAGTGCCTCCGGCCTGAACAGGCGGGTGGCTAGCGACCGCTATAGCTGGCTGGCTTTCTTTCTGTGTCTCTGCCATGATGGAGTGTCTGATACGTATGAGAGATGAGTTGCAAAGATGGGTGCTTATTGAGGAGCGGTAAGTAGAATTAAGTGTGCGAGCCTCGCTGGTTTATGGGGGTTTGCATCATGGCCGACCCGACCCCGCTCTTACTTCTTTTGGCCCAACAAGCAATTCTGGGACGAGAATATGCATGCAGGTTGAGAGGCGCCGAATTAGAGCACAACTTAGCAACCCCCCCAAGGGGTTGACAAAATAAAGGAGAGTTCATACCTTGAGGTACTTTGCCACAGGCTTGTTTTATTAGGAAATCTAAGTATATATAAGTAACTACCCCACTCTACCACCCAGTCGATTTGCCTTCGCTCTCTAACACCTGTTGCATCCGCACTACCGTGGAATCAACCCAGTGACTGGTTAGATTCGGAATAATTGTTAGTGGTGCTGATAGTGCACACGCACCACGTTACTTGCCAAGACTTTTTTGGAGTCTCTTTTATTTTGTCAACCGCTTGCCCCCCTCCTGTGGGAGGTCCCCGACCCCGCTTAAGGCTATAACGGCACCACCGTAAGCGAATTCAGAGGGCGTATGCTAGCTACAGTCAGACCTACACATAACGATTGTCTCGGTTCCAAGAATCCTATCATTATATTAGAGAAATCGCTACAGTCAGGCAGGCCCAGTTTTCTTCCCCTCCCATTCTAATTACGTAATCCGACAGATTTCCTACCCTCCCACCATAGTAAATTATCAACAAAACTAAGAATCCAGGGTTCCCTGCATTGCTGAGCCTATCTTACGGAGCCTTTACCTAATGACTCGGGGCGCCTGTTCAGGCCGACTCTGTTGTTCTTTTTAAGCTTTGTAATATTACTGTAGCCGTTTTTGTACGTAGCGATGCGTTCTCTAGCGCGTGCCACCGTTAAAAAGGGGCTGCACCGCACGGTTCCTTGAACCGTGTTTCCTTCAATTTATCAACCGACGATTTCACCATAAAAACCCCCCATTTAAAGCCCAGTGACATTCTGGCTCTCTGATCGAAGGAAGATAATTTAGTCTACAGTTACGTTTCCTTTATTGTTCCATGCTAAGCTCCGTTTCATGCTAGGCACCATTATTAATTAGGTTTTGTTTTATATTAAGTACTGTTAAACTTTAGGAACCCACAGCTGTAGTACAGGCCTGTGGTCTCAGAGGAAGAAGTGCGTACAGGTCTAAGCCGTACTACAGTGCCTACGGCACTGTAGGAAGCAAACAAAGGCCTGTATTTGTTACGACCTGCTCTTAACGCAGACCCGAGGGGGGACTGGACAAGATAAGACAGAGCGTATGGCAGGACGCCAATGCTTGAGGGGTGACCCAAAGACGGCTTGTTAAGCTAGCACTCCTAGACGAGAGTACACTGTCACTGTAGGTCGCTGTCACTATAATACACAGAGGTGAGTCTGAACAGTAGGACACAAATGAACAATGTAATACTAGCGTGAGGAACCGGGCCCCTCACGCCCATCGGGGCACGATGATGACTATCTATACTAACTATCTAAGAGGTACTTCGTACCTTGCTCTGTCTGCTCCCTTGCTTAGTGACAGAGCAACCAGAGCAGTAGAGTACCGCCACTCTGTCTGCTCTCCTGCTCTGTGACAGAGCACTCAGAGCGACAGAGCACTTTCTGATTGGTCGTAGAGGCTTCGGGTCTTTGCACCCCTGGCCCAGTGCACGACACAGTGTGCACTGTTCAGCATACGGGGGATCGATCGGGCCGCTCCGGCCCTGGTGACGGCCCACAGGGTCGTCACAGTATTACAGGGCAGTGTCACTGTAAGAGAGGTTGCTACAGTGAATCTTAAACTAGAGGATCCGGAAGGCAGTGCCTTATACAATGACTAGAATAGAGTAGAGTTGCTTGCTTAACTAGAACTAGATATAAGAGAGGAGAGGGCCTGTTATAAGCTGTGGGAGGCTTTAGAAGAATTTCAGAGCCTTTTATAAGGTAAAACTAACTAATACAATAATGGAATAGTATTGTTCTAAACCATTCTTTATGGTTCTGCTAACGTAGTAGCTGACGTGGCCACTGTGGTGTTCTAGTTAATTCTATAGAGCAGTAGCCCGACTAGATTTAGGAGGTTCTACCCCTCTGAATTCCAGAAGGTTCGGAGTGCTCCATGGGCCCCAAGGGGCCCTGGAGTGGTTTTGAATCCTCTAGAACCCTCTGGAACCCCAGAGGATTCAACTGGTAGTTTCGGGGTACGCAACCACACTATAGGGTACGCGGTACAGGGTGCTCAGTGGCTAGAAATTAACACTCCTTTAATTAAGTTATACTGGTGTGTAAGAAGGCAGTGGCTTAGGGTGGGGTGTTCCGCAGGGGTTAGGTTTATATGTGGAGCAGAATTTAGATTACTATACACGAAGACGGTGGCTACTGTATACAGAGATATTCTCTATGATATTACTTATTATGGGTGCTAAGCGCTTAGGGGATTGCAATGAGAGAGGCTTTTTCTGTTAGTCTTACCTTGAAAAATTGCTTGAATTAGTGAAATAGATTACGAACTTGTCAGAAAAACTACACTCTGGATTTGGTGAAAATAATAGGGGTTGCGACTGCTTGATTGTATTGCTTCCAAGAAAGTTTTTCTCTTCCTGTGGTTCTGGCTTATAGTTAAAACCGCTTTCTTTATAAGGTAATATTTTTCTCAGTCTTCGCTCTCTCTATCTCTCTATCTCTTAATTTTCTTTCCATAGGGTGCTACGAGAAACAAGGGGTTGCTAGGTAGTGTCGCCATGCCAGCCATGTTCAAATGCTTACCTCCACGGAGAGCGGCTCGTGATGGACCCAGGGAGCTCTGTCCTAAAGTCGGGATGTCCCGGCCGCGTCGGACAAGCTCCTTTGTCCTTGTCGCACTCGATATGCGCCCCCACACACGGCACACAGTGCGGCAGCTGGTCCCCGTAGAGACACGGCTTCGCAAGCGGATCGAACCCTATATTATCCTCGTGCCAGCACAACCGTCCCATGTACTCGCGGTCATTCCGATGTGGGCCAGCAAAGCAGTACCAAAGCCCGGCGTCGCCCTCGTTCCCCCGCCACTGGCACTGCTGGCTCGAGCAACCCGTCCCCCACCCATTCGCCTCACATCCCGCATCAGGTTTCCAGTCAATGTCCAGGACGCAGTTGCCGCACCCTGGGAAGTCCGTGAAGGAGTACCCCGGACGTAGGTGCGACGGCGCCGGTGTGTGCACGTGGTAGCTATCAAACCGCGTGCTGGTTATCGTGATGGTGCTTGACTCGAAGGTGAAGGCATTAAATGTGTACTCGGTGCTGGTCGCCTTCGTGATGGCTGTCTGCACAATGGTCTCGGGGTAGCTTGTCGGCCGTGAGGGATGCGGCTCCAATATGGTGACGTCGTGTTCGACCTCGATGAGTGTAGGGATGGGGACGGCCCCTGGGTTGAAGGGGGGGATTCTGAAGGTGGTCTTGGAGGTGAACGTGCTCGTTACGGGATACTCGGCAACTTGTCTGTGTTGTCGGCGTGGGGACTGGGTAACCGACGGCAGTACTCCCGATGGTTGTCGCTGTGGAGCGACTGAGCTGCGCGCAGCTGCGCCGAGTGACGCGCCAACGTTGCTGAAAAGGAGGAGTAGCTTCATTGTTGCAGGATGTCTATCCAATAAAGAAATGGAAAAAGCAGGAGGCAGAGACCTTTGTTTTATTCGCGGCCTCGTACCCGTGAAGACCGGCTTCAGACGACAGATTTTCGGCTTTTAACACCGGGAGGAACGAAAACCGCCCAAACGGGCGGTAACCACTGAATCTGCCGGTTAATTGGGCTGTATGGCCTTGTTGTAGGGTCCCCTCGCGTTCGCAACGGGTAATACGAAATTACCTATGTAGAAACATTCTCCCCCTCTTTCCCAACGTATTTTTAATAAACCCGGATCCTTTGAGAAAATATCCTAGGACTAAGAATCCCCCTATTTGGGGGCGTGCAGCTCATCACACAGTAGCAGTCGCCAAGAAGCTTGGCAGTTGTTATAGAATGGAGAATGCTGCTGTCTAGCGGTAAACTAGTAAATAAATACATATTTATAGCCTATGTATCTCTTAAGGAAGGGAAATGGTTAGATTGGTCCCAGGATTCTCATCCCTACCACGAAAGGCCTGAGAATCCTGAGACTGGATTGATGGGAAGCTGCAGTCCCAAGCCAACCTAGGTAATTACGCGGTCTACAATTTCCCGTGAGTACGTCAACAAACTACCTACCCTTGCCCCAACAAACATGCTCTTCCTCAAAGATGGCTCGAAAAAAACTCATCAATCTTCGAGCCGAACGAGTGGCCGAACAGCACTGATTTTAGAATTATTACAAGGTAAGAGCTAAGGATTGATACCGCTGATTAGCCAGAGGTATCATTAAGGCAGTTTCTTAATTAACGATTCTGACCGTTACTGGGTTTGATCTCCAAGACCCAGCATATAAAGGAACGGGCTGGCAAGGTGCTGAAACCAACGCGCAGCTGGATGAGAACCGCTGCGAGCACGACAAGTTATGTTTTACATGTACGACCTGAGAGTTTCTTGGACATTCTTTGTCTCCCTACATGACTAGACCTTGGCGCAGGTGACCGGTTCCAAGAATTGCAGCCGATTCACCAGGTCCAGGCCAGCGTAATCTCCAGTATCGTAGGTGCCCCGGTTTGATTCAATCGGTAAAGGCTGCGCCAGGAATGTTGAGTGGAATCTTGGAGAGCAAGAGATCCTGAAGCCGCCGCTCAAAAGCTGTCGAAGGGGCTCAGCCGTCTATGCCTTGGCCAATATCGAGACGGAACTGATTACGGCTGATCACAACTCGGAGGACAAAGCAGTCTCGCAGCCGGGGGGACTGAAAACGGGCCTTTAAGGCTGTGTAGTGGCGACGCTTAGAATTACCCTAGCTCAGGACAAATCAGCCACAGCTCACCCCAGTTTAGGATTACGAACGAAAAAGGGAATCTCGTGTGCGCAGATTCGTCGCAGATTACCAAGCTGTTTTTGTTGAAGCATTTACGCAAATGAACACAATATCTGCCTCCGAGATGGCTTCAACCACCTCAATGGAGAACACCAAGTTTGGCTGGCGAGCCCTCAACTGCACCGGATCCGTGAGGCCCGGAAGCGAGGTGGTGGCTTCTAAGGTGCCATCTCTTGCGACACGCACCACCTTCAAATCTTCGTGGACTGGAAGGTGAGACGAGTTCCAGGCCGAGATTCGTTCCGCGTTCAGGTCGACGACCGTCACTTGAATCTCCGGGTTATGATACGCAATGACAGCAGCTTTAGGACCGCCTAGATAGGAATCGTCAGCGTCAGCCATAGACTCGTGTCTGCATGAACAATGAACCTACCAACGAATCCTGCGCTGACGAAGCATATATTACTGACTCAGCCAACAGATTGATTGATGTCTGTTGGTTCGGTGACCTGAAGCTCCGGCTTTAGGTCCGGCGACTCAGATCCGGGGCTCGTCGGGGAGGTGCATGATCGTGGTGTGGCGGCTCCCACGCTTTCGGCTGATCCCACAGACATAACGGTCGTGGGGGACAAAACAGCGTCAGTGTTTTCCAGGGAAACAAGGGCACCGAGACGCTCTGGGCCGGAGCGGAGATGGTTCACTATGTCCCTGTTTCCGATGACTGTCACGTCATGGCAGCCCCCCACCTTGCTGATATAACCATTGTTTTGAAATGGCCAACATGGCATTTTCCAGCAAGTCCGACGATATTTCTGCTTCCATCCAGTGCTGCCCATGGCAACGTGCCGGAGTTCAATTGTAATTTCGTGTGGCTGCAGTAGGGCCGGGAAGGAGGGGCTTTGTCCGCCGTCGTGCAACCATTTATCTCGCCCGGACCGGCGTACAGCATTCTTCCAACCCCCAGGCCGCAGTGCCGTCGGACGCAAAGACCCGAAGAGGGGTACGAAGTACCGGGGGTGGTTTCCGAGGCGCGCAGTTCGAGAGATTAGAATGGTCCAAACCCCCGAGTTTCCCGGCCCCGAACGGTGGCGCTCTTCTCGAAGCCTGGAGAGAAGAACTATCGCCTTCTCGGCAAAGACAAACATGTTGGATCTGGAAAAAAGGCGTTGAGGTCAGCTGCACGGCGACTAGGGTGTAACCGCGATACGCGCGGGTGTTCGCGTGAGGCTCAATACGCACAAAGGGATCATATCGGAGGACCGCAGATAAAGGCTGAGCGACCCCCAAACTGGTTTGAAGACCTTCGTCCTTTTGAATCTTGGCCAGGCAGGAGCTGGTTAGGAGAGCACGGCCAATCAGTTTACCGATCCAGTTTGTTCCGCCAGGACGAGCCCGTTAGCTCCTTCCTGTTCTTTGTCCCCGTCGCCGCCCTTGCATCGTACCACTCCTGCCTGTCCATGGTTCGCTAATCGAGCGGAACTTCCCATCGATGCGCTGCAGCGAACACAGAGACCGCCTGTGCTCTCTGGGAAACGTTGGCCCCGCAGCCTGCATTTTCCACACCGAGACGTTCCTGGGTCATCCACGACACCGACGGCCGCCTTGCTTCGTCTCGGGTCGTTGGCGGGGCTCGTATGAGATGAAAGAGACCTAGCGAAAGCAGAACCGGCCACTCTCCTTTGGAGGATTGCGCTGCTTTATAGCAGCGTATGTTGTATGGCCCCCACCAGATCCTCGGTTCCTTCGCGGTCGTCAACTAGGTCTAGAAGCTGTCAACGTCGAAATGTTTTTCCCGGCCAGAGCATCCCTCGCCATCCTCGGCGCGCTGCACGCACAGCAGGTCGCGGGTACATTGCGATATGATACCACAGTCTGCGACCAGAAGAGCTATACGAGCTCCGAAAATATGACCTGTACGCCGAGTCCCTTGCGCCCCTGCCCCTCTCGCATTGCTCCACAAGCCGTTCGGAAGCTCATGCTCGTCGCCAGTCAGCCCGAATGCCTGGAACCCTGATGGTCAGGGCTTCCAGTGCATCTCCGTGAGTGGCCGCCCCTGCCGTGGCGTCGTCCCTGCCCATGCGGTCAACCGCCTCTGACGCGACGCTGCTAGATACAAGATTCACCGCCAGCGTTCGATGCCACGTGGGCCTGGGTCGACGAACCAGGGTCTGTCCATTCGTACCCCCATGTCAAGCTCACGGCTCCCGCTTTTCCCGCACCGCTATTAAACATTTCGGCATTTCTGCTCTCGGCCCAGTGGTCGATGGGCCCAGGGTCCCGCCCGCTCACGGCCTCGCACGTCGACTTGTCTGGCCTGTCGCATATTGGCGCCACAGCTAACGTTGCCTTCGACATGTTTGCTGACCGGAACCCCAAATTCGCCGGAAACGCAAAGACGGCCGAGACCGAGGTCATGATCTGGCTGGCGAGATTTGGCTCCGCCCAGCCCCTAGGCTTCGCTTCCGGGCCTGTCTGCCTCAACATTACACTCGGCAACACGCGTTTGCAAGTTAACTGCCCGTCCGCCGCACGCACCGCGTGATGTCGTGCTCTCACTGACGTACCACAGCGTTCTTTACAAGGGACAGAACCAAAGAGGCACAGACGTCTTTACCTGGATGGCAACGTCGAATGTTGCTTCGTTTGCTGCTGAAGTCTCGCCCCTCCTTCAATCTCTATGGCGTAACGGGCTGATTTCCCCCGAGTCCCATATCGGCCTGGTCGAGTTTGGCTCGGAGGCCTTCCACTCCCCCAAAAATGTCACCTTCGCGGCCTCAGACTTCGGAATTCGCATCCTCAAAGGTCCGGTGCCGGACCTCGCAGTCGAGCCGCCTGGGACAACATGCTCCTTAGCCACCTCTGTTTATAGGCAGCACAGGGTATCCTGGCTCCCCAGCATGTCGATCATCGGAACAACCATCACGGCATTTCATGTTTTCTAATCTGATGGACTTCCGTTTCTTGGCAAGGGTGCCTGCATGGCCCTTTGATCTTGAGCCTAGAAAAAATGCTTGGGCCTCCCTTCAAACGATGGACACTGCCGAAATGCAGGCCCGGAATCTCCACCCTGTAGCAGGAACTCGGCCCTCCGGTTTTCTCTAATTTTGAGACTTGCTTTGCTCCTAGTCCCCCACACTGTGTCTTTCTTAGGATGTCAAAACTTCGGAACCCCCGGTCTAAGTTAGCGTGGCCATTTTTGTTTTCGTGTTTGATAATCGTCGCTGGTGCTGGGAGGGGCTGGGTCGAAGTGATGACTTTCTATCCTTCGCTGGAAGTTTTTTGGAACTGATACCCCCCTTATCTTTATGCTTATTACTTTCTTCTGTCCGCTCATTGTTTTCTTATCCCACGTTCCCGGACGGAGGAATAGCGTAGCACGCAGCATTTTTTCATCATGACCTCTCAGACATCCCTTCAGCTGCCGCCTAGCACCACCCCCAACCCACACCGAAGCAACGATGACTCAGCTAGCGACCCGTTCCGAGATCCTTCAGATTCCTCATCCCAGACTGCCACATCAATAAGAACATCAGCTGTAAGTACAAATATCCCCAGCTAGATTGAGAGAAGACTGACCTCTCACTCAGGAGATCGCTCAAACACCCGAGATCGCCGTCCCACCAAGAGCCGCCTTCCCGGGCGGCCTTGACCAAGACCGGATCGTAAGTGAAGTGTGGAACATGTCGCGGCCTGTGTCCTTACTTACAAGGTAGTAGACACCGGCCCTACTACTGGGGGATCTCTGGAACGAGAAGGACAGTGTTCCCTTCGACTTGCAATTTGACGTCGAAGGGAGATCTACCCCAGCAGTTCCTGCCGTCTGTATCGACCCCGAGAAGAACGATTACGCTGTGACGAAGCGTACGACACCCATTGCATCGTTGTACGAGATATTCAGGAAAACATACTGCCCGAAAGAAGAGCCGGGCTTGGTGTTTCCTACAGGACCAACGGATGAAGAGAAGCTGCGATACATCTCAACCAACCGCGTTCCACTGTACATCTTCGGTGTCGTTTCCTTTCTCACGCTCTCTGCAGGCATGTGGCTGTTTGCTGTATGTGCCTCAATATTTGCCTGGTATGGCATTTTCGTCGGGTTTCTCAATGTCTACCTGATCATTTCCTACCTCGTCGGGATCGTCGGGAGGGATTGGGACTACGAGGCGCATCAGTTGCATGTGGAACAGCACCCCATCACAGATGAAACAGCTCCAACGGTGGATGTGTACTTGCCGTGCTGTTCAGAGCCGATCGAGATCCTCGAGAACACTTACAAGCATATCATCAAGCTCGACTGGCCGTCTGAGAAGCTGCGGGTCTATGTCTTGGACGACGGTAATCAGGACGCCGTGCGCACGTTGGCGCAAAGCTATGGGTTTGACTACATCGTTCGCGAAGACAGACCCCGGCTCCGGAAGGCGGGAAACCTGCGATGGGCATTTTCCAGGACAAAGGGGGACTTCTTCGCCATCTTTGATGCCGACTTCTGCCCCCGGCCAGACTTTCTTCGAGAGCTTGTCGTCGAGCACATGGCCGACGAGAAAACGGCTATTGTGCAATCGCCCCAGTTTTTCCGGGTCACGGATGACCAGACTTGGGTCGAGCGGGGTGCTGGCGCTACGCAGGAGCTATTTTACCGCGTGGTACAGGTGAACCGGAACAAGTGGGGGGCCTCGATTTGTGTTGGCAGCAATGCAGTGTACCGGCGTGCGGCTCTCGAAGAGGTTGGCGGAACGGCGGAGATTGGTTTCTCGGAGGATGTTCATACAGGGTAATAGTTTTCCACCCATAACTTGATGCGTTAAAGTAGCTGACTTAAGATCGTGGAAGATTCGACGCCACTGACAGAGGGTGGAAGGTCAAATACGTCCCCCTTTGTCTGGCGACGGGCATCTGTCCAAACACTCCACGCTCGTTTTTCTCGCAGCAAATGCGATGGGCTCGTGGCAGTACCACTCTGCTCACCACCAAGCACTTCTGGGTGTCAAATCTGACGTTGATGCAGAAGATTTGTTACCTGTGTGGTAAGCCAGCTACGTTTGAGTTTCGGCCTGCTTGGCCGCTGACACTTCACAGGCTTGCTTTACTACTCTGCTGTGTCCCTTGGGATTTTCATCTCGCCAATACCGGGGACGCTGCTACTCATGCTACGACCGGAGTGGTTCAAGTACTACAATTTGGCCTTCGCTATCCCATCTATTGTGTATGGCTCGATCGTATTTCGCTATTGGGCCAAGGCGGAATACGACTTCAACGTGCAGCACGTGATGGTAGTGCAATCGTATGCCTATCTGACGGCGATCAAGGACCGGCTGCTCGGGATTGAGCTTTTATGGGCGGCTTCTGGAGACAAAAAAGCGCACAAGTCCAACAAATACCGAAACATGCGCCTCCTCTGTTGGTTCTGGACGATTATGGCGACGGGCGGCATGATTACGGCCGTCACGTACAGATTGGCCAATGGGTTTCCATGGTTTCATACGATCCCACTGATTGTGCTGAACTTGTACAACTTCTACATCAGCCACTACTTTTTGTTTGCATCCTGGCGTTGGTAGGCTGGGACGAAAGAAAAGGCGGGGTCGAGGTCCGCAAGGATGCAGATGGACGGTTCAAGGGAGTTGCTGTTCGTTTTTTTCTCTCGAGGAGTCACAACTGGTCTGGGTACATACCGAACGGGGAGCTGTATCAATTTGCCTCTAGGGTGGGGGGAAAGCCGATAGAGGCTGCTTCCGGCAGAATGCGAGCCCCTGATTTGTTCGGGTTTCGCCGACAGCACATCACACCACCGCTCAAGCCCGTCCAAGGAAAACACAACATTTCAGCCACAGCCGCTGCTGCATCTCGTCAGCTGCACGAATGCCTTCCCTGTCTTCCCATTTGTATTATGGCATGGCGTGACGAACATCTCATTCTCGGATTGATCCAGCTATATCACAGAATATTATTCCCAAACGAATGCCACCTGCCTGTGCTGCTTCATATTCAAGAATCACAAAATGAACGAACTAACATCAAACGTCATTGCAACAATGCCCCCTATTGCCCTACTACCAACAATGTCCAATCTTACAACCCAAACCACGACCACGACACCAATAGACGCAACAACGACAACCACCGTCAACCTCGCCCTCACCTCCCCACTCCACATCCTCCCGCATATCCTCCTTCCCCTCCTCCTCATCGCAGTATACTTCCCCCCTCCCTTCCGCGGCCGCGCCCCACTCTTCCTCGTCCTCCTCGCCCTCCTCCAATGGCAATGCACCATCTCCCCCTGGCCCCCTAACACCGGCGAGTCCCGCGCCCTGCGCTACGGCCTCTCATGCTCATGGATCTTCGTCCTGCCCGTCATCGAGCGGCTGGTGATGCACACCCCCGAGCGGGAATTCTTCCGCGTCGAGGACGACGACGACGACGACGCCACCAAGAAGCGGAAGAAGGAGCAGGCGGTGGTACGGGACTGGTCCTGGGGGAAACTCTGGTGGGCGGTCAGGATGGTGTGTACCCCCCGCGCAGTGGGCTGGAACTTCGGCGGGAGGGGGATCAACTCCCTGAGGGCAGGGATGCGGAGAAAAAGACTGGCGGGGGAGCGGGGAGTGACGAGGGGGGAGTTTGCTGTTAGGAGTCTGGCCAGGGCGGCGGTGTGTTATTTGGTGTGGGATTTGATCATGCTTGTGGAGGGGAGGACGGACATTCCGGATGGAAGGACGTGGAGTTGGGGGTGGGAGGGGGAGGCGCTGGGGAAGGTGGCGGTGGTGGAGGGGTTTATGTTGGGGACGGTGTATTGTGGGATGAGGATGCAGTTTGAGATGGCCGCGGCGGTGGGGGTGGGGTTGGGAATCAATCAGCCCGAGGTGAGTGACTGGGTTGGCGAGGAAGTGGGTGAGGGGGAAAGGGGTGATGCTGACGTGCAGAATAGGAATGGCCGCCGATCTTTGGGAGTGTTTTTGACTGCTATACGACGGCGAATGTTTGGGGCAAGTTCTGGCATCAGTATATCCGCCAGGTGAGTTGAAATCTGCCGGAGAGCTTGGGGGTTCACAATGACTGACGTTCGGCAGCCATGCCTCGGCTTCAGTCGGTACTACGTCGAGATTCTTCACATCCCTCGCCGGTCGAGCGTGGCATATCTGATTCACCTCACAAACGCCTTTGTCATCAGCACCTTCTTCCACGTCCTGAGTGTTGGGACCGTGGCTGGGGGGTACTATCCTCTTCGCAACCTCATCTCGGACATGTCCATCTTCTTCATGCTGCAGCCAATCGCGGCTGTGATTGAAGGCTCGGTCATGGCGTTTTTCGCGCGCTATGTGTGGGCTCCATGCGCGAAGGATAGGAAGGATTGGACAAAATATGATGAGTTTGCCGAGGTGGTGGTTCCGTTAGTTTGTCAGCTGTGCGGCTACGTGTGGGTGGTTTGTTGGTTTTTTGTGA
>Ga0247770_1000123_pt1 | contig 69146 bp, 81 predicted proteins | sample UWRJL136409B6_FD_179943 | JGI IMG/M metagenome (GOLD analysis project Ga0247770, IMG submission 179943) | Plant litter microbial communities from Arlington Agricultural Research Station in Wisconsin, United States - UWRJ-L136-409B-6 | ecosystem: Environmental > Terrestrial > Plant litter >...
CCACCCGCGGTTGATGCACCGCCCTCGCCGAAGCCAGACGAGCTAGGTTGCTGCGACACATTCGGTGAGTGTGCCAAACCCGCGTTATCGGAAGCGATCGAATACGCTCGCAGCGCTGGCCCGGCGTGGCATCGTGGATATCGGCGAACCACGCATATTGACGGGCGCCTCTGTTTCTAACCCGGGGGATGGATGAGCAGCCGGAAACACAGTAATCATGCGCGCGATGCCCGACTCACCTGCCATAGTCCGCCCCGTATCATCCTGAAATCCAAATGGGCATGGCGCTCTCATGGGGGAGGAGAACACTTTTCGTACTGCCTCCGTAAAGACCGCGTCCCAAAATTCCCACTCGGCGTTCAAAGCTTCCGCGGTCGTTCAGTCGTAATCGATAAGAATTTACCAGGGTTAGGGTTAATTATAATCGCCAACGACCCACGGACAGCTGTTCACTCACTCCAGGTTTTCATGTCATCACCTGCTGAGCTTCATCTCATTACCTACCACAGGAGCTCAAGGCAATTGAACCACCCACCAGCCTTAAGTTCCCGTGTGAGCCTGGGTTGCGCCACAGGAATCACGACCGCGTGTCCAAAATCACGGTGGGCCCAGAAACAACGTAACGCTCCTCCAAAACTCGACCCCAACAAACACCACGACCCGCGGCGCGGCTGATAGAGAATTGTATCCGCGACATTCCACTGCGCACGGTCCCAGCATGGCACTCTCCAAGAAAGCCCGTCTGGGCAAGCCCTCATCCTCATCTAAGACGACATCGTCGTCTTCAGAAACCGTACCAAAGCCGTTCCAGACCGCCCCGGCGGTGCTGGAGCCCCTTTACACCCACCTCAGCAAGCGACACATCTACCTAGCGCATATCGACTCGCGGCCACGCGACTTTAAGCGCAAAATATTTCTTGTGCCGGTGGCCATGAACCTAGTCGTCGCTCTACTCTTCGTCTGGCGCGTCTACTATGTGTCCCCGTACTACCTCAGGTTGATGGCCTCGACGATTGGTTACCCCAACGAACTCACCCTGCACGCCGCCGACATGGACTGGCGCTCGCTGGTTACCGTGATATTGCGGCGATCCTTCACTTTCCTTCTGGACTTTCTGCTGTTCGTTTTTGTGTGGCCCTGGCCGTATGAGTTTGCCATCGGCAGCGAGGCCTCGCACGGCGCTCCCCTGGGGTGGCGGTGGATGGTGGGATTTAGGGATCAGGAGATCTATGTGCGGCGCAGCCGGGCGTGGGATGTCGGGCTGGGCAACATTTTTGACGAACAAGCCAATTCGAAGCGTACCGAGTTCTGGTCCAGGATCGGGGATGCCACGAACCCGCTACTCCTGCAGCAGAAGACAGGATACCTGCTGATGGATGGCTCGTGGGACCTGGATTGGGACGCCATGGTCCTGGCCACCTCACTGGTCGACACTAAGAAGGTCTCACTTGATGAGTTTGGCGAGCCGCTTGTGTTGCTGCATTCTGAGAGATTCGGCTGGGTGACGATTGATCGTGGGGAGACGAAGAGCGCCGGGGAGGAAGAGAGAAGGAAACAGGTGTTTGCCTTCCGTGAAGCCCTTTCTCAGCTGGGCAAGGAGGATCTGTTTTTTAGGTGGATCGAGATCGTGCAGTTCGAGACGTCTCAGCCGGGCGGGTTTGGGGCCCAGAGACAACACGAGGTGGCAGAACAGATCAGGGAGCTGTTCAGCAAGAACGGCGTCGACTTCGACGCGATTTGGGGCGAAGTGACCGCAAAGGGCGAGACCGGACCTGTCTCGGAAAAGTAGCGGTGCACCGTCATCATCTAAGCGTCGTTGAGCACGCCGCGTGGCGTTTTACCGCGATCCACATCTGTACTATCACAACACCAAAGCAAGAATAATTCCCGACAAGATATATCTCGGGACAGGCGCCTGGTAATACGCTGAAATAATGAGCTACCACGAAAACTGCATGTAAACCCAATGTCATCCAATGCTTCATTTCTTTGTCTTCTTCCCCTTCGCTGCTGGCCCAAGGGCCGCCTCGCGCCGCTTCGCTTCCTTGGCGTCAATTTCCTTCTTCTTGATCGCCTCTTGAGCCTCGCGCTCTTCCTTCTCGGCCTTTAAGAGACAATCGTCAGTTTGAAGTCATGGTCGTCGAGTATTTTTAGGGAATATCTTACCTGCTTACGAGCAGCCTCGGCGTCGCGCTTCTCCCGAATGAGCTTCAAACGAGCCATATCCGCCTTGGCCTCGTCGGTCTTGCCAGCCTCATGCATCTTGCGATACCTCTCCTTGGCTTGCGCAGCCTCCATCGACTCGCGCTCGCGACGGCTCGGCGTACCGCCGACCTTCAATGCCTTGACGCCCTCGGCAGCATCATCCACCGCCTTTGTCGGTACGACCTTGGTTTGATTCCGAGCCGCCTTCGAGTGATTTGGGTTGGCGGGTGCGGGCGTGGCGTCGTCACTGTCATCAGAATCATCTCCGTCACTGGGAGGCAGGTCTCCGACTTGTACTGCCTGTGCGCGGGCGCGGGCGAGCGCTGCCTCCTTGCGTGCCTTTTTCTCCTTCTTGCGGTCCTCACGGCTCAGCTCCGCGGCAGCCGCGGAGGGGCCAGCTTCCTCATCGGAATCCTCCTCCTCAGAGCTATCCTCCTCCGAGGAAGAGTCGTCGTCGGAACCATCCTTCTTCTTGGCATCGGCGCTCCACATGCTGATTTCGTTGCCATCAGCGTCGAGAGGCTTGAGGTCGCGAGAGAAGTGCTTGCCACCTTGTTTGGTTGAGTCAGTGGGCCATCGGGACAAATTGGACTGTTTATATGCTTTACCTCCTCGAGTGTACTTCTTGAACTTGCCGCCGCGACCACGCGAGTTGGCTCCAGGACCACCGGGCGCCATGATGAATTATGTGTGTTGATTTGCGTGGGTTGGTTTGATTGAGGGGTTCAACGCGGGGTATCACGAGCGCAAAGGAGAGGATGGCGGGGTTCTTGAGAGCGAAGCTGTGACGTGGGTGCGATGGGAGAAGTCAAAAGGAACAACCGAGGTGATATAGCTGTGAATGTAAGGTTAGGAAATCCACCCAAGCGCTCAATTCAAAAGACCCAGTAAAAGAGTCTTCAGAAAAAAGGGCTGAAAGCTGAGGGGGAGCGCGGTAAAAGGGACGAGTCTGCGACATCAAACCAAAAAGCCGCCGCTCCTGAATGCCCCGCCGTGGGTTTCTGATTGCTTGCCGTTGACTCATTTGGGGTTGGCTGATATAAGTCCTCCCCCATTGGCCGGGTTGCCGACGAAGGCCCCACATGCTCGGCCTTTAAAAGTTCTCACGGCTGCGGCCTTCTCTACATCTTCCTTTCTTTTCTTCACATAAAACAACATTCCCTCGTATTCACTCTGGTTTTCGTCCTGCAATGACATTCTAGAGGGGAAAGCGGGGGATAGATTAATATTCCTGCACTTACCCTTTGCCTCTGGCTGCGTCCCTCAAGGGGGTCGTTGCAATCGGAGAGGAGAGAAATTAATCGCACGATACATCCCATCAATCTCGCCATGTCATGCTGCTCGCATCACGATAACGTTATCACGTGGATGCTTCTCTGAGCGCAATTAGGTCCTGATCACAAGCTGTGATGTACCAGGATGGGACTCGCGGCGACCAAATCCGCAGTGCCGTGTCCAATGGACTCGATACTGTCCGTACCGTCTGGACTTCGAGGCCGGTCATGCTCCAGTCACCACAAATGGCAAAACTGTGAAAATGCATCAATTGGCTGTTTCTCAGACTAGAACACTGTTCCTGCTCTGCTATTCACCGTACTGCCGTTGCTTGCCTCATCTGTCTTGGATTGAAGACCCAACCTCAACCACGTCGAGAACTCATCGCAGCTCGAACGAGGGCCAATGGGTCATTCTTTGTCCACTCTGTGTGAGAGAAAGTTCTCAAATACTACTCTTTGGCCATGAAACAATAATGAGATTGTTAAGGCTCTCTTTGTTATGTTATTACAATTTCGAGTCCATTTTATAACAGCGTCGTTAGAGCTCCAAGATCAACGAGCCTCGATAGAATGTATAAAACTAGCCAACATGCCTCCGTCAAATACATTCTCTTCATCAGTACAACACACTCACACAACCTTCTACAGCGAGCAAGCAATCCAAGTCTTCAGGTAAGCTAGATTCCAACTCTTTGCTAACTCACCACAAATTATCACCACAATGGTTGTCACCGGTTCCTCGTCTAGGGTCAGCTGCCCACACCGCAAGCGCGCCGGTCGCCAGAATGGTGCTTCCAGCCAGAGTGATGCTCCTAGTCAAATTGGCGTTCCCGGCCAGATTAGCGCTCCCAAGGTGAAGCACAGTTTCCGCTTGGAGACTGATGCCGATGGCTTCCAGACCAAGATCCCTACCGTCACATACGACGACGGGTGGACCTAGGAGGACTTCAAGCCCAAGGCCTCCAACGTTCTTGAGGCTGACAATGCCTCTATCGTCTCCGTTGGCGGTGGCAGGATCTTTACCTTCTGCTACAACCCCGGAACCGAGTTGCACAGCTTCCGCTGCGAGATCGATGCCAATGGCATCGAGTCTAACATCCATGTCATTTCCTCTGACGATGACAAGACCTGGGCCCCCTCCTCCCAGGAGGATTGCTCTTGCAAACTCTGATGCCAGTAGTTTTGCGGTGGAACATCCAGTAAGTCGTAAACAGTTTCCGAGCCAGCTGACATGGCTGTAGCCAATGAATAAAACCTTTGAATAACGTTGAGAAATCTCCCATAGTTTTGCCCGTTAGTGAATAGCCCGCCTCTTGCATGCTCCCACTACCCGTCCCCATATCTCGGTCCATCAAACAGAACAAAACATAGAAAAACATCATGATCCCCCAGAGCGCGTTATACCGAAGGAGCCCAACATATCTTGCGTTTTTATCTTCTTGCTCGACTTGATGAAGTTTTTTGACCGTTCATCTTTCCTTTTCGCCGACAAGTGTTGGCTCCGGACGGTCTGGGAGGCGCCTTGACTATCAACACCACCAGACTTGACATTGCTTCCGACTCGAGTTGCTCCAACATGGCGAAATAATATCAAGCTCGGAAGGTCCGTCAGTCTCTTTCCCATCGCCTCTATTGTGCTTTGGTCGCAATGGTATCCCACAAGTTGAAGACTTGCAAATGGCTTCGGCGGTAGCAGAGCAATGTCCGTGCCGTCCAACATCGATGATACTTTTGTGCTGTTGCACTGGTGCTGGAGTTGGTCGATCACAGCAAACGCCCAGTACGCATCCAGCCCGTCCGTCATCATGTAATATTCAGGATGTCTCCATGCCCGACATCGTTTTGTATCGGATCCGAAGGAAACGAAGGGGCGCTCGCAAGAGTCTTCCGAGCAATGAAACTTCGAGGTCTCCTTGAATCCAAGCTCCCAACCACCGGGCGACTCCATGTTTGAAGCTTGTGCCAGAAAGATCCGCCATGTATCTTCAGCGGTTCGGTGTCCCAGACACGATAGCCCGGTTTCCAAGCAGGGCAGAGATATACTGACCACTTCGCCACGCTCCACACTTTCACGCTCGAGTTCTTCGCACATCCATGGCGCTGCACCTTTACGCCCCCGGCTCCAGCATCTCTGTGGCCACGGAGTGCTCTCATCAAAGCTCTCCCTTAGAGATCTTCCCATTAGGAGCGCACCATAAACCAAGGTGCGGTTTACCAGCAACCATTTTCGAGATCCTATTTTCTCGACACCTTGCCAGCCATGCTGTTCAGCCACGGCTTTGGCGTCCCCCCATTGCCCAAGGTCACCCGAGACCTCGAAGATGAGTAATTTTGGGAACCCAGAGACATACTGAACAGATATGTCCGAGATATCCTGACCGTTTGTGATCTTCAGAATTTGTAGCAAGGGAAATGCGCCATCCATCTCGCTCCAGCCCCTGAGCAAGCTATTCGTGACATATCCGCGCTCCCCCAACTCCTCACGCTCGGATACAATGTGTAGGTGAACCAAGTTCTTCAGTGTCGCCAGAGATAGCAGCTCGTTTGGTTGGAATGTTGAGACGCTGTCAATAGTGAGGGACGCCAAGAAGTCCGGAATCTTGCTCGCGAGCCTGGACCTGGGTGATGGTGATGCAAGCGCTGCGGTGTAGACGGCCAGATCGTCGGTAACGTGAAAAATGGTGCGGCGAAAGCGGAATAGCTCAACAGGTACTTTATCGCCCGGCTCGCTTTTGACGTCCCTGATGAGCGCTGCCCAAATAGCCTTGGATAATACCTTCCAAGCATGGAAAGGGAGTTCTCCAGAGCGGCCGGTGCTGGTAGATTGTTAAATCTGCGTACTCTTCGGAAAGAAAAGAAGACATGGCGTGAAATGGTTGTTTACATCAATTTCACCTCCTCGAAAACACGTAATAGAATCTGTTGTGGGATGTTGGGATCCTCCAGAGGAACATTCCCACCTTTAAACAGATTTATCGCCAGAATCCTCGTACACATAGCCGCTAAAGATCTCGGCCCATTTCCGTTAAAGTTGGCAGCTGGCGGAAAGTCTGAGCTGGTTTGTCTTGACTCCATGATGAGACGTGCCCGTCGACCTCCGGGGCCACAATGGAGAGAAGCAGAAGTATTGACGGATTGCTGGCAGTAAGAGTTGCTTATGAGGTAGGATGCCTGTAAGCTGGGGCGCGCGATATGAACCTGGCGGTGTGCATTGCATCTGAGAAGGAAGGACCGGGGACTCTCAGCGGATCAGACTAGCTGGACGGACCGTGTGCAAATGCATAAGCGCACCTTCAGCGCAAAGAATCCAAGTGAAGAAAAAATATAGACCCTTGGTACAAGCTGCTTTCGATAAAACAACAGCATGGATGAAGGCGGATCACATCTGGGCCGGAGCAAGCCGAGAGTGCGAGGGGAAAGCGGGCAGACTGTCAGACATCACGGCCAGATGGCAGCGCCAGGGTTAGGGTCCAATACTTGAAGTTCGCCGCCCCTTTTCTCCCAGTCCTTTCTAACTTCTCCCGCCAGCCTAGCTCGTACGACCGACTGCGTTTCGTCGGCCAAGCGGCATATACTACAACAAATACGATATCTAATCATTTATGCCCCTGCCTCACGACGACTCGGGAGTCAACATAGACTAGCTTCATGTGTAGTAGAGCACACCGTCCCTGTCAATCACTTCGATCGTTTGAGATGCAGTTGGGTATATGTGTGCGTAGAACTGCAATGCATTTTGCATTTGATTTTTTTTCCGGTTTTACACTACACCCAGGACATTGTCTTCTCATCCACTGAGATGTCTCCTCCCTCTCTCTTACCACCCAGTCCATGGCCGTTTCTCCATCAAGCCACAGGCCTGCCTCGAAAGCGCACCGTACACCTCAAAGCCTAGCCTGCACCCAGCTCGAGCAAACCAAGCGAAAGGGTGCAGTTATGGGCTGCTTGGAAAGATCTATCTACTAGATATTCAAGACTCTACGCCATTGTCCCTCTAGTTTCAAGACTTCTCCAAACTCGCTACACAGGAGAGCAGTTCAACTATCCATGCCGGTCCCTCTACGGATGGCAATCACTCTTACTCCCTCTCCAGGGCATCGAGCTCCCGTTGTACGGAGTTCTTGGTCCCAATCTTCTTCATCTGCGTATCCTCGAGCTTTTCACCGCCGGCATGACGCATTTCGAGGTCCTCGATGGCCCGAATTTTCTTTTGAAGACTCCGAATCTTCTTAGCGTTAGCGCTCTGACCAGCATCACTGGCTGGGCCTACAGGTGCTCCACCTTGCGGGATAGACTGCGGTGAGCCATTTTGCTGCTGGGGCTGCTGCTGGTACTGTCCCGGTCTCTGGCCCGGACGGCTCTGCGAGCGGGCGCGGTGCGTATTGCTGCGATTGCGGATTGGGTAGTTGTTGTTGTTGCTGCGGGACTGGCTGTTGGAATGCTGGTGCTGGAGTCCCCGCCGTTCGGGGCTGCGTCCCTCGCCGCTAGATCCGTTCTCGGCCTCACGAGGGGGCGGCGCTAGCCCTCCCTCAGGGCCAACAGGCACACCGCCTCGGTGGCCCTCTCCGCCTTCCTTAACCTTCTTGTTGCGCTTCTTTTTGTTCTTCAGAGCGGTTTTGGACAGCTCTTCGCCCTCTGCGCCATCAACAGGCGCAGCACCGGGAATACCAGGCTTAGTAAACTCAGCACCAGGGACAAGGTGGCGCTGTCGGCCGAACCCGTTAGATCCGATCGAAGGGGTACCATTTGTAACCACATGTGCCGCACCACCTTCGTCCTCACGCTTGAAGTGCAGAGGGGTCACCGTGCCACGAGCACCGGGGGGGCGATAGGCGCCTGCGGGCTTCGAAGGCGTCTTGATGGTGCCCAGATAAGCCAAGGCCGAGGCATGAGGAGTCGGCACGGGGTGCAGCGGGTCCCCTACTGGAAGGCTTTCCGGCGGGGAGGGGCGCCACAGGACGTTGTACAGCTCGACAAATTCCTCGTTGTACATGATTCCACCCCCCACATGCCAAAGCTTGATGCCGTTGTCAACGCGGAGCCTGGGCGAAGTGGTCGCCGTCATGATGTAGCGACTGTCGGGGCTCCAAGCACAAACACTGGGGTTTCCGCTCTCAATGGTTGTTACCTTGTGGTAATCCTTCTCCAGATCGTAGACGTCGATCTGGCCTGCCAAGTTACCAAACCCTGCAACTAAGACAAATCTTCCGGTGGGCGAGAAGATGATCGTGTTGCGAGGACCGAGCGCGAAGGAGTGCGTAGGGATGGCGCGGTGGTTGAATATGGTCGTCTTCGCTGGCATGTAGCCGTAGATCACGCCAAACTCCTTCGAGTTCGGGGACCAGGCGACGTCGTGGATCGGCCCCTCTTTGTCGAGCGTCACTCGGGCATCGAAGGAGCCATTAGCGCTGAGCAAGTACATGTTCGTCTCGCCATAGTAGCTCTTGTTCGACTTATCCACCTCTGTTTGTGCCAGCACAATCAGGCTAGTGCCAAGCGCATTCCACTTCAACTGCACCTTGTCACCCTTGAAGAATGTCTTCTGGGAGATGGGGGTGGTAAACTGCGGCACATTGAACACCTTGACAGCAGCAGGTTGGCCCTGTGGAGAAAATCAGTTCTGAGGGTGCAAAATAGGTGCGGGGTTGTTCTCACCTTGCGCTCAGGTACGAAGACAGCGACGTTCCGGTTCATACCAGGGGCGACGGCAAAGTCGGCCACGCCCTCGGCGCGCAGTTTGTTCCAGACGGTCGCGAGGTCGTCGCTATCGTAAAACTGGACCTCATTCGTCACCATGCGGGCGCAGAAGCGCTCGTCGTCGGTGTATTGCAGGTTCCAGCCCGATGCCGATTTCTGAACGAATCGGCCAAGCGGTTGCTTCTCGGCCCCCTCGTCAAGGGCTTCAATGGTGCGCCAGATCTTGAGATTCTTAGTGGCGTCTCCATTCTCATCCTTGGCAGGGCGCTCCCAGGTGCTCAGGAAGGTGCCTCGCGGGGAGAAACCGAGGTCGTAAACGGACTGGATCGGCAGGTAGGCTAGCACATGGCCAACGGAGGCATCGGTAACGGTGACGCCCTCGTTAGTGGCGTACGCAAAGTATCGACCGCATGGCGAGTAGATGGTGCACCGGAGGTTCCCTTCGGGCTGTACGAACCCAGGTAGACTTTCGTAAACAGGCGCGGCGTCGAAGACACCGATGGCCTTCTGGGTCCGGTAAGCAAACTGCAACGGACTGGCCATGACTAGTGAAAGTCACAGGTGGTCGCGATGGCAGAGTGTGATGGGAGGGGGGGATGGATTCTTCTTCTTTCTGCGTTCTTGCTGGACAGCTAGTGGAATTCCGATCTATGTTCTTGTTGGGTATTGGACGTGGAACCTCGAATGGTCGCGATTTTGGTCAAACAGGGCGGAAGTCGGCTCTAGAGAGAACGCGCGGCGGTGGATTGGGACGTGTTTGACGACGGGCGCCGGTGTCGGAATCTGGGCTAGAGGCGGGAACCGAAGATTTGTGCCTAGGGCGGATTGCGGTCTCAGATGGAATCCGGCAGAGGCGCAAGCAGCGGGGCCTTGTTCGAGAGAAACCGGGAGAGGTGGGTTCTGGTTGAGGAGGCGGTTCTCGGAAACGGAGGTCTGATTCACTGTGACCACGAGGCAAGCTGCGACGGTCGGCGAAGGGTGAACAGGGGCGACTTGGCGGGCCTTTCAGCGTGAGAAAGACGTCGCACGGGGGATCCGAAGAATAAAACCGACCAACAGGGGAACTGGAAGCACAAAAAGAAGAGAAGCACCCTTAGGGAGGGATTGGCAAAGGCGGTGCGTGTCGTGACCGGATGGGCTGGGGGGGGTAAGGGAAGAAGAAAAGGGAAAAGCGACACAGTCCCACAATATCACGATTTTATTTTTTCGACCGCGCTGAATCAGACATGGGCCAACCAGCGGCGGGGCAAGCGGGTCAGCGGGTCAGGTGTTGCACAGCAGGGCTGGCGGTCTAGGCTGGCGGCCCAACGCCAGCCAAGAGTCCCGTCAATCGACACTGGCAGGGTCAATTCGCCAGTTGGCTCTTGCTTTCTTGCCATTGCTGACTCTCTGCCCCTGGCGCTGCACCACAATCATGTTTCTTTGCACACCACGAGTCAAACCCTATCGATTGCGCCGCCACTGATTTTCCCTTCATGTTCTCGCCCGTGTCCGTTGAAAGAACCCCGGACCCGAAAAAGTGCAGAGGGAGGCAATTCCTTGTGGCCCTCCTCCGCACGTCCTTGCACCAATCTTAGCCCAACCAACCCGAGTTTCACCCCCACGGCCCGTATCATCAGCAGCGGGAGGGTTCGCAGACCCAACCACAACCGCTACCAGAACTCGGTGACCGACTTTTTGCAGGGCGACATCTCCTTACATAAGCCATGGAAAGCAGACATACCGTGATTGGCGAGGTGCCGATTCCCCCAACTGTTCGACTGTGTAAGTGGACGCGAGATGTCTTGGCCATACCTGCTGAGACCTGTCTTCTGCTGCTTGCAGCACATACTATTTTGCATCCAAGCAGCTGCCAGTGTGACATATTGCCCTTGGAATGGGCAGATTCCAGGCTCCATGAGGCAACCCACCATCGTAGCATCATTGCTTCATGTCAGGGGGTGCGCTTTGATATCAGATAAAGCACGGTAACCCCACCCAAGCCGCGTATTAGTTTTTTAGCCCAGATTGAACAGGATTCTGCGAAATACCTTTCCTTTTTGTATTCAAATGTGCATGGGCATATTTTTGTCACTCGCTATAGAGTGCAGTCACCGGTCCTCGTGTTGCATCCAGCGTGACGCGCGACAAAGCTCTACCAGTCTCTTGACCAAGTCAGCGTTTCCTGTAAAAGGGTGGCCCAAAAAGCCATGAAAAACTGGGATAAAGCGCCATTGCGGAACACAGCTCGCAGGCAATTGACTACTAGTGGGTCCAACTCTCTCGTATACTGTTTGACATGCCTCCAACTTGAAGTCAAACTTGGCAGCAGGTGGATTCCTGAACTTTTCTTATTGATAGGGATTCTCTTGTTAGCGGGGGCTCCAACACATTTTCTCCCATTACAGTCACGGCCTCGGCGAGTGAGACTATGTTATTGTCGAAGATCGGAGACAGCTTGTCGGCGAAAGTTGCCTAAGGGCTGTCGGGAGATTATTGAAACACCAACGATGATGCATCTCTGCTGCTAGTTGTCAGACTTGGCCCACAGCTCGGGCATCCTTTGCGAGAATGGCACGATCGTCTCGGGAAAGCCTAGTGTCCCCAGTATAGCCATTCTCGCAGCGATCCACAGATTTCCATGGGCCGAGGGTTAGCGCGATCGAGCACGACCCCAACGGAAGCCATTGGAAATGAGCAACATCACCCAAAAAAAAAACAAGGGAGAGATACTCCCAAAGTAAACCACGTCAGCTCAGCTTGGTTGCCACGCTCAAACTCAAGAAGGAGAGATGCGGGTGTGGAAATATTTTGTACGCTCAAATGTATCAGCAGGGGAAGGCATATTTGTGTCTTCGAATACCTTGTCGAAGAAAGCAACCGAAATCGCGTGCTCAAGCCGTAGTCGGTGCCAAACGCAGCATAAGGCGACCAACTGAGGTATGCGTCTCGTTAGATCTACCTTGTAGGATGCAGTACCGAGTTCCAGGGGAGTGGGATACAGGCAGGACGCAGAGAACCATCGGGGTACGTGAGTATGGAACCAAACCATCAAACGTCCATCTGCTGCACCAATTTTGAAGGTCGTGAGAGTGTCCGTCGTTCCTTCGTCGTCACCGCCCCCAACCAAACAGCCGGCCCTATAATAGCCTTCGACCTGCGCCAACGGGAAAGCTTCAAAGAGAATCAGCAGTACCCCTCATCTGCGACCAATGGTGCATCATCCTAGGTTCTCTGGTTTTGAGGGGCGGTGTATGGGCTCCACTGCAGACTCAGGAGACGGGTGTGTAGATGCGCACGAGTTCGCAAAGTGTCCGGCGGGCAATGGATATCCAGAATGAAAACATCTTGATGGCCGTCTCTCCAGAAAGTTTGGCTTGGCGGAGCGCTGTTGAAAGCCGTCGAAGATCACGAATTGTCAAGATCGTGAAGGTGGTCGTGGAGAGTGGGGTTCCCTTCCCCAGAGAGGCGTTGTGGGGAGATTCAGGGAGGTGTGGCCGAGGTTGCTGCGGCAGTTGGGGCACGGGCCGATTCGCAGTCATGGTTCCCACCCCTGAACGACGCTAGTTCCCGCCCCCTTCAGCCTCACATCTCAGAGGCAACTTCCATCCAACATCAAGACGCGAACATCACGGCGTATTACGCCAAATTTATGCCCAGAAACAGAAAAAGCAGCCAAAATTGACTCTCTGGCGCTCAAAATACTCTGTTTGAAAGATGGCCTATTCTGTAGCCCCATCACTTGTTTCCCTTTTCGCCGCACTCGCCTCCCCAAGCTTGACTCAAGGGGTTCGTTCGTTCATTATTTGGGGAGCTTCCGTCCATACTTTCATTTACAGCTGTGAATAGTGAAATCTAAAATCAGGCGCTGTACCTAGCAGGACCATGAAGATTTCCCAAGGCCGAAGTCTGCAAGAATGATGCGTATGCTAAGCATCTTCCCTAATGCGAGTGTGGCCGGGAATACAGGCTCGAGGGCTACCTAACATTGAGGCCTACTACTTCGCTGACCAAGTATAATAGGAGCCAAGGTCCCATATATAAGGTACCTTATTCTCTATCTACATGAACGATCATCACCCTCCCGGCATTCCTAGCACAGTATTCTATGACTTCTAAGCTACGTCAGCTATCAAGTAAGTTTTCAGAGCTTGCAGTCTTCTCCGTTGCTCCCACATAGGTACCACCTACCCTGTATCATCAACGCAATTTCACCCCAAGCGCGCCTCACAGCTCTTCCGTTGGTCTGCACCGGAGATATCCCACGATGTTATGTATTTCTTTGAAGTTCTTCAACGTAAAGTGTTCCATCCATTTCTCCCCGGACAAGGCGCTATAATTCAAGCCGGGAGAGCAGACCCGAATTGAATTGCTTCGGCATAGTCTTCTCTAATAAGGGGGGCGGTACCGTGTTGTCTGTTTGAGTTCCGGGTTTTGATCTTTCAGGACCATCAAAGTCATTTGGCCACAGCGGTATAGGGTGAAACTGGAGTGTCTATTGGCACTGCAGCCTTCCGAGTCATCCCTTGGTACCGTAACCCAAATGTCGAAAATGCGTTCCCACTGTTACGGCAGGCCTTGTTACATCTGTATCAGGCCTCCCTGATTCCTTTAGCGACCTACTGTAATATAACCAAGGCCTTTGATAATACGAAAAATACCTCTGTTATATTAACTCAGGCCTTACTGTTTTGACACATAGTGTTCAACTGTTCCTACAACGAATTTCACACAAATACCCTGTAGTATTACGGTACAATTGGACAGAAACTAGAGCGCAAATAGACATTCTCCAAACCTGGGTAACTTGCTGCTCGGTTGCTTTCTGGGGCAGCACCAGGCCAGATTATATCGACTGAACGGAGAGACACCTGTCTCTTGCGACTATCATGGCGCGTCAGAGCCACAGCCGCACGTGTTTTACATACCTAGGCAAGTATGAAGACTCCAATTGGAAGCCAAGGTTCCTAGGGCAATGCGAAAATGCCGATTCCGTATTAATGTAAGCCTTTCCGTTGAGAACAGAGAGATCCTTGTATTTGCCGGAGCCTTCGTAGGTTTACTCGGGCAGACTTGTCGGGACTGATTCTGAACATGCAGCCGGATGGCAGGTCGGTATCTCGAATGAGGGCGTGAAAGAACTCGTTCCGGTTTCTGTTTCAATCATGCTGAGTGGGATTGAGTTGTTTTGGTCTCGAACATTGGCGTCACTTGCTGATACCTATCTATGTAGATGATATACTTCCACGAGATATTCTTTTCATGACTACTTCACATCGGTTCAATGCTTTTCTTCCCAGCAAGTGTTTGATTGTTTGCCCTTCTGTGATTGGCAGCTTTTAATCGCTTCACGCGGCGGATATGAGCCGGGAAATCGGGAATGGGTGTTGTACAGAATCGATGACGTCGACAATCGTCGGGCTGGCTCGGACTGCCGATCGCCCACATTTTTGAATGCACGGTTGAAATTTGCACCTGCCCTCGAGAATATATTCGATTCCGAGCACCCAAGCTCGCCAAGGCACCTCACATTTCTATACCAACAGCTCAACATGCCGCTCGTGCCGGTTTTGCAAGTCCTAAGTACCAGGTGAATTCAGTGGTAGATCATCCATTTGCGACAACGGTCACATGTACAGAAGTCACGCTCAGTTTGAACATTACTCTTACATGGTACCTAGGCAAATACTAGTAATTTTTGCCGACACATTTGATTGTATCTCGACAGCGCCAGCATCAGAATGTATTCATAGCCACGTCGACATAAAGCACCTGATGGCGATAATTCTAGCGTTCCCGAATTCTATATGGATTTGATCGACACATCACGGATAATCGGCCAATACCTATCTAACCCAAAATCACCACGGCGAGCCTCTCGCCCAAACAAGTAGAACCCCTTGCCGATCTTTGCGGAGGTGGCTCATGATGATGTGGCCCTTGATCAAACATTGCTTCCTGTTCGCCACACATGCGGCTCCATCCAATCTTGAGCCACATCACACCCCAAAATCTCCCCCTTACCATCCAGTGGCTGATGCTAGCGGATACAACACTCGTGTACAGCCCCCTCGGTGGCGAAAGACTCTCTCTTCCCCACGCAAGACCACCTCGGTGAGCCACAGCTGCCCTGTCAGGCGAGCCAACTCTTTCACCGTTCCTATCCGGCATTGGGTCTTCTACAGCGTTTCGCTGCGACTCTCCACACTTGCTGCCAGCCGGTATGATTCGCCGTCTCGTCCCACAGGGCGGGTGTGGCAAATTGAGGCGAAATCTCTTCTCATCCACTGAAGCTTGAGCCTTTGCGGATACCATCGCTCAGACCCCTTCTCCTGGTGGCTCGTCACCTCTTGTGCCTCAGGGACCTGGATTCTGTGGCTGGTTACGTGCCGAGGACAATTCGACCTGCAGCTCTTAGCTGCCGGTAGCACAGGAATAGCCCGCGATTGTCCACCCTGCAGCATGCCAGCGGCGTTGCCCTACGATATAGAGGTACTTCGGATCAGCCATGCACGAGACGGGAGTGCGATCTACTCACCGTATTGCCTTCCTTAGCACCACCCCCACACCCCTTCTTGCCGGTGCTCCGTGATCCCGCAGCAGATAGCAGCAAACAGTGGCACTCGCCACACCTCGCTCAGGAGCAACAGATCTCGCACAAAGACAAGAGAGGACACATCCATGTCGTATGTACGGGTGCACTAGCTCCCACCCTGTGCAGCTGAAACGATGCCTCGCCCCAGTAGAACCATTGGCCGGGGGTCCAAAACCAGATGCGGCCGTCGTCTTGCGGGAGTTAAAGCTCACGAGCCACACAACACAGTGGCTGAGCGCTCCCGCCGCGCGCTGGTCTCCAACTGATCGGCACCCGCATGCTTCCGTGGGGAAGAGACCGGCAGCACACTCTAGGGGCGTGCAAGAAGAGAACGCGCGGGCAGGCCCGGGACAGCGGGAGCTGGGAATCCGCACGGAAGGGACGGAAGCAGCCACAGCGGTTTCCCCCCAAGGAGTTACTCCATCCCCCCCTATGAGGGGAACCAGAGGGGGGAAGGAGCCACTGAGGTTCACCGTCTGCACCACCACACTTTGTTCACCCCCTCTCCCCTCACGGGCGACTTATTGTGGCGAGTGAGGACCCTGAAGTACCGGTACTGTCGACCCAAGGTAGGAACTTCGCATGCGGTCTGCATCCCGTCGCCGGTGTGCATGAATGATGAGAGATTGACGACGAGTTCTCTGCTGCATTGCAATGCAACCTAATTGGCACTCCCTTTCGCTCCTCTATACTCAGGGTCCACACTCTATCACCTGCCCCGATGGACTCGTTCCCGTGATGATGCGCCAGCGGTCTTCCTTTCTCTCGAATCGGCCCCGCCTTTCCGTCGAGGCTGAAGTCGGGCTCAACGCGCCGCCGGCATAGACGACACCTCCCGTCCATAGCGGAAATTCCTTCTCCTCCGCCGTCCATAACTGAAAGCGTAACGTACCCTGTGTTTCGGTACCGCCCGCTGCCGTGTGCCAAAAAGTAACCCGAGCCGGCGAGTCGCAGACGGCTTCGTCACACGCCTTTTCCCGTCGGCAGTGTCTCCAGAGCGCCACGAGGGTCCTCGTGCAACCTCCGCCGACGCTGTCTTCGATAGATTAGGAACCGAGCGCTTTCTCTGTGAGACATAGCAGCCATACACGACGTCCTCGTCACTCCTCAAGCATTGTCGGCTGCAGTTGCCTTTCGCGGGGGCGGTCTACGCCGTAAGCACAACAAACCCACGGCAAAGCAGCTGAGAGAAGAGCCCGCTGGGCCTGCGTTTCCTCCGTGGATCGCCGCGCGTCATTTGTCCTCACTCTGCTGATTGCATCGATCTAGACTCCATGCGTTGACGGTCTCGACTTTCGAATTGCAGCAGCAACCTCAAGATATCGAGCGAATCGCAGACGAAAAGACGAATCGACTTGCGAGCACAGCCACATATCTTTCGTCTCTGGCCTCGTTCGATGCGTCTACGTGGCGTCGTACTTAGGGTGTTCTATTTACGGTTGTTCCGTGGCCATGGGGTGCGATGATCATGTCGATCGATTTTGCGTGAATGACATCGTGTTCTGGACCGGTTCAATCAGCTGCGCTGCACGCTCAAGAAAGACACGAATAATGACATATTATTCTGATCACCAGCTTCAGCTCCCCCAGAGGTGCAGGGAGACACGTGCTGATAGGACTCATTGACAGGTCGTTTGTCGTCCGGATTTAGGGCCGAGGTCTGGAACCTCCTTCCACTCCGGGATGCATGGCATCCGGATTGCAACTCGACATATCAGAAGCAAGAGCTTGCCCTAGGGCAACAATGCATCACACCACGGGCCAAAATTGAACAATTCAGGAGAATTGAAAAAAAAAGAACATACGATTCTGTTCCAGAAAGTCAATAAACGCTAGGTAACTTCAAGCCCCTTTTCTCGCCTGTGGAAATGATATCGAGGCGATAGTTCCGGCTTCTTGACTGTGCCTAGCGCCCAATCACAAGCGCAACCCAGTGCTCAAGCTGCCACATTCCGCAGATGTGAGTGATAGCCTCACCACCCCTCTCGATAATTTCCTCGAGTCTCCAAACTGCCTACAATGGCAGCCTCCAATTTCCTCGACGAGAACATCCCAAAAACATTAACCCTACGGATCCGTACCGGGCCCGCTGCCCCAAGACTTTCGGAGTGAAGACTCAGCGTGGAGAACCCGGCACATCATTTCGCCCAGGACCCATATCTGCAGAACATCCGGTAGCTGTCCGTTTGGCAGCAGGGCCCCCGGCTCCATGGGGGGCGTGCGTGTTAGGCGGGGGAAATGCTCCGGTTGGCTCACTCCGCTCACTTACAGGGCTAAGATTGAAGGTTGAATCAGGACCACTACGTTTTGAAACGTCCCAAGAAAACACACCCAAAACGAGTATCTCCCATGCTATCAACCGCAACCAACTCATCAGCGTCCCTTCAATTTCCAGCCACAGAGGGTGCCGGCCGCCACGCCTTCCGTGCCAACCGAGCCAATGAAGAGCATCCAATCCCATCGCACCAAGAAAACCGTTACGATGCTAACGCATGCGTTTGATGAGATGAGATGGATGAGGCGCCGTTTGGGAAGGGCTTGAATGTTGCGGGCCCGCCGTTTGCCTTTCAACGGGACCATCGTCCATCGTCGATTCATCACGCCGGCTCACCTCGCCTGATGCTGGTACCTAGCTATTACAGGGTAGCATGCCGAGTAATCTCTCCCCTCAAGCTGCATATCAAAGAAGTGCTTCACAGCGAGTGAACTGCAAGGCCCGGCATCAGACCCTTCTGTAGACATGAACGGAACCGCTGCGGGCTTCAGATTAGCTATCACTGAACCAACCACTTCCACGCCGTTTCACCGGGTCGAGACAGCGCCCTGCCCTGACCCCCATCCCATAATCAGGATGCCATCGGCCAAATTCCCATCCGTCGTGCCGAGGATAGTGTCCATCCATTATCAAGAGAGGCGCAACAGGGCTCTTGGCGGTTGTTAATACCCTGATCCCTGAACATGAACTGGACAGAGATGAGATTGCCAACTGTGTTGAATTGGTAGGTATCATTGATAGATGGACTCTGTTGTCCATTTCGGTTCTCACCCTAGCCCCCCCCCCCCATGACACGCCAGCAACCGCTAGGGCTGCCACCGTAGCGTGGACCACGCCCCTTCCGTAATATTCTCAGCCCAAATAGTTCAAATTACCCAGGTAACCAGACGCCGTTAGCCCGGCCGGAGAAAGGAATAGGCCTAAAAAACAACATAGACTCCTAAATAAAACGGATCGAGACGATCGGGGCCCGCGTATCGCTAAAATCATAGAGAAAAGGGGGCCCGTTGCAAGGAGCCCCGGCTAATACAGTTCGAGTGGGAAAACACAACTAACCGCTACCGCAACGTTTCTTCTCAACCAGAACGAATAAAACTTCAGCTCCAAAAAGAGAAAGACCAACAGAAAATGTCCCCGTTCAGCCCCCCTGAACGGAAGACGTGGTATCTCAAATGAAATTTCACAACTCCCAAATATAGCGCAAAACAATATGGCCCAGCCCCTTCGTTTCGCTGCCTTCTTTCCAACCCCGGCCAGGTGACAGCCGATTCTATGTTCCCGCGCTGTAAACAAAGCCGTGTAAACCATGTGCCCCGAGAGTGACCTTCTCCCACGTGTACTTGTCATTTATGTTGTCATGATAAACACCAATTAAAATATAAAACGAAGTTCGTATCCTCTTTGCGTTGTTGTCGTAGAAGATCCCATTTCGGTCTCGCCCGGGGCGTCGAGGGCCATTTCCCATTCCCGTTTCATTGGAGAGTTGATTTCAACGATATCGAGTGTCATGTCTTTGCCTTCTGGAAGCTCCTGGACCACTTCGTCATCGATTTCGACCTCAAGTCCCCGTCGAACCACGTGTACTGTCCGGGTGACTTTGCTGGCATCGAAGTTCCACTTGTTCGCGACCTTCGAGACAAATTCCCGAAGAGTTCGCTGCGTGAGGTAAATTGCCCGGTGAAGCTCGTGTGCAGTAGGGCTGGATGGATTGCGTCGAGCAACATAGAAGCAGGCAACCGGCCTCGTTGACTGTTCCGGTGGGGGTCGATATGTCGAATCCACGCCAAGGGCTTCGATCCAACCCGTCAGGTTTCCTGCTTCATCGTTTTGAGGGATTTTGGTCGGTTGATCTGATCCAAGACGTGACGACGAAGGGTTCCCGGTGCTGGTTTGTTGATAGTCCTGCCATTGTGGATTTGGCCCATTAGTTGTTGATACTTGGGAGTGAAGCGAAAGGGTACTCGGTGAGGGCGAGACCAAAGACCCGGCGACGGAGCTCCTCTCGCTTCGCCAAGTATTGGTTTCTCGGGACTCGGTTTTGCCCAATTCCAGTGACTCTCCAGGAAGTGACACCGGGTGGAGATCGGGGTCGTCCAGTTCGTCGCCGCGCAGATACAAAACACTCACTGGACGAGTGCTGGTGAACATGTCCTGAAGCGTCTGCAGTTTGAAGTGAAGGTCTTCCTCCAACGGTACGCGCGGTCCTCCTCCTGCAGAACTGGCCGAGGACATTGACCACGTCCGCTTGTGCTTCTGCACCTTTCCTGGCCGTTGATTATTCGAGCCCTTTGGCTGCGCTGCGCCCGACCTTTTCCTTTTGCTAAAGTCCTTCATCCCACTCTCCGCCTGAGCAATCTGCTGCTTCAGCTTGTCAATGGTCTTGCGAACGTGCGCGATGTCGTTCGACAGCTTGCGCTCAGCGCCATGATCTCGAAATAGTTTCACTTTGCAGTAGCAGACCTCAGGCAAATTCTCCGGGGGTGATATAGGCGCTTCCGCGTTCAAGGGGTGTGTCTTTGCGCAAAGCCTGACGGGTATCCCCTTCACGCCTTTGGAGTGACTGAAATCGGTTGAGAGGAAGTTGAAGCGCACAGCGATGTTGCACTCGACTGAGCCATTGACGCCCGGTGTCCAGATAACCGAGAAACCGTCAAAAGAAGAGCTTTCCAACTCAATCCGCGTTCGCTTGTCATCGCCTTCCGCTGGCTGCCCTGCCTCGACGTATTCAACTGCTTGTAGCTTTCCTCCCCGCTGATGGGCCTCGTTCGTGCCCCTTCCTTCCTTCCATAGGCTCCAGCACACTCCAGGCTTTAGCCGTTGCTGTTCGTCTTCGTAAGAAACACGCACAAAGGTTCGGAAGCGGGTTCCTGGGGGTATCGGTAACGTGGGTGTCGTATCAACGACGGAGAGCGAGTAAGCCTGGCCTTTGTTCAGGTATGTAACAGGGATTTCATCTGCATGCTTGATCATGGCGGTTGGGGCATTCAGAGCCGTATGGAAGCGAAACTTCTCGGCCGAGGTCGGAAGTGGCACCGACATGGGCATACCAAACTGCCTTGCTTGGAACGACATCATGGGAGAGTGGTGACCTCGGAAATTGCTGTCAATTGACCCGATCCTGTCCTCTGCAGGATCGGAGTCCATGGGAGATCCGTCTTGATCCATTGTCTCGTACCCGGTGTCCTGGTGAACAAAAGATGACGGAGCGAAAGCGGGCTGAGGTGCTGGAAGCTGGATGAACGGGTTGAAATGCTGAAACTGGTGGTGAGGGTGAAAGCCGTGGTGGAATCCGACGGGGTCTATGGCACCGGTCCCCGAATGTAGTCCGCCTTCTGTAGTGGGCATTGAGAGCGGTGTTCCAAGCCCCATTCCAAGGCCTAGGGTAGGCGTGTGAAGGTCACCAGCCTGGGGATGGTAGATGGTGTTTGTCCCACCCGGCGTCGGGGTGTAGTACCCCCCGGGCTGGCCGCCGAAGCCGGCGAAAGCAAACGGGCCCGGGTCCAGCAAGGATGGTGTAAATCTCCACGGCTCATTCGATGCCCGGGGGGTTGGGTCCTGGTCTCGGAAGTGATCATGGCCTAAACTCTGGCTTCTGTTGTTGTTGATTTCTGTCAGTCATTGGCCTTGTCGGCAGGCGCTCCGCGTTTGCCGGCCCTTGCGGATCAAGCACGTTCCTAGCTAGGGAGGAAAGGTATGAGGGCACCCCATGAAAAATGATCAAAAACATACCTTTCTTGAGCGGCTACAGGAGCTTCAGGCTGGCTAGTAGACGCTGTTCTGGTTGTGGCACCAGTGGTGCTGGATGCTGTCGTCGCTGCGGCCACCTCGGGGAATTGCTGTCTAAAAGTGGCCAGTAACTCATCCCCGGGCTTTTGTGAGCTTGTCCTTTGGAACTGTTAATACAGTGCTCAAGGCTGACTGGCTTGCCGGGCCAGGGAGTTTGTGAGTAAAGTAAAGCAAGCGCATCCAGGGGACATACCTCTGACGAAACATGGCGCCGGTGACAAAGCTGTCCGAGACCGCGGAAAGTCAAGAAGTCGCACAGTATCGGCTGTAGTGACTGGTGATAGGTGAAACCGTTGCTATCTTCTCTGGGTCAGAGATTTGGACGAGTCTCGAGGCGGCCGTAAACGGAGCGTCCTCGTTGTCGGACCGGATCTCGCCGGGGCGAAATGGCGCTGATTATGGGGAAGCGACCCTGAGGGGTGCTGTTCGACTGTAGTTGGAGAGGGAATGGTGAGCAGCAAGCTAATGCCAGAGTTCGTTAGATCGCGTATCGCCAGAGAACAAGAAATAAAGCGCCTTGCGATTCGGCCAGGCAGTCATGTACGGTGAAGTAACGAAACGAGAGTTGGGAGAGGGCACAAAGAGAAAGAAAGATGGCACAGCTAAGCTATGCACTGGTATGGGCTTTTGGCGACTTTGGCATATGCAGAGGGGTGTGGTCGACAATGTATATACCAGCTCGCGGCCGCTAATGCAATCCCCACCACTGATAGGTAGAGGCGACGCCTATGTATGTGGAGGGGGAGTGAAGCAGGTCTCGCTGGAACAGGAAGAAGTAGAGGTAGAGCGGGTTGATGGGTGGTACAGTACATTGCGCCAGCACCTGGTTCTTAAGGGTCTGGAGCAGCGCGGCTTTGCTAACTCGAAGAGGAAGGGAGTCGAGGGAGGGGGGAGATGGTGGGTGGAGGGTGTGGCTGATGAGTGCTATGCGGACGGACGGGGTGCGCAGAGCACAGGCAGCCCTGCCCTCCATCGACCAACGTTGCAGGGCCGAATGACGCTGTGTAGCACCTACCTGCCAGAGAGCCGTTGAGGTGGCCAAGCTGAGCAGATGCGCTTGGGGAGGCCGGGCATCAAGAATCTTCGCTGCCTAGTTGTGAAGGCGACGAGGCGGTGTGAAATAGATGGAAGGAGGAGAAGCTCGTGGGGAGCAAAAAGAAGAAACGGAAGACGATCATGGACCGAGAGGAGGGGCGGGTGGCAGAGAGGAAGAGTCGCCCAGGACGGTTGCAAGGGCAGCAGCACAGCTACCCTCCCCTCTGGATAGTCGGGTCGGGCAAGTCGTTCGAACATTGCAGGCCCCCTCCCGGTTCATGACCAGAGCCACAGGTCGGGGGTGTTGGAAGACGCCAGTGCTTGCACACTGCTGCGGGGCCGTTCCAGCAAGCACCCCGTTTTCATTCAAGCACCGGCACGGAATAACGGCGCCTTCGTTGTCTGCCGTTTAAAACGTTTATTTGCCGTGTTTCGCGTTCCTGAGGACGGAAAAGCGTAGCAATCATGGGAAATGGGCAACCTAACGAGCTAGGTGGAAGCTATTCAAAATCCAGCCGTGCGGTACCTACTAATGCAATCCCTCACCTCAGGCAGGCGCGACTCTCACCTCGAATGCGCTCGCATGCAGCACCTTGAAGCGATGCGGAGACGCGGCTCTCCTGTCGGGCCTGCAATCCAAAATCCAAAATTGTTAGAGGGGAACAACCCCAAATCCCGCTCCACCCTCTGGGGGTGTCGCCAAGAAGCTCCAAACAAAGTACGAAGTACCTCCACAGCAACCGCAGGGCTCGACACTTTGCGCGAGTCGACGAGTGAGCCGAACTGTGTCTTGCCTCTCGAATTTTTCTCTCCCACTCCATCGGCACCTTTGAATGGAGACAGAGACGTCATGCCCAGCCATGTTACTGGAGCGTTCTCCATGCAACATCCTGGTGGGAGCCCGTTCGATCCAGAGAGCAAGGATCGAGGGTCAAGACTCGCCGGCCCGATCTGATGAGCTTCCAGAAGGCATATTTCGACAACTATCCTCAACCCGTGTGCGTTCGTTTTGCTTCCTTCTTCGTTTCCATGGCAGTTGGCGTTTCCGCTCACAAAATCGGACGCATTGCTTGCTGCCAGCCCGTACCTCTAACCCAACCGGCCCCGGTGCGCAGTCGCTCGTCAGGATACCGCACATCGCGGGGCGTGTCTTTCTTCGCTCGCAATCCTCCGGTGCTCGGGGGGTCGCGCGTGCTCTGTGAGGTCTGCGTGCCCCAGTTTGGCAAAATGCCCTTCGGCCGTTCATCCCATTCGATCCAGTCATCTGGCGGCTGCCCTTTTTGGGACGGTTCATTTATTACCGACGTCCGCGGATGAAGCCCGCCTGGCAGTGTCGTGCCTGTCGAGCTGATGACAATAAAACAATTCCGTTATAAGGCAATCAGAAGAAGAACTTCGGGTAAAGTACTGATACTTTTAACCAGGCTCGCCAGGGCCCGTCTTCTGCTGCGACGATGTGGCGGTGCGGCCACCACCCTCTTCGTTGAGACCCTTCTCCTCGTCAGGGATCACGGGCTCTGTTCTCCTCTAGCCGAAATGGGGCAGAACAATTTCTTGTCGGCAAGCGCCGCTGTGCTCGCCGCCCGAACCCTTCTTTTGGGATGTCTTTTGCAGGTGGCTCGCCACAGTCGTCGTCGGCGCCTTTGACCTTGAGCCCCGATTCAATTGCTCTGGACAACAGCCGCCCGGCCAGACTCTGCCAACCCGCCATCTCACCTGTGCACTGATCGCTGATGAAAAAACAGCCCATCCATCTGCGGGTCTACGCCCAGTGCGGCATGCGGGGCCGTCTTGTCTCCGGCTTGACTGGGGTATGCCTGCCTTTCAGAGAACGGGCTCGAGGCACAGTACACTGTGAGTACTTTGTACTCTACAAAGTTAGGAGGTTTGCGATGGGACGAGTTAAACTGTTGCAACGCAGCTCAACACGGCCGCGAGCCTCGACATTTTCGACCACTGACGCGACTCTTAGTCACCCATTGAGTGATACATCCTACACCGCTTTCTCGACCCCTAACAGCAACCTGCGATTATAACAGCGCCATCGACAAGGTGGCTGCCTACGATTCGAGATTCCGCTGCTCTCCTGCTGTCTGAAAGACCACAGGGCCGTGGCTGGGATCTGACTGAGGTTCTCAGCCTTCAGGGCACTCGGGATGTGGGCTCCCTGGTTTCCCCCAACTCAGGCTAGCCTTGCAGGGATTATCATCCCTTCCACACCATGCAGCACTGCATGGGGGGCGGCAGCGGGACTCGAAACGCTTGCCTTAATGACGTCAGTTCTCATCGCGTTTTCGCGCCCCTCTTTCACTCATGCTGTCAAATCACAACCCGCCTCACCACCAAAAGTTTTGGGCCTGTTGCGAGAGGCAATCCCAGGCAACGAGGGGCACCTGAGTGGACAAGTCGTGCGCAATACACGACGCTATACTACTCGAGGAGGGATTCGCGGAGCTCTTGCCGCTGCAGGGTAAGTACCTAGACGGCGGCATATGCATCTTAAACAACACAGCGATTTCAGTCCTCGGGTTGTTGAGCCCCTTGTGTTGATCTGTGGACTAGTTTGCGCCGGGACGAGATGGCCTGCGATGATCTCAACTTCATTGGGGACATGAATCCCGAATATCGGTATTCTGGAAATATTCTGTGTCCAGAATTGTCGCGCGCAAATCGGATTTATCCACTTCGCTTACGCAGTCCTACCAGCCACAGATGGCAATGCTGCCCGCACGCAGGTCCCCTAGTTCTCATGCGTACCCTCGTACCTTGCGCACACTATAGAGGAGGTGGTGATATTTGCGAAAGGCCGATAGTTTGGCGCAGGTGCTGCCTGGGCAAGTGGGTGACAAAAAAATAGGGACCGCAAATGCTCTCACGCACTGCCAAAAGCGGTTAGCGATCTGCCTACTGTACAAGAAAATAGCCCTGAACGGCCTGTTCTCAGAGAATTTCTTGTAGTAGGCTACTTTGCGGTCCCTGTTTTTTTGTCACCCACTTGCTGGGTTACGATGCAACGGAGAGGGGGCCATCGTGCGGATCGTCAGTATGTTCCCTTCTTGGGACGCCTCAGCCTCATCGCCACAACCCGGCGGCTACACTAGGCCCCGGCAGTCGGCATTGGGGCTGGACGGGGCTCCGGGAAACCACGGCTGGGGAATTCCTGAGGCTTGTTGATTGACACGGCGCCTTGACAAAACAGCAAGCAGTGCGCTGACAGGAGGGCCCTTTGCAGTACACTACCCCGGGGGCAGCGCCAGCCGAGATGATACCACTAGCACCTCATGGCAGGGAGCTGCCTATTCTGTCATTTCATGTGGCCAAGGCACGTGTCAGCTAGAACTCCAACATCAATATCAATGCCGATAACGGCAGGCAGTAGTTCGTACGTATTACGATGAATAACTTCGTCCCCGGGAAGACTCGCTCGAGCACCCTGATGCTGCAGGCATGTATGTACGTGGACGACAAACTGTGGAGGGTGTGGATGGTGATATCTACAAGCTGCAAGGTCGGGGGACCGTGCTGCCGCTCCCAGGCGGTCACCCAGGCTCGCCAGGGGACCCGTGAGCCCTTCTCCCGAGCTTTCTCTCACTGGCAGTCTCACTGGCAGTCTCACCGCCGCTGCGAATTGGAGTCCATGCAGTGCGTGGGCGCGCTGTATTATGACGTCACCGTGCGGCACCCAGGCCGACAATTTGCGCCATGTCCACGAGGACCCCCGCCCACCATTCCTAAAAACGACCACAACCGAAAAGAGGACAATTCGAGCCGCCCGCCCACTGCGTTCTCTCTCCCTCCTTCGCCTCGCCAGAACACTGTGCGGAAGTCACTGGGCTTCCGCTACGTGGCATTGCATTGCTCGAGCAGACGTGAAACTGCCGCATCAGCCATCCCGAAGCCTGCGCTGGACGTCGTAGGCACTTGGATAAGCACAGTTTCCAAGAAAACGCTGAAACGGCGGTCGTGCCACCCACCGTCTTTCAGCTGTCATCTGATCCACGGGACGGCGCTCGTCTCCCACCGTGTGGGAATTAGATGTGTTCAAATCTTCGACGAGGGGACCCTGTCTCTTTAGGGGGGTGGCGTCATTTGCCGAAAAAAGAGAATGGCATTGTGAACAATTCCCATCATCGCCGTTGGCCACTCCGCCCCCGGCATCCCCCACTCCGAGCTCTTTTGCCGATCCCGCTACAGCACGAATTGCGTTCGCGGACAGAGTCAGATGTGGGACTCAACCAGTCACTCCATCCTAAATTCTCTACACTATCGCCGCATGTGCGTGCTTGCAAGAAGGAAAAGAGAGAGAAAAAGGCGCAGTACCGCTAGCTTATTCCAGGATTTTCCAGCGAACCGCGAGCGGTAACAACAGCCGGTGATAATAACGAAGGGGCAGAGGAGCCGTCAATCTCCGCAAACTGGCGCCATGTTAACCGTGCGTCGCGCGGGTAGCTTGGCAATGACATCATAGCCATATTACGTGCGTTCGAGATGCATCGTCAGAGCAGCAACCCCACCACCTCCATCGACGTTTATGCCGTGGCCGCTTGACGGCCTTCCCTTGGTGCCGGCACAAAGACACCGGGTGCTGAGTATGTCCCAAGAGTGCATACGGTGGCGATTGTAGTCCTCATGGCAGCGAGGAGACGGAAAGCTGCTCGCAAGGCATGGACCATTGGGAGGGCTCCGAGGGAGCAGTGTGGCCCTCACGGCTCTCACGGCAAGACCACCGCTCGGTATTTGGACCCCGAAGCACCAGTAGAGTACGACTACTTTGTCCTCGGTGACATGGCGTGTACTGCGGCGAGTTGTTGCTGTCTCGGATGCCACCCATAGCAGAGGAGTCTCGCCTGGCGGACATGAAGTCGCTTCTCCATGAGTAAAGGAAAACTATCACATATCAGTAGTATGTAGGTATTTAGAGGAGCAGCCCATCTTTGCACGACACTATCGTGGGTCCCTGTGCGCTGTCAGCCTTACCCAAACCACTCTGGAGAAGCATTACACGTGGTCCGGATCGGGGCTGTGGACGGCGTCGGGAGCGTTTTGCGCAACGGCCGCTTGATCGGGCTGGTTATCACGCTGCAATATTGCCGCTGCCGTCAGGGTCGGTTGCATTCCCGGCGTCGGTTACTTCAAATTATTAGAGGGCCAGGTTGTTTTGCATCAGAACCCTCAATTCCATGGCGCTGGGGTTGGGGGAGTGAAGATTAGATCCGGCCTATGTCTTCACACTCCCCCATGCGCAAAACAGCCGCTCGAATGGGAAAGGATCAGCTCTGAGTGTCGCCGTAGAGCACGAACCCCAATTTGCCTTTCCAGAACAGCTACAACCCCCTTCAGGACACTGCGCAACAGGGTCCCTTGTCCAAAGGCGGAAGGGTTTTCTCATTTCGGGGGCAATCTAGCACCTAGGGTGTTTTGTATCTCATTGTAACTGCCTGGACTGTTGTCACAAGGAGACGAAGAGACACGAGCGTCCGAAATAAAATTACATATTTCACCAAGATTAGTTACCCAGCTGTAACCAACCTTTGGTCCTTCGTCCTTCTATGCGCCTGACAATTGCCTCCAGCAGATGGGGGGGAAGGTAAAGAAAGGGAGAAGGAGCCGGAGCATTGTACTTTGTACTTCATACTCAAATGAGTGACGCGGAGGTACTGACGATCTCAGCCACCAGCTTGGCACCTCTATCGGGCTGTCTTCCAGAAGGGAAGGCCTTCCTTCTGTCGTATTCGTTCTTTACGCTACCCGCCCGGACAGCACTGGCTGTACTTTGACTGTGACTGTTCCCCTTACCTACAGGTAGAATAGGTAGAGTAGGATCCCCAGCCACAGCGCCACGCACACCGGGGGCCTCCCTGGGATGGATCGACAGACACATGTGTAAGTGATCGGCCCCCCTCTGTGGCCACAATGACCCCATCCCGTGTTACTCTACTTTTCTCGGGAGCGAGCGGGCGATCGCGCTGTTCTTTGCTCCTGCTGCTGCTGCTGCTGTTGCTGCAGCTCAGAGTAAAAATAAAACGATCGGTGAACGGGACATCGACACACACGTCTGTCGAGGGAGATGGGAACCAACCGTATGGTTCGCCTCAGACCGCACCAGCGATCTTGTCGAGAGGGTACTCTCATGGTTTTTCTCCGTCGCGGCCTATAATAGGCTGGTACCGCCAGGGTGGATTTAATATGCTACCTACCTAGGTAGTGTAGTGTACTCTACTCTAGGTACTCTATGTAGGGCAAGTTTGTAGCCTTGCTTTAACATGATCCTCTCGGCAGCGAGCCGACTCGCGGCATCGTTGCCACCGACCTCGTATTACAGAGCCCCGTTGCCGATCGGCCGCCGGTCCGGGACGCTGTGGTCAGGGGCTCGGTCGGCACGGCTGGAGCGTTCTCTCGGTCGGGTATCTATCGGCAGTGAGTGTCGTGTTCGGTGTGATGTGCCGCTGGGAGGAGGTGCCCCTCTTTGATCTGCGGCGCGGTTGCCTTTCTTAGATGCATGGGCGAATCTTTAGGATGGGATTGTCGATGCCGGATTTAGAATTGTCTGTCGTGGTGGGCTGTGTGCTGTGGCCTAGAACTAAATCCCTGGATGATAGATGTCGCTGTTCGATGACAGAACCGTTGTGGATCGATATTCGTCAGGTTGTCTCTTGGAATAGTGTCTACTGTATATGGCTAAGGGCAGTGTCGAAACTAACGCAGCTCTGTAGGTAGTGAACTGCTTAGTGCATCTCAGTGTTTAGGACGCCTGGAATCCAGTCCAATTCCGAGTTGAGCACATCCGAGGTTCCCCGTAGTGTGTGTGGCCGATGTTTGCGTTATGCCGTCGGGTATACGCGTTGGAGGCTTGTTGGGTTTGTGCTTTGAAGGAAGGCGAAGCTGTGATCTTCTTTAGCTAATTTACATATCTTATTTAGCTATTTGCATAATGTGTAGATGTGAGGAATATTTGTCATTCTGAAGATGGAGTGAGAGAGGGGAGATGGCAGGTTCCAGGAATTATAGCACCACAACTCATTGGCGTATTAGACGTCCACCTATTCTGACATGGTAGGCTATGAAACTCGAAGTCGGGAGTGTCTCTGGTCTTTGGATGAACGAGGCACTGTGGGTGGCACACTCATCGACTCGGTACCTAGATACCCTCTTCTGCTTGCCCTGTCCCCTTAAAAGTGGTTGGGTGTCGAGGTGCTGGGACTTATAGTGTGCAATGAAGCTATGCAGCTGTTTTCTCTGATATCCCGTGGTAAGCCCAGGTAACGTGGCGACGGACGAGGTTGTTAAGGATGGTCGTCTGGACTATTTGATGCCAATGCGGAAACCTACCTTCTTTCGAATAGCTGTACCCAACCAAAACTGTCAAAGAAAGCTTGCATCGAAACATTGCCAGGTGCCTAGGATGGCTTGAAAGTATGAGAACAAAGGTAATATGAAGTGTTTGTGAAGTGTCAATGATAGATGTGAATATATTCAACGTAAGTTTAATTTTCTGAAGTGCTGGTACAGGGTACGCAAGCAAACGTTGCAGAGAAGCCGAAAAAAACAAGGCCTTGTACCACACACAGTCGACTCTCTTACTTTTTAGGTCGACCTTGACCATGAGGTTTCGAAGACGGGCAGGACGGGCAAGACGGATGCATTTGCCATTGTTGTTTCAACCCAAGTATGTATAGGGGCTAAGTCGAAAGGAACAAGTTAGAAGAGGGTCACCCGAGCTGTATTACCGATGTGGTAACGTGTTAGAGGCTAACATTTCTTGTGGCGTTTTCCTGCGTCTCCAATAATAAAGCGAGATATTCCAATCGGCAGGTAAGATACCGATCTAAAGACACAAGGCCTTCCTGCGCAGTAGCCTTATCACTTAGTCTTTCGACCGGAGCCTTCGTACAAGCCATCTTTCTGACGGTGGATCCTTCAGGGTACGGCTAGGTTGTGAGCCGATGTACAAATTCAGGGGCAGTAAACTTTAAAGACCCGATTGGCCCCCACTTTTTGGCAGGTACGAACATACCTAGTTTGAACCTTGTTGGAGTTGAATCAGGTACCGTCGAATGAGCTTAAGGGTTGTGGCATAGATAGCCCTGGGACAGAACAAAGGAATTACTAGAAGCGAGATCTATAGCGCTTCAGGTACGTCAGTGGGGAATGAAGCGGGAGCAAGAGGCAGATGCTCCAAGTACGTACGCTCCTCCGAGCCAGTGCTAAAAGCTCCAACCCGCATCGATGAAAGAGCCAAGCAGCTTCGTCCAATTTGATAGCATTCTCCAGTCTCAGCCTTGGCGGAGACCACGGGGCAATATCAGCCTCGCGTCGGAACAGCACGCTGAGAGTGGTTAGGTCGCATCAATGGTGCTCGTGGGCAAATGATTGGCTTCTGATTCGTTGAACGTTCCGGATCTAGAGAGCGGCCCGCTCGTGGGAGTGTGAGTGAGTAGGCGAAATTGAAGACTGAAGACGCCCAGATCGTTGAATCACTTATCTTCATAGTTAGTATCTCGCTCTGGGATCTGTATTCTTTCTCTCAAGGATTTCTGAAAAAGTCGTTAGTTGTCAGTGACGAGGGGTTCACGATCTTATCACCCCGCAGGAAGGCGCTAACAAGCTGCCTTATCGTAGCTGGTGGCGTTGTCACTGCAGCGCATTGGCCGCTGTGAGAGCAGTGTTCCGCCCCCCAGCAGAACGAACCACAGGTATCTTGGCTTCTCGAAACACCGAAACCGACACAAGTGGATGGACCTGGACCTAACGAAACACTAATCGCCCATCCTGAACCATCTTCTTCAGCCGACCATAATCGGAGCTTCAAAATTTCCCTTCTCTTGTCGTTGAGACACTCCCACCCACCGAAAGTCGTTGCGTCGAACACATCGCCCGCATTGTGGAGGAAAAAGGCTGCGAGTCTTACTGAACTTCGAAACGCCATGTCATCATCGAACTCTCCCGCCGCGGCGTCGACACCCGCCAGCACCGTTTCCGATGCCCCAGTGGTGGAGGAGCATACGAGTGACGGGTCCAAGCTCAAGACGTTCATTTCTATCCTAAGAAAGTGAGTGCGCAACCCCAGACGGCCGTGTCTCCGGCGTCACCTCTCCGCCTTCCGACGTCGGCGCTCAACTGTCGGCGGCGGCTGTCTTTCCAACGCCCGGCCCCGCGCCCACTTGTCCTGCGACGTTTTCGCCGAGAAGGAGAATGCGTGCTGACAGAGTTTTGCTCCCAGGTTCATTGGCGTTGCCGATCTCGCCGCCGTCCGCTTCTCTCTTCCATCCCAGCTCCTCGAGCCTACCCCTAACCTCGAGTACTGGAACTACCTCGACTCTCCCAACGCCTTCATCGCGATTGGAACCGCCGATGATCCGGTCGATCGCATGCTGGAAGTTTTGCGGTTTTGGTTTACCAAGGACTTGAAGTATGCAAAGGGCAGGCCTTGTAAACCCTATAACTCGTGTCTCGGGGAGTTCTTTCGGGTATGTCGGAGGAAAAGTAGGTTTGAGCATCAACTGTCAATGGAAACTAACTATCGCCGTTGCAGTGTAATTGGGAAACAGAAGACGATGCACCGAGGATCGATACCAAGTTCTTGAGGGAACCTAGCCAGTCGGGAAGCCGTGCGTCAAGTGTCAAGTCCGCCAAGCTCTCCCCTAGCCGCGCACTTGGGTCCGGCGATGGCTCGGCATCTTCCAACGTTTCCATCTCGCAAATGGTTGTAAAGTCCAAACCAGTCCGGGTCTCGTATCTGACAGAGCAGACTTCGCACCATCCGCCCGTAAGCGCTTTCTACATAAGCTGCCCAGAAAAAGGGCTGCATGCCCGTGGCTTCGACCAAATCACAGCAAAGTTCACGGGCACATCCATCAAGGTAATGCCGGGCGAGCACAACCTGGGCATTTTTATCACCGTCGAACGAAGGAATCATGAGACGTACCAACTGAAGCACCCCGCCGCACACCTCGGTGGGTTCTTCCGCGGTTCCCTGAGTGTGACAGTCGGCGACAACTGTTACATCACCTGTCCTGAGACCAAGCTCAAGGCGATTTTGCGCTACTACGACGACGGCTGGCTTGGTCGGACCACGAACAAGGTGGAGGGCATCATCTTCCGCTACGATCCGGAGAACGACGACAAGGTCCAGATCAACCAGGTGCCCGTGGAGGATATTCTGGTGCGGCTGGGAGGCCCCTGGAAGGAGAAAGTTGTGTTCGCGATGGGCCCGAAACCATTGGTGAGTCCGAAACTAACGTGCGGGAAACAGTAAAAGTGCATTCCACTCACATCTAGTATACAGGCTTCCCACCCTCCCGAGGAGCAAATCACGATTATTGATATTGCGCCGCTGGATGTTGCGCCGAAGGTGTTGCCGCCCATTGAGAAACAACTCCCGCACGAATCACTGCAGCTCTGGAGCGAGGTAACGAATGCGATTCATTCGAAGCAGTTCTCTCGCGCCACGACTGTCAAGCAAGAGCTCGAGGAGGCGCAGCGGGAAAAAGCACGCGAGCGCGAGAGGAAGGGAGAGACGTGGCAACCCGTCTTCTTCGAGCAGGTGACGGATAAAGGTGGCAAGCCAGAGCTTACGGAGAAGGGCCGCGAGGTCCTCCGGCGCGCACAGATTGGGGAGTGGAATATGGATGGGGTTCTCGACGATGCATGATGGGGAGAAGTAAGCAAGAGCGCTTGCGCTACTGCTGTTGCGGGTTGTTGATATGGTGGGCCGAGAGGGGTTGCATGGCCGGTGGCATCTATTTCGCTTTTTTTTCTCTCTCTCGCACACGCGTATCTAATGGGGAATCTTGCTCTTTTTGCATTGGCGGGAAGGCGGTGGAAGAGAGGATGGTACCGGGGGTGTGCTTAAAGAGAGTCGCTCGTTCGTTGCATAGCACTTGTTTTTGGACCGCTGTTTTTTGGGGCCGAGGAGTTGGACTATATATATGGCCACATCTGGACGGATGAAGAAAGGCCAGGTTCTTTGCGTGTTGGAGACCAGCCGAGTGGTCGGTCCCTTTTCATGAGGGACGGAGTTGTGGTGTGTTGGTAGAGTATAGAAGTAAATATGGATATTCTTTCTTATACGGCTGTTGCGTCATCATCTTTAGCCCGGTTTTACTGCCGTTGCTCTTGTTTAAGTGTTATAGCCAGCGGTTCATGAGTCGAATGTGGTGTGGGGGGTTGCCCCTTTATTCAGGGGCAGGCACGCCACAGCATCACTCTGCCACAATCAAGATCAAGAGGTAAGTTGTGGCTGGCTGAAGGGGCGCCGCCCAACCAAAACACTTCTTGCTCCTGCGCGGAGGGAACATCCTGCGACAATATTACGGGCAGACAAAGGCACGCGACATCTGCATTGAACACTCAGCGCGTGTTATGCTAATAAGACCATTCAACAAACAGCAAGTTCTACCATCGTAGCAGCTCCAGGCAACACGACTCCACTTTCTCCTGCCAAGACGCAAAGTCCAAACTCAGCCCAGTCCATCGCGAACCAAGAGGCTCCCTACGTTATCGTTATCGTCGCTCGGGCTGGGACTTTTCGAAAAAAAACAACAGGAAAAAGGTTCTAACAACACGCGCCGACTCGATCTGGAACAGGAATCGACCTTAAACCAAGAAACCAGGATTGTGCATTTCGTATTTTGCAATTGGGACCCCTTTTCGGCGCATTCCTGCCCCACCAGAGGATTGAAGGAAACCTTGCTTGCGATACTACCCCGGCACCAACCCCGAGCGCCGGGACCCTTTGAGATTGGACCGTGCCACCGACATTCGCAACCTGACCTTTTGCATCGCCTCCAACGTTTCCCAAAAATCCGATCGATTGCCAAACGAAACGAAACAGAAAAAAAAGTAGCAGCCGACCGCATCGTTTCCTTTGACGAACATCGAAACGACAATCGCCGAGCCGTGGTGCAACGCCTTTCCCTCGACCAGTGTTTTCTTTTAGCGCAATCCGACGACGCCTGGCGGTAACAACAACACTATGTCGACCACGACGTCGGGCTTGACGCGGCGCAGGGGAGGAGCAGGAGAGGGCAGCAACACCAACGGCGAAGACAGCAGCAATAGCGCCAATCGGTCGAGCTCTGCCAACAACGCCGCACGAGACAGCGCGCCTGAGACCAGCTACGAGAGTGGCGAGAATGGGCACAAGATAGCCTTCGACCCGCGCGACATCAGCGAAAGCGCCGAGCGGAGCAAACAGCCCAAGCTTACCTTGATGGAGGAGGTGTTGCTTCTCGGACTCAAAGATAAGCAGGTGCGTCTTGCCCGATCCTGGGGGATTACCATAACTAGTGGGTTGGGAGGCTGACAATGAGCTTTCACTGGGACACAGGGCTACCTCTCTTTTTGGAACGACAACATTTCGTATGCCCTACGCGGCTGCATCGTGCTCGAGCTCGCTTTCAGGGGACGCATCAGCATGCAGAAAGACCCTTCAAGGCGACGGTTCCCGCTGCCCGACCGAGTCATCGAGGTCATCGACGACACGCTCACAGGCGAGGTCCTGCTGGACGAGACACTGAAGATGATGAAGTCGAGCGAGAAGATGAGCGTCAGCTCGTGGATCGACCTGCTGAGCGGTATGTCTGCCCTTTTTTGGTATGCCTTTTGACAATCATGAACTGACGGAGGCGTTGTGATCAGGCGAGACTTGGAATCTTATGAAGATTGGCTATCAGCTGAAGCAAGTCCGCGAACGCTTGGCAAAGGGATTGGTAGACAAGGGCATTCTGCGCACCGAGAAGCGCAACTTCTTGCTATTTGACATGGCAACACATCCCGTTGTTGACAGCGGCGCCAAGGAAGAGATTCGTCGGCGCGTGCGCAACGTCCTGACGCAGCGCACTATCGTACTCAACGGCACACAATTTCTCCCCGAGAACCTGGAATTTCGCTATATTCGAACTATCGCCATGGTGTGCGCTGCTTATGCGGCTAACGTCCTCGAGAACGCGCTCTCAACCCTGGGTCACGAGGCTCGCGAGCGCGCCTTTGCGCAGACGGACGAGCTCCTGGCCGAGTACAGCCAATGGCCGTTCGGGCGTAAGGCTGTTGGTAATGGCATCGGTGCTAATTTACCGCAGGTTATCTCTGAGGTTAGTCAGGCTCCCCCACTCTACCTTGTTTCTATCCTAACCTACTGCGAACAGGAGGTCAACAAGGCAAAGGAGAAGGAGCTCCAGCTTGAGGTCGTGGCAGCTTGTCTGAGCGTCTTTACTCGTTTAGATTCCCTCCTTTAAAGGGTGCGAGAGTCGTGACGATTCTAGTTCCTAGCCTTCCCTCCCTATCTCTATGTCATAATTCCCATCCTTCAGCATGCTGCTCCCGATTTGCAAGGGTTTGATGTTTCCCACGCCTACCAGCCACTATGCCCGCGTTTTCCTCGCCATGCACTCACGCTGGGTGAGGGCTGGCCTACCCCGGAGGAGGCCCTCTCACGAGCGTGTATTGGTGTGGCTAGCTATGTGTCGAGTCTAAAAGTAGCAGCAACAAATGATGCCGTCTCTGAAGAGACGGGCCTTTTCCTCTCTCATATCCTTCCTTATTGGGTTTTGGAACTTTTCGTGTCGCTCGCTTCTTGCTGTTTGCTTGCCGGGTTATGCGCACATCATCGGGAGAAACAAAAGAAGATGAGCGGGATTCAAGAGTGAATACTTCCAGGTAAGCGACAGAGGCTCCCAGGAGAATATCAGGGCAGAACTTTACGGCGCGGCACATTTGTCCGGAGGCAACACGAGGATGAGAATGACGATCACGACAGTTTAGGTGAAAAGGGGAAATAAAGTGACGATTCGAGGGGCCGACGGGTTTGAATCTTGGAATGGAGGGGAAAAAGACCAGGAGTATCATGGGCGTCAGGATGACCTCGCAAACCTTGTTTCTTTTCCTCTCCTCTTCGTTTTACTTCCTCGTTACCCTTTTATTTCTTCCGCTTTCTTCTCATATATTTTATTTTTTTGCAAAATCGGGTGTAAATAGGAGTTGCTTGGTTCTGTAGGCCTGGCTGTTATCGGGATTTGTGCTGTCAGATTCAAGACAAGTAGGGGTTTAGGTGGTTCAAATACATCTATCGAGCTCATGGCCTTAGGCGGAGTGAAGTGTAACGCCTTCATTGTGTCAGCATCCTGATTCATCGCATGTTTCCCGGAGGAATCGATCTCATGTGAATAGATTTGCTTTCGGGATTTCTTCGAGATAACAATGTCCCAGAAACTATTTTAATCCCGTTGAATAGGGAGGCATATATCAACCTCCATTTCCTATGTCCAGATGCCGGCCGAAACTCCAGACACCAACAAAACTTCACCCGGCCAAAGAACACGATATTGGACTTTGCCTAATTTAAGCTCTGACACTCCCGCAGCCCTGCTCCGTAGTTTACTTTTTCTTTCCACCACCAAAACCACCACCTTCAAACCCAGGCCGATTTTTCGGCTTAGAAGGACCGCTCTTCTTTTTCTTTCCCTTGCCGCCCTTCTCATCCCTGCGCTTTTTGAGATTGTCCTCACGCTTGCGTTGCCTATCCTTAATGCCCTTCTCGACACCTTGTTTCCGCTCCTTCCACTCGCGCTCACTCTTCTGCTTACCCTTCTCCTTGCGCTTCACGGCCTTCTTGAGGAGTGTTTCGTTATCGTGCACCTTCTCGCCCTCGGCGCGTCGGCGTGCAGCCAACCATGTCTCCTTTTCTAGCACCTCTTTGCGCTTGTCCTCGTCGAGCCCGGCAAGCCGTTTCTTTTGGGCTTCGAGTTTTGCCAGTGCTGACTTAGGATCCAATGGTCCCTTCTTCTTGTCGCCAGATTTCTCGTAGCTCAAGTCGTGTGACATTTGTGTTCCATCGGAAAAGGCAAGGCGTCCGAAGGCGAAATGGTTAGCGTTACGGCCGTCATCCGGGTCGTTGAACATGGGGCTCAACATGCTCATTGGTGAGTTGCGCGAACTGGTTAGGGCCTCCTCTCGTTTCTGGTCTTCCTCCTCCTTAGCCTTTATGCGCATGTCCCTTTTGTGGGCTCGGCGTTGCAGTTGCTTCTCTCGTCGCGCCTCAATGAGCTCAGACCTGGTGCGAATCTGCTCCCCGGCTTCGTTCTTAGCTTTGCGGTTGGCACGCAGTGATTCGAGTTTTGCCTCCAGACGAGCGCGTAACAGAGTTGTGTCGGCGGGTAGCTTGATGTATCGTGGCTTTTCTGATGGGGGAGCGGCGGATGAAATGGATGTGCTGATACTTGCGGCATCACCTGAGGGATTCTTCGCGCCAGAGGTAGCGTCAAATACAGGGGAGGTTGGTGTTGAGCCCTCCGTCGAGTCTGCTAAAGCACCTTCTTCTGCATCCGCTACCAGCCCAGAGACATCTATGGGTGCCATGTCGTCATTGTCGACCTCGTCAATCTCCATTGCTTCTGGCACAGGAGTAGCTTTGTTACCCTTGGTCGCCTTTGACTTTGCGGCATCTGCCTTGACTGGAGTCTGCTCAAGCTTTGCCTTCAGCTTCTCCTCAGTTTTCACCTTCTTCACAGCTTTCCTCTCCTCCTTGGACATCTTCTTGCTGTTTGGCGTGGCGATTGTTGCGGATTCCTCGTTTGCCTCTGTTTCCTCGATGGCCTTCTGCTTCTTGGCCTTCCGCTCCTCTCTGGCGAGCATCTTCTTCGAAATGACGGCTGGGATGGCAGCGGGAGCGGCGGCGGGAGTGGCATCTTCTTCGTCGATCTTGACCTTCTTAGGTGATGGCTCGTCCTCTTCGGGGGTAGGATCCTTGGTCCTCTTAACCTTCAATCCCTCAAGCGGCTTCTCCTTCTCGACTCCGTTCATCACGCTCATGTCGCTCTCGTCGTCATCGTTGCCGCTCTCGCCGTCCTCGTCCTCGGCCTCAAGTTCCTTCAGCTTGCGCTTGTTCCGCGCGCGCTCCTCGAGCTCTTCTTTTGCGCTGCGGTTCAACTCGCTGTCAGGATCGAGCTTTCCTCTCTTGGCGGCCTTGGCCTGGTCCTTGGTCTGCTTCTTCTTCATCCATTGATCCTGTATCGGCCCGCGAGATCAGCGTCATGTCGCGGCCTGAATCAGTGGATAGAATGTACATACACTCTTCTCCTCGCCGTAGTACATCTTGGCCGGAATCAGCGACAACAATCCATCGAACGCCTTGGCGTGTTCGCGCAGACGCTCCTGTAGTTCGCAGAGCAGAGGTCAGTACCATCCCGAGTCAATCGAACCTGAGACCTGTGCTGGCCGCCCATGCTCACCTGCAGCGAATTGTCCGCCATATTGAACCCGTCCACCAAGGCTCACAAAACTAATTGCAAATAGCAGAGCTAAAGTACAAATACGATCGCCCGTATAGTCGCGGAGCCGCAAGGAATGACGAAAAACGAAGCGCGGAACAGCAAGACGTTGGGTTGCGGGCTCGAAGGGACCAAAAAAGTGGCGGGCAGAAGCAGTCCAACCGACGAATGAATTTTATCACCCATGAATTTTTGGCTGGCGGTGGACCCCCGCCCCACTCCCCACCAAAGTTCTGCCAGGGCGGTGAGGGGTATTCTTATGTAAGCAGAACTTTGGGCCTCACGGGCCCATTCTGGCGCCTGGGGTGTGAGGTTCAGAACAACCAAAATCACGGCTAGAACTAATCATTTCTGTCTGGTACGTATGCGGCTGCAGGTATCCAAGCTGGAGGATAATGACTCCAGGGACTATGGGATTTCCCTAAGACTATATACCTGACGATGAAATCCCCTTTCCGCCGCCTGACAACGTCCTTCTTGACGACGAAGCCCAAACCTGAGTGAGGGACTGAAACTACCTACTTATATACAGCCAAGCCAACAGCTAACTCACAAACGCCTACTGCCTGGACACTACCTATTGATACCTAATCAGCCGGACCAAACGCCCTGCTATGCATGAATACCGCCATTGAATTAACAACTTAAAATCCGACATCCGTGTCCGTCACTTCCTGTTCGATTACGCGTATAAAAATCGCGAAAGGTCCAACCGTCCCGGCATCGAGACAGACCTTCGCTGGAAATCCTCAATCTCCTCCGCCTCCCCCAAACACTCCGGATCATCCTCTCCATCGCTTTCCGGAATAATTTGATCTTCACTGCCCATCGATCTATTCAGCGCCTCAACTTCTGTAAGGTCGACCTTGGGTAGCGGTACTAAAGCGGGGTTGACCGGGTGGGACCCATTTCGCCGACCCCCTTTTCCATAACTGGATGATCGCGAACTCGGAGGTGTCGCCCTGGTCCGATCCCTCCGAAGTGCCTGCGCCCCAATACGTTGCAATGGTGTCAACCTGGGTGTCTGCCCACTGCTCGAGGGTGTTGATTTCGGACTCGATGGCTTCTCCGTACTAGATGAAGGCGTCGGTAGTCCATAAACGATGCGTGTACTACTCCTCCGTGCCGAGCTATAACTGAACTGTTGCAAACGGGCACTTAGAGGCGTCGTCGATGTTCGTTTGCTCACAATGAGCTTTCGAGGCGGAGGTGCGAGAGGAGACGACGCGGGCACCTCCACATCATCACTCGCAACTGTGCCGTCATTTATCACCACTGGGTTGTCTTGACTGGAGCTCGCCCCATCTTGTGTGGCCGAGGTGTCGTCGAATATATCCACCTCTTCATTATTGCGGGCTGGCTTGGGTAGCGGCCGACTGTCAAACTCCGGGAGATTTCGAAACACCTCATCAATGGAGTCGTCCGACATGAGGAATTGATCCACCGGTTTTGGCGCCGCCTTCTTCTGCTTTGTCGAAGCAAAAAACTTGCTACGCTCTGGGGTGTGAGAGGCAACCTCCTCCACAGGCAAGTCTTCGCACAATCGCGCTTTCTTTGGCGGTCTCGCAGAAGTACTCGAATCCTGATAGATTTGGACTATAGGTCCAGACGTATGGCGACGGTTTTGGGGGTTGGCCTGACCGAGGCTGATGAGCTGATCCGCTATGGGTACAGTTCGTCGCCGATGGGAACGATTTGTGTAGGACCGCCCCGGCCCTGCCGTGCTGCCTGGCTCCTCAAGATACGGCCTTGGCAAGGGGAACACAATCGGACGAGGATCATCATCTGTTGCGCCGGTACACTCCTGAGGTTTTGTCGCGAAGCAGTTCGGATCCATTTCGCCAAGAGGTATTCGCCGACTGCCAAAATACTCATTAATAGGCTTGCCGAGAGACTTCTTGGCAACCTGGACGGGCACAGATAACTGGCTAATCCTCCTCTTACTGGGCGACAGTGGAACGACAATCGATTTCTTCGTGATCGGGTTGATATCTCCCACGGCAATGGCTCGCGCGAGCTCCGTATCGACTGGGCCGCCAATGAAGGGCATTGTGTCAATATCCACGGTAGGGTCTGGGTCCGTCAAGAAGACGATATCCTGCTTCTTTGGGCAGAAGACACGCTGGTACAAGAAAGTGAGCTCTGCTTGCTTGAAGGCCGCCAAGTAGTTATCTGGGACGTCTTTCCCGTCGAACTGGAGCCTCTTGATGACACGCTCAGGGGTCTTGTGTTGCCGAATCATTCGATACGCCGTCTTCAGCCCCATGTTTTTGAGCCCTCCCAGGTAGTCACATCCGCTGAAAATTGCCATGTGCCGAAATTCGATATCGGTCCAACCTGTGAGCGAGATTTCACGAACGGCACAGAAATCCTTCCGGTTGATCTCGATGCATTGGCCATGCTGGTCCATCTTGGTGAGAAGACGCTTCGCGCCAAAAACCAGGAGATCCGAGTCCTCGGAGACGATGGCGTTGATCACTCCCTGGCGTTCCAGGTATACGAGCTGGGCATCTGCTTCGTAGGGCGCTACTACGTATGGAATATTTGCCTTTTTGAGGTCCTCGATCAAATGGCGAGCCATCTCTGGGGTGACGTCTATCGCTTTTTGAAGCTCCTGGTATGCTTGGGCAGGTTTACCTGCCTTCAGTAGCTCCATGCCGGTAGTCCGGCTTGCCTCTCGGCGGCTCTCACGTGAGGATTCTGTGGCGGCCTTACTCGGGAGATAATCGCCATCGAACACGAAGTAAGGGGTTACCCCAAAGTGCTTGAACATTCTGACACGGTGCATTGCGAAGTCGACATACTTGCGGGTTGGCTTGCCCTGGGCCAGCTCCATCGCGCAGGATACAGCACCACGATGAAGCCAGCCATATCCGTCGATTCCAAGAGTTTCACCGCCATATTTCTTGAGATCGGCAGGCCGATGGATGGACTTCAGCAGTGGGAGGAGGCCTACAAGCGCATCGCGTTAGAAGGACAACCGCGCCCAAGTGACCAATGCAACGTACCAGAGATGCCCATCCTCAAGACTCCAGGTAAGGAATTAGCGGAGGTGGCCGCCGGATCAAGAGCACGCCTTTTAGTCGGATGCTACAGCCATGGGGCGAAATATACCGTAACAAGGTTCTGTGGTGGACTCAGACGCGACACCCCGTGACGTGCAGGACCGTGTTTGCCAGCAGCGGCGCGTGTATGTAAGCAACGATTGCTTCAGCAGGAGAATGAGAGCAATTTGTTGCAAAGATGCTTGACGATATGCTTTTGGACGAGAGAAAGAGGGTTGGTCGGCGTTCTCGAGGGACCGGAGAGGCAGCCGTGTTTGCCTGTCAAACGCAGGCGCTTTCCCGTCCAGGTCGACAATTTTGGCCCCACCCGAAAGCGCGACCGTGTCGTTACCCCCCGCGACCGAGCGAAAACCAATTACCAGGGCGAGCGCGGGGTGTTCAGGGGTCTCAACATTGCCGTAGCTGCCGCGCACTAGAAACCAATTCAAGAGGTTGGGGTTCCCAAGCCACTTTGTCAGGAAGCAAAAGTGAGGTTCCTCCAGTTCCTCTCTAGTTATTCCCATTTCGGCGGGCGATTATGAAGAACTTTTGAAGCCAAGGGTCTCATTCGTCGCCATGCGCAGCGGCGTGCACTTACACCGCTCCAATGTTCCCTTAGCATTTTTTAGCCTACCGCCCCCATAACGGAGGCGTTGAGACGGCACAAACGGCTTATCGGTTTTGCCCCACCATGAGCGTTATCGATAATTTTCTCTCAACCACACATCAAATCCAGCTGAAACTCAGTGCGACATTGTGGCATTCACCGTTCGATCATCAAAATGGCAAAGACACTGGAAAAGACGCGGAAGCAGATCGCCAAGAAGAAGGGCGGCTCAATCGACGCTTTGCACGCAAACAGTCGCAACGCCAAACGACTGCATAAGGCTCAAATCCGAGATGAGCGACTCGACAAATTGGTAGAGTCGAGGAGGAAAATGGACAAGCCGCTCAGTATGTTGTAGCATTCGTATCCATATCATATTAATAACTCACCAAAAACAGTCATGCGAGTTCTTCACTTTCAGGCGATTGTCGTTGAGAATGAGAATAAGCCGCTCGAGCTAGAGGTCCTACGGTCGAAGATTAATGAGTGAGCGTGTATTCTCATCCACAACAAGAACTCATATCTGATGGCTTCTCTAGGTTCGTCCATCAGTGGGATGAAGAGTTCGACGAGGTTAAGAAGACTCGTCGTGCTGGACGACCAGCAAGTGTGAGGGAGGATCTCCTCAAGTTGAGGATAACGGCCCTTCTAAAGGAAGAGCAGGACGGCTTCTGTGAGCAGTAAATGGCCTGACCTTCATAGTTGGAAACTAATATTATCAGATCTCCCCGATTTCACGGCTCAGAAGAACATCACACTCCTTGAACGATGGGATCGCTCTTGGGCCTTCCTGGCGAATCTGGACTGGATCAAAATTTCGGGCTCCGGCAGCGTTAGGCCTTTCAAGTTCCCGCCACAAACAAACTGAACCTTCTGCTCTGCAAGGATAATCAGGAGACGGCTCAAAAAACATTGATACCCATTGGCCGCAAACCCTATTCTCCGTCCCAGTTTCAGTCAGCGGCCAGGACGAAAGACTGGTGGCCGCTTGTTGAGATACTCACCATCCTCTCATGTAAGGCGGGCCGCGTTTGCAATAGCGGTATTCAGACAGATGACTCTATAGGCTTCGACGTGGCAGGTTGATGGTGCAGTCCCCACAAACCGCCTGTGAGGCTTAGGAGTATGATCAATGCTGCGATTGTTGGCTCTTATTGGCATCTTCCGATTACTCAGTGTATGTCAGCAATCTCAAGCAAGAGAGATCGGTAGCCTAATTCAGGGCAGCAAAGCTAGCAGAATTTCAGCATTTCAGCACCCCTCGTAACGCATTCTACCTGTGTGGTACAAATAGCAATCTGCGTCTGACCAACAGACGGAGCGTTCTGAAAAGAAAAAACGTGACACAAAGGAGGAGAATACAATATACCCATACGCCAAATGAGCCCTTCCAGTTGCTATCCGCATACCATTAGGCAAAAGCAGCTGAAGCTCGCGGCCATGGTATCTATACAACATGCCAGCGCCTTTGGCGTATCTCCCGTGAAGGACAGGGGGTAGCCCCGATGCTTGTTTTCAACACGTTGTAAGTCTGAAGCCTTCAGGCTTCGGAGGGGGTAGATGAAGACCAAAAACGAGCCAGGGTTAAGAGACCAAGCTAGTTTTGTATTTACTTCAACGAGCTTCCGATCGAGATATCATTAGCGGTGTTTTTCCAGTGCTTTCAATTGCAGCCAGTGAGTACCCTGCTGAACGCCAAGACACTGCCTATCGCTATCCTGAGTTAGCGCCGCTCTGATTGGCCACAGCTATCTTGGTCTGTGCATCTGTAGAGTTTTCCAGCCCAAAAACTTCCTAGCAGCTTGGAATGTCAGGTATTTTGCTCTGCAGCCGTGTCAACCTCTTGCCGAATTCCATCCCTACAATCCTCCATCGCCCCAACATCCAACCTCCTCATCTATCAAAGGGAGCATCTCGCACATTCACTTCTAAGTCAACTCAAGATGATGTCCCTCAGAACCTTTGCGCGCGCAGCGCCTCGCGCCATCTCGCGCGCGTCCGCCATCCAGACCATCTCGCGGACCGCCACCAACAACCTCCTCAAGACCACCCGCACAACCGCCTTCCTGCGCCCGCAGCAGGCCTCCGCATTCTCCACATCCGTATTCCGGAGGGCGGCTGAGACCAGCGAGACAGACGAGGAGCTTTCGTCTAAGCTGGGCAGCGAGATCGAGTTCGAGGAGGACGTCAAGGAGAACGAGCCGCAGCCCTCCAGCGTCAAGGACTTCCTTGAGAATGGCCCCTTCGAGCTTAAGGATACCCCCGGAAAGGAGGAGGTCGTCCTGAGCCGCACCTTTGGCAACGAGAAGTGAGTTTACTGTGGCCCAATTGGAATTGTGATATGGGGCAAAGACTAACAATTTCTGTCAGAATTACCGTCACCTTCTCCATCGCCGACCTCCAGAACTTTGACCAGGAGGGCATGTACGATGAGGATGCTGCGCTTGGCGATGAGGACATCAGCTCTTCTGAGCAACAGAGCTCGCGCGACACCGCCGCCGAGGGCGAGGAGGATGACGTCTCCGATGCTTCTGAGGAGGCTTCTGTGCCTTGCCGGTTGAACGTGGTCGTTGAGAAGCCCGGCAAGGGCGCTCTTGCGATCGAGGCGATTGCCCAGGATGGCGCCATCGTCGTCGAGAACCTGTTCTACTACAAGGACGCCAAGTTGGCGCATTCTTCCAGCGCCGATGCCTCGCACGAGGCCCAGGGTGTGTACCCCGGCCCGCCTTTCGGCAGCCTGGATGAGGACCTCCAGATCCTCATGGAGCGTTACCTCGAGGAGCGCGGCATCACACAGGCATTGGCTGTGTTCGTGCCCGACTATATGGATGTGAAGGAGCAGAAGGAGTACCTTGCGTGGTTGAACAATGTCAAGGACTTCATTGATGCCTAAGGCAGCTGCGAAGCAGGTGGCTGCGATTTAATGACGAGGAAAGGGCTTCTTCATTGTACCATATGGGACTTTTACCACTGTATTGTAATTCCGCTCTCTCCTCGATAATGATGGGTCTGGGGGGTTGTAAGGATAGATGTAGATAGGGCCTGCCCATTAGGAGAGGAGGTCCTACGGAAGAATTCAGCAGGACATGGATGATTTCAACATATAACGTTTGCCCTTCGGTGCTGTGAAGAGTGAGATGTGTTCAAGTTGCTGCCGTTGTCTGACATGTTTACAGTCTGAGGACAATGCTGTGATAATGACAATTTGAGACTGAATCTGACAGATTCCACAACAGAATGTGATTCGACGGGCCCGGGAAGAAGCTCCAAAGTCCATCACTGTCGGCAGCCGAGGCTCCTTCCCTCTCTCCCCTTTGTCCGAATTGCCTTGTCTCGTCAGTCTAAAAGCTTGATCATTCAGCTGAAATAATTGACCCTATCAGTTGATCATAATTTCAGTCTCTTTTGTGCCGCCCCATTCCACTGCTCGTTATCATGTTGCCCTCTTCTCGTCGGGTGCGCGGCGCTGTTCGGTCGTTTCTTGGAACGGATATGATGTCCATTGTATCAATATCATGCATGCATCATGTTCCCACCGCAAGCTATGCAATACCCATTCAACTCACTAGTGACGGCGATTTGGCAAGTAAACCACTTCCGTGCAATCCAAGGCCGACAGACCAACTCATATTGTCTTTGCCCTCCTTCTGCCTGAGATACATGCCGTTTACGCCCCTTCCCCACAACGCAAGAACCAAAAACAACGGCCACACTCTGTCGGGGATGCAACTGTGATCTGAATTTTTGCTATCGTATTGTTTATTCGAATGGTGCTGCCAACAGGTACCCACATCAACAAACCGTGGCTACCTCATGAGACATGGAGCGGGCCACATGCTATCAATCCGAATTCTGGGCGAGAATCTCACGTGAAATCTCCATGAGTTGGTTCTCGTTCGGTGCGTCTTCTTATCAAATCAGTAAAACGCGTCAGCAGGTGCAGTTCCGGCATTGAGCCATATCTGAACCACCCCTTTCCGAAGCAACAGCCAACTTGGGAGACAGTTTTGCTCCAAATTCTACAGCCGCGGAAGCCGGGTTGAGAATGGTATACAGCCCTGGGACTCTCATTCCAGGGCGAGCCATGAGACATTGGATCTGGAGGAGTCTCCTATTTAATTCCGGTCTCCTCGCAATACTTGATCCCGGCATGCGGTGCTCACCTCACGAGAACACCTTACGAGACCATAAACCCATAGACGTAAGAGTGCTTATCCATGGTGTTTAGTAATTGGATGCAGCATTGTAGCTCTCGAATCGAATGGGCGGGAGATTGGGAGAACTGGCAGAAAAGGGGGTGATGGGATGTGAAGCTGCACGCCAGTACAACAACTGAATTGCACGATACACCGATCCACATCGAGCAAGAACCTCTAGGGTGGCAAATTTCCTATATCTTTCTTGAAAGTTGAGCGAAGGAGGTGTAGGCAAAGGGGTTGAGGTTCATTGTGCATTTCTCACTTCAATCCAGGGGTTCAATGTTTATACGAGAATTTGCCACAATGTGTAAGATTGTGTGCTCTCATGTAACGTCGTGCGACAGCATAGTTCCCGCGTTTCACAGCCCCTTTTCCGGCGGGTATAGGTAGGAAAAGACGGACTAAAATACGCCTACCTTGGCCGAGAACATCCCTGGCTAAACATACTTCATTATCTGCCCACTCACACTCTTCGGATTAATAAACCCAGTGTCTACGGCTCTTGCTGAAACACATTCCCCGGGATCTAGTATTAAGGGGAGATGATGGCTTGCAGTTCCAGCGGGTGTCCAATCAGAAAACAAAGAGTACCAACAGGGGGGCGTATATGGAAGCGTACCTTATAAGTACGTCACTGCAGCAGGCCCCGGCCCGCACCAACACTTCCTTACCTCTTTTGAACTACTAAATATGCTATGTCTAATTAACAGTCCTTCTGTTTGGCTTACCTAGTTTACTAATACAATATAAAGGCGAGGGTGAAGACAGTAGGAATGACAGCAGTATCTGGCAGTGAGACTCAGTTGACACCAGAAGTTGTGGCCCTCATCACCACTTCAGAACTCAGCGACAACGACTAGGCAACCCAAACCCCAGAATGTCCAAAATAATTACCCGCTGATCAGTCCTTGCCAATTACCCTTCGTGACATCACAGCCGTAGAAAAGCAGGAGAAGGAAAAGATTTGGGGGCCCAAACCAACCCCCCTGTGTGTCACACACCCGCCAAGGAAACAAATCTGCATGGCACATCACTCTTCATGTAAGTTGCGTATAAGCCGGATAGAATCCCGGGCCATCTCCAGATGCCCTCCGTATCCACAGGGCATACTCGCGGGATACCTAATCCAGGCAAATGCATTATCATAGCAGTATTCCCTCTCCCTCTCCTTATTATTCACTGCTTGCAAATTCAAGATTGGTGATCGTCAATCTACGCAACTTTCACCGCGGAAATGGGCCCCCAGATCAGTGATATCCCCGCGTGCCAAGCCGGGTGGCTTGCAGGGCTTGAGCTTCGCATTTCCGAGAATTTAATACGAACGACGAGGTTGACCCGAGCTCACCGTGAAGCTCTCGCGCTAACGTCTTTTCCTTTTGTGAGCAAAGGCTAGGTAAGATCGTGTGATGCGAGAGCGACTAGTTTCGTCGTGCCCTCGGCTTTGGGCCTCAATGTCAACCGCCGGGACACGTCCGAGCTTGCATCCACAGTTCCAATGACACGCATGGCTGCAGCTTGAGAGGTGGGTCCAACGCTCCGCTTTCGAGGCTGCAGGGCCCGACGGACATGGTTCTGAGTAATCAATTACCTACCCAGCGACTTAAGTCCCGACAGGGGTCCGTGTTTCGAGCGTCTGGCGCTCGCGCCTTGCCACCGCTACCCAGCCGGGTTACTAATCCGATTATTCACGGTTCAACTACACTCCATGGCTTCACAGGTTGGTGTTCTGATGAGGAGCTTCTGAGACCTGGAAGACGGTATTTTCTGATGTCGTCATGGCCGTCTCAAGGCCGGATTGGGCCTTCCCAGGGCTCCGTCTGGCTGTGGGAAGGGTGCTCCGCCTGGCAGCATGCATTGTGGCTTCGACACATCTGCCTGATTTCGGTACGAGACAAGCTGAGCGCAGATATCAAAATTGTAGATTCAATTCCTTTCGTCAGGAGTAGTTGTTGGAAGTCATCGCCATCCTGACTGGAGAGCATCGACGCATGAGACGGTGAGGACAGACTTTCCCCATCAAGAACGGTGCATAGTTGTATTGAATATCTTTCCTAGCCTTTAGCTGTCCGGCTTAGTGAATCAATCTCGTCATGGGAAGTCAAGATCAGAGCCTGATGTTCAATGTCTCTTCTCTGTCGGCCCCCAATCCAGTCCAGCCCTTCCACTCTTTCACAATCTTGCATGCCGCTCTCAGGTTGAGCTGACTTTCTCGGTCGCAATCTCTTCCAAGACTCCACAGACTTCTCAGTGTCCTGAGAAGCTGCAGATCTTTGTACTTTCCTTCGGAAATGCCTTGCTGGAGGAACCCGGCCATGACGTTTTCCCAAGTGAAGTTCCCTGGTAGCTCCTCCGAGAGCAACAGTGATGTGTCGAGGACCGGCCGAAGTTGCGTGATGTATGCCAAAACTATGAGAAGCCATACCCCTCGAATGAGCTTGACTTTATCGGCTTCGTCTGCAATCGATGGGAGAAGAACCCGAAGGCTGTTGACCCACGAAGGAACACAGCTGAGGTAGAAGTCAAATGCCGGGCTGCTGGCTCTGTGGCTGCCGCATAGCAGAAGTGTCGAAAGCGCAGAGAACTGCTCCACCAGCATCCATGTATTGCGGCAGTCTAGCTGACAAACATATTCAAGTACCGCAGCCTTGACAGGTGGGCTTGCAAACACTTGTGAGACGCCGTGAAACCCCGGGCCAGATTTCATGATGCCGCTTAATCGGCCGTCATAAGCAACTCGCCCCAGAATTTGCTCCGGTGATAGGAATTCGGTTGCTGGTAACGCAAGCTGAGGATGGGTTAGGATGTCATATATAGGATCCACCCAGTCCACCGCGGCAAGAGTGAGAGCCTGGACGACCAAAATAGGGCTATGAAGCTCCATGGCGTCGCTTAGGAACACCAAGGGCCTGCCCAATCCAGCAAAGAGCCCGTAGATCAGAGGCTTCGGACCGTTGAGCAGATGAGACAAAGCCAGAGCCTTTGGACTTGCGGAGAACTTGCCAAGCTCCATGCTGAAGTATGACATGTATGCTCGTTGAAAGCTGCACTGTTGTAAGTGCGACGGACTGGGCGCGAATGGAGTGGAAGGCTCACCGAACATCGCCTAGGAATCTTATCTTGTTCTCTTCATCCGTGATACTCCGGGGAGACGGTATCCATGTTCCCAGGCTAGCACTCTCGGCTTCATAGACGGCTTGTAGTTGATCTTGAGTACCATCTAGAAACACAAGTGTGGCGAGAGCCTAGTCAGGTTGAAAGTCAGTATCGCCAACACTCTTACACGACGGCAGCAAATGGAAAGCACCTACCGTAGGGACGTCGTTATGACGGCCATCGGGTTGTATCAAGGCATGTTGAACATGTGTCTTTGCTAGGAGGCTGTCAAAGCCTGTTCTCGAAATATACTGCCCCATATCGGCATTCGATGTTTCAAGCTCGGTAGGAAAAACAACATCGAACATCCCGCAGATACTTCCGCCCGGCATCACTTGGGTCCGGAGGCCGGACCTATATGTAGACATGATCAACCGATACTTGGCTGGCGCAGCTAGCTGGGGCAGTCTTTGATTCGCGCGGCGGCCATCCCGCTTGATAGCAAAAGGTTCTAGTGAGGACGTTGGCGATCTCCCTCAACCCCTGCTCATCGTTGATGACGGGGCGGCCGTCGAATAGAGGGGCGTAGTTGACCACCGCTCTTTCAGGCCGGCAGTCGGGACGGATGTTAGACCTCCCCGTCGAGCCAGGGGGAAGAACCATTGGACAAGAGTCATGATGGGGCCCGCCATGTTGGGGTGTTAGGGTGACGGAAGAGGGTCACACCAGCCTTGTCACTTAACACCGCCCAGTGAGAGCCGTGGGAGAGCAGGGTGTCCAAGAGATATCCGACCTACACGAGACGCCGAGTACCGTATACTCGGGCGAGTGCTGACTTCAACCGACGCTAGGTACCTTTCCTACTTGGGGGCCGGAGTCAAAGGGGTGAGAGAGGTTTGCGGTTGGGCCAAGCCATTGTACCGAATCAGGCCATCCGACAGCTGCTCTGACACTGTGCCCGCTGCTTCTTGCTCTGGCAGGCCGCCGGCAGCCATTCGCGCGCCGTCCGGGGTATCTCGATGGCAAGAAATGTAGTGGAAATAGGGGCTGTGAGAGGTATCACAATATATGCGGCGAGCAGTACCGAGGCTGTATTTGTCAAATGCCGTCTCTGGCCCTCTTTTCCAGGGTATTTTGCCCAGCTGGGAAGGTTAATTCGAGCTGTGAGTGGCAGTGGGCAAAAAATTGGCATGCAGCTACGCCAAAACGGGGGCGTTTTTCTGAGACTGGGGGACCAGGACCCACGCAAGAGTGCAACGATGTGAGCCGCCTCGAAGGGCTGATCGTCAGCTGGGGATCGAAATGCGTCACAGGTCACAGACCGTGCAAGAACACCTTGCGTCCGGTACTTGACGAGCAAGACGCGACCCACATATCTATTTCAAACTGCGCGGGGTGCCCAGAGAAATTATATCGGTCCGCACCTTCCCGCTTCTACGGAGCCCCTGCGCAGCCCTCTCAGTCTCGCAGCGGCGAAAGATGAAGACTTGAAATATAAGGTACAGTTGGCTTATGGATTCAACTTTCCATCTCGTCAACGTCCAACCCAGACACGACGGAATTCGAGATGCCCAGGCAGCTGTGTGCCTCGGCCCGCACGCTTTCTTCCCGTCCCGCCCGTCATTACCGAACCATACCAAAGTTACCTGATTCCTCAGCAGGGAAATGTACTACGGTAAGGGCGTGGTTGACAGGTCAGGTAATCGCTGACCGGGCGGCGACAAATCAGACCGCCATCAATTGCGACCCTGGCAAACCGGGAAGAGGACGGAGATACAAAAGGCTTGGCGATGCACGATGCAAGCGACGCACCTCGCGTGTCTTGGCAGACAACATTGGTTAGAACTAGTGTCCTGCATGGGAATCTTCTACTCTTATCCATCGTCCTACCCGTCATCACATCGCGGCATCAGCCCGGCAGCTTCCACCCGTCCGAATACGCGTCCGAAAGCTGCCGCGCCTACTGCGAGCCGCCGCGTTTGGCTGCCCCTTCGGGAACAACCGCACCTCCCGTCTACGTCTCTGGAGGAATTATTCGGCCAAATGTCTACGGCTTACAGAGCTGGTGTTTCAACTCGATATCTTTTGCCACCGCCATGTCCAAATCGGTGTCTCTCCTGTCCGAGTGCGAGCTGATTGAGATGGATTCGAGGTCTCAGGCGACGGTGCCACGCCCCATCGCCATCTGTGCGGATCGGTCCTTTGCCTCGCCGTCTGGGTGAGGCCTGCTAGGCGGCTGTAACACAACAAACGCGAGGACCCGCCATCGACGATATGTCTTGGACCGCAATCTCTCTGGACTCCACGACGCGGCGAGCCTGAACTTTCCCTATGGACCGCGACGTGGCTTGGGGCTTGTCCAGTTGCTGTATTCGATGTTTCATGACGCCGAAGCCCTGATCCCAGATGCTATCAATCTGAAATCAGCTAACATCAAGAAAGGCCCCTGGCTCGAGCCTCGCTAGCTCTCATGCACCCGATCATCTCTCCAGATGTTCACGCTGGGTGCGTTCAAAGCATGAAGACAAAGGGCAAAGACCCCTGGCTCTAAGAGAAGGTGAATTCAATCCTCGGTGCCTACATCCGTTTTTTCAGTGAGAAACGGGCTACGGTTGCTTGAAGTTAGTTGCTAAAACTCAACCCGCAATGCTGTTTCCTTAGCTCGGAGCTCAAGTCGATGTCTAGGTTGTGTTACCGTGTCTACACATCATCAGACCCGGATGAAGGGCGATGTTGCCCGCTAAAGCCTTGAGCTGGAGAGCTAGACGGTCTCGGGAGAATCATGGCCTCCCAAAATGGTGCCGGAGCCCCTGGATGACGGCAACGCCATGACCCCGATGGTTACCTTGACTCTCATTAATATACCGGACTCGGTTCCCTTTTTGTTGAAATAGCTACACATTGCCCCTTAGGCATACACGGGCACTTAGCCGTGTATGCGTCGCTCTCTCTATTCTGTACCCGTCTCTCATCCTGGAGGTGGCGGCTTTCAATCCTTTCGATTCCCACAAACACCAAGTCACTCGTTTTTTTCCACTCATTTGCTTTCTTACGAACACGCCCATGCATCCTTCCTACCATGTTCTGCTGGCCATGGCTGGCCTGGTAGCTCGGACTCTAGCGGAGGACGTATTGTTCCCTCACATGCAAGGTCTCAAGTACTCCGAGTACGATGAAGTAAAACAGCTGGGGTTGACAGGTAAGCACAATTACATGTTCCAGATTCACCAAAGGGCAAGCTAACAGCCTCAGCTCATATTTGCAAGGATGAACAGGAGTGGAACGATATGACCACTGCCGACTTTGCCAAGTACAAGGCCATCATTATTCCTGACTGCATGTGCAACACTAGCCTGGGCACCATCAAATTCCTCGACGACACAAAGAGCGTGTGGTCTCCTGCCGTAACAGGGAACATGGTCATTATTGGGACGGATCCGTCATTTCATGCGAAGTGGTTTAATCTTCCTGGGGCGTTTGCCATGATGCGGGACGCCATCAGCCTTGTCGCCACCGGAGATAGGGGTACCGGCATGTACTTCTCCCTGTCGTGCTACTACCAGAGCGCCGCGAAGCCAGTTGCGATCGAGCCGCTCTCGGAGATAGGAGATTTCCAGGTTCGGGGCAATCTCAGTCACCCATGCCTGAACAACGCTCATCTGGTTGCTGAATCGAGTGCGATGACAGCTCTCAACGATAGTATCGCCAGCAACTGGAACTGCAGCGTCCATGAGGCATTCTCAGAGTACCCCAGAACAGGCTCCAGCGGCTTCGAGGCGTTGGCCATTGCATTGAACGCCACTGGGCCGGGGGAGCAGTCATTCGCGGATGGCACCTCGGGCATTCCGTACATCATTGCTCGCGGGGCTACACCGCTTGGATGTGGCAACAACATTACGGAGTCAGCTTACAAAGAAGACTGTGATGATGGGGCAGCCAATGGCACCCCACAAAGTCTCTGCTCGCCGTCCTGCAAGTGCCTGTACGGCGTCCTCAGCCCGGGCGTTTGTAAATCGAACGTCACATCCGGCTCTTCCTCGAGTTCAGCTCAGACTCCAACCAGCACACGTTACACAAATTCTACGTGGGTTCCCTCTTCGTGACAGGAGGTCCGGGATGTCTGCTAACTGGCAGTCTTGCTTAGCTCGGCTGAACCCAGCACATCGGCAGCGGCAAACACCACGTCAAGCAGTCCCTTTGTGACCGTGACAGCGTCGCCTAGCAATGCTACCCATGGCTCCCCTCTATCTAACTCCACGAGCTTCCAAACCCCCGTCTCTGGTGGACCAATTACGGTTACTGTCCTTCCTCCCTTGTCCTCTGGCTACCCTACAAGTGTCTTTGGGACGGGGGAATCCAGCCTGGCCTCTTCGAAGGCACCATTTGGCAACGATACATCCTCAACCTTGCCACCATCTCCCCCAGTCACAATCACACTCAACCCTCCCGATGCTCCCGTACCGCCCCCGGGAACTGTTACTGTGGGACCACCGGGCCTACCCACGCCTTCCCCAGGCGTTGTCACAGTCATATCTTCTGGGCCTTCGGGTTCACCTCTTCGGACAATCATGATCTACCCCCCTTCCAGCTCTGGATCTAGCGTGGGAATTGTTGGGGCCAGTCTTTCACGACCAGCCGGGCCACCAGGATCTATGTCGGACACGGATCCGGGGGCTGTCTTCATCACCGTCTCTGCCCAGCCGGTTATCACCGACACAGATCCAGGTACCGGTCCTTCAAGACCCGCTGGTCCACCGGGTTCTGTGTTAGACACCGATCCAGGCACCGTTTTCATTACCGCCTCTGCACAGCCTGTCATCACCGATACCCCACCCGGGACAGTGACAGTTGGGCCCCCCGGCATGCCTGGAGGCACTAGCGATGTAGATTCAGCCGTACCCACTTTGCCAGAAGATTCCAGAGGAATCACCGTCACAGTAGCGCCTTCGGGGGGGTTGTCGAAGACATCCCCGACGGCAATCACTTCTCAGCCTTCTAGTGAATCTGGCTCACCGCCAGGAACAGCATCCCGCGATCCCATCGAAACAGTGACGGTTGGTCCTCCTGACCGCTCATCGGTTTCTTCTGCATCTGGAACTGGACCAGAGAGCGGGAGCGGTCAAAAACGAAGTTCAAGTACGAAAGTCGCTTCGGTGACTGGCTCGCCACCAGATGGTACGCTGACAGCACAGCCCTCAAGTCAAGCAACCATACTTCCTGGTCAGCCAGGGACGCTTTCCAGTTCTGGAAATTCGCCGTCACAGTCTTCCACCAGCACCTTCCCTTCATCAACCCACCAACGGGGGACCATAGCTGCTACTACTTCACCGATTCGGGGAAACCAGAGCGGCGGCACCACGACTGGGCGGGTGACCAGGACTTCCGGTGCCGTTTCGGAGATCTCAGCTGCCGATCCGTTAGGTAGAACCTTGCCTCCATCGACAGGGACGGAGAGCAATCATCCGACAGGGACACGCAAGACGTCCAAGAGTCTTGCCTCTCGCTCATCTGGCAGCGCTTCGACTTCAGTATCAGCAACTTCGGGGCGTCTGAACAACGGTACTTCCAGTAGTCTAGCCTATAGAGGTAGCGTGACTAGGGTAACCTCTCACACCTCCACCCCAAGCAAAGCCTCAAGTTCTTCTCGCTCCACTGAAGACGGCTCTGGTATCATAGTTGACCCCTCCAACGTACCGCCCTATGGACCACCGAGGCCAATCACAGGCTCGGGAAGCTTCTCCCCCTGGCTTACGGGGACGGGATTCTCTCGACCGACGAACGCAACTTCGAGGCAGTCATCCAGCTCCGCTACTGCAACAGCGGTTCCTCCGTCCGCAGGCCAGTGTGATTCGTGGATTGGAATCGAAGTGATACACATGGTCGAAGTCATCGAGGTTTGCCCTGAAGGCTCAACAGGTTAGTACATCTCCGCCTCCATGCCCGCTCCAATGCTGACCGTTCATAGTCACCGAGACCACCACAGAATGCGTCGCCACCATGACCAGGTCCATCTGCCAGACGTCAACGACAAACCACCCCTGCTACCCCTGCATCATGAGCACCCCCACATCCAGCGACCACACCGTCACCATAACCAGGGTATATACCCCCTCTCTAACAACAGAACCCCCTCTCCTAGGCTAACAACCCCTCTCAGACCTCCTACTCCCTGGTCACAGAATCCACCGTCACCATCACCATCCAACCATGTCACACCTGCACAACCTCAACCTACATCGGTACCGTCCCAGGCTACACCCCCGGCACCCCCTGCCACGGCTGCCAGCCATACGTCCCTGATTCTCCTTCGGCAACCGCTACGGTTGGTCCTCCAAAGCCACTCACGCCAAAACCGACACCGCCATCCGTGCCCTACGGCGGAGGAGGTCTAGCCCCGTCGCCAGCACCTGCCCCTGGATATCCACCCCCGCCTGGGGCCGCACCACGTCCTCAAAGCTCCTCTGCTTCTGCTTCAGTCCCGGGTCCGGCTCCAGCTCCAGCTCCGCCGCCGAGTCATACTCCTTATCGACCGACTACGGTGCCGCCCGCGCCAGCTGTGACAGCGGGTGGTGTGGTGAATGTGAATGTTGCTGGGTATGGGGTGGGCTGGATTCCGGTCGTAATGGGAGTGGTGTTTTGGATGTAACGCTACGGTCAGTAGGTTTTTCTTTGCGTGATGCCGATGGGGGGTAGTGGTTCGGGTGGTGTGGAGTGTTCTCTTCTGATATGTTTGAGGTATTTCGTGAGTAGTGTATGATTCGTAGTTGAGATGAGTGTTGCGATGGGAATAGGGAATAATAATCAGTATGCCGGCTCTGCTTGGGTACGATGTACACACCGAGGATCAGGGAGAGTGACAAGTGGACCTTTGTTCGAGGTAGCCCTTGTAGTTTGTGGGGATATTTTGTCCTCTACTCGAATACTAGCCGTCAAATATAGGTAGCTAGCTAGCTAGCTAGGTAGGTACATATCCAGCCCTCACTGCCCTTCAGCAGTAACCTCCCTCCCCACCGTCTCCAAAGCATCCACCAACCCATCCACCGTTCCCCTTAACGTCTGGGTATTCACTACAACCCGGAAGAAACTCCCCTTATCACCGGGCGCATAATCCACCATAAATCCTCTCTCAATCAGTCGCCCTGCCACAATCCTCGTCAACCGTGTGTTCACCGCCGCGTCATCGGACAGCTTCCCGCCCGGCACGTAATAAAAGCACACCTGCAGGCAAGGCGGGGGATTCTCGGAGATGAGCACAAAGTTGTCGCGCTGCGAGAGCGTCGTGGCAAGGTGCGATGCCACTTCGAATGCGCCGTCGACTTGGCGCTCGAAGCCGGCGGCGCCGTAGTAGATCCAGGACAGGGCGAGCTTGAGGCTATCGCCGCGGCGGCCGCATTGGAGGGTTAGGTCTGCGAGGTCCCAGACCTCTTCGGGTTCTTTTTCGGGGGCTGTGCCGTTGGGGGTTCCGTTGGAGCCGTTGGTGGTGGGTTCTTCGGGGTCGGCAGAGCCGTGGAAGAGGTAGCCCGCCGGGAGGGTGGTTGCGCGGTGGAAGACGGCCATGTCGGGGCCGAGGAGAAAAGAACAGGTGACGGGGACGTTCATCATCTTGTGGGGGTTTACGGTGAGCGAGTTGGCGAGGTGGACGCCGGCGAGCTTGGCGCGGTGGCGCGCGGAGAAGATGGCGGGGCCGCCCCAACTGGCGTCGATGTGAAGCCAGAGGCTGAATTCCTTGCACACGGCGGCAATGGCCTCGAAGGGGTCGTATGAGCCAAACACAGTGGTGCCGGCCGTGGCGTTGACGTACAGCGGTGTTCGACCCTGGGCGCGTGCGGCAATGACACGCTCGCGGAGAGCGGAGGGCGACATGCGCCCTAGGGCGTCGACGGGAACGGTCCATACGGCGGCCTTGCCGAAGCCGCAGGTTACGGCGGCCTTCTCAACCGAGTAGTGGCCATGCTCCGATGTGAAGAGGACAAAGGGCCCCGTAGATGCGCAAGCGTTGCCCTCTGTTTTGGAAGCGGGATACAGCGCGTTGCGAGCGATGACAATGGAAGTCAGGTTTGAGGCACTGCCGCCTTGACATGTCACTCCGCCAGCGCGAGGACCGGTGAAGCCGAACAGGTTGGCGAACGTTTTGGCCGTGTGCTTTTCTATTACTGACAGAGCAGGCGAGACTTGGTAGACATGGAGCTGTGAGATATGTTAGTCGGTCCTCTGATGGGTGTCAGGAGGCGGCCCACATTTGTGTTCAAGACGGAGAGCAGCAGTTCTGAGACTACGCCGACAGCGTTGGTGCTGGCATACAGCTTGTCCATGAAGCCTTGGTCCCACGTGTTGACACTGAAGCCGAGCACATTTCGGATGGTTTCAAGCAGGCCATCCTCACCCCTTCCTTCACCTTCGGGCAGAGAGAAGGCCAGCTGCTTGACCAATTCCTCCGGTCTCCGGGATTTCACAAGAACATTGCGGTGGTTGCCATTGGCCTTTGTTGGGACAGGTTGCCCAAGAGCCTTGAGCGGCGCGGCCTCGTCGGCAGCCCGGATAAAGGGGATAACCAGGGCTTTTACTGCATCAATAAGCTTACAAAAAGGCGTCTGTTAGGGCGAGTTTCCAGTGTCCCGGTATGACGGTGGGCGAGTTATCCACTTACATGGTCAACTTCGGCCGCCCGCGCCAGGGGTTGAGGGGTGTGTATTCCGTTTCCGTTCATGGTGAGGCTTCCGGTGACGCAGATACGGGGGCCACGGTGACGGGAGAATAGGGAGGAAGAGGGCCGTAATAAGCAAGATTTTTCCTACTGGCGGGCCCTCCGACCGGGGCAGGTGGACACTTGATCCAGGGGCATCCATCGCGTATTGCGTACCCTCTGCGCATCCCGCGCCCACCTTTGATCCTCCACGCCGAGGCCGGTGAACGTGGGCCGCCATGTGTCCAGGTTGGATGCGCGGAAATGCCGCAACGCTGCGCGCGGGGATCCCGGCGAGCCTCGCTCCAAGGTCACAGCCTGGGAGTGCGGAGTGGTCCCGGGGCGGTGGAGAGCAGGATAATTTTAAGGAACGGCTCCAATCGGCGTAGAGACCGAGCTTGCCTCATATGACCTCATCACCAACCAATGCCCGCTGTTGCTGTTAGCTGGGCAACGCCTTGCCTCGCTGGAACATCAACACGTACTGACGCTTTTAAATCCGATATGGGAGGTAAAACTCGGCCATACGCCAGGCATGTCGTGAACATGGAGAGTTCAACTTGTTGTGACTCAGGCAGCGCTTGGCGGGTGCTGTCGCTTGTGGTTTCAGAGCAGACGAGCGCGGCAGCATATCAATTTCTCTGACCCCAAAACAGCACCCCGCATCGGTTCGTCAAACAGTTTCCATGGTTTGCGATCTGCAGGTGTTTCCGAACCGCCACGAGAGAGGTCGTTGATTGAAGGGCCTGGCCCGTGTGAACGGACCCTTCCGGCACGTGGCACCCCCCAGTGGGGTTCCTGCCCTTAACCTGTGGGTAATCTGGGCCGGTACTTCTGTAGACAGAGTTTGCCCATTCACTGTGGCGCCCTTCAACTGAAAAAAATTTGATAATCACCCTTTCATTCGTGAGTTGTCTTCAATCACACCTCTCAGCGTCCTCGTTGTCCCCGAAATAGACAGTTCTGTGGGGAATATGTATGTGCCTGAGAAAGGATGCAGTGATTCGCGGCCAGGAAACAAATCCAGGGTTGTGGTGCCATTTTTATCACCAATCCCTATGCGTCGATCATCTGCCGCAGCAAGGAGACTCCTGCGGGAAACGCATGAGGTGGGATCTGAAAAGGGGTAACGCTGTGAGGATTGAACAATTGACAACAGCTCAATCAACTTCACTGCCGTGCTCGGCGACACGGCAGCACATCGTCACAGCGTCACCATAATCGCACCCGGGCACCACACCCTCTTGATTAACTCTCAAACCGCATGGAAGCTGGACCTGCACCCTCAACGGCGCCGCTGGAGATCGCTGGTGGGTGGCTAAGCCACAAGGAGTCGAAACTCACTTGAAAGGGGCCCGACAGGGTTGCTGTGCTTTGCGCTCTTGGTTGTTATCAGGAACCCTTGTCCATGGCTTTCCACGCTGTCGGTTCCTCAATCCATGACATACGCGGTGTAGGATCTATTTGTGTTGCCATTGCCGCGCGGAGATCCATTGTTGGTGATACGCCCGATAGCTTGTTGTGCTTTATTGCTTTTGCGGGAAAACCGCAAACCCGTTCCAGTGTCCAGCTCCTTCTCGTTGTCGCCGTCACCGCAAGAGCACACACAGCACACCACCAGAAAGGTTCCCGTCTCTTTCATCACGGACCTCTGGCAGACTGGCAGACAAGGGAGGCTTGAGAGAGAGCTTGCCATCCCTCCAACCCATGCACAGCAATTGCCCTGTCACATTTTCCCGCCCTCCCTGATCGAGACAAGCCCGCTCCTGCAAGCAAGCCAAATAAGCAGCATTGCAGGGCGAAGAAAAAGCAACACAATTTCCAATGCTACCTTGACACACCGCAACCATCCGAGCGGCACCACCACCACTACCACCCAGCTCTCCTTCTCTTCCACATGAAGAGAGACTGTTCACCGTCGCATTCGTCTCTTCCACCTTCGCTTTCTGTCTCAACCGCTGCATTCCTTGCCGGCAAAGTACGGGCAAACACCCAATTCCTCCGCCTCGTTATTTCCCGGGGCCCGCCGCCCGTTTGTTGATTTTACTCGGGTGTCCCGCGACCCCACACACGATCTGCGCCAGTCAGACACGACTCCCTCCGCTCCCATATTCAGCGCGACGGGCAACTACTTCCCAACCTAAGCCATCCAAGTGACGGCGGAAGCAAGGGCGAAAGGGGCGAACGGCCCCTCTTACCTGTACAAGTCGCAGGCCAACTCAACCCGAACCCACGCCACAGATCGCGCGCTCTGTCATTAACTTTCTCTCGCCCCAACATCGGACCCCGCGCAGGGTTACATACAACCAGAAAACCGCAAAACTTCCGCCCAAGATTTTGCGACAGACCAAACCGTCCCAACAAAAGGGAACAACCCGGTCCATCGAAACAGTCACCACCGCAGCCGCCCACCCGCGGTTGCAGTAGCGCGCCAGGACCGCCTCTCCCCTTTCTCATCCCCAACTGAACCCCAGCAGCAGCAACAGCAACACCATCCCGCCCAAAGATGATCTCCCCACACACGCCCTCGGCCTCCACGGCCTCCCAGCCACCAGTCCCAATCTCCATCACCATCTGCGGCGACGGCGGATGCGGTAAATCGTCCATCACGTTGCGCCTCGTCCGCAGCCAGTGGACTTCCGAGTATGACCCGACAATCGAGGATTCCTACTCCATCACACGCCGCATCGACGGCGTAGTCTACCACCTCTCGCTAACCGACACAGCCGGCCAGGAAGAATACCGCGGCATGTGGGCGTCTTCCAATCTCGGCGCAGACGCTTTCCTCCTCGTCTATGACATCACGCAGCGCGACTCGCTCGACGCGCTGCAGTATTTTAATGACCTGATCGATATGGAGGCCGAGACGCGGCTGGATAATGCGGCGCGCGCGCGAAAGGCGGGATTGTCGCCTATGAGTCCTTCGAGTCCAATGGGCTATTCGGATGGAGGTGCTGGGTCGGGCGCAAAAACGATTGCGCCGGTGAAGATTGTCGCGGGGAATAAGTGCGACTTGCAAGAGAGCCGACAGGTGTCGGCAGCGGTGGGGCTGGAGTGGGCACGCCGGAGGGGGTGTGGGTTTATGGAGACAAGCGCGAGGCTGGAGGTGAATATTGAAGAGACATTTGCACTCATCGTGCGCCGGGTTGTCGAGGGACGGAGGTTGGCGGAGATGGGAATTACGGATGCTGAAGCGGGCATGAATAGCAGGGGGATGACGAAGCCGCTTACGCCGCTGCCGAGCGAGGATGAGAAGGCCGGTGCGAGGGGAGTTGGGACGAGAGGGCCTAACATCAACGGCGATAAGGTCGGGCGGGGAGGTGGAGGCTTCTGGAGGAGGTTGCGGTGCTGGTGAGTGGGGTGATCACATGGGAGTTACGGGCGTTTAGAAAAACTATATACCGTATTGTTTTGTTTTTTTACCTTCCGCCCCTTTCTACGGAAACGGGGGGAACTCCTGGCTTGGTTTAGAAAGCAAGCAAGCGGTGGAAGCAAGCAATTGTTTGGATGTACGTGTGGATTGAAACGGCCTCAGGGATCGCTCCCCTGGAATGTTTTCTCGGCTTTTGGGGCGGCTCTGCGTTGCGGCTTGGGACTACCCTGTCAATCTTATTTGGCTTCTATTACTACCACATGGATACCTCGGGCATTAAAATGTTTTGTTTTCATGGTTTGCTGTCTTTTTTGCCTCGAGTGATGTGGAATATGAGGAGAGTGCTTTCCTTTGATAGGAAAATCGACAACGCAGTCGGGGTGAGTTGGTGTTGAATGCCCTGGTTGCTATACCAGCTGTGTTTTGCTGTAGATATTTCTGTAGATCTAGAAACGATACTGAGTTGAGTTGTTCTTGTCGGTAGGGCTTTCCGGGTAGCTGATGATGTGCTGCTTCCTCTGACTGTGAACGGGATGCTGTATCGGAGGGCTAAAGCGATGAGTGTATGGATTTCATCTAGCATATTGCTACAGACCATATGTAGGTAGGTACCTAGGTGCCTTAGGGCGAGGAAGATGAGGTGTAGGCAGGCGGAGGAGAATTCTGAGGTTCTCAAAACGCGATCACCAGGTAGCTTATCGAGTTTCTTTCTTGTAGGAGTTTCGTTAAATCTCAGATGTCGCGCCCCACGCCAACCGTCTCTCCGATGCCAGGTAGCCACCCACATCGCGCCTCTTTAAATCACAAAATCCCAGACGCCCATATCCCTTGTATCCCCTTCCCGCTGTATCCAACCCGCCAAAACACCGTGCCCATCTGCGCTATACGCCCATTACCTGTATCCCTTATTCATCACTTCCCGCGGCTGTCCAGCCAGTCCCTCCACCGCTTATACTCCCCGTACTCCAGCCCCTCCTTCTTTCCTTGATACCTCACCACCTTGAGATCCACCTCTTCCCACCGGTCCTTCTTCCCCATCCACCCGGCCTTGCGCATCAGGCTAACAAGTGTCTCTTCCTTTGTCCAGCCTTGCTCGACTGCAACGTCCGGAAGATACGTTGCGCCGTAGCGCCGGCCGTGATAGTAGAAGCTGATGCGTATACCATGCGTGCCGAGCTCCCAGTCCATGGGCCCGTCAGCGTCCTCAAAATCAGTGAGCAACGTCACGGCGACCTCAAGGGATGGTAGCTCCCGCGCAGCAATGGGGTTGAACCGTGTATCGTGCAGCGCTGAAGTCAGCGCATACGAGGACAGTCCCTCGTCCAGCTCCTGCGCCTCGAAAGTGCCAATGCAGCCGCGCAGGTTGTGGCCATGCCGCGAAGAGAGCGTATTCCACGTCACGAAGAGCGGCGACGCGGTGATTGCGGGGGCTGGGGTGGTGATGGACGATGAAGAGACCGAGGTCGCCGGCGTATCGGCGCCCGAGGAGGACTGGGGTAAGGAGGTGGTGCTTGAGGAGGACGAGGAAGCGCCGCTTTCTGAGGCAGGAGAGGCTACTAGGCGCCGAAGCGCGGGGAGCCGCTTTGCGAGCTTGCTGCGGCCGGGTGAGGTAGCGGCGGTGTCATCTTCGTCCGCCTCGACGGTGCTAACGTACTCGGCCCATGACTTTTGCACCTCGGGCAGGGTCAGGGGCTTGCGGTCTTCTAGATGGGCTGCCAAGGACTCAAAACAGTAGAGGCAGTGCTCAATGGTAGCCATGTTGGGGTTGGGCCACGTTACGGTCGTCTGTGTTTGTCGCTCGCGTTTCTACTGGTTTCGTCTGCGGATGCTGTGTTGCAGCAGATCTTGTTTGCGAAGGCAAGGAGCTCGAGGGTGAGGGTGGAGGAAGGGTTCTCGTCGCTGCCGAAGGAGGGCCAAAATGGGTAGGCAGCGATTCGGACCCAACCGGCCACGCGGGAGGTGGCTTCGTGGTGGTGGCACTGGTGGGGAGATCTCGGGGAGGCAGTCGTGGAGAGGGGTGGAGGGGGGGAAACCGGAGGACCCGGAGTGGGGCTGAAGGAGGGGTCGCGGGCCAGCAGCAAGTGGGGCTGTAGCCGCTGGCTCCGCTGGCTCTGGCTCCGCGCGGGAGAAGCAGCCAGCCATTGAAACGGTCCAGGCGCCTGTGGCTCTGGGGCTGAGCAATTCGTTCGCCGTTTGCGGCCAGTCCAAGATGGCCAGTCGACTCAATACAGGACGCAAGACTCCATCTACGAGTCATTGTTTGCGATATACACGATATGCTCGACTTGGGACCTTCAGCTCTTCGGTTAGATTTGGGTTCTCGAGCTTTGGTTCCCGATCAAAGATGGGCCCTCCCTTCCATGGACAATTTGATGACGCCTGGCTTCACTCACGGCCGCAGAGGCCCCATCGAGTTGACGTGCAGTCACGTCTCATCAATGAGCATTCTCCCCGTCATCTGAGCAGAATACCCACCATAGCGACACTGCTTTGTCATGTAGGATTTTCAGAACTTCCAACAAAATGTTCGCCCAATGTGTCTAGCTCCTAGGCAACCAGCTTCCAAATGGTTGTGTCGCAGCTGTAAATTGGCGTGTTTTACTCTCGAAGTTCCCGATGGCACCATCACATTGGAGCTTCAAGGGCGCTCGAGGTCTAGACCATTTCCCCTGCTCGCTGGTGGGTTCTGCTGACCTTCGTTTAACATTCCCAAGCTTCGTACGTACTACCTTTTAGGTCGTTGTGAAGTAATACTCTAATCCATGGACAGGAGTGGCGACTGAGCACTGCGTGAAACAACGGAGCCTGGAGTTTCAGCAGGCCTTCAGTGTAGCGATCGCAAAGAAAGGTGCGAAGGCAGCTGCCCGGCGGTCGTCGACAGCTGTCAATCAGCAGCGTAGGCAAGCTGCTCCACCGCAAGGTTTCATCCTCAATCCCGTCGCTGGGATGCTGGAACAGAAGTTGGAAGGGAAGAAACTTGTCCGAGCAGAAAGACAGGGCTGAGACTCTATTTTCTAGCCCTCGAACGGCCGTGACTGGCGAATCCTTGGCACGACAGGGGGGTCCAAGCACAAGCTGGGACAAGCTGGAACGCCGGAGCGCGGGCGGCGCCCTTGAGCCAAGACGCGGGATCGCCATCTTCCGACGTGAAGTGCCGCCGACACGCGGCTCTACACTCAATGCGCCCTAAAATGGACACAATGCTGGTTTCACTACCCTGTCCCGAAAAGCTTGGTTTTTTAGCGGCCACCATCACAGCCCAAATTTCCTGCCAAAGGCGATTAGAGTGTTAAGCTTACTCGTTGGTACTGGGGGCGATGGGATGATGTCAAGGCTAGGCTTGTGCGGTCAACGATGGCCTCGACCAGCGGGCTGTGTCCGGTGGGAGACATATCAGGCCCCTGCTCACTCAACCTGGACATCGAGGCGAGCCAAGGGTCCCGAGGGGTACGGACGAGAGCCCCAACGCTTGGCCATGTCTCGATGACCCCAACTGTCCATATCAGGCAATTCAACATGGTTCCCGACTCCACTTCAGTGTTGGGGGCAAAAGTCTTGGGTCTCCAAGTCGTCTCAAGTGTGCCGTTGCGGCGCCAGGGCTGACAGTTACACTGCTGGGAGTAAACACCAGCTAGCAGCGGCGAGCTTGGTGTGGCCGAAGTCCTGAAACGCATATTGACCATCAATCACGGGCGATCAGGATCGCCGGCTTGGCCAAGAACATACAAATAGTAATTGCCCTCTGGCCAGCCGTCAGACCTACCTCACTTTCTTCCCTCTACATCCCATTCGCTTCTCGACGTTTTGATCTTGTCTTTCTTTCTTCTCTTCGCCAATCCCCAGTTCAATATCTTGCTCGTCGCCGGTCGACATCTTCGCCTTGTTTCCAGCGTCTTGTTCTCCGGTTCCAAGTCCAGTACCAACGTCTTAATCGTCAAAATGAAGTTCACCATCGCCGCCGTCATTGCCTTTGCCGCCTCCGCGCTGGCCCTCCCCCAGATGTGTAAGTAGACAGATTGTGGCGAGGCGGCGAGTCAGACCTGCAAGAGAACCAGGAGCTAATCTGTCCCTCTAGCTCAATACGAGAGACGTCAAAACATCCCAACCGTCGATGCGTCCGTTGCCGCCATGTCCGACAGGGCTGGCAACATCGTTCCCTTCAACACGGCTGGCGTGTACCTGGACGCAGTGGCCAAGGGCATCTAAGCAACTCCGGGGTCTCTCTGTTGACTGCATTGGCAACCAACCAGCCAACTAAGGGCGGCGTCGAGGATTAGACGGGTGAAGGGTTGTGGTTTGGGTCACAGGACGACTTCAGCCCGGTTGCCCAACACCAAGCATGGCTCAAGTCGACATATTGCTTGGTCACGATCAAATAAGACGATAATTCCGGAGTTAGCGGGTAACAAAAACAACACAAAATGGATGGGGGCCTATCATATAGATTCCAGGCCAATCATCATCAGATTTGTCTTTTTTTACTTGCCGTATTGGATCTGGAGCGAAGACTGCCACGGATCTGGTAGTTGAGGGTAGCCGGGCGCCTTCTTTTTTGCTACGGGCTCCCTGGGCGGATTACATTGTTCTGGGGTTGGTGAAATATACCTTTATTTTGGCAATTTCACATTGCCAGCACAAGCATGCGTTTTCCCATTGCGAGATGGTCCTGTGTGCGTCGAAGGGAGAGGATGTGACCGGCAATGCCTTTGCCTCGAGTGATACCCTGAATCGGCAGTGAGATGTGATATAATGCTCACAAGTGTAAGACTCAGCTAAACATCGCATCGGCCGGACTTGGAGCGGGTAGTGCTGTGTTGTTGGCTAGCACTTGTCGGCGCAGCAGCAAGGCGAGGTACGCAGTTGGACATTGGTGATTATATCCAACGTCCTGGAAAATCTGGCCTTCTGGCGCCTGTCGGATATGTAGGACCGAGTCTGTGAGAACGATTGGCCAATGTGGTCCAAGTAAAGACTAGAGAAGCGCCGGATTAGGGTGGCGCGATTCTCGGATCTTAGTGCTGACAATGCTTGTCTCGTCGCAAAATAATCTGGGTGTGTATCCCCGCGCATCGGGGGTATTGATGCTAGCCAAGCATCTGTCTATTGTTTGGATATTTGTCCTGCATTGGCTCCAGGCACAAGACAGCATGCTGTTGCTTGAGGTCGAGTAATAGAACCTGTGGAAGCGGAACGTCACTTGGTGATGGGATGAGCTCCCAGCTGAGTGGGCGCACCCACACCAACCCCCGCGCCAAAGCGCGCTAAAAGCGGCGTCGTGCTGACAGGCGGGGAACTTGTCGGCCGCCAGACGCTGTCAACCCCACCGGACATCGGGCTTTGCACAGCAACTTTCACAACACGTCCACCAACGCCCTTGTTCCCGTTCAGCGAAGGTGGCCAGTTGACGGATGGGAGTCCAGGCTTGCCCGCCAACAGTCTCGCGTTCCATTCCCTAAAAATGGCCCGCAAGACTTGTCCCGCTGGGCCGCCGCCAGGGTGCGCATCACGGGTTGGGGAAGCTTGACAGCTTCCGCTTGGCACTTCTCAGCCCCAACGCCATGCTCACACTACTCGCAGTAGCTTCTGGGCATCGCAGCGCTCGCAGAGCGAGAGTCCCCATCCATTGACCGACGCGCCAATCAAACCCATGATGGTTCTGCAATGTCTGCATCTTGCCCGCTTGATGGTGTTCAGCAGTAGTCGCCAGCAGAGGGCTGAGAGCCTGAGAGCGCCAGCTTTCGAGTTTCCTGCCCTTTCGCCGGCACAGGCATGGGTGTGTCCCGTGAGGCTGTCGGGCGCAGCATGTCATTTCCATGGCATGTTGGGCTTACGGGCTTTTTATTTTTCTCTCTTTCTTAAAAGTGCTGGGATCTGGATCCGGGGACTCAGTTTTTTTGTTACACCTTGGTGTCACTCAGTCAGTCCCATCCGCGCAAAGACGACCGCGCCCGTCGCATTGTTCCACCAATCGTCGCGAATGAGTGATAGAGAGGGCGACTTGCGACAGCGACACACTCAGCGCCTCTCAGCGATTTATAGCCGTGGGCGGGCCTTCCCGCCTTCCAGCGCGACAAGAAGCCAATATCGCCATGTCTTCGGCGATCAATCTCGACCAGGTGCTGTTCTCGCGCTCGAAATGGCGCCTGAAGCTCCTCGTGCCTTGCTGGATCTTCCAGCTCCTGGTGCTGCTTTGTCTGATGGGAATCTTTGCGTATCGTGTCGTAGATACGGTCGAACACTATTCTCACCAGGAGAATAACAATGGCCAGATCCCGATGGTGGAGATTGTGTATGTGTCCAGAAAACCTCTCATTGCGCTACTCGCGCTCTGTCGTGCTATCGCAGTGACTAGTTTTGCTGACGAGCAATCTTCAGATGGGAATCCACAAATGTTGCCTTTTCCACTCTCGCCCTAGTCTGTACAATTGTCGAGATCGCCAAGATGGCGACCGAGTCGCTGACGCCCTTCGCCATGGTCTGCACACACGTGCTGAAACTTACCGTCGCGTTTACCATGCTCGGACTGGACATTACAGTCTTCCTATCGCAGACAGACCACGAATACTCCATCGTTGGACTAGCTCTTGACTGCGGTTTCCTGTGAGCCCGTCATGCTCCTCTCATGCGGAATAGCCATGCTAACATGCCGCCAGTGCCGTGGCGATTCTCACTTTCTCATACACTCTCAAGGTCTACCGCCGGCTGCTGAAGTATGAGGAGTACCAGATCACCGAGAGCGCCAAGCAACCCAACCAGTATTACAACGACCTCGAGTTGGGCAATAGTGTCAGTGTTTCGGCGGATAAAGGAAAGGGCCGTGCCGACCCTCCTAGGATTGTCGAACACCTCGTGCTCAAGAACGAGGTTGATCGCCACATCGGTGCGGGGTTCGGGTGGTCTTCATCTTCTGGCGTTGAACGATCCACCAGCATCGTTAGCAAGGGAATCGTTCCAAGCGCCAAGGTATCGCCGACTGAGAACGAGATGCGGAGATCACGAAGCTACCACACCGAGAGGGGTGTGATACGCGGGG
>Ga0247770_1000124_pt1 | contig 69037 bp, 54 predicted proteins | sample UWRJL136409B6_FD_179943 | JGI IMG/M metagenome (GOLD analysis project Ga0247770, IMG submission 179943) | Plant litter microbial communities from Arlington Agricultural Research Station in Wisconsin, United States - UWRJ-L136-409B-6 | ecosystem: Environmental > Terrestrial > Plant litter >...
AGAAGAGGAGGGTGGTGGCGCTGCCCAGGTGCGCGGTGGTGTAGGTGGTGTAGTATCCCCGGACGGCTCCCAGCAGCGCCTGCGCCACCTCGGCCGCCAGGACCCCGACCACCAGCAGGTGCATCAGGGTGACGTCGCCCGTGACGTACACCTTGTCGATCAGCAGCTTGGACAGGTACGGCACGATCATGCCGAACATCCCCAGCACCATCCCCAGGATCACTCCCTTGCCCAGGGCGCCCCAGTACGAGCGGATCAGCCGCAGCAGCCGCCACAGCTGCTGCATGGCTTCCCTGAAGGCGGGGATCTCCGCGGTCCGGCGTGGCGGCATCGAAAGCGTTCGTCAGAGTCCAGGAAAGGCGAAACGACCGCCGGCGCGCACAGCGCCCGTGGCGTCGGGAAGGGAGAAGCCCCTCCGGCGGCTGCAAGCCCCCGGGCGGTCCGGGCTCCGGATTCCGGCCGTTTTCAGGAGGGCTCCTGAAAGATATCCAGGGCCGCGCCTCCACGACAGGGGGGCACGGGCGTCCACATGACGCCACGGTGGTCACGAAATTCCGTCCAGCGAGCCTGCCCGGTCCGTCCCTGGACGCGCCGTCGTCCCGCCGCCGCGCGATCCCCCCGGCGTTCCCTCGCCGCCTCCCCGCGGGAGCCACGTCGTACCCCCGTCCGCCCCACCTCCGTTCCCCGGACGCCGCCCTTCAATCCCTGCCCCGACGACCGGGCCGGACCAGGTCGTCCCGGCCGCGGGCGACCGGCGGCGCGGCTCGCCTCAGCGGGCGGGCGGATCGGTGCACACGAGCATCCAGGGGCGGTCGGAGACGCGGGTGAGCACCACGGTGGCGGCGCGGCTCCCCGTGAGCTTGAGCTTGCGCTGGACCTCGTCCACGTCCACGGCGGAGCCGCGCTTGCGGATGTCCACGGTGCCGATGTCCGCGTCCCGCAGCGCCTGCCGGAGGTGCTTCAGGTTCCAGGGGAGCGAGGCCTCCACCGCCAGGGTGCGCCCGAAGGGGGTGCGCGCCTGGTGGTCGGAGGAGAGGAAGGCGATCTGGTCGTCGATCTTCCAGCACCCCAGCGAGCGCGCCAGCTCCTCCACGACGCCGGCGCGGGTGACCGCGGGGTCGGGATCGACCAGGTACCGGCCGGGGAGGGCGACGGGGACGTCGGGGCCCGCCTCGGGGACCAGGGCGTGCCCCCCGGGAAGGAGGGTGGCGCGCCGGGGGGCGGAGGCGAGCGCGGGGGACCAGAGCACCGCTTCCTTGAGCTCGCCCCCCTCGGAGACGAACTCCACCTCCCACCCCGGGGGCACCAGCTCCAGCGGGAGGCCGGGGGCGGCCTTGACCCCCAGCGCCACCCCGCGCGCGGCGAGGTCGAAGCACCACTCCAGCGACGGCTCGCTGCTCCCCGTCTTGAAGCGGCGCCCGTCGGCGCGGCGGGCGGGGTCCACGAAGGCGGCGGGGATCCCCTCCAGGCTCACCTCCCGCACGTCGCCGCGGACGTACTCCACCCCGGCCCCCACTCCGTTGACGCCGGCGTTGATCTCCGCCAGGCGGAGGTGCACCGGGTCCAGGTCCACGGCCCGCACGGAGCGGCCCTCCGCGAGGCCGATCAGGTCGCCGCCGATCCCGGTGCACAGGTCGGCCACCCGGTCGTACTCGCGGAACCGCGCGGCGTGGTTGCGGGCCATCCGCTCGGTGGACGCCTGCTCCAGCCCCGCGGCGGTGAAGTACATCCGGTCGGCGTGGGAGAACTTGGCCCGGGCGCGGACGCGGAGCTTGGCCTGGCTCACGGCGGCGCGGACCAGCTCCGGGGGATACCTCCCGCGCAGGCGGGTGATCGCGCGGATCTCGTCCTTCGCGGAAAGCGGCTCCGCCCCCAGCTCCGCCATCAGCTCCCGCCCGTCGGGACCGAGAAGATCGTCGATCCACCCCGCTTCATCCATCGTGCAGCCCCGGATTCAGTTTTTCCCGCGCGCCGGCCGGCGCCCGCGCGGCCGCTCCCCCGCGCGAGCCCGCCCTCAATCGAGCGGCGGACGCCCCTCCCGTGCAACCCGGGGACCGTCATTCCCGCGGCGACGGGCCCGGTCCAGCGGATCCGCGGTCGCCAGCGCGCGGGTCGCGGCGGCACGATCCGTCGAGCCGGGCGCCGTCCTGGGCGCGAAAAGCCCCGGGCCGCGTGATGCGCCCGGGGTTCTCCATGCCATCGTGGGATCCGGATTCCGGCCCTTCAGCGTCCCAGCGCGGGATGCATCCCCGCGTACGCGCCGGCGAACGCCGGGAGAGTGGGCTCCGCGTCCCGCGCGGCCGCGAGCTCCCGGTATTCGGCGTAGCTGGCGACCACCGTGGCGAGCGCGGGGGCGGCCCACGGGCGGTACTTCATGGCGCAGGCGGTGTTGAACAGGACCACCTCGTCGGCAGGGCGGATCCAGGCGTCTTCGCGGAGGCGCAGGAGCGCCGCCAGGGTGGCCGCGCCCTCCGGGGAGGAGGAGAGCCCCAGCGCGCCGAATCCCCGCTGCGCCGACTCGATCTCTCCCCGGGTGACGGTCACGGCCGTTCCGCCGCCGTCGCGCACGATGCGGGCGACCAGGGCGCCGTCCGGGGGGCTGGGGACCCGCAGCCCCGTGGGGCTGGCGTGCACCGGCGCGGCTCCGTCGCCGCCGGCGATGGCCGAGACCAGGGGGGTGCACCCCTCCTCCTGCACGCAGACGAATCGGGGGAGGTCCCCGCGGACCCATCCCAGCGCCTTCATCTCCCGGAAGGCCTTCCACATGCCGATGATCCCGGACCCGCCGCCGGTGGGGTAGACCACGACGTCGGGGAGCCGCCACCCCAGCTGCTCGGCCAGCTCCAGCCCCATCGTCTTCTTCCCCTCCACCCGGCCGGGCTCGCGCAGGGTGCCCGCGTTGAACCACCCTTCCGCCTCGCGTCCCTCGTCGATCAGCCGGCCGGCGTCCTGGATCTGCCCGCGGACCAGGCAGACGGCGGCGCCGTAGCCGCGGCACTCGTCCACGATCAGCCCCGGGCAGTCCTCCGGGAGAAAGACGTGCGCGGAGATCCCCGCCCGCGCGGCGTAGGCCGCCAGGGCGCTGGCGGCGTTCCCGTTGGATCCCACGGCCGCCTTGCGGATGCCGTGCTCCACCAGCAGCGACACGGCCACCGAGAAGCCCCGCGCCTTGAAGCTGCCGGTGGGGTTCTGCTCCTCGCGCTTGACGTGCACGGCGCGGAGGCCGAGCGCCCGCTGGAGCGCCGGGAGGGGGATGAGCGGGGTGCTCCCCTCGCCGAGCGAGACGATGGACTCGTCGCGCTCCACGGGGAGGAGCTCGCGAAAGCGCCACATGGAGCCGGAGCGGGAGGCCAGGACCTCCGGCGTCAGCGTCCGCGCGACGCGGTCCAGGTCGTACTCCACCAGCAGCGATCCGCCGCAGGAGCAGCGGGCGGACTGCCGGAACTCCGTTTCACCATCGCAGCGGCTACACCTGAGCCGGAAACGCGCCGTGTGCATCCTTGCCGATCGGTCTGGTTGGGAGGGGTCAGCGGATGGAGCCTGCGGAGGGTCGAGATCTCTCTCGTCGTGCCGTGTCCTGTCGTAAATTGTGCCCATTAACATCGGTTTGACAAGAGGCACGGTCGCGGCATCCGTCCGCCCGACGTCGCGCGTGGACCATCGATGTGGTCCCTGGGGCCGCATGGCCGATCGATTCCCCTCCATCGACGCAGTCCGCGCAACGACTTCCACGAAACGGCGGTCTTCGATCAGGAGATCCGGCCCGCGTCACGATCTCCCCGTCCCATCCCCAAACAAAGGTTCGACGAAGGCTCTAAAGGCGCGACGAGTGGATCGCGAACGCGCGGTGCCGGATCGAGCCTCGCCATCCGGGAGCAGGACGCCGAGCGCGCATCCCCGCATCGCAACCGCGTGTCATCAGGGGGGGCGGCCCAGGGACAGGCCCCTGATCCCCATCTTCCGTTGAAGCAGTTGACAACCTCGAGGAGCGCGAGAGGCCGATCGTGGGGGAGATCGGTTGAAGGGTCGATGCGGGGACGCGGGATCACGCGCGTGGGGCGAGGGAGACGCGCGTGATCGCCGGAAGGAGCGCGGGGGCCGTGCGTGGATGGAGACGTGGGGTCACTCGGCCGATGGCGGGGAGAGGTCGGGCGGGTAGAGGATGGACTCGATGATCCGGTCGTCCTCGGCGCGGAGCTCCACGGAGCTGCGCCCCACCGGCTCCACGGTGCCGTCGGGGTGGTGGATGACCCCGCCGCCGGTGGGCAGGCCGATGCCGATGGTGCCGGGGAGCGAGCGGAGGACGAGCTGCCGGAGGCGCCGCCATCCGCCGTCCTCGTCGTGCGCGTCCACCGAGAACGGGACGATCCCCAGCATCCCCACCAGCTCCCCCTCGGCGGGCTCGTCGCCGAGCCACCCCATGGCGCCCAGGTGCACCGCCCCCGCCGAGACGCCCACCAGCACCACCCCCTCGCGGCGCCGCTCGTCGATGTCGTCGTCCATCCCCGTCTCCCGCAGCACGCGCAGCCCGGCGCCCACGTCGCCGCCGGCCAGGACGATGAGGTCGGCGGAGCGGAGGTACGCGCGGTCCCCGGGGGAGTAGTCGGAGAGGATCATCCGCCGGTCGCGCACGCCGACGATGTCCATGGCGCCCTCGAAGATGGAGTAGAACTCCGGCTGGTCGCCGTTGGCGGCGCCCACGTAGGCCGCGCGCGGCTCCGGGCTCCCGAGCGCCTCCACCGCCGCGGCCAGGAGCGGCCGCCCCCCGGGCGACGCGAAGAGGAGCTGGCTGTCGGCGAGCAGGAAGACCGGCGCGCCGGAGAACGGGACGGCGAAATCCGACGGTTCGAACGACATCCGCGTGACCTTCGCTGGGGTGAGGTCCCGGAGCGGGTCCGGGCGCGGGGACAACTTGAGCCGCCGGCCGTTCCCCGGCAAATGCCGGCGCTCGTCAGGCGCCAGCACCTGCCGGCCGCGCCGGCCGATCGTCCCGGAACGCCGGCGGAGGGAGCCGGAAAGAGCCGGCCCGGAACGAGCGGCGCCGACGGATCCCCGCTCGCAACCGCCGGCGGTGTCGTATAGATTAGACGGGATCTGTCTGTCGGCCCATGCCGGTGCCTATCGGCCGGGGCCGGCTTCGAGCGAGCGTTCACACCCTGAGATGGACCACGGGATGTCCGACCTACATCGACCAGCAGCGGACCGCCAGCGCCCCGCGCCCGAGCCGGGCGCGATCACCCTTCAGCGGCTGGTGGAGGCGTACAAGGACCCCCACCGGCTCTACGACGACCTGCGGGAGCGGAGCGAGGTCACCTTCGACCCGGCGTCGCGGTGCTGGGTGGTGACGGGGCAGGAGCCGGTGCGAAAGATTCTCTCCGATGGCCGCTTCGTATCGGAGGTGGCGCTCGCGCTTCCCGAGATGCGGCGCAGCCCCCGGCGGACGTTCGCCAGCGACGCGATCCAGAAGCAGATCATCTTCGTGGAGGGCCCCAAGCAGGGGCGGGTGCAGCGCGCCGTCCTCACCGAGCTGGCCCGCCGCTCGGACGCGCTCACGCCGCCCCTGCAGGCGTGCGCGGCCGCGCTGGCCGAGCGGGCGCGCGAGCGGGGAGAGTTCGACCTGGTGCGGGACTACGCCATCCCCTTCACCATGGAGGCGATCTCGCTGGTGCTGGGGACGCCGGTGGGGAGCCCCGAGGAGATGGAGCGGCTGGAGCGCTGGTCCAGCTCGTTCGCGGACATCACCAGCGGCTACCTCCACGCGAAGATGGAGGACGTGGTGCAGCTGGGCGACTACTTCCGGGCCCAGGTGGCGGCGCGCGGCGGGACGCCGTCGGACGACCTGATCGGCGCGTTCATGCGGGACGGAGGGCTGGACGACGAGGACGACGTGGTCATCCAGTGCATGATGGCCTACGCGGCGGGGCGGGTCACCACGCAGAAGCTGCTCTCGGACGGGTTCCCGCTCCTCTTCCCGGAGTGGGGCGCGTGGCGGGAGCTGGTGCGGACCACGCCCTCGGCCCTCCGCCGGCTGGTGGAGGAGCTGCTGCGGCTGGTCACCCCCACCCGCTACGTCGTCCGCTACGCCACCGAGGACGTCCAGCTCGCCGACGCCGACGACGCCCCCGGCGTCCGGGTCAAGCGGGGCGAGCGGGTGGTGCTCATCCTGGAGGCCGCCAACCGCGACGCGGACGCCTTCCCCGCCCCGCACGAGCTCAAGGCCGACCGGCAGCCCAACCCGCACGTGACCTTCGGCTTCGGGCCGCACCGCTGCCCGGGGGCCAACATCGCCCGCGTGGAGATCACGGTGGCGCTGCAGGCGCTGCTCGACAGCCTGGCCGAGATCCGCCCGCACCCGTCGCAGGCGCCCGACTGGGACCCCAACCCCAACCTCGGCGGATACTCGTCCTACCGCTGCCTCTGCTCCTGAGTCGTCCCCGCCACCGATCCGGGACGAAGGAAGGCCCCGGCCGCGCCGGAAACGCGCGGCCGGGGCCCCGTCCACCAGGTTTCGGGCTCGCCAGCCTCGACGAGGATCACGCACGCGCCGCGAAGCATGACGCCGGCGCGTCGACGGAGCGCGGGACCGCGCAGGAAGGTGCCGCGTCGTCCCCCGCCCGCCCGATCCCCCGCCCGGATCCGCCCCTCATCGCCGGACCAGAGCCCTCCATGACGACGCGGCCCGTGGTCAGCATCCTTCTCCCCACCTACAATCGCCTTCCCTTTCTCCCCCAGGCGATCGAGTCCGCGCGTGCCCAGACCCGCGCGGACTGGGAGATGGTCGTGGTGGACGACGGGTCCGACGACGGGACGGCGGAGTACCTCGCCGCGGTCGCCGCGGCCGACGCGCGGATCCGCGTGGTGACGCTCCCGCGCGCGGGGCGCATCGCGCGGCTGCGGAACGTGGCGGCGGCGGAGGCGCGGGGCACCTACCTGGCCTTTTTGGACTCGGACGATTTCTGGCACCCCGCGAAGCTGGAGACGCAGCTGGCGGCGCTCGCCGCCATCCCCGAGGCCCGCTGGAGCTACGTGCGCCACGTCCCCGTGGGCGAGGGCGGCGAGCCGCTCCCGGGCGACGGCCCGCACACGCGCCCGCCGCGGTCCGGGTGGATCCTCCGCGCCTACCTGGAGCGCCGGACGGTGGTGAGCGTCCCGGCCGTGATGGTCGAGCGCGCCCTGTTCCACCAGGTGGGCGGCTTCGACGAGGCCTTCGAGCTGGCGGAGGACCACGACCTCTGGCTTCGGCTGGCCGCCGCCGCGCCCGTGGCCGGCGTGGACGAGGGGCTCGCCTTCGTGCGCATGCACCCCACGCGAACCACGCGGCTCTCGCCGGTGCCCGGGTTCCACTGGCACATCGCGGCCTACGAGAAGTGCCTGCGGAGCGTGGAGAGCCCGGAGCTGCGCGCCCTGTGCAGGCACAACCAGGCCGCCTTCGCGGCCGTCCTGGCGCGGAGGTGGTGCGCCCGGCTGCGGCCGCTGCGGGCCCTGGGGAGCGCGCTGCGGTCGCTGCGCTACGACCGGACGGGCGCGGCCGTCTGGCGCTACGCCGGCCGGCCCATGCTCCAGGGGCTCACCCGCGACTTCCCCTGGACGCGCCGGCGCCGCGCCTCGGGACGGTGACGGCGGAGCCCCCGGATGATCGGTGCATCCAGGCTGAGCTCCGGGATGCCATCCTGATGGAGGCGATGCGGCTGATGGATCCACCGCCGGGGCCGCGGCAAAGGCGGAGTTGGTCGCGGGGCGGGCTATGGATCCTTCGGCCTGCGGAAGCTTGCGCGGGCGTCGATTTTCGCGGGAGCGGCCTCGGGATGACAAGCTCGGGGGATGTGCGATGGGTTAGGAATCCGGTGTCGCACGGGCCGCATCGCCGAAACGCGAACGGCACGCCGGCGACGAGGATCGAACGAGGAAAGCCCCCGGGGCGCGGGCGCGCATCGGGGGCTCTTCGTCGTCAGACGGGGCGGTGAGATCTACGCGGGCTCGGGGGGATGGCGATCTGGTGGAGGCGGCCGCCCATCGCCTCCAGCACCGCGTCCACCACCGTGATGGCGAGCGCGGACGAGGGAGCGGCGTAGAAGCGCTCGATCTTCGCGGTGAGCGGGGGGTCCGTCGATCCTCCTCGGGCGCGCAGGAGCTAGAGCATGAGCTTGACGCCGGACGAGACGAAGCGCTGGAACCCGGCCTCGTCGACGGCGGCCGCGGCCATGCGGCGCACCGACTCCTCCAGGTCCGCGTCGGCGGTGGCCGTCGAGATCCGCAGGAAGTGCTGCCCTTCGCTCCCCAGCTGGTTGAAGGAGCGCCGGTCCATGGTGGCCACCCGGTACTGGTGCAGGAGAAAGAGCGCGAAGAGCGTCGCCGGGCTCGAGTCCCGCCGCACCTCCTCCGGGAGGCGCTCGAAGGCCTCGAGCGCGCCGAGCCGCTCCAGCGCCCCGGACACGTTGGGGAAGACGTAGAACGCCCCCCTGGGCGTGTGGCACCGGAACTCCCGGGTGGCGTTGAGCCCCGCCACCACCAGGTCGCGCCGCCGCTGGAAGCCCCGCACCATCTCCTGGATGGCGGGGGCGCTCAGCGGCGAGGTGAGCGCCTCCACGGCCGCCCACTGGTTGTACGGCGAGATCGAGGCGAAGTGGTTGATCGACAGCCGCCGGTGCATCCGGGCCTCGCGCACCGTGGGGTACACGGCCCATCCCACCCGCCCGCCGGTCCACCCGAACGTCTTGCTGACTCCCGAGGCGATGATCGTCCGGCTCTCCATCCCGGGGATCGAGGCGATGGAGACGTGCTCGTGCCCGTCGAAGTTGATGGCCTCGTACGACTCGTCGGAGTAGACGCGCACGTCCGGCCCCGTGCGCTCGAGGATGACCTCGGCCACGGCCTCCAGCTGCGCCCGCGTCGCCACGCCCCCCGTGGGGTTGGAGGGGAAGTTCAGGAAGATCAGCGCGGTCCGGTCGCCCAGCAGCGGCTCCAGCACCTCGCGCGTGAGGGCGAACTCGTCCTCCTCCCGCAGCACCGCCGGCACCGCCCTGGAGCGGAAGTACGGGATGAAGGACTCGTAGAGGGGGTAGCCGGGCGAGGGATAGACCACCTCCTCCCCCGCCTCGCAGTAGGCGAGGTGCGCGAAGCCGATGGAGGGGCGGTGGCCGGGATACACCACCACGCGCTCGGGGTCGATGTCGAGCCCGTGCCGCTCGCCCAGCGACCGGGCCACCGCGCGGCGCAGCTCCGGGATCCCCTGCGGGTCGCAGTAGGTGGTGAGCCCGCCGTCGATCGCCCGCTTCAGCGCTTCGGCGATGTGCGCCGGGAGCGGATAGTCCGGCTGGCCCAGGCTGCAGCGGATCACCCGCTCGCCGCTCGACTCGACCTCCGCCACGCGTTCGCCCAGGCCGAACGCCGCCTCGGTGCCGAGGCGCTGCGCGCGCTTCGTGAAGAGCCCGGCCTTGGCCGTGGTGAGCTGGATCATGGGTTGCGAATCAGGTGCGTGGAGAGCGGGCCGAGCCGCTCGGCGAATGGCTCCAGGTCGCGGCGTCCGGCCGGCGGCCTCGCCGCCTTCCGCCTCCAGCCGGAGGCGGACGGTCGAGACGGGGTCCGCCGATGGGTTGATCGGGCGCCCTTACGGGACGGGGACCAGGGTGTCGGCGCTGTCGCGCAGGCGGCTGGCGATGCGCCGCACGTCCTCGTCGCGGACGTTGCACCGGTCGATCCCGCACAGCTCGATGATGAGCGGCGCGGGGTCCACGTCGTACTCCTCCGCGGCGGCCATGACCTTCGGGAGGAAGTTGGAGTGGAAGCCGGCGTATCCCGACACCACGTCCAGCGCCTCGATCCCCGCGCGCCCCAGGAGGTGGCGCGTGGCCTCCTCCCCCGCCCGCAGGAGGCGGAGGACGTCGATCCCCGTATCGTATCCGCGACGGTCCAGCCCCGCCGCCAGCAGCTCGGTGGAGGCGTTCCCCGGCCGCCTTCCCAGCCCCTGCAGCGACGCGTCCACGAAGGCGGCCCCCTGGTCCGCGCTGAAGAGGCTGTTGTAGACGGCCATCCCCAGGTTGTCGTGGCCGTGGAAGCCGAAGGGGACCTCGCTCCGCTGCCGCAGGGCGTCCAGGTACTCCCCCACCTCCTCGGGGAACATGCACCCGGCCGAGTCCACCAGGTACACGACCTCCGCGCCGAACGACTCCGCCAGCATGGCGGCCTCGGCGAACCGCTCCGCCGGGACCGCGTACGACTTCATCAGGTTGGCGGTCGTGAACAGCCCCCGCTCCCGGGCCCGCTCGATGTAGCGGCGCGTCTCCGCCACCGCCGTCACGTCGATGCCGACCCGGATGAAGTCCATCCCGTGGTCCGCCGCCAGGTCGATGTCCTCCAGGCGGGCGATGGTCGGGATGCAGAACATCCCGAAGCGCGCCGTCGTCAGCGCCGACCGCGCGGCCACCAGGTACTCCTCGTCGCTGGCGGCCGCGGGGAAGAGGTTCCGCGCGGTGGCTCCCAGCCCCGCTCCGTGCCCCACCTCGATGTAGCCGACGCCCACCTGCTCGAGCACCGCGCAGATCGCCGCGGTGTCCGCCGCCGTGAAGCTGAAGTCCACGGCGTAGCTTCCGTCGCGGAGCGTGTTGTCCAGCACGTTTACGCGCTTCATCCAGGATCTCCCAGCCGGCAGCGGTCACAGAGTGAGATTGACGTCCTCGCCCCCCGGCCCGGATCCACTCCGCGAGGCGGGTGCGGGCTCTCGTGAGCCGCGGTCTCGTCGAAACGGGGCATGCTCAAAGGTACACCCTTCTCGTCAAAATTCAACGGCCGGCCCGGAAGATAGCGCCGCCGGTCCAGCATTCGTAAGAGAGCGCGCCATTCCTCGCTCCCAATGAGCCTTTGCCGGACACCCCGGCGCATCGGCGGCAGGGGTGCCGGGACGACTTTGGTCCATTTTTCGATCTCAACAGGCCACCTTGAACACGAAGCACGCTCGAGGGGCCGGGGCGCCCGCGCCGGAGTGGCCGCGCATCCCCCGGCGGGTGCATGGTGGCCGGCACGGCATGACCCGCGGCACGCGGCCCTCCCGTGCCGCGCCGCGGGCGCTTCGGTGTCCGCCCGCACGGCGCGCTGGCGCTGGAGGTGGGGGATCCCGATCTCACCGCCCGGCTTCGGCGGGGCCGCCGAAGCGGCAGCTCTCCGACCTCCGCCTCGGGGACCGGGAACGAGACGGCGGGCCGACCCGCGTGAGCGAGCCGGCCCGCCCGGGGTGTCCGCCGGGCGCCGCGCGGGGACGGGTCGCCCCCACTCCCCCGCGCGCGGCCGCGGAGGGCCTCAAGCGACGGGGAGCGGCTCCATCGTCCGCGGCTCCGCGCCGCTCCGCCCGGCGCGCGCCGCCTCCGGCTCCGCCGACGTCTCGCGGAGGAGCCCGGCGATGTGCTCCACGCCGCGGCGGATCCGCTCCATGCTCTCCGATCCCACCGACAGCCGGACGAAGCCGTCGCACGAGTCGCCGTAGCCGATTCCCGGAACCACGCAGACCCCGCGCTCGTCCAGAAGCCGGTCGCAGAACTCCTCGGAGCCGAGGCGGCTCCCCTCGATGGAGGCGAACAGGTAGAAGGTCCCCTCGCCCGGGAGGTAGCCGAGCCCGGCCTCGTCCAGCATCCGCGCCACCTCCGCGCGCTTGACCACCACGTCGCGGATCTGCGGCGCGGTGATCTCCAGCACCTCGTCGAAATGCCTGGCCATGTAGTGCTCCAGCACCGTGGCGGGGCACGTGATCAGGTGCTGGTTCACCTTCAGGATCTGGTAGAGCAGCTTCGCGTTGGTGATGGCGTACCCGATGCGCCACCCTGACATCCCGTAGTTCTTCGACAGGGTGTTGCAGACGATGGTGTGCGCCTTGGCCGGGTCGTGCGCGGCGGCGGAGATGAAGTCGCCGGGAGCCAGGACGTAGTCGCTGTACGCCTCGTCGGAGACGATGAAGCAGTCGTGCTCCTCCGCGATCCGGTGAAGCTCCCGCCACTCCTCGTCCGAGACCAGCCGCCCCGAGGGGTTGTTGGGGTTGTTGACCACGATCGCGCGGGTGCGGCCGGTGACGAACCGCCGGTAGTCGGCGATCTCCACGTCGTAGGGGATCCGCACGGGAGTGCCGTGGCAGAGCCGCACCTGCTCGGGATAGCTGACCCACGCGGGCTCCTGGATCAGCACCTCGTCGCCGGGCGCCAGGATGGCCATGAAGGCCATGTGCAGCGCGATCTTGGACCCGGCGGTGACGACGATCTCGGTCGCCGGATCCACCGGCACCCCGTAGCGGCTCTCGTAGTACGCGGCCAGCAGGTCGCGCAGCTCGGGAACGCCCCGCGAGTGCGAGTAGTGGTACAGCGCCGGCATCGGGAGATCGTCGAACGGGAAGAGCGGGATGTCGAAGAAGGCCTCGCCCAGCGACAGCGTGATCACGTCCTCGCCCCGGCTCTTCTTCTCGTAGACCCGGTTGTTGTACTTGATCGACATCGCCTCGGTGATGTCCTGGACGTGGCTAGCTGCCTGCGGCATGGATCCTCCGGGTCGAGAGCGAGTCGAGATGGCGCGGCGGGCGGGCGCGGAGATCCGCGCGGGCCCGTCGTCGGTTGCCACGCCGTGGGGAGACGGGGCGGGCCCGCCGCGTCCGCACGGTTCGACGGGAATATTGGCGGCGAATACGTATCGCACATTCGCTGCGAAAGGCTCCTGGCGTCCCGCGGAGATCCAGGATCGATCTCTATCCGAACCCGGACCGTCCACCTGGATCCGCCCGCGCCTTCCGCGCGAGCAGCGGCGCCCGGAGCGCGACCACCCGGGCCATCCGGACGGATTCCGTCCTGATCGCGGCTGGAAAAGCGCGAACGTGCGAGAGAGTCCGACGTCAAACGTAGGTTGGGGATCCGACAAAAACAAGCCAGGGATCTCCATCCGCCAGGACCCGGAAGAGGCGTGCATCGTCGCGCGAAAGGTCCCGATCGTCGCGGACATCCTCCGGAAACGCCTGCCCCGTTGTGGCTCGCCACCCGCTCGAGCAGCCCCACGCGCGGCGGGTGAGGGCTCTCCCCGCGCGCGCGCCGTCCTCCCCGCGTGTTCAGCGGCGGCGAGGAGGACGCGCGGGCCGGAGCGAGGCTCGCGCGCAGCCCTTCGAATCGTTACGTCTCCTTGAGATCTTCCCGTCCGGCATTGCACGGCCGCGCGCCGTGGCGGCGGACGCCGTCACCCGGCGATGGCCGCCGGGGTCTCGGCGCCGCGCAGGCGCGCGGCCAGCCGTGCGGCGTGGACGCGCAGCTCCGGCACGGCGGTGCTCTCCCAGTGGTCCGCCTTCAGCAGCGGCCCCACGTGGAAGAAGGTGTCCGACGCGACCCCCTCCCGGTCCACCAGCGCATAGCCCGAGTCGGTGCGGATGCCGAGCCCCAGCGGACAGGGAGTGAGCACGCCCTGGCGCAGGAGGGTGTCGAAGAGGGGCTCGCCCAGCGCGGCCACGTTGCCGCTGGGGCCGGTGCAGTTGACCACCGTGCCCACCTTCACCTCCTCGGCGGTCCGCTCTCCCCGCCGCCGGAAGCGCACGGTGACGCCGTCGCGGCCCGCCTCCAGGCGGAGGAGCCTTCCCGCGGCGATCCGGAGCCGGCCCTCGCGCAGCAGCGCCTCCACGGCGGAGAAGATCTCCGGCGCGGCCCGGTGGCGGTGCACGTCCCAGTACGGCTGGAGGTGGCGGAGGAAGCGCGCCCGCTCCGCCAGGGGGAGCGCGGCCCACAGCGCGGGCGTCACCGGGCGGATGGAGGCCAGCACGTCGCGCCAGTCCACGTCCGGGTGCGCCGCCACCGCGCGCCGCACCTCGCGCAGGTAGCGGCGGGCGGTCCACGGCCCGGCCAGGAGCGCGGCCCCCAGCTCCACCGGGCGCGGCGGCGCCGCCGGCGAGCGGTGGGGCCGGGGGAGGAGCCCGCGGCGGGAGAGGGCCAGGATCGGCGCCGCCACCCCGCGCCCGTGCAGCTCCTGGGCGATGTCCAGCATGGTCAGCCCCGTCCCCACCAGGAGGATGGGCCGCTCGCGGTCCACCCCGTCCAGCGCGCCCGGCGCCCAGGGGTCCCGGACGTAGCGGGAGTCCCCCGCGAAGAAGGCCGCGTCGGGGACCGGCGGGTCCGCCGGGGAGTAGCTCCCGGCCGCCAGCACCACCCGGTCCGCCGCCAGCACGGACCGGCCGCCCGCCTCCTCCAGCACCAGCTCGGCGCCGCCCTCCGGAGCGGCGCGCGCGTCCACCACGCGCGCCACGCGGTGCGTGAAGCGCGTCCCGGGCGCCGCCGCCGCCACGGCTTCTTCCAGCACCCACTCCAGGTAGTCGCCGTACAGGCTGCGCGGGACGAAGTCGCCCCCCGCCACGCGGGGGTCGCGCCCGCGGGCGAAGCGGAGGAAGTGCTCCTCGTCGTGGGGGAAGGCGCTCATCCGGGCGGCCGGCACGTTCAGCACGTGCGCCGCGCTGCGGGTGCCGTACGCCACCCCGCGCGCCAGCGGCCCCGAGCGGTTGATCAGCACCACGCGCACCCCTCCCGGCCACTCGCCGCGAAGGAGGTGCACCGCGGTGAGCGTCCCCGAGAAGCCGCCGCCCACGATGGCGATGGTGGGGGGCAAGATCGGCGTCGTCCCGTCCTGAGGTCCGAACGCGGTGTGCGGAGTGCTCACGTGCCTCGCGGGTGGGAGGGCGGGTTCGCGGGGAGGATCCCTTCCTCCCGCAGCCGCCGGACGAGGGCGGCGACGATCGCCTCCACGCCGGCGTCCTCGGTGTCGGCCACCACCTCGGGCGCCTCGGGCGCCTCGTAGGGGGCGTCGACGCCGGTCAGCCCCTGGAGCTCGCCGCGCGCGGCGCGGGCGTAGAGGCCCTTGGGGTCGCGCGCCGCGCAGGTCTCCACGCGGGCGCGGACGTGCACCTCCAGGAAGCGCCCGGCGGGGAGAAGGGCCCGCACCCGCTCCCGGTCGGCGGCGTAGGGGGAGACGAAGGTGCAGAGGACGATGCTCCCCTGCTCGAAGAAGAGCCGCGCCGCCTCGCCCGCGCGGCGGAGGTTTTCGGCGCGCTCCTCGGGGGAGAAGCCCAGGTCGCCGCAGAGGCCGTGGCGCACCTGGTCGCCGTCCAGGAGCATGGTCTGGCACCCGGCCGCGAACAGCTCGCGCTCCAGCGCCCGCGCCAGGGTGCTCTTCCCCGCCCCGGAGAGCCCGGTGAACCAGAGCACCGCCGCGCCGTGGCCGTTCCTGGCCTCGCGCTCGGCGCGGGGGATGTTCCACTCCTCCCACGTCACCGCCGGCGACACCGGCCGCGCCGGCGCGTCGCCCGCCGGCACGGGCGCCTCCCGCGCCTCGCCGCGGATCATCCCCGCCGCCACCGTGGCGTGGGTGCGCGGGTCCACCAGGATGAAGCTCCCCGTGGCGTGGCTGCGCGCGTAGGGGTCGAAGGCGAGGGGCTGCGCCGTGACCAGCTCCAGGCGGCCGATGTCGTTCATCTCCAGCGTGGACGACGCCTCGCGGTGCAGCGTGTCCACGTCGATGCGGTAGACCACCTCGGCGACGAACGCCTTCACCGTGCGGGTGGCGTGCATCATCAGGTACTCGGCGGCGGGGTCCAGCGGCCGCTCGCCCATCCAGCACGCCAGCGCGTCGATGCGGGTGGCCACCGTCGGCAGGTTGCGCCGGCGGACGATCATGTCGCCGCGGCTCACGTCCACCTCGTCCTCCAGCGTGAGGAGGACCGAATCCCCCGCCACCGCCTCGTCCAGCGGGCCGTCGGCCGTCTCCACCGAGCGCACGCGGCTGGCCTGGCCGCCGGGGAGGATCACCACCTCCTCCCCCGGCCCCACCGTCCCCGACGCCACGCGACCCGCGAAGCCGCGGAAGTCCTGGTGGGGGCGCACCACGTACTGCACGGGAAAGCGGAAGTCCACCAGGTTGCGCCCGGCGCCCACGTTCACCCCCTCCAGGTGGTGCAGGAGGGTGGGCCCGTCGTACCAGGGCATCCGCGCGCTCTTCTCCACCACGTTGTCGCCCAGCAGGGCGCTGACGGGGATGAAGGTGAGGCTGGGCACCTCCAGCCGCTCGGCGAAGTCGCGGTAGTCGGCCTCGATGGCCCGGAAGACGTCCTCGGCGAAGTCCACCAGGTCCATCTTGTTGACGGCCACCACCACGTGGGGGATCCCCAGCAGCGACGAGAGGAAGCCGTGGCGCCGCGACTGGGTGAGCACCCCCTTGCGCGCGTCCACCAGGACGATGGCCAGCTCGGCCGTGCTGGCGCCGGTGACCATGTTGCGCGTGTACTGCAGGTGCCCCGGCGTGTCGGCGATGATGAAGCGCCGCCGCGCGGTGGCGAAGTACCGGTAGGCCACGTCGATGGTGATGTTCTGCTCGCGCTCGGCGCGCAGCCCGTCGGTCAGCAGCGCCAGGTTCAGGTACCCCTCGCCGCGGCGGTCGCTGGCGGCGCGGACGGCCTCCAGCTGGTCCTCGGGGACGGAGCCGGTCTCGTAGAGGAGGCGGCCGATCAGCGTGCTCTTCCCGTCGTCCACGCTCCCGGCGGTGGTGAAGCGCAGGAGGTCCGGCTCGGGCGCGGCGTGCCCCGCCGCGGCGGCGGGAGCGGCGGCGTCCGGAGTCGTTTCGGCGGGCGAGGGTGCGGCGACGGTCATTCGGCTCTCGTGGGCGGCGTTCGTCGGGAGATCGGGGTGGGCGCCCGGGGGACGGGCGGGCGTCCGGCGCTTCAGAAGTAGCCCTGCTTCTTCCGGTCCTCCATCGCCGCCTCGCTCCGCCGGTCGTCGCCGCGGCCGCCGCGCTCGGCCCGGCGCGCGCCGGCCACCTCCAGGACGATCTCCTCCAGCGTGGACGCCGCGCTCTCCCACAGCCCGGTGCAGGTCACGTCGCCCACGGTGCGGCAGCGCACCCGGCGCACCTCGGCGCGCTCGCCGGGGAGGACGGCGTTGTGCCGGTCCACGGCCAGGATCATCCCGTCGCGCTCCACCACCTCGCGCTCGTGCGAATAGTAGAGCGACGGCAGGTCGATCCCCTCGCGCCCGACGTACTGCCACACGTCCAGCTCGGTCCAGTTGGAGAGCGGGAAGACGCGGAACTGCTCGCCCGGGTGCCGGCGCCCGTTGAAGAGGTTCCACATCTCGGGGCGCTGGTTCCTGGGGTCCCACTGGCCGAAGCGGTCGCGGTGGCTGAAGAACCGCTCCTTGGCGCGCGCCTTCTCCTCGTCGCGCCGGCCGCCGCCCAGCGCGGCGTCGGCCTTCAGCTCGCGGAGGGCGTCCAGCAGGGTGACGGTCTGCAGCCCGTTGCGGCTGGGGTTGGGCCCCGGCTCCTCCACGCACCGCCCGGCGTCGATGGAGGCCTGCACGGTGCGCACGACCAGCTCGGCGCCCACCGAGGCGGCCAGCCGGTCGCGGAACTCCAGCGTCTCGGGGAAGTTGTGGCCGGTGTCGATGTGCAGGAGCGGAAAGGGGATGCGGGCCGGCCAGAACGCCTTGCGCGCCAGGTGCACCATGGTGATGGAGTCCTTGCCGCCGCTGAACAGGAGCACCGGACGCTCGAACTGCGCGGCCGTCTCGCGCATCACGTAGATGGCCTCGCTCTCCAGCTGCGCCAGGTGGCCGCGGCGCACTCCGCCAGTCCGGGGCGGGACGGGGAGCTCCGCGGCCGGCTGCGTTGCGGAGGACGGTTCGGAATCCATCACGGAGCGGCCTGGGCAGAGATGAGGCGGACGCGGACGGCGGCGCCGGAGACCCGGCTCCGTCGTCGGCCCCGCACCTTCGCGCGGCGGCCGGGCTCCACCGGCGGTGGGTCCCGGCGCTCCGCTGAGAGGTCGCGAATTTCGGATTCAGTGTAGAACGATCGGGGATGATTTTCAAGGCGTAGAGTGTCTCGACCGTGCCTATGGGGCCATCGCCTTATCATCTCTCGGCGTCGCGTCGACGTTCGTGGAAGGCCGTGGATCGTGATCTCGTAGCAGCGGGACACATCGGATTTCCGTCATAATACGGAGATCAAGCCGCGGGGATCACCGGGCCGCCACCCGGCATCGGACCATCCCCCTTCCTCGTGACCTGCCTCGCGATCTGCACGTAATCGAACAGATTCTTTCGGGTGTGCGACGGATCCGCGAGGGTGAGCAAAACGGATTTTCCCGGCGGGAATCGGGTCGGCCGGCATCCCCCGCGAGCTCCGCCACGGCCGCGCGCGGGAGTGCACCTCCACCGGAAAGGATGCAGGGTAGCGGAGGATCTCTCGCCGCTGCCCTGCCTCCTTACGCGTGGAATCGTCCCCGCGCCGGCTCCGCGGATCTTCCGCTCAATCCCGGTCGAGCCAGGAGCGGGGGAAGAACGAGTCGACGCGCAGCCCGCCGCCGGCATCGCGGACCCGCGTGTACACCAGCTGGCCCACGGCGATGTCCAGGATGCCGAGCCCGAACGGGCTGAACACCGTGATCCGCTCGGGATGGGGGCGCGGCGCGGCGCGGCCGGAGGTGATCTCGGCCAGGGTGCAGCGGATGAAGTCGCGGCTTCCCGCCTTCGTCTCGGCGAGGTGGATGGAGGTCAGCGCCCGGCAGACGTGGTCCACGTCGTCCACCACGTTGTCGGCCGCCAGGATCACCTCGGGCGCCAGGTCGCGCAGGGAGACGTGCAGGATGGTCGTCCCCGGGCGGCACATGGAGACGTCGGAGACGTGCGGGGTGCCGGCGGTGGTGGCGAAGGAGACCAGCTCCGCCTCCGCCAGCACCTCCTCGGCGCGCTCCACCACCACGGTCTCCAGGCGCGGCGCGAGGCGCTGGCACCGGCGCCCGAACACCGCCGCGCGCTCGGGATCGGTGTCGTGCAGCACCAGCGTCCGGAGGCGGGGGAAGACGGCCAGGAGAAAGCGGGTGATCTCGTGGTTGATCAGCCCGCACCCGATCAGCCCGCAGCGGGTGACGTCGGGGTCCGGGTGCAGGACGCCGGCGGCCAGGGCGGCGCTGGCGGCGGTGCGCGCGGCGCTGATCACCGAGCTTTCCAGGAGCGCCAGCGGCCGCCCCGTGTCGGCGGCGTTCAGGATCAGCGCCGCGGACGCGCGCTCGATCCCCCGCTCCAGGTTGCCGGGAAACGACGAGATCCACTTGATCCCCGCCATGTCGAACCCCTCGCCCAGGTACGCGGGAAGGGCGATGATGCGGTTCCGCTCCTGCCCGGCACCCGGAAAGCGAAGGAAGGACGACTGCGGGAGCGCCGTGTTCCCGCGGAGGTGCGCCTCGTATGCCTCGCGCACCCGCTCCATGACGCGGGCCTCCTGGCCCTTCAGGGCGGAGACGGCCTCTTCGCCGCGGACGATCAGGATTTCGTCGTTCATGTCATCTCGAAGTGGTTTGCATCCATCCGGAGCCCGCCTCCCTCCCGGCTCCCCTCGACGCGGAGCGTCTTCCGATCCCCCGCCGCTCCCAACCCCTCCCCCCGTTCGTCTCGCATCAGGCACCGCGGACCGACGAATCGATGCGCGGATGCGCGGGACGAGCAAGACGCGCCATCCCCCGGAGCGGAGGCTGGATGATGCCTGATGCGGGTGAATCGCACAAGATCAGTCCTGAATCATGAGGGATGAGTCCTCCCACGCGGCGATGCCCCATCTGGCTTGATGCAGACGCATGAAAAACGTGGCTCCCTGTCCAGGGCGCGTACCCGCCTCCGGCTGGATGCGGAAAGTGCAGCCGTACGCCTCGCATCTAAACCCCGACCACGCTACACATCAATGCGATACTTGTCCGATTTAGTGAATAAGCGAAGCATATTCCTGTTGGTATTTCTTAGCTGACGTCTTGCGATGAGAAAAGTTGATGGCGTATTTGTTGTGGTGATGAAAAGCGAAGACCCGGCGAAAGCCCGCCCATTGGCGTGTCGATCCCGCTAGAGCGGCAGGGCCGATTGGGTGCGCCGAGTGCATCACCGACCCGACCTTGACCATCGGCGCCGCATGAGACACCATTCAGCACCGACGCATCGATTCCGGTGTTGTTGTGGCCGATAACGTGGGTAACGGCTGACGACCAGCATCCGGACGCTGGTGATGCCGAGCGGCGTAGCATCTGGAAATTAGCGTGAGATCAGCATCGCGCCACGGATGAAGGAGCTGCGTGCCGGAGATGAATGATCACGATCCCGCATCGGATCATCATTTCCCGAAGTCCCTTCCGACGCGGCGGTTGACAGCGTGGCCGTCAGCAGAGCGCACGCGACGCCGATCGCCTTACTTGTGGCCGTTTCGACGCGAATCGTGAAACGAGGATGTATCGGATGAGGGATCGGCGGGCATCCGCTCGGGACGGGGCGGCGGACGAGAGGCGGGACGCGATGAACACCGGAACAGAGCCATTCGGGAACCGATGATGCTCGATGCGATGGAAGGCTCCCGCCCTGGGTCCGCCGAGCTGCTGCGCCGCGTGGGCAACACGCCCATGCAGGCGCTGCGGGTGGAGGTGGACGGGGCTCCGCGGACCATCCACCTGAAGCTGGAGGGGCACAACCCCGCCGGCTCCATCAAGGACCGCACCGCCTGCGGGCTGGTCAACGACCTGGAAGACCGGGGGAGGCTGCGGCCCGGCTCGGTGCTCCTGGAGTCCACCTCGGGGAACCTGGGCGTCTCCCTGGCCTTCGTCTGCCAGGCGCGCGGGTACGAGTTCGTGGCCGTGGTGGACCCCAAGGCCCCCTCCGAGAGCCTGGAGCGGATGCGGTCCTTCGGCGCCACCATCGAGATGGTGAGCGAGCCCGACGCCGCCGGCAACTTCCTGGCGGCCAGGCTGGCGCGCGCCGCCCACCTCGCCCGGCGGAACCCGGCGTACGTGTGGGCCGACCAGTACACCAACCCCGCCAACCCGCGCATCCACTTCATGTGGACCGGTCCCGAGCTCTTCCGGCAGATGAACGGCCGGATCGACACCCTGATGGTCCCCGCCGGGACGGGCGGAACGCTGGGCGGAGTCGGCCGCTACTTCCGGCTGGCCAGCCCCCGGACGCGGGTCGTGGCGGTGGACGTGCTGGGATCGGTGATCTTCGGCGGGCCGCCGGGACCGCGCCGGCTGGTGGGGATCGGATCGGCGCGGCGCTCCAACTTCATCACGCCGGAGCTGTACGACGAAGTGATCGCGGTGGGCGACCAGGAGGCGTTCGACCACTGCCGCGCGCTTCGGGCCGAGACGGGGGTGTCGCTGGGCGGGTCGGCCGGGGCGGTGCTGGCGGCGTGCATCCGCTACCTGCGCACCGACCCCTCGGCCCAGCGCGTGGTGTGCGTGTGCCCCGACGGCGGCGTCAGCTACGGATCCACCCTGTACAACGACGTGTGGCTGGTGGAGCACGGCTACGACACCTCCGCCGCCGTCCCCGTCACCTTCTCGCTCCCCGACGAGCCCGGCGCGCGCGCCTGGAGCGGGCACGCCGCGGCCCCGCGCGCCGGAGAGCCCGCGTAACGCGCGGACGGGACGCGGGACGCGCGCGGATGGCCGTCCCGCGCCCGGACGGCGGGCACGATCCGTGGAGGGAGGGCGCCCGCGTCGATCGGCCGGTGGGTCGGCCGGTTGCGGAGCAGGATCGGAGAGCACGAAGATACGGGCGGGGCCGCGAGCCTCGCCCGCGTCCGCACGGCAGGACCCTGGAGGCGCCCGAAGCCGTCCGCCGCCGCCCCTCGCCCACGGGTGAGGAGCCGCGGCGAAACCATTTCGCGGCGGGCGCCGCATCATTCCCGTGGAGAAGGCGACAAATGCACAGACACCTGCTGTCGTTGGCGAAGCTGGAGCCCGAGGAGCTGTTCCACCTGGTGGACCGCGGGATCGCGATGAAGTCCCTCGCCCCCGGCATGCAGCCGCTGAAGGGGCGCATGGTGGGGATCTACTTCCGCAAGACCTCCACCCGCACGCGCACCTCGTTCACCGTGGGCGCCGCGAAGCTGGGGGCGGACGTCATCGCCTACGGGCCCAACGACCTGCAGCTGGCCACCGGCGAGACCGTCCAGGACACCGCGCGGGTGCTCTCCCGCTTCCTGGACGCGCTGGTGATGCGCACCGCCGAGTCGCTGGACGAGATGCGCGCCTTCGCCGACCAGCAGCGGATGGCGGTGGTCAACGCCATGGCCGACGTGGAGCACCCCACCCAGGCCATCGCCGACCTCTGCACCATGAAAGAGCACTTCGGCGGGCTGGAGGGGCTGGACGTGCTGTACCTGGGCGAGGGGAACAACACCGCCACCGCGCTGGCGCTGGCCATGGCCCAGCTCCCCCGCGCCCGCCTGACGCTGCTCACCCCGCCCGGCTACGGCGTCCCGCCGGAGGTGATGGAGATGGCCCGCCGGCGCGCCGGGCGGACCGGGGCCGTCGTCGAGGAGCGCCACGCGGCCGCCGAGCCGCCGCGCGGGGTGGACGTGGTCTACACCACCCGGTGGCAGACCACCGGCACCACCAAGGCCGACCCGGACTGGATGCGCACCTTCGCCCCCTTCAGCGTCACCGCCGAGCTGATGGCCGAGGTCTCCGGCCCCCGGACCGTGTTCATGCACGACCTCCCCGCCAAGCGCGGCGAGGACGTCGCCGCCGAGGTGCTCGACGGCCCGCGGAGCATCGCGTGGGACCAGGCCGAGTACAAGCTCTACGGGGCCATGTCCGTGCTGGAGTGGTGCATCCTGGGGCCACAGGGATGACGGCCGTCGCCGAGAACCCGACGTCATGAACGCCGAAACGGCCGCCCGACGCTGATGAGTCGAGCGGCCGTTTCCGTTTCCTGCAAGGGGTGAGCGAGGGGACTTGAACCCCCGACCTCCAGGGCCACAACCTGGCGCTCTAACCGACTGAGCTACGCCCACCGTACGTCGAACGACCCGTCACGCCCAGCTGCCCGGAGCCGCGGCTTCCTGCCTCCGCGGAACCAAGCCACAACCGCGCCTCACACGGCAGCGCGCGATTTGTGAGCACGAATTTGTGAAAAAAGCCGCGATCGCGCAAGTGGTCGATCCAACGTCGCTTGACCCGGACGCGCGCGCATTCCCATCCGCGCCGTGATCACCGGACGCTCCTCGCGGCCTCGGGCGCTCCCGATCCGACGGCCCTCCCTCCAGGCACCCGGCGTCGACTCCCTCGATCCCCACGGAAGCTCCGCCGGCGCTCCTCGCGGTCATCCCGATCCCCCTCTCCGACTCCCCTGCCCTCTCCAGCACCGCGAGCACCTCGATCTCCCCAGCAGCCGGCGGAACTGGTTCCATCGCGGCTCCCGAACGTCGTCGGGATGCGGGATCGATGCGGGATCAGGAGCGCGGGGGATCGAAGTAGGCGGCGATCGAGGCGACGTGGGGCGGCTTCAGGACCGTCACGTGGTTTCCCGAGGCCACGGTGACCTGGAGGCCGGGAGCCCAGCGCCTCCACCCCGCGACGGTCTCGGCGAACCGCCGCTGGTTGGCCGCCTCGTCCAGCTCGGGGTCGCGCGCGAGCACCAGGCGCACCGGGTCCGGGAAGACGGAAGGGGGAGCGTAGCTGCTGCGCGACGCCGCCGCGAAGGTCCGGAAGGGCCCGCGCAGCGCCCCCGGGACCGACTGCCGGGGCATGATGCCCGCGCTCACCAGGCGCCCGTGGAGAAGCGCGAGGCGACCCGCCACGTCCAGCCCCTCCACCTGCCCCGCCCCGATCCCCAGCGAGCGCTCCGCCGACTTCTCAAAGATCCCCACCAGCCGGAGAAAGGCCTCCGGGCCGTCGCACTCGCGGATCAGCATGGGGTCGGCCGAGGGAGGCTGGGTGTCGACCAGGGTGAGCGACTCCACCGCCCTCCCCGCCTCGCGCAGCCGCCGGGCCATCTCGAAGACCACCCAGCCGCCGTACGAGTGGCCCAGGAGGTGAGCCCCGCCCTCCGGCCGGGCCCGCTCCACCTCCCGCAGGTACGCCTCCGCCGCCGCGTCCACGGTGGAGTGGGGCGGCAGCTCGCCGTCCGCGCCGCGCGGCTGGAGCCCGTGGACGGCCCATCCCTCCAGCAGGTTGGAGAGCTCCAGGAAGCTGACCACGGTGGCCCCCGCCCCGGGGACGCAGAACAGCGGCGCCCGGCCGCGGTCTCCCCCCCGGAGGGTGAGGAGCGGCGAGTAGTCGCTCCCCGCGCGACGCTTTCCGCCATCCGCCGCGCGATGAAGGGCGCGCGACAGCTCCTCCCCCAGCGACGCGGCTTGCTCCGGGCCCATCCGGGACCCGTGCGTCCCCGGGACGGAAGCCACCACGACGCCGCTCTCCGGGAGCACCGCCCCCCACCCCAGCCGCGGGTCCGGCGCGGCGTCCTCCGCCACCCGGAAGAGGTGGACCGGCACGGGGAGCGGAGTCGGATCGTAGACGTCGCGCGCGCGCAGACAGGCGCGCACCCGCTCCCGCACCTCCTCCCGCGTGGCGCCCGCCGGGATCGGCCCGCCCCGGCTCCCCTCCTCCAGGATCGCGTCCAGCTCCCCCGCGCCGCCCGCGCCGGACCGGCCGGGCGCCACCGGACAGGGGGTGTCGATCATCCCCACGAGCTCGACCGCCTGGTCGCGCCCGACGAGCTGGACCGCCACCTCGTAGGCCAGGAGCCCGCCGAACGCCCATCCCGCCACGCGGTAGGGCCCCGTCGGCTGCACCGCCTGGATCATCCGCGCCAGGCGGACCGCCATCCCCTCCACGGTGCGGAGCGGCGGCTCGTCCGGCGAGGCCGCCGGGAGGGCAAGGACCGGGATCCCGCCGTCGATCCCGGGAGCCAGCGCCCGGGCGTAGTCGATCGACCCGGTCCCGTCGTGGACCAGGAAGAGCGGCCTCTCCGATCCGCCCGGACGCACCGGGACGGCCGCGCTCTCCCCGCGGTCCATCCGCGCGACCGGCGGCGTCTCCCGATCCGCCGGCGCATCGAAGAGGCCGGCGGCGCCGTGCGCCTCCGCGGAAACGAAGGGATCTTCCATCGAGCGAGTGGTCATGGTTCAGGCGTGGCGGTGGCCGGGGCGCGGCCACGGATCAACGTGGAAAGCCGGCCTCCCGGGCAAAGTCCCGTTCGGCCGGCTGTCGAAGCGGAAGGGGCCGGCGTGAAGCCCGGCCCCTGTACCGCGGAAGGTCGTTCTCGTGCCGTCGGCGCCCCGGGCCGCCATCCCGCGCGGCCCGGTGGACGGCGACGCGCCGGTCAGGCCTCGACGGCGACCGGCGCCAGGGGGACGGCGGCCCCGCCGTGCGCGTGCAGCCGGAGGCAGAGGGCGAACTCGCGCAGCACCCCCTCCAGCCGGCGATCCGCCTCGTACTGGATGCGGGTGGCGCCGTCCGGGGCGCGCCCGATCTCGTCGTGGAGGAGGACCTGGCCACGCGTCACGTGGACGGCGCCCAGCGAGACGAGGACGGGGCGGAGCGCGTAGTCGATGGTCAGCACGTGCGCCGCCGATCCCCCCACCGCCATCGGCAGCACCACCTTCCCCGCCAGGGCGGAGCGCGGGAGCAGGTCCAGGAACGCCTTCAGGAGCCCCGAGTAGGCCGAGTGGTGGACGGGCGTCGCCACCACCACCCCGTGCGCCCGCGCCACCGCCTCCAGCGCCGCGCGCACCGGCCCCCCGTCGCCGGGGCCCAGGAGCACCTCGGCCGGCGGGAGCGCCCGCAGGTCGATCAGCTCCACCTCCAGCTCCCGCGCGCACAGGCGCTCTCCGACTTCCGCCGCCAGGCTCCACGTGCGCGAGTCGGGCGCCGGGCTTCCGGAAAGCACCGCGACGCGCGTCACCTGCCCACCGTCGCGGGCTCCCAGGGTGTCCTGCATGGCCGGATCAGCCCACGCCCGCGGCCATGGGGACGGCGATCTGCTCCGGGAGCCGGATCCTGCCGCCGTGAAGGTGCTTCAGGTACTCGTAGTTGGTGGGGAGCTCGCTCAGCAGCTTCTTCTGCTCGGCCTTGATCCCCGCCAGCACCTTCCTGGCCTCGGCCACCGCGCCCGGGCGGTAGGCGATGCGCGGCTGCGGGCTGTCGGGGAGGAAGTTCATCCCCGCGTAGATGCAGTAGTAGCTGCCGTTGGTCCAGAACTGGTGGAATTCGTTGTCGAAGCGGCCGTAGTAGTCGCCCTCCGAGGTGAACGGCGGGTTCACCGGGAGCCCGGCCTTGTAGAGCGCCACCTTCTCCTTGATGCTGTCGCTCAGGATCAGCTCGTGCTTGTTCGCCAGCCAGTACGCCGTGTCGTCGCGCGAGCTGTTGAAGTAGTGCGACTGCACGAAGTCGCGGCAGTCGTCGAACATGAACTCGATCTCGCGGTTGAACGAGTCCGCCAGCCCCGGGTCCATCGGCAGCGTGGGGAAGTGCTTGGCCAGCTGGTAGATGGCCGCGGTGATGAAGTAGATCCCCGTGGACTCCAGCGGCTCCAGGAAGCACGACGAGAGGCCGATGGAGACGCAGTTCTTCACCCACGCCCGGCGGTTGCGGCCGGTGCGGAAGCGGATCCGGTTCAGCTCCGTCTTCTCCGGGTCCAGCCCCCACAGCGCGCAGAAGTCCAGCGCCGCCTGGTCCTGCGTCTCGAACTTGCTGGAGTACACGTAGCCGGTCCCGAAGCGGCCCAGCATGGGGATCTTCCAGGTCCAGCCGTTCTTCATGGCGATGGCCGACGTGCACGACTCGATGCCGTGCTTCTCGTCGTCGTGCACCACGGGCGAGGCCACGGCGCTGTCGTTCAGCAGGTAGCCGGTCATGTCGATGAACGGCTCGCCGAGCGCCTTGTTGATCAGCAGCCCGCGGAAGCCCGTGCAGTCCACGTACAGGTCGGCCTCCAGGCGCCGGCCGCCGGTGGTCTCCACGGCCGCGATCTCCCCCCGCTCGCCCAGCTCCACGTTGCGCACCTCGTCCAGGATGCGCACCACGCCCCGCTCGGTGGCCCAGCGCATCAGGAAGGCGGCCACCAGGTGGGCGTCGAAGTGCCAGGCGTGGGGCGTGGCGCTGCGGCCGTCCAGGTACTTGGGCGAGAGGCTGGCGTCCATCAGCGGCACCTGCGGGAAGCAGGCGTAGTCGAACGGCTCGCCCTTCCCGCCCGTCAGGTGGTACCAGTACTGGGGAAGGTGCACGCCGTCCACGTACGGGAGGATGCCGAACGGATGGTAGAAGTGGTCGTCGCCCTTCTGGCCGGGGGCGCGCTTGCGCCAGTTGACGAACTTCACCGCCGTCTTGAACGCGCCGTTCACCTCGCGCATCCACTCGTCCTCGGGAATCCCCAGGAAGTCGAAGAACACGCCCTGCAGGTTGGGGACGGTGGCCTCGCCCACCCCGATCCTGGGGATCGCGGGCGATTCCACCAGGGTGATGCGGACCGTCTCTCCGAAGGCGCGCACCAGGTACGCGGCCGTCATCCACCCCGCCGTCCCTCCGCCCACGATCAGGACGTCCTTCAGCGGCACACCACTCATTTGGGATTCTCCGACTCGATGGGTTGAGTTTGCTGACGAAAGCGTGTTGGAGCGGCACCCGGGCGCGGTGCCGCGGTGGGCCCGGGTCGCCGCGAACGGAGGTCCCGGGCCGCTGCGAGCCCGGTGCCTCGGCAACGAATCAGCCGCGGGTCTCCCGCCGTCGCCGACCCGGGGTCCGGCGGGGTGGGCGCGGACGGGCTCCGCTCGCGCCCGCGAGGCCGGGCCGGCTCACCGCGACCGGATCGCGGATCCGCCGGCGCGGCCGATCCGGCGAACGAGGTGGCGCGTCGGGGCTCACATGATCCGCGCATCTCCAGGCGGGAAGAGAGGTGCGTATCGCGCAGCCCGAGCCCTGTGGCCGCAAGGTTGGTCACCCGTCCGCAGCTCGTCGCGGGATCGAGGCAAAGTCGCCCTCTCCCCCGCCCCACCGTGGAGCCGGCGCGGATCCGGCGATACCGGCGATCGGAGCGAGTGGATCGGAAGCGTCCCTACTTCCTGATATCAACCGCTCCCCGCGCCAGCCTCCACGGGACGGACCCCACCAGGGAGGATGCCGTCCGGATATGTTTCGGCGCCAGGAGAGAGCGGATGGGGTCCATCATTCTAGCTCCCCCACGCCGACTTCGGAAGGCTGTTCGTACCACCGAAGAACGGGAAGGCTAGACGGCATCCCGTGGCCTGTCGTGAGCGGAGGCTGGAAGCCGATGTTGCGGGCGGCGCCGTCGTCGATGCCGTTCACGAGACAGGCTGGGCGTGTCCGGGCGGGCGGGCGAAGCGGTCGAGCGCCGCCGGAGGAGCAAGGGATTCGATCCCGTCGGATGCGAGCGTCGGCCGCGGCGTGTGCGCCGGCTCGCTCCGCGCCCTCCCGCCCTCATCCCATCCGATCGGGTGCGGGCCGGCACGGGCGTCCGCGAGCAGGGCTCCGCGACTGGCCACCATCCAATCATGGCCAGTTCGGCCGCATCGGCATGACGAGGGACGGCCGAAAAACCGCGGGCCGCGTCACGCTTTCGTCAACCGGGAAGCTGGCTCACCTCGCGGATCTGTCTTTTGACGAGGGCAAAAGAACCTGTACAAGAATCCCCCGTTTCGCAAGGGGGCGAGAGGACGATACCTGGCCTGAAATGTTCGCTTAGATCGCCCGTCACCCCCGCCTTCGCGGAGTGAAGCGCCTGCGCTCAAAGGAGCTGCGTCGACGCGGGGGCTTCAACGGAGCGAGGCTGCCTTTCGCCGCGAGATGTTTGTTGCGGCTGATCCTTTCCGTGCCTTTGCGGGAAGCGCGCGCACGCCCGGTCCGCTTTGCGGAAACCACGCGATGCGCGGAAGTGGCTGGAATGGCTTCGGTAGGTGGAGCTGCGGTCGAATGCCCGGCGCGCTGGGGAGGACTGGCCGATCGATGACGAATGGCCGCAGAGGTATGGGCGAGGAACGACGGGTGGAATGCGGAGCGGCCGGCGTGACGGGCGCCGGTGTCTCGCGAGAGGCGGGATCCCAGGGGGCGCGGGTTGCGGAGGGCACCGCTTCCTTGGGGAGATGCGCGCTGATGACGGAGAGATCGGGCGGGGGAAAACAACGATCCCCCACCGCGGGTCGCGGTGGGGGATCGGTTCAGCTACGCGCCAGATAGGACTCGAACCTATGACCTACGGCTTAGAAGGCCGTTGCTCTATCCAGCTGAGCTACTGGCGCAGACGCTCGCCTACAGTCGGGGCGCCCGGATTCGAACCGGGGACCTCCTGCTCCCAAAGCAGGCGCGCTAACCGGACTGCGCTACGCCCCGGAAAGGGAAAAAGCTATTCCAGCGGCCCCTTTGCGTCAAGGCCGGCCGCAATCGCCCGGGCCGCCGCGCGCACCGCTTTTCCGCGGTGGCTCACCGCGTTCTTCCGCTCCGGCGGCAGCTCGCCGAAGGTCATCCCCTCGTCCTCGACGTACATCACGGGATCGTAGCCGAAGCCGCCGCTCCCGCGCGGCGCGTCCAGCACCACGCCGTCGCAGGCGCCGGTGAAGACCGCCTCGCGCCCCGCCCCGTCGGCCACCGCGGCCGCGCAGACGTAGCGGGCCGTCCGACGCTCCGCCGGCACGTCCGCCAGCAGCCGCAGGAGGTGGCGGACGTTGGCCTCGTCCTGCCCCACCCCGCGCGCCTCCTCCCCCGCGGCGAAGCGGCGCGAGCGCACCCCGGGCGCGCCGCCCAGCGCGTCCACGCAGATCCCCGAGTCGTCCGCCAGCGTCAGCTCGCCCGTGAGCGCGGCGAAGTGGCGGGCCTTGGCCAGCGCGTTCTCCTCGAAGGTCTCGAAGACCTCCAGCGCGTCCTCCTCCGGCGTCTCCTCGATCCCCAGGTCGTTCAGCCCCACCAGGCCGATCTCCGGGTACGCGGCCAGGATCTCCCGGATCTCCCGCACCTTCCCCGGGTTGCGGGTGGCCACCAGCAGCCGCGTCACCCTACGGCGTCGCGCTGGGCGGCGTTCAGGCCGCGGATCCCCGCGCTCATCAGCACCACCATCTCCGTGAGCTGCGCGGGGGTGAGCTCGCCGTGCTCGCCCGTCCCCTGGATCTCGATGATCCCGCCCGACTCGCGCGCCACCAGGTTGAGGTCCACCTCGGCGCTCGAGTCCTCGGTGTACTCCAGGTCCAGGAGGATCGCGCCGTCCACGATCCCCGCGCTCACGGCGGCCACGAACTCGGTGAAGGGCGAGGCGGCAAGCCCCGCGCGCTTCGCCAGCCAGGCGCAGGCGTCGTACAGCGCCACCGCGCCGCCGGTGATGGAGGCCGTGCGGGTGCCGCCGTCGGCCTGCAGGACGTCGCAGTCCACGGTGATCTGCCACTCGCCCATGGCCTTCAGGTCCACGCACGAGCGCAGGGAGCGCCCGATCAGCCGCTGGATCTCCTGCGTGCGGCCGCCCACCTTGTCGCGCTCGCGGCGGTTGCGGTCGTGGGTGGCGCGGGGAAGCATGGAGTACTCCGCCGTCACCCATCCCTCGCCCTTCCCCTTCTTCCACCCCGGCACCCCCTGCTCCACCGACGCCGTGCAGAGCACGCGGGTGCGCCCCACCGTGATCAGGCACGAGCCCTCGGCGTACTCCGAGACGCCCCGCTCCAGCGTCAGCGGGCGCGATTCGTCCGCGCGCCGGCCGTCCGCCCTCGTTTCCTCGCCCATTCCGTCAGGTCCCTTCGCGAACGCGTTGCAGGATGGAGGTGGTGGAGCGCCCGGGAACCAGCGGCGCGATCACCACGCGCCCCCCGGCCGCCTCCACCTCCGCGGCCCCGACGATCTCCTCTTTCCGGTAGTCGCCGCCCTTGACCAGCACGTCGGGGAGAAGGGCGGCGATCAGGTCGCGCGGCGTGTCCTCGCCGAAGAGCGCCACGTAGTCCACGGCGGCCAGCCCGGCCAGCACGTACGCGCGGTCGTCCTCGCCGTTGACGGGGCGCGCGGGCCCCTTCAGCCGCCGCACCGAGTCGTCCGTGTTCAGCCCCACCACCAGTAAATCGCCCAGCGCGCGCGCCGCGGCCAGGTATTCCACGTGCCCGCGGTGCAGCACGTCGAAGCACCCGTTCGTGAACACCACCGTCGCCTCGCGCGGCCTTCCGAGCCGCCCGATCAGCTCCTCGCGCGACACGATCTTCGCCGCCGGATCGGCCGGACTCACGACGTCACGCACGGAAGATGGGGATCGATCCGCATCAGCCGAGTCGTTCGGGAGATGGCGATGACGGGCATCGGATGATGAGAATCGATAACCCCAATCCCCATCTCGTCTCCGATCCCGGTCTCGTCGGAGTCGATGACGATGCGAGATGTCGGACGATCACGATCCATCGCCTCGATCTCCATCGCGGCCCCGATCCCGGTCTCGTCGGAGTCGATGACGATGCAAGACGTCGAACGATGACGATCCATCACCCCGATCCCCATCGCGTCCCCGCTGCCGATCCCGATCGTCCTCACGGCGCGGCCGGCTCGGGCGCGCGGGGCGTCTCCGCGCGGATGCGCTCCAGGACGCGGTCCGCGCCGAGGTCGACCAGGCGCGCGGCCAGCCGGCGGCCGAGCGCGGTCGCATCGTCCGTGGACGGCGCGTTGCCGTCGAAGGCCAGGAAATCGGAGTCGCGGAGCACCACCTCGCCGTCCACGTCCGCCACCAGCCCGTGCAGCGTCAGCCCGTCCTCGTCCGCGTGCGCCAGCGCCCCGATGGGGATCTGGCACCCGCCCTCCAGCGAGGACAGCAGCGCGCGCTCGGCCGCGGTGCAGGCGGCGGTGAAGGGATCGTGGAAGTCGGCCAGGAGCGCCCGCACCCGCTCGTCCCCCGCGCGGGCGATGACGCCCAGGGCTCCCTGCCCCACCGCCGGAAGCCATTCGGGCGGATCGAGGTACGCCGCGATCCGGTCCGCCCACCCCAGGCGCAGCACGCCGGCCGCCGCCAGGAGGATGGCGTCGTAGTCGCCGCGGTCCAGCTTGGCCAGGCGGGTGTTCAGGTTGCCGCGCAGGTCCAGCACGTCGAGGTCCGGCCGCGCCGCGCGGAGCTGCGCCCGCCGCCGGAGCGAGCTGGTCCCCACCCGCGCGCCCGGCTCCAGGTCCGCCAGCGAGCCCGCGCGCCCCGGAGCCAGGAGCAGCACGTCGCGCGGGTCCTCGCGCCGGCCGACGGCCACCAGCTCCAGCCCGTCGGGAACGCGCGTGGGGACGTCCTTGAGCGAGTGGACGGCCAGGTCCGCCTCCCCCGCCAGGAGCGCCGCGTCCAGCTCCTTGGTGAAGAGCCCCTTGTCGCCGATCTTGGCCAGCGGGACGTCCAGGATCCTGTCCCCCAGCGTCTTGACGACCGAGATCTCCACCTCGGCCCCGGGCGCGGCGGCGCGCAGCACGGCCTGCACCGCGCGCGCCTGCCAGAGCGCCAGCTCGCTCCCGCGCGAGGCGATGCGGATGGGCCCCGTCACCACTGGGACTGCGCTCCCTGCACCACCTTCTGGATCAGCTCCTCGCGGGCGCGCTTGCGGCCCTCGTCCACCTGCTCGCTGCTGGGGTTGTAGTTCCCCACCGCCGAGATGGAGCTCCCGGTCCAGATCACCTTGTCCCCCTTCACGTCGTAGATCTCCGCGTCGAAGGTGATCTGCACCCGCCGCTGCTGCGTGTTGATGCGCCCGTCCGTCGAGTTGGGGTCGATGTTGACCGTCACCTCGTCGTACGTGCTCAGCTTGCCGCGGATGATGGCGTCGGCCGTGGCCTGCGGGGCCAGGCGCACCCCCAGTCGCTTGGGCAGCTCGTTCTGCAGCTGCTGCTGCACGTCGGTGCGCAGGAACTCGTAGGGGGTGCTGTTCTCCCAGAGCTCCACGTAGACGGTGCGGATGTTGTCGGGAAGCCCGCCCCCGGTGAAGCCGTACATGCACCCGGAGAGGAGGAGCGCGACCGCCAGCAGGGCGCTAGCGGTCCGTGCCCGGCGGAGTCCAGGCGTCTTCAGGAAAGGCTGCCACATCGGTCGATGATTCCAGCGTGAGATTGAGGTTGCGGAGCGCGTTCCACTCGCGGTAGCGGGCGGAGCGGACGCCTGCGTCGTTGTGCTCCAGGTCCACGGTCTCCTGCACGCCGCCGCCCCGGAGCCGGCGGACGGAGGTGAGCCGGCCGGCGCGGGCGCGGTACTCCAGCGTCCCCGCCGCCCCGATGTCGTAGCGCACGCTCACCTGGTCGCCCTCGGCCGTCGCGGAGGCCAGCCGCGCCCCCGCCGGCGGCCGCACCACGCCGATGGCCGCCCAGAGCAGCGCCGGCGAGGGAAGGACGAAGCGCTCCGAGATCCCGGGGGGGATGCGCGCCTCCTCGCCCACCAGCGCGGCGGCCAGGTACGTCTCCCCACGCGGCCCGAAGAGGTCCAGCCGGAAGCGGTCCGGCGCGTGGTAGCGCCCCACCCCGCTCCCGCTGAAGCGGGCCCCCGCCTCGTCCAGCGACCAGTTGAACCGCACCTGCCGCGGCGAGGCCGGCACCGTCGCCCGCTGGAGCGCCGCGGCGATGGAGTCGGGGTTCGCCCGCCCCGCGGCGGACGTGCCGCCGCCGGTCGATCCCGTCGTCGGTCCCGCGGCGGGCCCGCCCGCGCCCGACGCGGCGCCGGCGCACGCCGCCGACAGGAGGAGCGCCAGGGCGGCGGAGGCGGCGGGGCGGAGACTCGTCTTGATCGGCGTCACGTCAGCGTACCTCTTCGATCCGGAGGATGCGGTCGCCGGGAAGGACCCGGTCCACGACGTCCATCCCCCGCGCCGCCCGCCCGAAGACGGTGTAGCCGCCGTCCAGGTGCGGCTGCGGGGAGTGGGTGAGGAACCACTGGCTCCCGCCCGTGTCCGGCCCCGAGAGCGCCATGCCCAGGGTGCCGGTGACGAACGGGTGCCGGTTGATCTCGTCGCGGATGGCATACCCCGGACCGCCGGAAGTGTCCCCCCGCGGATCGCCGCCCTGGATGACGAAGTTGGGGACCACCCGCGGCCACTCCTGCCCGTTGAAGAAGCCGCGCGCGGCCAGCGAAAGGAAGCTCTCCACCGTGAGCGGCGCGTCCCCCGCGAACAGCTCCAGGTCGATGGTCCCCCGCTCCGTGACGATCCGCGCCCGGCGCATGGGCCGCTCCATCGACCGCCGGACGATGGCGCGGTAGTCGTCGAGGGACCGCCGCGTCTCGATGGGGAGCGGCGCGCCCCACCGCGAAAGCGCCGCGTTCCCGAACGCCGCGGCCACGCGCTGCCGCACCAGGTAGTCCCCGGAGCGCGCGAAGCGGGTGTAGAACGCGTCGGCGATGGAGGGATCGCGGCGGTGGATGGCGGCCAGGAGGTCCACGGCGGCCAGCGCGGCGTCGTTCAGCGTCGAATCCCCCTGCGCCCGCTGGTACGCGTCCAGCGCCAGCGTCCCCGTGGACGGGTCCCCCAGGGTGGCCAGGGCGTTCAGCGCGTTGGTGCGGACGATGGGGTCCGGGTGCTCCAGCGCCCCCACCAGGAGCGGGCGGATGGTCGCGACCCCGTCCCCGACGGCGCCCACGGCCGCCTCGATGGCCGCGGCGGCCACGCGCCCGTCCGCCTCGCGGGCGAACGCCGCGACCGCGTCCCAGCTCCGCGCCGCCGCGTGCACCCGCGCCGCCGCCGAGCGCGCCCGCCACCCGCCCTCCGCGGCGAGCGAGTCCGCGACGGGGATCGCATCGCCCGGGAGGATCTCCGCCAGGGCGGCGAGCGCGGTGGTCCGCAGGAAGATCGGCTTCGCGCGGTTCAGCGCCACCGCGCGCAGGTCCTGTCCCGCCTGCGGAGCGGCCGTGCCCAGCCGCCCGAGCGATTCGGCCGCGGTGACGGCGAGATACGCATCGTCCCCCCCCAGCACCTCCCGCAGCCGCGCGATGGACGCCGGCGTGCGGTAGCTGCCGAGGGAGCGGACGGCGTTGACGCTGACGGCGTGGCTGGTGTCGCGCGTCGCCGCCAGCAGCGCCGCGAACGCCCGCGCCGAGCCGACGGAGGACGAGTCCGCCAGCGGCGCCGTGAGCGCGCGCATGGCGAAGGAGCGCACCAGCGCGTTGGGATCGCCCACGCGGGCGAAGAGCGCTTCCGTCCCGCGCGGGTCGGGGCGGCGGGAGAAGGCGTACGCGGCGCGCCAGCGCACCTCCGCGTCCGCGGAGCCCAGCCAGGGAACGATCGGCGCCACGTCCGCCGGGCGCGGGAAGCGCCAGACGGCCAGGAGCGCCTGCCCGACGGCCTCCCGCACCCCAGGCCCCGTGCGCGGCGCGCTCCGCAGCAGCCCCTCCACCGCCGCCCGCCCCGCGGGCGTCGGCATCTTCCCCAGCGCCATCGCCGCCTCCCCCACCACGCCCGGCGCCGTGGCGATCCGCCCGGCCGTGACGTACGGAACCAGCGCCTGTACGGCGGCCGTGGTGTCGCCCAGCTCGCCCAGCGCGAAGGCGGCGTTGGCCGCGACGCCGGTGTCCGCGTCCGCCAGGAGCCGCGCCAGGAGCGGCGTCGCCCGCCGGTCGCCGATGCGGCCGGCGGCCAGCGCGGCGCGGCGGCGGAGCGCCGGGCTGGCGTGCGCGGCCGCAGACTCCAGCGTCGCCGCATCGTACTCGCGGCGGTCCTCCAGCCGCAGCAGCGCCGCCGCCGCATCGACCTCCCCCGCGAGCCCCGGCCCGCCCGGCCCCGCGGAGGGGGGCGCGCAGGCGGCGAGGAGGATCGCGAATCCCGCGGCGGAACGGAGGGAAGTGCGGTGGATGGTCATCGATCTACTCCGTCACGCCGTTGCGGAAGGCTTCCAGGATGGCGGGCGGCAGCGTGCGCGGCGAGCCCGTCCGGTCGATGGCGATGTGGCCGGTGCGCCCGCTCGCCAGCCGGGTGGTGCTCCCGCCCTCCTCCACGCGGTGGATCTCGTAGAGAAACGAGGCGCCGCGCGAGCGCACCTGCTCCAGCGTGGTGGTCACGCGCACCAGGTCGTCGTAGCGCGCCGAGGCGTGGTAGCGCAGCGCGACGTCGGTGACGGCCAGCAGCACCCCCTCGCGCTCCACGTCGGCGTACGAGCGGTAGAGGCGGCGGATCAGCTCCGTGCGGCCGATCTCGCACCACGGCAGGTAGTTGGCGTGGTAGATGATCCCCATCTGGTCCGTCTCGGCGTAGCGGGCGCGGAACTCGACGGTGCAGGACGGGGGCGCGGGCGTCATGCGCTGCGGGAGATGGAGGGTCGGGAGATGGAGAATCGGACGGGGAGATTCTACCCGCGCGGGGCGCGGCGTGTCAAACGAAAGGCGTGGCGGCGCTTGTCGCGCTCCCCGTCCGCGAATAGCTTGGCGCCCCATGAGCGAGAAGCCCGTCTACGTCGTCTCCGACACCCACCTGGGCGCCGTCCCGGCCGCCACCGAGCGCGAGTTCCGCGGGTTCCTGGACCACGTGGCGCGCGAGGCCGGGTCGCTGCTGATCAACGGCGACCTCTTCGACTTCTGGTTCGAGTACCGCTCGGTGATCCTCCGCGAGCACTACCGCGTGCTGGCGAAGCTGGCCGAGGTGGTGGAGGCGGGCGTTCACGTCTGGTTCATGGGCGGCAACCACGACGGCTGGGCCGGCAGCTTCCTCCGCGACGAGGTGGGGGTGGAGCTGCTGGACGGCCCCGTGGAGATGACGCTGGGCGGCCGGCGCGCGCTGGTGGCGCACGGCGACGGCGTGGGCGAGGGCGACTACAAGTACCGCGCGCTCAAGGCGGTCATCCGCCACCCGGTCTCCATCGGCGCCTTCCGGCTGCTGCACCCCGACTTCGGGCGGCGGATCGCCGGGCGGGCCTCCAGCACCGAGCACAAGGCCGACACCGGCGACCGGGGCTCCGGCGGCCGCGCCGCCTTCATCCGCGGCTGGGCCGAGGGGCGCCTCCGCGCCGATCCCTCGCTCCAGCTGGTCCTGGCCGGCCACGCCCACCGCGCCGGCATCGACGAGATCGAGCCCGGCCGCTTCTACGTCAACTCGGGCGACTGGCTGGGGGCCAATCGCCAGTACGTCGTCCTTCCCGTCGGCGGCGGCGCGCCGGAGCTGCGGAGCTGGGCGGGGGAAGTCCTGAGTCCTGAGTCCTGAGTCCTGAGTCCTGAGTCCTGAGTCCTGAGTCCTTCGAAGAAATGTGCAGGGCAGCGTTGAAGAAAGCCTGCGTCTCGCCGTGGAAACCATAGGCGGAGATGAGTATCGAATTTTTTTCGGAGAGCCACCTTTCCTCCACTATCGGCATCCGCCCGCCGTATCGCGCCCTCAAGCATCGCTAACCACGTCATCAAGAGGGTCGGCGCGGAAGCCAGCCCCTGCTCCACATCCCCTGATGACGCAGTTGGCAGGGCCTGGGCGAGCACGATACGCCGATCCTGGGCGAGACGATTGCACAATCTGGCGCGGCATCTGAACAGGTCCGTCGATCGAACGCCTCCCGATCTTCCTACCCCATCACCACCATCCGTCGAGGAAGAGGGCGATCAGCGCGCCGACGATGCCGGAGCCGATGGCGCTCACCAGCCAGCGGTAGAAGGGCGCGCCGAGCTGCGCGCGGCGGTAGGCGACCACGTAGCTCTGCGTCTCCAGGGGGCGCACGTTGCGCATCTCGTAGCTTACCTGCCGCTCCTCGTCCTGCTGCGGCGCCGGGACGGCGGCCACGCGGGCGGAGCGCGACGGGAGCACCACCCGCACGCGCAGCACGTCGCAGGGAACGTTGAAGATCACCCAGTCCGCGTAGGTCACCGTCCGGCTGCGCCCGCCCACCACCACCACCGACTTGATCACGGACTCGTAGCCGAAGGAAAAGTCGCGCTCTCCGCCCCGCCGGACCGGCTCCCTCATCCTCACCTCCACGCGCGTCCCGCCGTCCCTCCCCGGGGCGCCGCGCGTCTGCAGCCCTCCCCCCAGGTCCGAAGCCCGCAGGTTGGTCACCTCGCCCCGGTCCGCCGGGACGTCGTAGTACCAGTACATCGCGGGCGTCTCGCCCGTGGTCTTCAGCCGGCAGTCGAACTGGTAGCGGGCACGGCCCGGGTTCTCCAGCAGCTCGACCGTGAGCGTCACGGCGGAGAGCCGGAATCCCCCGTCCCCGTGCTGCGCCTCGCGGTATTCGGCGGGGCTGCCGGCCGTATCGACGTCGTCCCCGGCGGCGGCGGCGATGGAAAGCGCCTCGAGCATGAGTGAAGGCGAGGTGAGTGGCGTGAACGAAATGCGCGCGAAGGCACGAAAGACCCGCACGCGCGTGGGAAAAGCACCTCGCCGGCTGGTGAGGCCGGCGATGGGAACCGCTGAAGCTGCCGGAGGAGCGGGGGCTTAGCGCCCGCCGCCCCCCGCCCCGCCCGGCTGGTTGATCACGATCTTGGTGTCCATGACCGGCTCCTGGTGAAGGTGAGGAGATCCCGCCCGCCAGCCCATCACTCTGGGCGCTTTCAATGGTAATGGACGAAAGCTCCTGCGTCAAGAAGCGTCCGCTTTCCCGACACAAAGAGGCCAGCGGGAGCACGGTTATGTGGAAACCAGGAGGAGATCGGGGGTGATGTCGACGTGCTGCACGGAAAGCGGCTCGCCCCAGACGCGCGCCACCACGCGAGACACTTCGGCGGGGTCGCCGGTGGTGAGGACGCGTAGGGAGCCGGGGCCCTCCGCCAGCGCGCCGCGCTCGCGAAGGACGCGCTCCGTCTGGCGGGCGATGGCCTCGCCGCTGTCCAGGAGGTGGACGTGGGGGCCGAGCGCGGCGGCGATGGCCTCGCGGACGAACGGGTAGTGCGTGCACCCCAGGACCACCGTGTCCACGCCGGCCTCGCGGAGCGGCGCGGCGAAGCTCTCGACCGCGGCGTGGAGGGTGTCGCCGTCCAGGTGGCCGTCCTCGATCAGGTCGGCGAGGCCGGGGCAGGGCTGGGCGATGACGCGCGAGCCGTTGGCGTGGTTGGCCACCAGGCGGGCGTAGCGCTCGGAGCGGAGGGTGCCGGAGGTGGCCAGCACGCCCACCAGCCCGTTGCGCGAGGCGGCGACGCCCGGCTTCACCGCCGGCTCCAGGCCGATCACGGGGATGGCCAGGTGCTCGCGGAGCGTCTCCAGCGCGGCGCCGGAGGCGGTGTTGCAGGCCACCACCAGCACTTTGGCGCCATGCGCCTCCAGCCAGCGTCCGGCGGCCATGGTGCGGGCGCGCACCTCCTCCGTCGTGCGGTCGCCGTACGGGACGTAGGCGTGGTCGGCCAGGTAGAGGAGGTGCTCGGCCGGGAGCGCGCGGCGGATCTCCCGCGCGACGCTCAGGCCGCCGACGCCCGAATCGAAGATGGCGACCGGCCGTGCCATGTCACTCATTGCCGATGGGGACCGAAGCCTGGAGCTGCATCCCGCCCGACGGACCGGGCTCCACGCCCACGTGCTCGTCGAAGTCGCGGAGGTGGGCGGCCACGAAGGCGTCCGCGCCCGAGAAGAAGAGCCAGAACACCGAGAGGGTGATCCAGTCCTCGCGCTGGGCGCGGCGGTCGCGCGTGAGGCCGCTGGCCCGCCCCTCCTGCAGCAGCCCCTGCTCGCGCAGGATGCGGTCGCGCTCGTTGGCCTCCTGCAGCTTGCGGTCGCTCTTGTAGACCATCCACAGGCTCCCCGCCTCCAGCGCGAAGTACACCGCCCCGCGCCCCGGCGCGCCTATGGACGACTGCCCCCACCCCGGCAGCACCAGCGAGCGCACGAAGGCGCCCCCCGGCGAGATGCGGTGGCGCCGCTCCGTGGTGTCGCGCCGGGCCTCGGGGGCGCGGACGGCCAGCGGGCGCGCGCTGTCGGCGGGGACGGCGCGCGCGCTGTCGCCCGTAACCTGCGCGCGGGCGGGGGCCGCGAGGGCCGCCAGGGCCAGCGGAAGGAGGATCGCCACGCGGCGCGGGAGCGAATGGATCATCGTCATGGACGAGGGTCGGGTCGATTCGGGGGCGTCCGGGTGCAAGGCGCGGTCCGGCGCGACGGTACGCTACGCGAAAGTGCGGGAGTGCGAAAGTGCGCGAGCGCGGAAGCGAGTTAGGAGTCGATGATTCCCGTCGCGCGAGCCGATCGATATCGTACACCGCCGCGGGATCGACGTCGCGCTGGGCGCATCGTCCGCGGGGATGCGCGATCGGCGGCGGACCGGGATCCGCATCTCCCGGATCGCTCCGCTTCGGGATCCCGATGCGCATCGTGCGATCTCGGGAGCAAAGGGGGGCGGGATGGGTACCAGCGCGCTTATGTTTCGGTCCGGCAAGGGGATCGGCGCGGTTCAACGGATGAGCGGACGAGCGATGAAGATCAGGGCGATGCGCCTTTTCCTGGGTACGGTCACGGTGGCGACGGCGGCGGCGTGCGCGCCCGGTGCGGGGTGGAATCCGTATCCCACGCCTCCGGTGACGCTGTCGGACACGGCCACGCTGGTGCTGATGGGGACCACGGACCTCCACGGCTGGGTCCTCCCCTACGACTACTACACCGGCAAGGCCACGAACAACGGCCTGGCCGCGCTCGTTCCGCAGATCGACAGCGTGCGCAGGGCCAATCCCGGGCGCACGGTGCTGGTGGAGTCGGGCGACCTGCTGCAGGGGAACCCGCTGGACTTCGTCTTCTCCAGGCTCCAGCCGGGGGAGGCGCATCCGCTGGTGGCGGCGATGAACCTCGTCGGCTACGACGCGGCGGCCATCGGCAACCACGAGTTCAACTACGGGATCGCGCACCTGGACCGCGCGGTGGAGCAGGCGGGGTTCCCCTTCCTCTCCGCCAACGTCTTCCAGGCGGGGACGGAGCGGCACGCCTACCAGCCGTACGCCATCGCCGAGCGGATGATCGAGGGGCGGATGGTGCGCGTGGGGAACACCGCCGTCACGCCGCCGGGGGTGATGATCTGGGACCGCGACAACGTGCGGGGGAAGCTGGACGTCCGCGACATCGTCGCCAGCGTGCGTCCCGTCGTCGCCGAGCTGCGGGCGAAGGGGGCGGACGTGGTGGTGGTGGCGGCGCACAGCGGGCTGGAGGGCTCCAGCTACGACGTGGCAGCCACCGGCGTCCCCGTGGAGAACGCGGCCGCGGCGATGGCGCGGGAGGTCGCGGGGATCGACGCCATCTTCATGGGGCACACGCACCGCGAGGTGGCCGACACCACCATCGACGGCGTGCTGGTGCAGCAGGCGAAGAACTGGGGCACCTCCCTCGCCGTCGCCGAGATCGGGCTGCGCTGGGACGGCGAGGCGGGGCGATGGACGGTCGAAGGCAAGCGCGGGAGGATCCTGCGCCCCGCGGAGGGCGCCACCTCGCCGGCGATCGAGGCCGCCGTGGCGCAGGCGCACGAGCGGACGAAGGCGTACGTGTCGCGGCGGATCGGGACGTCGGCGGCGGAGTGGACGTCGGCGCGGGCGCGGGTGGAGGACACGCCCATCCTGGACCTGATCAACGAGGTGCAGCGCCGCGCGACGGGGGCCGAGCTGTCGTCCACGGCGGCGTTCTCGCTCACCTCGCGCATCCCCGCCGGGCCGGTGACGGTGGCGGACGTGGCCGGGCTCTACGTCTACGACAACACCCTCAAGGCGGTGCGGATCACCGGCGCGCAGCTCCGCGCCTACCTGGAGAAGAGCGCCGAGTACTATCTCCCCTGCCCCGCCGCCGCCTGCGAGCGGATCGTGAACCCGGCGGTCCCCGGCTACAACTTCGACGTGGTGAGCGGCGTGGACTACGCGCTGGACCTGGCGAAGCCCGTCGGCCAGCGGGTGGTGCGGCTGGAGCGGAACGGGCGCGCCGTGCGGCCGACCGACTCGTTCACGATGGCGCTCAACAACTACCGCGCGAGCGGGAGCGGCGGCTTCTCCATGCTGATCGGCGCGCCCGTGGTCTACGACCGCGGCGAGGGGATCCGCGAGCTGCTGATCGCGGAGATCGAGCGTCGCGGGAGCATCGCCCCCGCGGACGTCTTCCGGCGCAGCTGGGAGATCGTCCCCAGCGCGCTGGCCGAGAAGGCCGCGGCGGAGCACCGGCCGTAGGGGCGCCGCGGCGGGTGGTGCCGGGCTGGTCCGGTCTCGATCGGCCCGGACACGCCCGCCACGACCCGGATCCGTCGGCCCCGGTCCCCCTCCCGCAGGACGAGACGGCGGTAGGGAGATCGGGGGATTGAAGGCGCCGCGCGATCGGATCTTTCGCCGAGGTGGCGGGAATCGCGCGGCGCGCCTAGAATGTCCGCCCATCGTTACACATTCGCCCGGCGATCCCCGTCCGCCGGCGGAGCCATCTCCCTCCGCACACCGCACGAACCCGCCGAATGGCTTCCCATCCCCGCAAGAAAATGCTGAAGTGGCTGCTGCCGCTGTGGATCGCCGCGGCGCTGCTGCTCACGGCCGGCTGGTACGCGTCCGCCCAGGACACCACCGCCGCCGCGCCCCCGCAGGCCGTGGACACGTCCAGGAGCGCGGGCGGGATCGCCGACGAGGTGGTGCCGCGGGCGCAGCAGCCCGCCAGCGGCATCGCCACCGACTCGCTGACGCCCGTCACCCGGGGCGCGACGCCCGGGACTACCGCCGGCGACCGCGCCGCGGCGGCGCGGGAGGCCACGCAGGGGACCACCACCCTGGCCCAGCGCGCCGTTAGCCTGCTGGGGCTGGTGGTGTTCATCCTCCTGGCCCTCCTGCTGAGCGTCGACCGGAAGGCGGTAGACTGGAAGCTGGTGGCGTGGGGGACGGGGCTTCAGTTCGTGTTCGCGATCCTCATCCTGCGCACCGGGCTGGGGCGGAGGTTCTTCGAGGGAGCCAACGACGTCTTCAACGCGCTGATCGCCTACACGGTGGAGGGCGCGAAATTCCTCTTCGGCAACCTGGTGCTGAACAACGTCCCCGTGGGCCCCTCCGACGGGCCCATGGGGATGGTGGGCGCGTCGGGGACGTGGGCGAACACGGGGGCGTTCTTCGCCTTCAACGTCCTCCCCACCATCATCTTCTTCTCGTCGCTCATGACCCTGCTGTACCACGTGGGGATCATGGAGTGGGTGGTGAAGGGGTTCGGGTGGGTGATGATGCGGACCATGAAGATCTCCGGCGCGGAGAGCCTCTCCACCGCCGGCAACATCTTCCTGGGGCAGACCGAGGCGCCGATCCTGGTGAAGCCGTTCATCGCCACCATGACCAAGAGCGAGCTGCACTGCATCATGGTGGGCGGGTTCGGGACGGTGGCGGGCGGGGTGCTGGCGGCGTACGTGGGGATCCTGGTCTCGTACTTCCCCGACATCGCCGGGCACCTGATCGCGGCGTCGGTGATGTCGGCCCCGGCGTGCATCGCCATCTCCAAGATCATGTACCCGGAGACGGAGGAGCCGGTCACGCAGGGGACGCTCAAGATCAAGCTGGAGAAGGTGGACGCCAACGTGATCGACGCGGCGGCGCGCGGGGCCAGCGAGGGGCTGGCGCTGGCGCTGAACGTGGGCGCCATGCTCCTGGCGTTCATCGCCCTGATCGCGCTGCTCAACGGGATCATCGGCGGGATCTTCGGGCTGTTCGGGGCCGAGGGGATGAACCTGCAGACCATCTTCGGGTGGATCGGCGCGCCGTTCGCCTGGCTGATGGGGGTGCCGTGGGCCGACGCGCCGGAGATCGGGCGGCTGATCGGCGAGAAGACGGCGGTCAACGAGTTCGTGGCGTACCTCAGCCTGGGCTCGATGCTCCAGGAGGGCGCCGCGCTGAACCCGCGCTCCATCGTGATCGCCACCTACGCGCTCTGCGGCTTCGCCAACTTCTCCTCCATCGCCATCCAGATCGGCGGGATCGGCGGGATGGCCCCCGAGCGGCGTCCCGACCTGTCGCGGCTGGGGCTGCGCGCGATGATCGCCGGCACGCTGGCCAACTTCATGACCGCCTGCGTGGTGGGCATCCTGATGTAAGGCGGACGGGCGGACCCGGGACCGATACGGAAGGGCGGGCGCGTTGCCCGCCCTTCCGCGTGCCGGCCGGTTCCGCGGCCTGCAACCCCGCATCGCCCTCGCCCGTAGTCGCGCTCGCGAGCGGACGCGGAGTTCGAGATCGGCCGCGTCCACGGATCCCCTCTCCTCCGTTCCATCCGATGCCCTTCCGCATTCCGCGGCTCCGGACGCTCCGCCCCGCGTGGAAGCTTGCCGAACGCCTCCTGGACAGCGGCGGCGACCCGTGGGTCTGCATCCCCAGCGGGGAGTTCGCGGGCTCCTTCGGAAGCGGGCGCCGGCACCACTTCGCGGCCTACTTCGAGGGCGAGAGCACCGTGCCGGCGCGGTCGGTGGACGAGGTGTGCGGATTCCTGGCGGGGTGCCGGTACGTGCGCGACCCGGACCTCTTCCGCGAGCCCGACTACTGGCAGCACCCGCTCACCTTCGAGCAGCTCCGCATGGGCGACTGCGAGGACCACGCGCTCTGGGCCTGGCGCAAGCTGAAGGAGCTGGGCCACCCGGCGCACCTGGTGGTCGGCTCCAGCGACCTGCTGAGCGAGGAGCCCGGGCAGCACGCGTGGGTGCTCTTCACGGCCGGCGGCGAGCTCTTCCTCTTCGAGACGACGGCGGGGAGGCGGGAGCGGATGGTGCGCCCGCTGGACGAGGTCCGCGCCGCCTACCGCCCCCACCTCTCCGTGGACCACGACGGCGCCATGTTCGTCTACGGCGGCTTCGTCGAGTTCATGGCGGAGACGAGGCGGCGGCGGAAGGCGGCGAAGGCGCGGGCGAAGGGCGGCGCGCCCCCCGTCGATCCCCACACCGCCGGTCCTCCCGTCGACCCGTGACGTCGCACCGCCGATCCGCCGACGCGCGCGGGTTCGTCCGGCGGCTCCCGCCTTGCATCGGCGCGCGGCTGGAACCGCATTCGGAGGATCGGCGTACCGGTCCGCGGCACCCTCGAATCCCGACGCCACCCTCCGCCCGACGAAGCCGGACGTGATCCCCATCCGAGACGAGAACCCCACCGAGCTGCGGCCGGTGGTCACCATGCTCCTCATCGCCCTCAACCTGGCGGCGTGGGTGCTGCTGCAGGGCGCGGGGATGTCGGAGCGGACGCTGGCGGACTCGGCCCAGATCTTCGGGACGGTGCCGTGCGAGGTGACGGGGGCGTGCCCGCTGGAGGGGCTGGGGTGGGAGACGGTCTTCACCTCCATGTTCATGCACGGGAGCTGGAGCCACCTGCTGGGGAACCTGCTCTTCCTCTGGGTCTTCGGGAACAACATCGAGGACTCGATGGGGCACGTGCGCTTCCTCCTCTTCTACCTCCTCTGCGGGGTGGCGGCGGGGCTGGCGCACATCTACATGGCGCAGGCGAGCCAGCTACCCACGGTGGGGGCCAGCGGGGCCATCAGCGGGATCATGGGCGCCTACGTGGTCCTGTACCCGCGGGCCAAGGTGCAGACCTGGGTCCCGCCGATCTTCGTCTTCAACGTGCCGGCGTTCCTGTTCCTGGGGTACTGGTTCGTCCTGCAGCTGGTGATGGGCGCGGCGGACCGCGCCAACGCCGCCGCGGGGAACCCGGAGATGGGCGGGGTGGCGGTGTGGGCGCACGTGGGCGGCTTCGTGGCGGGGGTGCTGCTGGTGAAGGTGTTCGAGAACCGCACGCTGGTGCGGGCCCGGAAACAGGGCGTCGTCCTGACCCGCGAGGAGGTGGCGCGGAGCGGGGGCGGCTGGTAACCGGCCGGGAGATCGATGGAAGGGTGACGGAGATCGGCGGCGCCCCCGCGTGGGAGCGCCGCCGATCTTCGTTCGGGATCCTATCAGAGGAGGATGCCCGGCCACGGATCAGCCCCGCAGGCGGGCGGCCATCTCCTCGGCCGCGGAGCCGCCGGTGATCTGGCAGGAGCCGACCACCATCCCCACGGTCCAGTCGTACCCGCCGCTCCCGTCCGGATTCCCGATCAGGAAGATGCTGGAGATCAGGTACTCCCGCCCGTAGATGGTGGCCCGCGTGGAGCCGGTGGACGCGAACGCCAGCTTGCCCTCGAGCCCCTCGTTGGCCAGCACGACGCGCGAGGCGGCCGTGAAGCTCTTCTCCGGCCGGGTCTCCAGGAACACCTCGCCGGCCTTGCTGGGCGGCGGCGGGACGAGGGAGGTGTCGAACGGCACCTCGAAGACGTTGCCGCGCCTCAGCTCGTCGACGATCGGGGACGGGCAGTCGCCGCCCCGGATGGTGGTCAGGGGAAGGACCAGCGGATTGGGTACGCCATTGCCGTTGCTCATGCCGATGGACTCCAGGGGACGGGGGAAAGATCGAGCGGCGTCCAGGCTCCGCCGCCCCGACCAGAGTCATCTCCCGTGCCCGGTCCAGCGGAGCGACGAACGGGGATCCCCGCAACGACTTGGGGCGGCGGGCGCGGCGAGCGGCCGGCGCGCCGGTGCAACGCGGCGACGCATCTCCCGCATCGCTGCGTTGCACCCCCGCCGGGGCCGGCGCGTCGGGACGGGGTGGTGGCGAACCATGGGGCGGGCTGGTAGAATGTCGCACCGGGTGGGCGAGCCCGTGCTCGCCGCCGACGCGGGTGGGGCTCCCGGTGGGGGCGCCACCCGCGTCCGTTTCCGGAGCCGGCGGCCCGATATCCCTCTTTTCTGGACGATAGACCGATGGAAGTCACGCGAGAGCTGCTGCACCGGCTGCCGAAGGCCGAGCTGCACGTGCACCTGGACGGGAGCCTGCGCCCCGAGACCATGCTGGAGCTGGCGGCCGAGTACGGGAAGAAGATGCCGGCCCACGACCCCGGCCACCTCGCCGACTACATGCACGTGCAGGACGCCCGCAACCTGGTGGAGTACCTGGAGCGCTTCGAGATCACGCTGTCGGTGATGCAGACGGCGGACGCGCTGGAGCGCATCGCCTACGAGCTGGCGGAGGACCTGGCCAAGGAGAACGTGCGGTACGCGGAGATCCGCTACTCGCCCATCCTGAACTCCATGGGCGGGCTCCCGCTCACCGAGACGGTGGAGGCGCCGCTCCGGGGCTTGCGGCGGGCGGAGGCGGACTTCGGGATCCGCACGGCCATCATCATCTGCGGGATCCGCAACATGGAGCCGGCCACCTCGCGCGACCTGGCGGACCTGACGGTGGCGTACAAGGACCGGGGCGTGGTGGCGTTCGACCTGGCCGGCGCCGAGTACAACTACCCGGCCAAGAAGCACAAGGACGCCTTCTACACCGTCATCAACAAGAACATGGCGGCCACCATCCACGCCGGCGAGGCGTACGGGGCCGAGAGCATCCACCAGGCGCTGCACTACTGCCGCGCCAACCGCATCGGCCACGGGACGCGCCTCTTCGAGGACCCGGACCTGATGCGCTTCGTCAACGACTTCCGCATCCCCATCGAGATCTGCCTGACCAGCAACGTGCAGACGCGCGCGGTGGCGGACTTCGCCTCGCACCCGGTGCGGCAGTACTACGACGCGGGGATCATCGTGTCGCTCAACACCGACAACCGGCTGATGAGCGCGACGACGGTGACCGAGGAGTACTGGCGCGCGCACCAGCACCTGGGCTTCACCTGGGACGAGCTGGTGGACATCGCGCTGATGGGCTTCGACAGCGCCTTCATGCACCGCGACGAGAAGCTGGCGATGATGGCCAGGGTGAAGCAGGAGATCGTGGCGCTGGAGAGCGAGCACGCGGGCATGCCGTCGTAGCGCGTCGTCGGATCGGCGGATCGGCGGATCGACAGGTGGACGATGATGAAGGGCCGGCTCCCGCGCGGGGGGCCGGCCCTTCCGGCATGCCGGATCCGATGCGTCTGATCAGGCGTTTCCCAGGATTCGCAATCAGCAGGGTGAGACGGCGGCCACGGGCGTGGCCGCGGTGCCCGTCGGGTGGGCCCGGGAGACGGGGGGAAGGCTACACTTCCTCCTCGCCCTCCAGAGCGCAGTTCGCGACCGGAGCCGGGACGTAGCCGACCGTCGTGCCGGTCGGGAAGACGGCCCGGACCTCGTACTGGAAGTAGTAGCTCGTTGTCGGCGTGGCGTAGCAGGCGGTGAGGCCGGTGTACGCCCGCCCGGAGTCGGTGATGGAGCTCGAGGTCGTGGTCCCGACCGGGAACGCGGTCGACGCGAGGGAGGTCACCTCGTTGTTCTGGTTCCGCAGCTCCTTCCAGCGGATCAGCTGCACCGTGTACTCCGTGGCGCCCACGAGCGCCCCCCACGCGACCTGCGGCCCGCTGGTCACCCAGGGAACCGGGTAGGGCAGCGGATACAGCGACCGCGTGGCCCAGAGATCCGAAGAGGCGAACCCCGCCCACGCGTTGAGCGCCGTGCCGCCGTTCATCGCCGAGCCGGCCGCGTTGCCGCTCGTGGGGGTGTTCGGGACGTGGACGGCGCCGTCGGTGCCGGCGCTCTCGCCCATCTGCGTGTAGTTGCTGTGGCGAAAGCCCAGCGTGTGACCGAATTCGTGCACCATGTTGTGCACCCGCTGCGCGTGGCTCGTCGCGAAGCCGAAGCAGGTGTTCACGAAGACGGTGGGCCCGGCGTTGCCGCCGGCCGGGAACGATGCGAACGCGGCGACGTTGGACGACGTGCAGGTGGTCGCCACGGTGATGTCGGCGGGCGTGCCCTCCACCATCCGCACGTTGCTGTCGGGAACGCCGCTCCAGTGCGTGAGCGCCTCGCGGGCGGCCGTCTGCCAGCCGGGCTCCGATGACAGCCCCGAAACGTCGACGATGATGTCGTTCACGTTGGCCGCGGAGACCAGGTTGCTGGTGCGGTACTGGAAGCGCGGCCCCAGCGGGTCCGCGCTCCGGGGCACGCCGGCGCGGAGCGCGGCCTTCGTGATGTGGATGTCGCCCTCCACCAGGACGTAGTCGCCGAAGTCCTGGACCATGTCGCCGCGGAAGCCCAGCGCCTCCACCATGGCCGCGAGGTCCTCTGGCTGCGGTTCGGGAGCTTCGATGGGGCTGTCGCAGGCGGCCAGGGCCGCCAGCGCGAGCACGGCGGCGGCGCGCCGGGAGAAGCGCTGCATCGGATCCATCCTTGTTGGTTGGTGGCGAGGCACACGGAATGATCGGCTCGGGCGGCCGGCGCCCACGCGGGGAGCCGGCCATCCTGTTCGCGTTCAGCAGGTGGCCGTCTCCGCAGAGGCGCCCCCACGGCCGTAGCCGTTGGGGAAGACGGCGTCGATCCAGTAGCCGTAGGAATGGATCAGGTAGTCGTTGGGCCCGTTGTCCCACTGGCACTCGGACAGTCCCGTGTACGTCCAGCCGGTGTCGGTTACGGGCGACGTTCCACCGGAAACGGTCCCGTAGTCTCCGTACGCGTCGAACGAGCCGAACTCGTCCTGGCCGTGCATCCACACCACCCGGCGCACCACGTACCCGGTGGCGCCCAGCACTGGCGCCCAGCTGATCACCGGCTGGCCGCCCACGTACGTAACCGTGCCGACCGGCGTCGGCAGCGGGTACATCACCCGCGTGGCCCACTCGTCGTTGGCGCTGAAGCCCGCCCACGAGTTCAGCGCGGTCCCGCCGTTCATCACCGACCCGGGATCGTTCCCCTGCGGCTGCGACACGAACACCGCCCCATCCGATCCGGACGACTCGCCGAGCGACTGCCAGTTGGTGTGGCGGAAGCCGATGGTGTGCCCCAGCTCGTGCACCATGTTGCGCACCTTCTGGGCGTGGCTGGTGGAGTACCCGAAGCAGGTGTTGACCTGGATGACGGCTCCCGGGTTGCCGCCGGAGGGGAACGAGGCGGCGGCGGCCACGCTGGACGAGGTGCAGTTGGTGGTGACCGTGATGTCGGCGGAGGAGCCCTCGACCATGTGGACGTAGCTGTGGGGCACCGCGTTCCAGTGCGTCAGCGCCTCGCGGGCGGCGGTCTGCCAGCCGGGCTGCGAGGCGAGCCCCGACACGTCCACCGTGATCTGGTGGACCTTGGGCGAGCCGACCAGGTTGTACGTCCGGTACTGGAGGCGCGGCCCCGCGGGATCCGCGCTCCGGGGCGGCCGGCCGCGGCGGAGGTCGTCCCGGGTGATGCGGATGTCGCCCTCGACCAGGACGTAGTCGCCGAAGTCCTGGACCATGTCGCCGCGGAAGCCCAGCGCCTCCACCATGGCCGCGAGGTCCTCGGGCTCCCGCCCGGGAGATTCGATGGGGCTGTCGCAGGCGGCGAGGGCCGCCAGCGCGAGCACGGCGGCGGCGCGCCAGGGGAAGAATGGGCGCATGGGTCTTTCGTCCTCTCGTTCAACGGGTGGAAGCAGAGCCCGCGCGAGATCGCGCAGCAGGGGTGGAAGAGGACCGGCTTCCGCGTGGAAGCCGGCCCCCCGTGCTCATCTCAGCCCGTCACCAGCAGCCGGCCTGGGCGATGTACGTGTAGTGACGCGCAGCGTCCGGGTTGCTGGAGCCGTTGGGGTAGTTGGCCTGGACGGAGTACTCGTACCAGTGGCCCGTCTCTCCACCGTACAGATCGTCGTAGTATCCCGACGAGCAAGTGGACTCCCCCGTCCACGCGTTGTCCATGTCCAGGTACGAGGTTCCGGTCGTGGTGGTCAGAATATTGAAAAAGCGGTTCTGGTACTGGCCGTCGAGGGTGTTGTAGGTGATCAGGGTCACGGTGTAGCTGGTGGCGCCGGGAGCCGCGTTCCAGGTGATGAGCGGATAGCCGCCCGAGTTGGTCACCCCGGTAATCCCGGGAGCCGGGAGCGGATAGATCGACCGGACCGCCGTCAGGTCCGACGCGGCGAAGCCCGCCCAGCTGCTGAGCGCCGTCCCGCCGTTCATCACCGAGCCGGTGGCGTTGCCGCTGGTAGGCGTGCCGAAGATGTGGACCGCGCCGACGGTGCTGGCGCTCTCGCCCTGCTGCGTGTAGTTGCTGTGGCGGAAGCCCAGCGTGTGCCCGAGCTCGTGCACCATGTTGTGCACCTTCTGGGCATGGCTGGTGGAGTACGCGAAGCAGGTGTTGACGTAGACGACGTTCCCCGGGTTCCCGCCCGACGGGAACGACGCGGAGGCGGCGACGTTGGAGGAGGTGCAGGTGGTGGTCACCGTGATGTCGGCCGGCCCGCCCTCCACCAGGCGGACGTAGCTGGAGGTGATCCCGCTCCAGTGCGTGAGGGCCTCGCGGGCGGCCGTCTGCCACCCGGGCTGCGAGGCCAACCCCGAGACATCGACGGTGATGTTGTTGATCTTGGGGACGCCGACGACGTTGGTGGTGCGGTACTGGAAGCGCGGACCCAGGGGATCGGCGCTGCGCGGCCCGGCGCGGAGCGCGTCTTTGATGATGTGGATGTCGCCCTCCACCAGGACGTAGTCGCCGAAGTCCTGCACCATGTCGCCCCGGAACCCCAGGGCCTCCACCATGGCCGCGAGGTCTTCGGGCTGCTGCTCGGGAGATTCGATGGGGCTGTCGCAGGCGGCGAGCGCCGCCAGCGCGAGCACGGCGGCACCGCGACGAATGGAGAAGCACTGCATGCGTCCCGTCCTTTTGACAGAAGGCGAGCGGAGGTCTCGCGCGGGGATGCGCGAGAGAGCGGGTACCCCGCGCACAGAGACGTTTCTTCCCGAAAAGAACTTTTCAGACAGGCAGGCTGATCCAGAGCTCGTGGAACAGCATCTCCTCGTTCAAGGAAGAAACGATTGTACTTGGGGAAGGTGATCGTAAGCTAAATATAATTCTTTATGTCTGCAATAGTGTGTCACGCTGGGAGTGGAGATCCAGATCCCGATCGCGAGCCAAACACCCGGATCCCCGATGGTGCCGCCGACAGGGAGCACAAGACACCTCAGGTGATCCGCTTCACCACCCCGCAATCCAACCACTTGGGGGTACTGATCTAGACCGCGATGAAAACCTCGGACCGGGCGAGGGCGCCCGACACCATCCCCGCGAAGACGCGCCACCGGGCCCGTTGGGACGAAGTTCGGCTTGCGCGGCCCTTGCGACGCGGCATATTCCCGGTGCGTAAAGACGTTACCGCCACGCACCGCCGCCTTCCGTTCCTCTCGTTCGCTTCTCTCCCGATGACACGAGCCTTTCCCCGCGCCTCCGCCCTCCTGGCGGCGCTTTCCATCCTGCTCGCCGGCGCCTGCGGCGACGGCGGCACCGGTCCGGGGGGCCCCGGAGCGCCCTCGATCACGCTCTCCGTCTCCCCGTCGCCCGTGGAGGCCGGACAGCCGGTGACCGTGACGGCCCGGGTGGACCCGCGCGGCTCCGGCGCCGCCTTCGTCTGGCTCCGCATCCCCGTGATGGCGATCTCCGACTCCATCGCCCTTTCCGGCACGGGCGCGCAGACCATCGAGCGCACCTACCCCACCCCGGCAGAGATGGCCGCCCGCACCATGGAGGTCACCGCCACGGCGGGGGGCGGCAAGCGGGAAGCGAGCGCCTCGTTCTCGCTGGTCGTCACCGCCCGCCCCGTGCCCCAGGTGGTGGCGCTCAGCACGCCCTCGGGGGTGGTGCCGGGGGACTCGTTCACGGTGTCGTTCACGGTCCGGTCGGGGGACGGGATCGCCATGGTCACCGCGCGCACGCAGTTCCTGGCCGCGTGGGCCTCCGACAGCCTCCGCTACGGTGGGGAGAAGGAGGTGAGCGGAACCATCCGCCTCCCCTCCACCCCAGGGGCGTCGCAGAGCATTCTCTGGCTGGACGTGCGGGACGTGGTGGGCCGTTCGGTCACGGCGCAGGAGACGCTGACGTTCGATCGGCTCCCCACCGTGTACGGCGGGCTGGATCTCCCCTCCCATCGCAACCCCATCCTCCTCCCGGGCGACACCTTCTGGATCCGGGTGGGAGCCGGGCTGGCCCCCGGCCACACGCTGCGCTGGGCGGGATACGCCATCGGCGAGCCGGTGAAGTGGCGCGACTCGGTGGCCGTGAGCGGCCGCGAGACGATGGTGCGCTTCCCGGTGGTGGCGCGGGAGGAGTGGGCGGGCGAGACCATCCCGGTCGAGATCTTCGTGCACGACGAGCGCGGCCGCCCCGGGACGGCGCCCGTCCCCATGCTGGCGCGCGTGATGCGGGGCGTCCGCCCGCGTCAGCGCGTGGCCGCCCTTCCGGGAGTGGCGTTCGACTACGCGATCGACGAGCGCCGGAACGTGGCCTACGTCTCCATCCCCGAGAGCAACCAGGTGGCGGTGGTGTCGCTGGCGACCATGACCGCGCAGGCGCAGATCTCCGTGACCTCGCCCCTGGGGCTGGACCTGACGCCGAGCGGCGACTCGCTGGTGGTGGCTTCGCGCGCGGGGGGATCGCTGGTGGTGGTGAACCTGGCGTCCGGCGGCCGCTCGGAGCTGCCGATCCCGGGGCTGACCACGTCGTGGGGGAGCGCGGGGTGGCCGCGGCGGGTGCGCGTGGCGGCGAACGGGAAGGCGCTGGTCGCCACCACCTTCGCGGGGTCCGGAACGGCGGCGCGGCTGGTGGAGGTGGAGCTGCGCACCGGCGCGCAGCGCTTCCGCCAGGAGGTGGGGATCGACGGATTCATCTCGGACGACGCGGCGCTGACCCGCTCCGGCAACCACCGCAAGATCATGATGACGGAGATGGGCGGGATGCCGATGAACGCGCAGGTCTACGACTCGGACAGCGGCCGGCTCACTCCCACGCGCGCGGTGCTGGACTTCGGAGATTTCGGCCAGTACGCGGCGCCGATCACGGGCGACGCGGCGGGCGACCACTTCCTGCTGGGCGTGAGCCTGTGGCGCTCGGACCTGGGCGCGGTGCGGTATCTCCGCGGCACCGAGTTCACCTACTACGTCACCCGGTCCGACGCATCCGCGCTGGCGCCGGACGGCGCGACGGCGTACGTGCAGGGGCTGCCGGGGGTGTGGAAGATGCGCACCAGCGACAGCGCGGTGCTGGAGCGATTCTGGCTGGACTACGGCGACAACTTCCGGGAGATGCGCGTCCACCCCAGCGGCCGCCTCCTCTTCGCCCTCAGCGACGACGGCCTCCACGCCATCGATCTCCCCTGATCCACGCCCCGCCGCCTGCCATGAAGATCGGCCGGGTGCCGGGGCGGATGAGCGGCGGCGGAGCACTGGGCGGGTGATCGGCGCGGCGATCACCCGCCCAGCCGCATGAACACGTTGGTACACAGCGAGATCCGCTGGCTGGCTTGCGGCACGGGCGAGGGTGGGTGACGCGGCGACGAGAGAGTCCGTCGCCAGTTCAGCGTCCCCCGGCCGTCGGTCCACGACGGCGGCGCGCCCACGGGTAGCCGATTGCGGGCGGCCGGGCCATATTGGCGGACTGGAATCCGAACCGACCGAGAAAACGAGCGAGCGAGCGAGCCGAAATGTCCGTCACCGACTATCTCCAGCAGAACCGCGAGCGGAGCCTCGCCGAGCTGAACGAGTGGCTGAGCGTCCCCAGCGTCAGCGCCAAGAGCGAGCACAAGGCCGACACCGCCCGCGCCGCCGACTGGCTGGCCGAGCGGATGCGCGAGGCCGGCCTCACCACCGTGGAGGTGATCGCCACCGCCGGCCACCCCGTGGTCCTGGGCGAGTGGCGCGGCGCGCCCGAGGGGGCGCCCACCCTCCTCCTCTACGGCCACTACGACGTGCAGCCCGCCGAGCCGCTGGACGAGTGGCACACGCCGCCCTTCGAGCCCGTGGTCCGCGACGGCAAGCTGTTCGCCCGCGGCTCCGTGGACGACAAGGGGCAGGTGTACCTGCACCTCAAGGCCGTCCAGGCTCACCTCGCCACCAGCGGCTCGCTCCCCGTCAACGTGGTCTTCCTGGTGGAGGGCGAGGAAGAGGTGGGCTCGCCCAACCTGGGCACCTTCCTCCAGGCCAACGCCGCGCGGCTGGCGTGCGACGCCGTCATGATCTCGGACACCACCATGTTCGCGCCGGGGCTCCCCTCCATCACCAACGGGCTCCGCGGGCTGGCGTACATGGAGGTGCGCGTGCAGGGCCCCGCGACGGACCTGCACTCCGGCGCGTACGGCGGCGCCGTGGTGAACCCCGCCAACGCGCTCGCGAAGATCATCGCCCGCCTCCACGACGACCAGGGGCGCGTCACCATCCCCGGCTTCTACGACAAGGTCCGCGGCCTCACGGACGACGAGCGGGCGGCGATCGCGAAGCTGCCGTTCGAGGAGGAGGGGCTGCGCAAGGAGGTGGGATCGCCGAAGCTGGGGGGCGAGGCGGGGTACGGGCCGCTGGAGCGGATCTGGGCGCGCCCCACGCTGGACGTCAACGGGCTCCTCTCCGGCTACACCGGCGAGGGCGCCAAGACGGTGCTCCCCGCGCGGGCGATGGCCAAGGTGTCCATGCGGCTGGTCCCCGACCAGGACTTCCACGAGGTGGAGCGCATCTTCACCGAGCACGTGAAGTCGCTGGCCCCCGAGGGCGTCACCGTGGAGGTGGAGGCGCTGCACGGCGGGATGCCCTGGTACGCCGAGCCGTCGGGCCCCGTCTTCGACGCGGCCAAGCGCGCGCTGGCCAGGGCGTTCGGGCGCGAGCCGGTGGTCATCCGCGAGGGCGGCTCCATCCCCATCGTCCAGCAGTTCCAGGAGATCCTGGACGCGCCGGTGGTGCTGATCGGCTTCGGGCTCCCGGGCGAGAACGCGCACGCGCCCAACGAGTGGATGTCGGTGGACAACTTCCACCAGGGCGCCGAGGCCATCGCCATGCTGTACGAGGAGCTGCGATGAGCGGGGCGACGGCGGCCTCCACGGGGGTGGAGGCCGAGGCCCGCGCCTTCGTGGACCAGCACGTGGCCCGGCTGGCGCCGGTGGGGCTGGAGGCGCACACGGCCGAGTGGGAGGCCGCCACCGCCGGCGGCGACGACGCGCACGCCCGCTCCGCCCGCGGCTGGGCGGCGCTCAAGACGCTGTACTCCGACGCCGGGAGCGCCCGCCGGGTGCGCGCCTGGCTGGAGTCCGGCGAGGTGCGCGACGCGGCGCTCCGCCGGCAGCTGGTGCTGCTGGACCACGAGTTCACGGCCAACCAGCTCTCCCGGGAGACCATCGAGGAGCTGGTGCGGCGCGGGAGCGAGCTGGAGCAGCACTTCCACACCTTCCGCTCCACCCTGGGCGGCCGCGCGGTCACCAACAACGAGCTCCTGGACGTGCTCCGCGGCGAGACGGACGAGGCGGCGCGGCGCGAGGCGTGGGAGGCCAGCAAGCAGATCGCCGCGGGCGCGGCCGAGCCGCTCCGCGAGCTGGTGCGGCGGCGGAACGAGGCGGCGCGGTCGCTGGGGTTCCGCGACTACTACGCCATGGCGCTGCACCTCCAGGAGCTGGACGAGGACACCCTCTTCGGCGTCCTGGACGAGCTCCGCGACGGGAGCGACGCGCCCTTCCGCGCCTTCCGGGCGGAGATGGACCGCGACCTCTCGGCGCACCTGGGCGTCGCGGCCGATGCGCTGCGGCCCTGGCACTGGGAGGACTTCTTCGGGCAGGAGGCGCCCTCGGCCGTCGGGCGGGTGGACCTGGACGCCTTCTTCGCGCCGCGCGAGCCGGTGGCGCTGGCGGCGGAGTTCTTCCGGGGAATCGGGCTCCCGGTGGAGGAGGTGCTGGAGCGCAGCGACCTGTACGAGCGCGAGGGAAAGGACCAGCACGCCTTCTGCATCGACCTGGACCGCGAGGGCGACGTCCGCATCCTCTGCAACATGCGCCCGAACGAGAAGTGGACGGGAACGCTCCTCCACGAGCTGGGGCACGCCGTCTACGACACGTACATCCCCCACGACCTCCCCTACCTCCTCCGCACGGTGGCGCACACGCTCTCCACCGAGGCCATCGCCATGTACATGGGCCGGCTGACGCGCGACCCGGCGTGGCTGCGCGACGTGCTGGGCGCCGAGCTGGACGAGGGGCAGGCGGCCGACATCCGCCGCCAGCAGCGCGCGGCCATGCTGATCTCGGCGCGGTGGATCCTGGTGATGGTGTACTTCGAGCGCGAGCTGTACCGGAATCCCGATCGCCCGGACCTGAACGGCCTCTGGTGGGACCTCGTGGAGCGCCTGCAGATGATCCGCCGCCCGGACGGGCGCGACCCGGCCGGGACGGACTGGGCGGCCAAGATCCACCTCTCGCTCTCGCCCGTCTACTACCACAACTACCTGCTGGGCGAGCTGATGGCCTCGCAGATCTCCGCCCACACGCGCCGCGGGGTCCCGGAGGGCCGGAGCATCGCCGGCCAGCCCTCCGTGGGCGAGTTCCTGCGCGGGAAGATCTTCTCTCCCGGCGCCTCGCTGGACTGGAACGAGCTCCTGGTGCACGCGACCGGCGAGGGGCTGTCGGCGCGGTACTTCGTGAAGGAGTTCGTGGAGGGCTGAACCGAAGGGGACAGGTTACAGGGGACAGGGGACAGCCGGCGAGGGGATTCCCCGCCCCGCCGTCCATCGAAAGCGGGAGATGAGCATCGCGCTCGTCTCCCGCTCTTTTTCCCGTTCATCTCATCCGATAGGTTTCCACAGGATGTTGATAATGCGTGTTCGATGATGTAGCTTCGACACTCCTATCCGGCCGTCGAGATGACGGTTGTCGATGTAGGATGGTTTTCAACGACCCTCAGGGAGGCACCATGGCCAGGCTCAAGCTGGACATCGAGGCGATCGCGGTCGAGTCGTTCGCGGTGGTGGCGGCGGAGGGGAAGCGCGCGGGAACGGTGAACGGACACGCCAAGAGCTACCCGTTCGCCAGCTGTCAGGCCAACACCTGCTACGAGGCGACGTGCGGCGCCACCGACTGCAACGTCTCGCTCTGCATCGCCAGCTGTCCGCAGACGTGCCGCATCTCCTGCGACCACTGCTAGTCCGTCCGTCCCGCTTTCCACATTCCTGCAAGGAGGCAGTCATGGCCAAGCTCAAGCTGGACATCGAGTCGATCGCGGTGGAGTCGTTCGCGGTCGTCGCCGAGGAGAAAAAGGAGGCGGGGACGGTGAACGGGCACGCCAAGAGCTATCCGTTCAACACCTGCGCGGGAGACTCGTGCGTCGGCGAGACCTGCCAGCTGACCCAGTGCGACATGTCGCAGTGCATCGCCAGCTGTCCCCAGACCTGCAAGATCACCTGCGGCGACTGCTTCTCCGTGGACGTCTGTATTGATTGAGCCTCCGCCCGCCGGAATTTGACGGCGACCCTCTTCCGATCGGCGGAAGAGGGTCGCTTTCGTCTGGATCAGTTTCGCCCATCATCGCAGGATCAACAGTCGGATGCGATCTCCAGATACGCTTCCGCCTGCTCGCGGCGCACGCCCGGGAAGCCCTCCAGGAAATCCTCCAGCGTATCTCGGCTCGCGGGTGCGCGACCGGGCTCTCGACCGGAACGCGCGTCCCGGTGAACACGCGCGTCGCGCTCATGATCTCCGGATCGACCGTGATCACCCGCTCTCCAGCGATCGCGCTTACCCGATCGCCCGCCCGATCTCCATCCCCAGCCGAACGGGCGCGTTCGGGGTGAGGGCGGACGACAGCTCGACGCGGCCGGGCTCGAAGACGAGGACGACGGTGGATCCCAGGTGGAAGGTCATGATGTGGTCGCCCTGGTCGATCTGCACCGGCGGATCGTAAACTTTGGTCGTCGAATCCACGCCCTTGCGGTTCGTCACCCAGGCGTCGGTGCCCGGCGGCGCGTTCCACTCGCGGTCGAAGGCGGCGGAGATGCGGCCCACGTTGTAGGCGCCGACGGCGACCACCGCCACGCGGCCGAGCGGCCCGTCCACGTAGCAGAGCAGCCGCTCGTTGCGCGCGAAGAGGTCGGGGACGTGCAGCACGGCCGGGAGGTTCACCGGCATCAGCGCGCCGGGGACGTGTCGGGCGCGCGGAATCGTCCCCGCCGTGGGCGCGTGGATGCGGTGGTAGTCCTTCGGCGACAGGTAGAGCGTCGCGAACGATCCGCCGTCGAACCGCTCCCACTGGCCGTCCTCGTCCAGCAGGTCGCGGAGGGAGTAATGGCGTCCCTTGGCCTGGATCAGCTTCCCCCCCGTCACCCGCCCCGCCTGCCCCACCGCCCCGTCCACCGGCGACGCCACCACGCGCGGATCGCCCGGCCAGCGCCGCGCGCCGGCCTTCAGCTCGCGCGTGAAGAAGCGGTTCAGCGTGGGAAAGGTCTCCAGCCCCTCGGCCGCCTCGGAGACGTCGGCGCCCACGAAGCGCGCGAAGGAGCCCAGCACGGGCTTGCGCAGCGGCCCGGGGAGCGGCACGTCCGCCATTCGGCCGAAGGCGCGGGAGAGCGCGCCCTGCGGGAGGCGGCGGAGGATGCGGAGGACGGCGCGCGCGCCGGCTCCGGGAGTGTCGGGAGATTCGTCTGCCTGCGTCATGCGTCCGCGGCGATGCACGCTCCGCGCCCCCGGGGAGGGAGCGCGGCGGCGCGCGATTGGTTAGATTCGGCCCTTTCCATGCAACGCCGCCGTCCCGCGCCCGTCCAGCGGCGAGGTCCGGGGACGGGTCGATGCACATCATCCCGACGAAAGATCCGAGAGCGACGTGCCGGATACAGCCACCACCAGCAGCCTGCGCGTCCCGAGCCGCACCCGCGTGCTGGCCAACGGGATGCGCGTCATCGCGCACGAGGACCGTGGGTCGGGCCTCGTCACCGTCCACCTGATGTACCGCGCCGGGTCGCGCGACGAGCGGCCCGGGCGCACCGGGCTGGCGCACCTGCTGGAGCACCTGATGTTCGAGGGCTCCCAGCACGCGCCCAAGGGCCAGTTCGACGACCTCCTGGAGCGCGTCGGCGGCACCAACAACGGCTCCACCTGGCTGGACCGCACCAACTACTACGAGACCGTCCCCGCCCACGCGGTGGAGCTCCCACTCTGGCTGGAGCGCGACCGGATGGCGTTCATGCTCCCCGGCCTCGACGCCGAGAAGCTGGAGCTGCAGCGCGGCGTGGTGATCAACGAGCGCCGCCAGTCGTACGAGAACCGCCCGTACGGGCTGGCCGACCAGCGGCTGCACGAGATGCTCTTTCCCGCGCCGCACCCGTACTCGTGGCCGACGATCGGCTACATGCCGGACCTGGAGGCCATCACGCTGGAGGACGCGAGGGCATTCTACTCCACCTACTACACCCCCGGCAACGCGGTCCTCGTCTTCGCCGGCGACATCGCCGAGGACGACGCCTTCGCGCTGGCCGAGCGCTACTTCGGCGACCTCCCCGCGGGGCCGGCGGTCCCGGATCTCGATCTCCCCGCCGATCCCTGCCCCCTTCCGGCGGTGCGGCGCGAGGTGATGGAGGACGACGTCTCCTTCCCGCGCGTCTACCGCGTGCACGCCACGCCGGGGTACGGCACCCCCGAGTGGGTGGCGCTGGACGTCCTGGCCTACCTCCTGGCCGACGGCGACAGCAGCCGCCTGCAGCGGGCGCTGGTGCGCGACGGGAAGCTGGCGCAGGAGGTGGACACCTACCTCTATCCCACGGCCCTCTGCGGCCTCTTCGGCATCGTGGCCACGGCGCGCTCGGGGGTGGAGCCGGAGACGCTGGAGGAGGCGGTCCGCGCGGTGCTGGCGGAGGTGGTGGAGAACGGCGTCACCGAGGACGAGCTGCGCGGCGCCGTCCGCCGGGTGCGGCGCGACCAGGTGTCGGAGATGGCGACGGTGGAGGAGCGCGCCGACGCGCTGGCGTACGCCGCCACGGTGCTGGGGGAGGCCGAGGCGGTGGAGCGCGTCTTCGCCGCGTACGGCGAGGTGACGGCGGAGGAGGTGCGGCGCGCCGCGGCCACGTGGCTGGCGGAGGAGCGCGCGGCGACGCTCGTCGTCATTCCCGGCGCGGACGCCGAGGACGGGGATGACGACGATGGCGACGACGACGAGGAGGAGGTGCGCGATGCCGCCTGAGACCGCTTTCCTTCCCCGCCCCGTCCCGGGCGCGCCGGCCCCGCCCGCCTTCCCGCGGCCGGAGCGCTTCACGCTGGCCAACGGGCTGCGCGTGGTGGCGGCCCCGCGGCGGTCGATCCCGCAGGTGGTGCTGCGCATGGTCCTTCCCGCCGGATCGGTGGCGGACCCGGCGTCGCACCCCGGCACCGCGCACCTCGTCGGCCAGCTCCTCACCGAGGGGACGGAGACGATGACGGCGGACGAGCTGAACGCGCGGCTGGACGGGCTGGGCGCGTCGCTCCATCCGTACATCGGCCACGACTTCACGGAGATCGAGGCGCTCTTCCTCAGCGAGACGCTCGCCGAGGGGGTGGCGCTGATGGCGGAGGTGATCCTGCGCCCCGTCTTCCCCGAGGCCGAGACGGAGCGGGTGCGCGCCGAGAGCCTGGACGCGCTGGTCGCGCGGCTGGACGAGCCCTCCAACGTCGCCGACGACCGCGCGGGCTCCGAGGTCTTCGGCGAGGCGCATCCGTACGGGCGCCCGTCGTTCGGGACGGAGGAGGGGATCCGCACGGTGCCGCGCGAGGCGCTGGCGGCGTTCCACGCGGCGCACTACCGCCCGGCCGGCGCCTTCATGGTGGTGGCGGGCGACTTCGACCCGGCGGAGCTGCGCGCGCTGCTGGAGGAGGCGTTCGCGGAGTGGTCGGGCCAGGCGCCGCCGGTGGTCTATCCTCCCATGCACACCGTCCTTCCCAACGCGGGGAAGATGGTGGTGGCGCAGTGGGAGGAGGCGGCGCAGTCGGAGATCCGCATCGGGTCGCAGGGGCTGTCGCGGCGGTCGCCGGACTGGGTGGCGGCGAGCGTGACGAACTTCATCCTGGGCGGAAGCACCATCACCGGCCGCCTGGGGGCCAACCTGCGCGAGGACAAGGGGTGGACCTACGGCGCGCGCTCGGCGTTCACGGCCGGGATGGCGCCGGGGGGATGGATGGCCGAGACGGCCGTGGACGTGGAGGTGACCGCCGACGCCGTCCGCGAGATGCTCCACGAGATGCGCCGCCTGACCACCGAGCCGGTGGACGAGGGCGAGCTGCGGCGCGCCAAGGACGCGCTGGTGCTCTCCCTCCCCCGCGCCTTCGAGACGCCGGCGGGAGTCGCCAGCCGCATGGCGACGCTGGAGGCGTACGACCTCCCGCGCGACTGGTGGGAGCGCTTCCCCGCCGCCGTGGAGGCCGTCACCGTGGAGGACGTGCAGCGCATCGCCCGCGAGCACTTCGACCCCGAGCGCATCGTTCGCGTGGTCGTCGGCGGCGGATACGAGTCGCAGGAGTCGTAACGACGAAGATCGGGGATCGGGGAGGTTCGACGGGCGGTGTCGCATGCCTCGGCGGGCCCCCCTCTCCCCGGCCCTCTCCCCCCAAAACCCTGGGGGAGAGGGAGAACGGCACGACACCACGCAAGAAGCCTCGCCGCTCGACCGCTGATGTCACGCAGATCGTTGGCGAGGCTTCCCGTGGTTCCAGCGGGCGTGGTTACGCGCCCGCCGCGACGCGCCCGGGGACGACGGCCGGAGGCTAGAGGATGCCGCCGCTGTTGTCCTTTTCGCTCCGCCACACGGCGTCGTCGTCGATCTCGGCCGGCTCGGGGAGGGTCTCCATCGCCAGGACGGGGACGTGGCGCGTGACCCGCATCACGCCCTCCCAGCCGCAGGAGGTGCACCAGCGCCGGCCCAGGAAGCGGCGGACCGGCTTGAGCGCCTGCACGCGGATCGGCAGGCTCTCGCACCCGCAGCGCGGGCAGTCGCGGCCTGACGGGAGGAGGGCCACCAGCAGGGCCAGGGGGGCCACCAGCATCACCACCCAGAGCGCGGTCATGAACATCCAGAACATCGGTCCCTCCTTGGGCGTCCCCTCTGTCGTTTCCGCGTGTTGCGCGCCCCTCGCGCTCGACGGCTGGTCAGGCAAAGCGTGTGCCGGACCGGGCGACACCGGAGACGCCCGCGGACCCGCTACAAAATGTTCCGAATGAACGTTTTACGCGTCGATCCCCAGCGCCCGGAACGGGCGGCGCTGGAGCGCGCGGCGGAGGTGCTGCGGGCCGGCGGACTGGTGGCATTCCCCACCGAGACGGTGTACGGGCTGGGCGCCCACGCGCTGGACCCGGCCGCCATCGAGAGCATCTACCGGGCCAAGGGGCGTCCCTCCTACAACCCGCTCATCGTGCACGTGGCGGACGTGGGCGCGGCGCGCCGGCTGGCGGCCGGGTGGCCCGAGGCGGCGGAGCTTCTGGCCGCCCGTTTCTGGCCCGGCCCGCTCACCCTGGTCCTCCCGAAGTCGTCCGAGATCCCCGACGCGGTGAGCGCCGGCCTCCCCACGGTGGCGCTCCGCGTCCCGGCGCATCCCGTGGCGCACGCGCTCCTGCGGACGGCCGGGATCCCGCTCGCCGCGCCGAGCGCCAACCGCTCCACGGAGATCTCGCCCACCACGGCGGAGCACGTGCGCCGCAGCCTGGGAGACCGCGTGGAGCTGATCCTGGACGGCGGCCCCTGCCCCGTCGGCATCGAGTCCACCGTCCTCTCGCTGGCCGGCGGCGTCCCCACGGTGCTGCGGCCGGGCACCCTCTCCATCGACGAGCTGCGCGCGGTGATCGGCGACGTGGAGCCGGTCTCGGCCGATCCGCGCGGAAAGGCGGCGCGGCCGTCTCCGGGGATGATGGACCGCCACTACGCCCCGCGCGCCGAGGTCGTGATCACCGCCGACTTCGCCGCGCGGATCCATGATGGGCGGACGACCGGCGACGGGGCTCCGTCACAGGCCGCGGTCCTCTCGCGGAGCGGAGCCTTGCCGGACGGCGTCCACGGTGTCAAGATGCCGTCCGACGCGAGGGAGTACGCGGCGCGGCTGTACGCGGTGCTGCACGAGCTGGACGAGCGCGGCTTCGACCGCATCCTGGTGGAGCCCGTCCCCGCCACCCCGGAATGGGCCGGCGTCCGCGACCGCCTCCGCCGCGCCGCGACCCCGCATCCACCGGAGTGACGCCGGATCTGGATGATCCCGCCGCTGGCCGGCATGCCATCCTGCCGTCAGGCTGTCATTCTGAGGCCCGGCCACGCGAAACCCGACCCCAAGCAAGTGACGGCAGGGCCGTGAGAATCTAGCCGAGGCACGAGCGAGGCCCGGGCGCGGCAGCGGCGACACGATCCGGGCCGCAACTGCCTCGGCTCGAGCGGAGTCGGTACAACGCGGCCGATCGATCTGGCGGGGGTACAATCCGACGTCGAATCGATCTGATGACGGATGGCCTACGACGGATCGATCTAACGACGATCGATCCGCTGACGGGCGATCCGGCCGCGGGGCGATCCGAATCCCGTTCCATCACACCATCCCGATCTTCATCTCGACATGCGATTTCTGCCGGACCTCTTCGGACGCGGGTGGGACCTGGACTCGGTGGCGGCGCCGTGGGGCGAGCGCCCGTCCCTGTACGGGCACCTGGTGGCGCACGTGCGCCCCGGCACCCCGGGGCTCGCCGAGGGCGGCGAGCAGCTTCCCGACGAGGAAGAGGTCAGCGGCGGCGACCGCATCCGCTGGGCGCCGGGCGCGCTGGACGGCACCCTGGGCGGCAACGCCGAGCCCGACGAGGCGGAGGAGTCCGCGCGCAAGGTGGTGGACGCAATGGCCGCGCTCCTGGAGCGCGCCACCAGCGAGCGCGCGGCGGCGCTGTACGAGGCGCTGCTGGAAGGGCGCGCCCTGGACTACGTGGACGCGCTGATCGAGGCGGTGGGCGAGCGGAGCGCCGAGCTGGATGCCGAGCGGCTGCACGCCGTGGCGCGCTGGCTGGCGCTGGGCGCGGCCGACCGCGAGCCGGTGAAGGTTGCCATCGCCCTCCTGGGCATCCTGCGCGGCGGCCACGACCGCGAGCTGCTGATGACGCTGGGGCGCCACGACGAGCTGACGCTCTTCGCCGCCGTGGCGCTCCAGTCCACCGACCCCACCCCCGAGCAGGCGCTGCTGGAGCTGGCGCGCCACGCGCAGGGGTGGGGGCGCGTGCACGTGGTCACGCGCCTGGCCGAGGCGCGCGACGACCAGGTGCGCGCCTGGCTCCTGCGCGAGGGCTACAAGAACGGGGTGATGTACGAGTACACCGCCCTGGCCTGCGCCACCGGCGGCGGCCTGGCCGACGCCCTCCGCCTCCCCGCCCCCGACGACGCGCTGCTGAGCGGCGCGGGAATCATCCTGCAGACGCTGGTGCAGGGGCGCGGCGGCCCGGGCGACACCATCGGCGCGTACGCGGACGGGCCGGAGGTGGCGGAGCTCTACCTGCGCCACCTGGACGGCCGCCCCCCGGCGCTGGAGCACGCCCCGCCCGCGGCCGCCATCCGCGACTTCGTGGAAGAGGACGAGGGCGAGGCGCGCGACCCGCTCCTGGGATGGCCGCAGCGCCGCGCCGCGATCGTCGACGTGGCGGCGCGCGTGCTGGCGCTCCCGCGCTGGGAGGCGCTGGTGAACGCCGCGCTGGCCAGCACGGACACCGAGGAGTTCCACCTGGGCGCCGCCGCGGCCCGCGCCGTCGGCATGGACCCGTGGGAGGCGTACTTCGCGCGCATCCAGCGCGGCGACGCCGAGGCGCACGACTGGTTCCCGCTGATGCAGACGGAGGATCCCGAGCGGCTGGCGCGCGCGGTGGCGCTGGCGGAGGCGCGCATCCCGCTGCGGCGCGTGGCGACGGGGCCGGACCTGGAGATGGGCTTCGGGCCGGAGTTCGAGCCGCACAACGCGCTGGACTTCGTCCTCCAGGACCTGCACCGCCTCCCCGGCGCCGGGTGGCCGCTGATCCGCGCCGGGCTGCGCAGCCCCACCCTGCGCAACCGCCACATGGCCGTGCGCGCCTTCAAGTCGTGGGAGCGCGAGGCGTGGCCGGAGGAGGCGGAGTCGCTGCTGGTGGTCTCCCTGGCCGAGGAGCCCGACGAGGGGATCCGCGAGTCCATCACCCGCCTCTTCACCGGCGAGCCCGACCCCGACGACGACGACGACCACCTCGAGGACTTCGACGACTTCGACGAGGACGACGACGACCTCGGCTTCGACCTGGGCTCCGACGACGACGAGCGGGAGCCCTGGCGGGGGTAGGTCCGCATCGTCCAAAATCCTGAGCAGAACTCCGGCTGAACAATCGTCCACGCGCCGGATCGGTCGATGGAGACGCGGATTCGGCGTGACGGGTGCCGGGGATGACGATCGTGGGAGAGGATGCGGTGTATCCCCCGTGCGCGACGACGAGCCGAAGGATCGATCGCCACCCTCGCGCCGTCGTCGACGGGCCGTGGGATGGGATCCCGTCCCAGCCACAGACCGCGCCGGATGCGCTGCCGGCGCGGTCTTCGACTTCAGATGGCGGCGGGAGTGGACGGTAGCCAATCCGTTGCGATTCCAATAGATTCAGGCGCCCTCAAGCCCTGGAAGGAAGCCTTGAACGAGACACGAACGGAGCAGGTCGAGGGGCTGATTGCCCGGTTCCCTCACATCCCGCGCGAAGCCGTCCTCAAGGAGGACCTGCTCCGCACCGGCATCGCATTCGACGACTCGGCGCTCACCGACAACCTGGACGGCGAGGTCAAGCCCAAGTCGTACTTCATCTTCTCGTTCGACCAGAAGCCGCTGGCGCAGCTGGGGAACGCGGCGCGCCGCCGCCCCCCGGAGGAGATCGCGCTCACCGGCGGGCCATACGAGCTGCGCCGCACCATCGTCTCGGTGCGCGTGAACCCCGATTCGCCGTACCGCGTGGCCCGCGACGAGTCCGGCGCGCTCCGGCTGTCGCTGGACGCCCGCGTGATCGCGGACGTGGGCCTCCCGCCCATGCCCGAGTACTACCGGCACAAGCTGGAGAACGGGAAGACGGTGATGGAGACGGCGCCCACCATCCAGTGGGGCTACCTCATCTACCTGACCGTGCTGCGGCTCTGCCAGTACTTCGGCGCCAAGGAGGAGTGCCAGTACTGCGACATCAACCACAACTGGCGCCAGCACAAGCAGGAGGGCCGCCCCTACACCGGCGTGAAGCCGGTGGAGGACGTGCTCGAGGCGCTCGCCATCATCGACCGCTACGACGTGGCGAAGGCGTCGAAGGCGTACACGCTGACCGGCGGCTCGGTGACCTCCAAGGTCGACGGGCGCGCCGAGGCCGACTTCTACGGGCTGTACGCGCAGGCCATCGAGGAGCGCTTCCCCAACCGCTGGATCGGCAAGGTGGTGGCGCAGGCGCTCCCGAAGGAGGAGGTGCAGCACTACAAGGACTACGGGATCAAGATCTACCACCCCAACTACGAGGTGTGGGACAAGCGCCTGTTCGAGATCATCTGCCCGGGGAAGGAGCGCTACGTGGGCCGCGAGGAGTGGCACCGGCGCATCTTCGACGCGGCGGAGGTGTTCGGCGCGCGCTACGTGATCCCCAACTTCGTGGCGGGGGTGGAGATGGCCAGGCCGTGGGGGTTCGCCACGGTGGACGAGGCCATCCGCTCCACGGCCGAGGGGCTGAACTTCTTCATGAGCCGCGGGGTGACGCCGCGCTTCACCACCTGGTGCCCGGAGCCGTCCACGCCGCTGGGGAAGGACAACCCCGAGGGCGCGCCGCTGGAGTACCACATCCGGCTGCTGGAGGTGTACCGCGAGACGCTGGAGAAGCACGGCCTCAAGCCTCCCCCGGGGTATGGCGTGGCGGGCGCGGGGAACGCCGTCTTCTCGGTCAGCTCCTTCATGGACACCCTCCGCCCCGAGGAGGTGACGGAGGAGGAGGCGGTCCCGGCGGCGGTGTAGCCGGTGGCGTTTCCCCCCGCGCACCTGCTGATCGGCGCGGGCTTCGCCGAGGTGGTCCGCGCCACCCTTCCCGATCCCCCGCCCCGCTGGACGGCGTGGGCGGTGGGCGGGTGCGTGGCGGCGCTCCCGGACGTGGACATCGTCCTGGGGATCCTGCGCGGCGTGGGCACCGCCTACCACGGCACCTTCACCCACAGCTTCGCCGCCGTGCTGGTGTGGGCGCTGATCGCCTGCGTGGCCGGCGGGGGGCGATGGGCGGCCGTGGTGGGGCTGGGGTACGCGTCGCACCTGCTGGTGGACCTGCTGGACGACAGCGGCCCCACCAACCTGATGCTCTGGTGGCCTTTCTCCACGGACCAGGCGTACTCGCTCGGCAGGTTCTTCCCCAAGGTGATGCTGGAGGGAACGGGGATGCGGGGGATGCTCGTCATGCTGATGCGCCCCGAGCCCCTCTGGGACCTGCTGCGGCAGACGCTCCTCGCCGCCGCCTGCTTCGCCGCCCTCCTCCTGCTGGCCGCCGCCATCCGCCGGGTGCGCGAACGACGCGTCGAGCCGGCGGTCTGAGCGGCGGACGATCGGGAGGTGCCTCTCGCGGTCAATCCGCCTGATCGACGAAAGATGCGGATCGGCCCCGCTCCGACGGCTCGGAGCGGGGCCGATCCGCATCGTTGCGTCATCCCTTCTTCATCGACCCGTCTTCATCGACCGTCAGAGATCGCCGTCGCGCTCGCAGTAGGCGGGGCGCAGCTGGCCGCGGGCGAAGGCCTTGAGGCAGTAGAACGCCGGCCGCCGGTTGAAGGTGGCGCGGTCGGTGATCAGGCCGGTGTGCGGGTGCTCCGGGTCTTCGGGCCACATGTACCAGATGAAGGTGACGTCCCAGTCGGCGTCCGGGTAGCCCTGGGCGTCGGCGGAATCCCAGGCGCAGCCGCCCGTCTGCGTGGCATCCACCATCTCCGCCAGGTAGCCGGTCACGTTCTTCGCCTGGTCCATCTCGTCGTGGACCAGCGTGGGCGTCCCCGCCTCGGTCAGCCAGATCTGCTTGTCCATCCCGTTGAGCTTGGAGCGCGCGCGGTGCACGTCGTGCTCGGTGCAGGTGCTGGCGTTGTACTGGTGAAGGGCCAGCACGTCCCAGTACTGGTGCTGGGGCGCCAGGAGCTGCACCCAGTCGCCGCCGTGGCTTCCGCCCTGCGCCAGCTCGCCGGCCACCACCCACGCGTTGTTGCCGCGGACGTACGGCGCGGCGTAGCGCAGGAAGTCCAGGTACACGTCGAAGGCGACCTGGCCCGGGCGGGGCCGCAGGAACGCCTCGTCGTTGGGCTCGTTCCAGATGCCGTATGCCTTCACGTCGTGCGGATACGTGTCGAGCTCTTCGGTGAGGCGCTCCATGAACCACTGCCAGGTGTTCCAGTGCGTGTCGGCCGGCGGCCTCCGGGTGTCGGCGCACGCCGGGTCGGCGCTCGTGGCGCACCCCTGCGCCCACCAGGGCGTGCCGTGCACCGTCAGCTCCACCTGGATGCCCAGCTCGCGCGCCGCGGCGATGTTCCGCTTCAGCGCGTCCAGGTGCAGCACCCGCGCCGAGTCCTCGACGAGGTTCCAGTAGGCCGTGAGGCGCACCCATCCCACTCCCGACTCCCCGATGGCGCCCCACGCGCTGGCCGACTCCGCCGGCGCCACGCTGTTGACCACGATGCCGGCGCGCGCCGCCGTGCTGTTGGCCGGGAACAGCGAGG